>Ga0209674_100763_pt1 | contig 10907 bp, 4 predicted proteins | sample AraplaCvi_mMS_r2_FD_184279 | JGI IMG/M metagenome (GOLD analysis project Ga0209674, IMG submission 184279) | Arabidopsis root microbial communities from North Carolina, USA - plate scrape CL_Cvi_mMS_r2 (SPAdes) (version 2) | ecosystem: Host-associated > Plants > Roots > Endosphere | place: USA... | reverse complement strand
GCATCACCGGCGGCAGCAATCCGCTCGATGCAAGTTCGGTGCATCCCGAGGCTTACCCGGTCGTGGAGCGCATCCTCAAGCAGTGCGGCCGCGAGGTGAAGCAGGTCATCGGTGACACCTCGTTCCTGCGCAGCCTCAAGCCGGAGGATTTCACCGACGACACCTTCGGCGTGCCGACCATCCGCGACATTCTCAAGGAACTGGAAAAGCCCGGCCGCGACCCACGTCCCGAGTTCGTGGCGCCAAGCTTCGCAGAAGGCGTGGAGGATCTGAAGGATCTCAAGGTGGGCATGGTGCTGGAAGGTCGCGTCACGAACGTGGCCGCGTTCGGCGCCTTCGTCGACATCGGCGTGCACCAGGACGGCCTCGTCCACGTCTCGGCGCTGTCGCATACGTTCGTCAAGGATCCCCGCGACGCCGTGAAAGCCGGCGACATCGTGAAGGTCAAGGTCATGGAGGTCGACCTCCCGCGCAAGCGCATCGCCCTCAGCATGCGGCTGGATGATGTGCCGGGTGAGGCCCGTAGCGGACGCCCCGCCGCTCGCGACGACGCGCCGTCGGGCGGCAACCGCCGCGGTGGCCCGGGTGGCGGACGCGGAACGCCGCCTCCCAAGCCTGCGGCCGCCCCTGCCAACAGCGCCTTTGCCGACGCGTTCTCCCGCGCCTTGAAGAAATAACTCAGACGCCCGTCGCAGCTACTGCTGCGGCGGGCGAGCGCGACATCGCCTTGCGACCCAACGGCCCAGGGCCTAAGGCGCAAGATTTTACGGCCCTTGGGCCTTTCAGCACGACCCGCTCAGGGGCTACTTCCCTTTTCCATTTCGCGGCGCAGCATGCGCTTGCGTATGGCTTCCATTAACGTAACGTTTCTCTAACGCCCCACACACGGAGTGATCCACATGCGTATTCGTCATCTTGCCGGTGCCATCGGCGCCGCCCTTCTCTTCAGTGCCGGGGCGCACGCCGACGGATATCAGCAGGTCGTCTCCTTTGGCGACAGCCTCAGCGACAACGGCAACGTTGCCCTGTTGACCGGCTCGCCGGTCGTCTCCCGCTTCACCACCAACCCCGGCACCGTCGCGGTCGAGAACATCGCAAAGTACTTCAACCTGACGCTGACGCCATCGCTCCAGGGCGGCACCGACTACGCGTTCGGTGGCGCACGCGCGGCCATTGCGAACCCGGTCCCGGCCACGTCGACGCAGATTCAGCAGTACCTGACCGCGAACGGCGGCAAGGCCAACCCGAATGCGCTGTACACGATGTGGATCGGCGCCAACGATCTGCTCGCCGCCACCAGCAACCCGGCAACCGCGCAGGTTGTCGTCGCGACCGCCGCGCAGAACGAAGTAGCGCAGATCAAGGCGCTGCAGGCCGCAGGCGCGAAGACCATCGTCGTCTTCAACCTGCCGGACGTCGGCAAGACGCCTGCTGCGCTCTCGCAGGGTGCCGCCGCATCCGCTGGCATCACCCAGCTGACCCAGATCTACAACGGCATCCTCTCGGGTGGCCTCGCACAGGCCAACCGCGGCATCGTGCCGATCGACACCTACGCACTGCTCAACGAAGTGATCGCGAGCCCGAGCACCTACGGCTTCACCAACGTCACGACGCCGGCATGCACCACGGCCAGCTCGATCACCTGCTCGCCGGCCACGCTGCGCGATCCGAATGCCGCCAACACTTACCTGTTCGCTGACGGCATCCACCCGACCAACGCGGCACATGCCCTGCTCGGCCAGTACGCGATCTCGATCATCCGCGCGCCGCAGCAGATCTCGCTGCTGGGTGAAGCAGGTCTCGCGTCCAACGCCGCGCACGTGCGTACGCTGCGCAACCAGATGATGGCCGACAACTTCGGTGCCGACTCGCGCTTCTTCGCGGCGGTCGATTACGGCCAGCAGAAGTTCAAGACCACCGACACCTCGCCCAAGACCGACAGCGACAACGTCAACCTGACGGTCGGCGCGGATGCCAAGGTCAGCGACCACGTGTCGGTCGGCGTTGCTGCTGGCGTCGCGCAGTCCAAGGCGGACTTCCAGGGCGGTGGCGGCTACAAGATGCAGGACATCGCCGGCTCGGGCTACGCCTTCTATCACAACGGCGGCGGCTACTTCGGCGGCTACGCCAGCTTCGGCCAGCTGAGCTTCACCGACATCGACCGTCGCATCGACCTCGGCGCCGCCCGCCGTACCGAAACCGGTAAGACCGACGGCTCGCACGTGGGCGCTGGCCTGAGCGGCGGCTGGTGGTTCGGCAGCGACTCCCTGAAGACCGGTCCGTTCGCGTCGGTGGAATGGGAGCAGCTGCGCGTGTTCGGCTACACCGAGCGCAGCAACACCAGCACCGCCATGCGCTTCGACCGTCAGACGCGCAACGCCCGCATCGAAACCGCTGGCTGGCGCCTGCAGGGCACCTGGCAGTCGGGCAACACGCTGCTGCGTCCGTTCGCCGAAGTCGCGTACAACCACGACGGTCGCGCCGATGCTCGCTACATCACGGCGGGCCTGACCAACATGTCCGGCGAGTTCAGCGTGCAGGGCTTCACGCCCGACAAGACCTGGGTCACGGCAGATCTCGGCGTCAGCGCCGACTTCAACCAGACCTGGAGCGGCTGGGTCAGCTACAGCGGCCGCTTCGGCGACGACACCCAGCGCTTCAACGGCCTGAACCTCGGGCTGAAGATGGCGTTCTGATAACGCTTCGTGCCTGACGGCGACACGGGCTTCGACCCGTGTTTCCTCCAAAAAGAAAACGCCGGCATCTAGCCGGCGTTTTCTTTTTTCCCTACGGATTTGTAAAGGTCCAACCCTTGTCTTCCAAAAGGCGCGGCTCAGCGATGCCTGCCGGCTCACACTCTGCGGGGCCGCACGCGGCGCTTATCGTGAGGAAGCCAGGCAAGGTGTAATTGGTGACGATCTTTCCGGGAACGAGGTAGTGCGGTGAGGGATTGCTACCGCAGGGCGTCTCTTCATAGATCGTGTAGGCGGTGTGCGTATTCCCGCCGTGATAAGTCAGGGCCTCGCAGGTCCGAAGAAACTGTCCGACGATGGCGCCGTTCTCGTCGAAGTATTTGATCGACGTCGAAGTGAGCGAAAGTGCGTAAGCATTTCCAACGATGCCGAATAGCGGAATAGCGGCCAGCGCGAGCTTTCCAAGCAAACCCTTCATTGCGTGCCTCTCTGTGTTTGTAGAACGGTCCAAATACCCCCTACGCAACCGTATTCCTGAGGGTCGACAAGTTCTGTAAGGCACTACCGCTGATCGCTGTAGGGGTAATCCTACAGACGTACTGACTCGTAGTTTCTTGCGCGACATCGGAGCAAGTTTTCACACAGCTCAGTCGCTGCCAAAAGAAAACGCCGGCGCGAGGCCGGCGTTTCTGCGATCGCATGTGAGCGAGATTACTTCTTGCCGCCCGCCTTGTTGTACATCGCTTCGGCCTGCTTGCGCAGATTGTTGGCTTCGTCGTCAGAGAGCACGTCGGTCTTGCCGCCCGACTCGTTCTGCTTCAGCACGAGTTCGCCGGCGTCATTCCAGCCCGCGCGCTCGGTGGACGTCGGCTTGGCGTCCTTGCTGGCCTTCTTCTCCTGCACGATGACCCACGGCTTGCCGTCGCGGTACGCGTAGTTGGTCGAGGTGAAACCCTTGTCGCCGTAGTCGACCAGTTCGATGACGAACTGGACGTCGTTGCCCTTCTTGAAGATCTGCCAGCCGCGCGACTCGCCTTCCTTCAGCGCGGTGCCCTGGGTGACCTTCATGCCGCCGATGTTCTTCTTGACGCTGTTGTAGCCGGCCAGTTCCTTCTCACCCGGGGTGGCTTCACCGACGAGCTGGATGTTGGCGACGTTCTTGGCGCCCTTGGTCAGTACAGGGGTCTTGAGCGGCGACGAGTAGTGGCGCTCGCCGTCCTGCAGCGACACCTCGATGATGTACATGTCGTTCGGATTGACGTCCGACGCATTGAAGTCGAGCTGGAACGACTGCGGCATGGTGACCGGCGCAATGGTCTTGCTGGCCAGCGGTTGCGAACCCTCGGCCGAGACATCCACCAGCTTCAGGTCGAGCTTGGCATCGGGGCTGAGCTGCGCACCGGCGTCGCGCAGGGCGACCGTACCGGTGACGGCGTTGGCCGGCGCGGCGTTGTCGCTGCTACCCGGGCTGCTGCCTGCGGCGGCGGGCTGGGCGTTGTTGTCGGAGCCGCCGCTGCAACCGGCGAGGGCCAATGCGGCCACGGATGCGAGCGACAAGAAAATCCTGCGCATGGTCGAACCTCGTTACAGAACGGAATGTTGGTGGGTCACGGAAGATACGCGCGCGCATGGCGCACAAGGCTTCCGGGGGGAACATCGGAGCATACCGGCAAATGCGCCCCTGGAAAAGTCAAGTGACGAATCTGACAGGAATCGGGTTTCGCGATGCGGTCGGCAAGCTGCCAGTCAGATTTGCCGGAAAGGCGCAATCGCTTGATCTTGCGGGATGTTTTTTCCTTCGCTTACGAAAAACGCCACCCGAAGGTGGCGTTTTTCGTTTTCCAGCGACCACGCCCCGAGGGGCGTGGCACTGGCCTGCGACTTCGATGGATCAGAAGTCGTAAGTCACACCGAAACGCACCGAACGCGGGGTCTGGTACGCATAAGCGCTGCGGTAGCGCGGATTCGGAGCATCCGACACGCCGTAGTACGGGAACTGCTGGGTCTTCTGCTGTTCGTTGAGGAGGTTGAACACCTCCACGCTGAAGGCCAGCTTGTGGTCTGCGAACGCCGGACGGTATTCCGAGCTGAGCGACACCGTGTGCGTCATCGGCAGGCGGCTGCCCGAACCCGGGGGCGACGGCAGGCCATTGCACCAGTGGTACGACTCGACGCCATAACCGGCATCTTCCTGGTTCGGACCGAAACCGCCGTAGCAGTTACGCGGCGCACCCGAGACAATCGCGATGTTGCCGGCGATCATCCATTCCGGGGTGATCTGGTACGCGCCATAGGCCTTGAACGCGTGCGTGTGGTCGTTGGCAAGCTTGCCATTCGAATACACCATGAGCGGCGCGTTGTCCCAAGCCTGGGTAACCGACGGGTCGCTACGGGTACCGGCATCGGTATCCACCTGACCTTCGCTGTTGCCGTAGAGCTTGGAGTACGTGTAGCTAACGGTGCCCCACCAGTTGCCGTCACCCTTCTGACGAGTCAGGTGCAGTTCGGCAGCGTAGTAGTGGCGCTTCAGGTGCGGGAAGCCCAGATCCTTGTTCGAAAGCGTGATCGAGTCGTAACCACCAGCGGCGTTACCCACTTGGAAGGTATTCGCCCGACCCGGATTGAACAGGTAGCAGCCGACGGCGTCCCAATTCTGCGTGGAGGTGTCGTAGCCAGCCGCCGCGAAGCCCTGCTGCACCGGACCCGTCGGGCCCGTGTCGCAATAGTCGTCGATGGCGTTGCCGAGCTTGCGGTAGGTCAGCTTGGCACCGTAGGTCCAGTCCGTACCGAGCGTCTTGTCGAAGCCGGCGATGAACTCGTCCTGGTATTCCGCGCTCACACCCTTGGCCGTCACGATCTTCGGGTCCGGCGACTGGCCGTACTCGTTATTGGCCGAAATTTCGGCGCCCGGGCCACGAATCGTATTGAGCGGGGTGAGGCCGGTCGGGTAACCGGTGGCGGGATCGACGCCCGTGTACGAGTAGTACACGCGGGTGTAGTAGGAACCCGATGCACCGCGGATGGCAGGCGCTGCGGGCAGGGCAAGATAGTAACGGCCGGCATTGGCGTACACCTTGAAGGTGCTGTCGCCGTACACGTCCCAGCTGGCGCCGAGGCGCGGAGCCCACTGCGGCTTGGTCTGCGTGATGTACGCCTGACCGCTGCCGTTGTAGTTCGTGAACTGGTCGTTGCGCAGACCGATCGACAGCAGGACGTTGTCGTTCACCTGCCACTTGTCTTCCACGTACTGGGCACGCTGCTTCACGCGCACGCTGGCGGCGGTGATCTGGCGATACTCGTCGGCGTAGTACGGCGAGCCGACCGGCGGCGTGACCTGGCCGTTGGCAATCGTCTGGCCGGTAGCGACCGTGCCGTATTCCCATGCATAACCGGCGTTGCCGTACATGGACTGGCCGTCGTCGTTGTCCTGCGTCGACTGGTTGTCGATACCGAAGGACAGCGTGTGGTTACCGAGCACCCAGCTCAGATCGACACGATAGTTCGAACCCTTGCTCTCATGCCGCGGGTCGTCGACCTGGATCAGGTTCTGCGCGTTGCCGATACCGCCAGCCACGCCACCGTTCGCCTCCGGGTTCTGGTTCTCCGGGGTGATGATGCCGATCAGGTTCGGATCGGTCGAAGCAGGATTGGTATAGAACTGCGTCTTCTGGCGACCGTACTGCGCCGTCAACGTGAGGTTGTCGGTGATGTAGCTGGTGTACTTGGCCAGCCACATCGTCTGCTTCGTGTTGGCTTCCGTCGCCGGATTGCGATACGCACCGCGCGTGCCCGTGGCGTTGTCGTAGCCGTAGATGCTGCCGGAGTAGTTGTCCTTGTAGGACGCGCCGGTCAGTTCGAGCAGATTGTTGTCGTTGATGTTCCAGTCGATCTTGCCGTACATCTTCGGATCGTCGTAACGATAATCCGTGACGCGGGTCGTCGAGACCGCACCGACGTTCGTGCCTTCGCGACGCGCGCCTTCAACGGCGATGAACGCGAACAGCTTGTCCTTGATCAGCGGACCGCCGGCATAGGCCGAAGCGATCGCTTCCCAATCCTTGTTGTCCTGGCGACGCTGGTAGAGCTCACCTTCTTCCGGCGAACCCTTGACGTAATTGATGTTGCGCGGATCGGCCTTCGCCCACTTCGGGGTGAACAGCAGCTGGCCGCCGAAATGGAATTCGTTCGTACCGCGACGACCCACGACGTTGATCACGCCACCGGCCGAACGGCCGTACTGTGCGCCGTAGCCACCGGTCAGAATTTCCTGCTGATCGATCGCGCCGTACGGCAGAACGATACCGCCGTAGCCGTTGATCGGATCGGTGGTGTTCATGCCGTTGACGTAGTAGGCATTTTCGTTGACCGAAGAGCCGGCGAACGAAACGAGAGCCTGGCCCGTCGGGCTCGCGAGACCCGTGCCCGTCGCGCCTGCGGTCACGCCCGGAGCGAGCAGCGCGATGGCTTCGGCGCTACGACCGAGCGGCAGCTGCTTCAGCTGGGTCTGGGTGATGACGGTGCGGGAGTCGACGGACGAGACGTCGATCGGCGGCAGCGCGTTGCCCACGACGGTCACGCCCTCGAGGTTCGACGCATTGGCTGCCGCGGCGGCCGGAGCGTTGAAGGAAACCTCGGTACCGGCGTTGACGCGCAGTTCGACGTTGTCACGCGTGTCGACGGCGGCACCACCCTTCATGAGGGTGACCTTGTAGCTGCCCAGGGGCAGGTTGTTGAAGGTGTAGCGACCATTCTCACCGACCGTCGCGGTACGGGTCGTACCGGTGGAGCTGGTGATCTGGACGGTTTCGCCGGGTTCGGCCTGACCGAACAGGCTACCGGTGGTGGCCTGGGCGAACACGGTGCCCGTGAGGCCCATGCCCATCGCGAGCGCGAGCGCCAGCGAGGAACGACGCAGGACGGATGCCTGCCGGATGCTGCGAGAACTCATTGCAAATCTCCCCAGATCGGCCCTCACCGGGCCTGAAAACGAGCAAAACCGACCGAAGCCGGAAAAAAGAGGCTTCGTCGGCGCACGTTTCGGAGATATTCCTTGCGCGCCACTCCTCCCAGAGCGGTACGCGGTCCCCGTGGACCTGCTCCCGACAAGCCATGACATCCGCTGAACCGTCCCTATGCGTAAGAACGCGAGGGGATTGCCAGCATCGCCGACGCCGAACATAGGCGTACGCCGACCACCGTGTCAACAAATTATTTACACGGAGGTAGGAGTTTTTCTTACGCCTAGTTCGCACATCGAAGGATTCGATGGCTCGGGGACAAAGGGAAATTTGCTTACAGTTGAAACAGTTCCGCCAAAAAAGCGCCCCGATCCGGGAGGCGCGGGGCGATCTGGGGAGGCACTAGGCCTTGCCGAGCGGGCCGTCCTTGGCCCGTCGGTTTTCTCTTCTTGTAGCTTGGTAGCGCTTTCTTGCGGCTTTACCCGATCAGAAGTCGTACGTGATACCCACGCGGGCATAACGCGGCGTGGTCTGATACAGGGGGACGCCGTAGCGCGGGTTCGGCTTGGCCGTGCTTCCGCGGATCGGGTAGATCTGCGTTTCCTTACGGCTGTCGAAGAGGTTGAAGACCGTGAGGTTGAAGCCGAGCTTGCTGTCGGCCCACGTCGGACGGTATTCGATCGAGCCCGTCACGATGTAGGTCCACGGGTTGTGGCCTGCTTCACCCGGAGGCGACGGCTGACCTTCGCACCAGTGGTAGTACGAGCCGTAACCGAGGTTCGGGTTGGTCTGGCCCGGGCCGTAGAAACCGAGGCAGCTCTTCGGCGCGCCGGAGGCGATGTTGGCGTTAGCCGACACGAGCCATTCCGGAGCCAGCTGATACGAACCGTAGATCTTGAACTGATGCTTGCGGCTGTTGGCCAGTTCGCCGTTGGCATACTGCATGACTTCCGCATAGTCCCAGTCGACCGTCGCCGAGACCGTGTCCTGGCGAATGTCCGAACGGACCTGGCCTTCCGAGTTGCCGTAGCTCTTCGAATAGACGTAGTCGAAGCGGACCTGATACTTGCCATCCCACGCGTGATCCAGGTACAGCTCGAGGCCGTAGTAGTTACGCTTGCTGTGCGGGAACCCGAAGTCCTTGTTGTTCATGTCGACGCTGTAGAAGCCGCCGTTGGTGTTCGGAACAAGGAAGGTGTTCGCACGGCCCGGGTTGAACAGGTAGCTGCCCTGGATGTCGCCGATGGTGTCCGGATCGATACCCGAACGGATCATCTTGGCTTCGATCGCGCCCGCATCGCCGACGTCATCGATCGCGTTGCGCAGCTTGCGCACCGTGGCCTTCGCGCCGTAGGTCCACTTGTCGGTCAACGCCGCATCGAAGCCGAGGATGAACTCGTCCTGGTACTGCGACTTGATGTTCGTGGCAGCCGCGGTCTTCGGATCACGAGGGATACCGTACTCGCGGTTCGCCGAGATCGGGCCACCCGTGCTGCTGAAGATCGGGGTGAGGCCGGTCGGCGTGCCGTCCGGATTGATACCCGTGTAGGTGAAGTACTCGCGGGTGTACAGCGACGCACCGGCCGAGCGCAGAGCGACCGACGCCGGCAGCGCGAGGAAGTAACGACCCGCGTTGGCGTAGATCTTCAGGCTGGAATCGCCGTTCACGTCCCAGGTCGCACCGAGACGCGGTGCCCACTGCGGCGTGGTCAGGCGCAGGTAGGCCTGGCCGTTCTGGTTGTAGTTGGTGAACTGGTCGTTACGCAGACCGAGCTTCAGCAACCAGCGATCGCTCACCTGCCACGCGTCTTCGATGTACTGAGCGCGCTGCGTCGTGCGGACCGAAGCCTGGGTGCTGTAGACGTAGCGAGCGACGTAGTAGCCGTCGCCGCCGGGCGGCGCCACGTAAGCGGCGTCGGTCGGCGATTCGCCGATGATCGGCGTACCAGCGTCCGTCTGCCAGTATTCCCAGGCGTAGCCCGGGCCCGACGTCGTGATGCCGTCGTTCTTGTCGAGCACCTTCTGGTTATCGATACCCGCGGTGATCGTGTGATCGCCGATGTGGTAGCTCAGGTCGACACGCAGGTTGGTGTTGGTCGACTTGTGCTTCGGATCGGCAATCTGCGCGGACGGGTTGGAGTTCGTGATGAACCCACCGCCGGTGAGCCCGGTGTTCTGCTGGTTCGCCTGCAGAATCGACGGCAGGGTCGAGTCGGCGGTCGCGGTGTAATACGTACCCTTCATCTTGCCGTACAGGGCCGTCAGGGTCAGGTCGTCGGTGATGTAGCTGGTGAACTTGGCGCTGTAGACGTCGGCACCGGACTTGTTCTGCGGCGCACCGGCGGTGTCCTTGCCAGTGAAGTCGCCACGCTGGCCGGTCGCGTAGTCATAGTCGTAGATCGACGCGTCGTAGTTCTGCTTGTTGGAAGCGCCGGTCAGTTCGAGGATATTGGAATCGGTGATGTTCCAGTCGACCTTCGCGTAGTACTTCGGGTTGGTGTAGGTCTGCTTGTACACAAACGGCGAAGCGGTGCTCGTCGTTACCGAACCCTCACGACGCTCCTGCTCTGCAGCCAAGAAGACGTACAACGTGTCCTTGATCAGCGGACCACCGGCGTAGGCCGAATACGTGGTGCGCCAGAACTTGTCGTCGCGGTTGCGATCGTAAATCTTACCGGCGTTGGCGCCAATCTGGCTGTAGTAGTTCATCGGGTCGGCCTTGGTGCCCTTCGGCTCCCACAGAACCTGACCACCGAAGTGCCACTCGTTCGTACCGCGCTTACCGACCTGGCTGATCACGCCACCGGAGGAACGACCGTAGGCAGCGCCGTAGCCGCCCGCGAGCACTTCCTGCTGGTCGATCGCGCCGTACGGCAGGGTGATACCACCGAAGCCGCTGAGCGGATCCGTGGTGTTGAAGCCGTTGATGTAGTACGCGTTCTCGGTGACGGCGCTACCGGCGATCGACACCAGCGGGTTACCGGTCGGGCCAACGAAGAACGAGCTGCCGGCCACGGCGCCCGGCGCGAGCAGTGCGATCGCTTCGGCGGTGCGAGCCAGCGGCAGCTTCGAAAGCTGTTCGGACGTGATGACGGTGCGCGAGTCGACCGTGCTGACGTCGATCGAAGGGAGCGCGTTGGCCGAGACCGTCACGCCTTCGAGGTTCGACGTATCTGCGGTGGCGGCAGTGGCGCCACCGAAGCTGACATCGGTACCCGCACCGACGCGAAGCGTCACATTGGCGCGCGAATCGACG
>Ga0209674_100762_pt1 | contig 10916 bp, 10 predicted proteins | sample AraplaCvi_mMS_r2_FD_184279 | JGI IMG/M metagenome (GOLD analysis project Ga0209674, IMG submission 184279) | Arabidopsis root microbial communities from North Carolina, USA - plate scrape CL_Cvi_mMS_r2 (SPAdes) (version 2) | ecosystem: Host-associated > Plants > Roots > Endosphere | place: USA... | reverse complement strand
CATCGAGCTTGGTCAGATCGAAGCCGGAGAGAATGTTGAGCACCTCCGCAATCGCCACGCCACCCGACGACGGCGGCGGCGCGGTGACGATGCGATAACCCTTGTAGTCCACGCGCAGCGGTTCGCGCTCCTTCACCTTATAGGCTTCGAGATCGGACGCCTGCCAGTTGCCCCCGGCATCGCGAGATGCGGAGACGAGCAGCGCGGCCGTTTCACCCTTGTAGAACCCATCGGCGCCCTTCGCCGCAAGACGCTCGAGCGTACGCGCCAGATCGGGCTGGCGAAGTGTCCAGCCCTGCTGCGGCACCTTGCCGCCCGGCAGATACACCGCCGCGGAAGCCGGATAACGGGCGAGCACCGCCTTGCGATCGTCGATGGCGCTGAGGAAACGCGCGTCGGGCTGGAAACCTTCCTTGGCGATGCGGATGGCCGGTGCCAGCGACACGGACAGTGGCAGCTTGCCGTAGTGCTCGGCCATCCAGACCAGACCGGCCGGCTCACCCGGAATGCCCGCCGAAAGCGGACCGTTGGTCGACACGTCACGATTCGGCTTGCCGTCATTGCCGACGTAGGTCTTCATGTCCACGGCCTGCGGTGCCGTCTCGCGCGCGTCGAGGAACACGTCGCGGTTGTCCGATGCACGGTGCAGCAGGGCCATGAAGCCACCGCCGATGCCCGAACTCTGCTGCTCGACCACCGCCAGGGTGGACGCCACGGCTACCGCTGCGTCGAACGCGTTACCGCCCTTGCCCAGCACTTCGAAACCGGCGTTGGTGGCGAGGAAGTTGGCACTGGCAATCGCCGCGTGCCCCGGTCCCCGCGAAGGAGCCGGCGTGTCGAGCGCAGCCACCTGCCCGGCGGTGACGACAAGAAGAAAGCTCGCGGCGAGCATGCGCCACGACGGGGCACGGACCATAGGGTTGTCTCCGATGGGGATATCGACGCGGACGAGATTACCGCATGACGCCCGGGCGAACGCTTATTTGGCGTTCTGCGCCATCAGGTGCTCGTACTTGAGCATGAGCTGCTCGCGGGTCTCCACGTGGTCCGGATCGTGCGGAATGCATTCCACCGGGCACACCTCGACGCACTGCGGGTTGTCGAAATGCCCGACGCACTCGGTGCAGAGGTTGGGATCGATCACGTAATACTGCTCGCCGAGCGATATGGCCTTGTTCGGGCACACCGGCTCGCACACGTCGCAGTTGACGCAGGTGTCGAGGATCAGGAGGGACATGCGGCGATTTTACCGCAAGGCGCGAGGTAGCGCGTTGCCCGCGTGAGTCGGCGCTGCGCGCCTGTAAGCCGGCCGCTGTGCGGCCTGTAAACCGTAAGCAGGCAAATGAAGAAGGGCGCCAGCGGCGCCCTTCTTCACGATTCACGCTTTACGCGTCAATCACATCGCGACGAAGCGGAAGGTCGCGCCGCTCGGGGCCACGGCGTCAGCCACGCGCTGCTGGTCGGCCTGGTCGCCGATGAACAGCACGATCACGTTCTTGAACGAGCCGGCGTTGGCACCCTTGAACGCTTCGATCATCAGATCGGCAGTCTTGGCCGAGTCCGGGCCACCGAAGACGAGCATGTTGCCCGGCGTGACGCCGCGGGCGACCGTGCCCTGCACGTTCTCGAGCTGGCGCGCGCGACCGTCCTGACCGGCCTGGTCGTCACCGGCGGGCACGAAATACGGGAACGGACGGTCCGCCGTCATGCCCTGCATGTTCTTCCGGACGATCTGGCCGAAGTACTGGCTCCACGCCTTGGTATCGCTCGGGTTGGTCGGCTTCGCGACGGCGGCTTCCTGCTGCGTGGCAGCCTGGTCGGTGTCTTCGGACTTGTTGCAGGCCGAAAGGGCCAGGGCGGCGGTCAGGGCCACGGACGCGGCGAGGACGAACTTACGCATGATGATCACCTTTGATTTTCAAGAGTTGCGCCAGCGCTGGCGCATGGCCTGCTGCACCGCCGGATGCACGAAGCCGGAAATATCGCCACCCAGGCGACCGATTTCACGCACGAGCGAGGAGGAGATGAAGCTGTATTGTTCCGCCGGGGTCAGGAACAGCGTCTCGGCCTGAGGAATCAGGTGACGGTTCATGCTGGCGAGCTGGAATTCGTATTCGAAGTCCGACACGGCGCGCAGGCCACGCAGGATGACGCCTGCCCCGATCTCCGTCACGAAGTCGGCAAGCAGGCAATCGAAGCCGCGCACGTCCACGTTCGGCAGGTCGGCAAGCGCCAGCCTGGCCAGGGCGATGCGCTCGCCGAGACTGAAACCGGGCCCCTTGTTGCGGCTCTCCGCTACCGCCACGACGATGCGGTCGAAAAGCGGCGCCGCGCGCGACACGAGATCGGCGTGCCCGTTCGTAATGGGATCGAAGGTGCCGGGGTAGACGGCAAGTCGCGGGTTGGCCGGCACTGGAGTCATGAGAGGCGGGTCGGGGAAAACGCCGGTTAGCTTAACGGATCGGCCGGGGTGCGGCGATAGAGGGCGTAGGCCACGTCCCCGGCATGCCCTTGGCGGTGCGGCAGCCATGTGTCGGGAAGTCGGAAGGCCGCCGTGCGCGGGGCTTCCACGTAGATCCATGCGCGGGGCGCCAGCCAGCCGCCCTCCTCCAGCGCCCGGGCCGCTTCCGCCCACGCGTCCAGGGCGAACGGCGGATCGAGCAGCACGAGATCGAAGGGGCGGCCGGCAGCGCGCAGCCAGCGACTCGCATCGTCGCCGACCACCTCGCCGGCCACCTTGAGCCGGGCGAGATTGGCCTTCAGCGCCGCGGCGAGGCGCGGCTCACGCTCCACGAAGGTCGCCGCCGACGCGCCGCGCGCGAGGGCCTCGATGCCCAACGCGCCGGTACCGGCGTAGAGATCGAGGCAACGAGCCCCTTCGACGACAGGCTGGAGCCAGTTGAACAAGGTCTCGCGGACGCGCTCCGGGGTAGGCCGGAGGCCCGGCATATCCGGTACCTCAAGCTTCGAGTTGCGCAGGGTTCCGCCAATGATGCGGATACGGCCGGGAGTACTCATCGCTCAGCGGCCAGTGAAGGCTGGGGTGGTAGCATGCGCCCATTGTCTTTGAATCCCCCGTGCAATGCTCAAGTTCTGGAAAAAGAAGACCACCGAGCCGGCGCCGGCCGAGTCCGCGGCCGCCGACGAACGGGCCGATCTGGTCGCCGATCCCGCGTCGTCCGCCGAGAGCGGCGTCGCCACCTCCGAAGCGCTGGCCGAGGCCGCTGCGCCGGAACCTCAGGTGCCCGACATCGACGCCGAGGTCGAGGCCTCCGTCGTGGTCGAAGCCGCCCGTGAAGCCGAACATGCCCCGGCAACGCCGGCACGACGTAGCTGGCGCGAACGTCTCTCGGGCAGCGGGTTCGCCAAGAGCCTTTCCGCGCTCTTCGTAAAGAATCCCCGGCTCGACGACGACCTCCTCGACGAACTGGAAACCGCGTTGATCACGGCCGATGTGGGCGTGGACGCCAGCACGCGACTCGTGGAAGACCTCCGCAAGCGCATGCACAAACGTGAGTTCGCCGACGCCGACGCATTGCTGAAGGCGCTGCGCAGCGAATTGGTGGCGCTGCTGAAGCCGGTCGAGACGCCGCTCGACGTCGCCACCGCCAGCCCCTTCGTGATCCTGACCGTCGGCATCAATGGCGTGGGCAAGACCACCACCATCGGCAAGCTGGCGCGCCGTTATGTCGATGAAGGCCGCAACGTCATCCTCGCCGCAGGCGACACGTTCCGCGCCGCCGCGGTGGAACAGTTGAAGACCTGGGGTGAGCGCAACAAGGTGCCCGTGGTCTCGCAAGGCCAGGACGCCGATTCCGCCAGCGTCATCTTCGATGCGCTGCAGGCGGCACGCTCGCGCGGCGCGCAGGTGCTGATCGCGGACACGGCAGGGCGCCTGCACACGCAGGGCGGCCTGATGGACGAGCTGGGCAAGATCGGCCGCGTGATGAAGAAACTCGATCCCAGCGCACCGCACGAGGTGCTGATGGTCATCGACGGCACGACCGGGCAGAACGCCATCAGCCAGGTGCGTCAGTTCCGCGAGACCGCGGGCGTCACCGGCCTGGTCGTCACCAAGCTCGACGGCACCGCAAAAGGCGGCGTGATGTTCGCCCTCGCCCGCGAATTCGGCCTGCCGATCCGCTACGTGGGGCTGGGTGAAACCGCCACAGATCTGCGTGTCTTCGACGCAGAGGCCTTCGTAGACGGCCTGCTCCCGGCAGCTCTCGGCGGTTGAGTGAACGGCATGGCGGAAAAGCCGCGGCCATGACCCGCCGACTGCGAATCGGGCTTTACATCGTCGGCGGCATCTTGGCGATGCTGATCCTGGCGATGTTCATCGCGATGTACGTGGTGCTGCAGCCCGCGCGCTTCACGGCGCTGTTGCAGTCGCGAGCGCGCGACGCCGGGCTCGAACTCACGCTTGCCAACCCAGCCAGCCCCACCGTCTGGCCCAAGCCGGCGCTGGAACTGGAAGGCATCACCTTGCGCAGCCGCGGTGTGGACACACCCATGCTCGTCGCAGCACGCGGCAAGCTGGTGCTGCCGTGGCACACACTCATGGGCGGCGAAGCACGCATTTCGCGGCTCGAGGTCGAAGGCGCGCGGATCGACGTCGATGCCGTATCGACGTATCTCGACACCCTACCCTCGCGCCCATCGACGGCCGGCGCCATGCTGCCTACCGCGGACGCGGGTTTTCGCGTGACGCGAGGCACGCTCACCCGCGGCAATGCACTGCTGCTCGCCAACGTGGACATCGATGCGGGACGTCTCGCGAACGGCCGTCCATTCACCCTGGCCCTTTCCGCGTCCACGCCGGACGGCATTCCCTACGCACTGGAACTTGCGACCACGCCATCGCTGGCGCAAGGCGTGCTGACGTTGAGCGATCTGACGGTCGGTTTGTCGAGCACGTCGCGGTTCGACGCGACGATGCGCGGCACCGCGACCTGGCGTGGCGCTGCCGACGTGGGCGGCACCTTGTCCGGAAAGATCACGCGCACGGCGGCGCCGCCGTACGACATCGTGCTGGCCGTAACGCCTGCCAACCAGCGCGATCCGTTGTACGTGGCACTGAAACTTGACGGCGACAACGACCATACCGATATCCGCATTCCACCCATCGCTCTGGCCGATTGGTGGGCCGGTCTTCGCACCGGTGCGCCAATCACGCCGCCACCGCTGCTCGGCACGCTCGAAGCGAAGGCCGTAGACGTCGGCGCCGTGCATGCCACCGGGCTCCGCATCAAGGCTTCGCCGACCGAGCCCGTCAACGCATCCACGAGCGCCCTTCCCGCGACAGCCCGCAGCGCGCCATGAATCGTTTCGCCGAAGAGCTGCTGCGCTGGTTCGACCACCACGGGCGCAAGGATCTGCCGTGGCAGCATCCGCGCGATGCGTATCGCGTGTGGCTGTCGGAGATCATGCTCCAGCAGACGCAGGTGATCACCGTCATCGGTTATTTCCAGCGTTTCGTGGAGCGCCTGCCGACGCTCGCCTCGCTCGCTGCAGCCGAAGAAGACACCGTGCTCGCACTGTGGTCGGGGCTGGGCTATTACCGACGCGCGCGTTTCCTGCATCTCGCGGCGCAATTGTGCGTGGAACGGCATGACGGCGAACTGCCGCGCGACCTCGACGCGCTCATGGCCCTGCCCGGCATCGGCCGCTCCACGGCCGGAGCGATCCTTGCGCAGGCGTACGGCCTGCGCTTCCCGATCCTCGACGGCAACGTGAAGCGCGTGCTGACGCGATACCACGGCATCGCCGGGTTTCCGGGCGAAAGCGCGATCGAGAAGCGGCTATGGATTCACGCCGACGAACACACGCCCGCGGAACGCACGGCCGACTACACGCAGGCCATCATGGATCTGGGCGCCACCGTCTGCGTGCGCAGCAAGCCTGCGTGCCTGATCTGCCCACAGGCGGCGACGTGTGTCGCCCATCGCGACGGCCTCACCGCGGTGCTGCCCACGGCAAAGCCCGGAAAGAAGATTCCCACGCGATCGCTCGCGATGCTGCTCCTGCGCGATGCACAAGGTCGGGTGCTGCTGGAGAAACGCGGCCCGCAAGGCGTCTGGTCGGGGCTATGGAGCCTGCCGGAAGCCGCGGACATCGAGGCCGCCGGTGGTGTGGCGTCCCGCCTGGCCCGTGTACGCAACGCCGATCCGCTTCCCGCCTTCACCCACGTCTTCAGCCATTACCGGCTGGACGTCTCCCCCATCCTGTTCGACCATGCCACCCCGCTTGCCGCTGTGGCGGACGGCGAAAGCCGGCGCTGGTGCGATCTCACGCAGATCGCTTCGCTGGGCCTGCCGGCGCCAGTGCGCACGCTACTCGACAACCTTCCGGAGATCACCCCATGACGCGCATGGTTCACTGCGTGAAGCTCGGCCGCGAGGCCGAAGGACTCGACTTCGCTCCCTGGCCCGGCCACCTGGGCAGGCGCATCTACGAGAACGTATCCAAAGAGGCGTGGGCCCAATGGCTGTCCCACCAGACCATGCTCATCAACGAGATGCGCCTCTCCCCGCTCGACCCGAAGACCCGCAGCTTTCTGAGCGGTGAAATGGAGAAATACTTCTTCGGCGGCGAGGTGGTCCAGCCTGCGGGCTACGTTCCACCCGATCCCAACGCTTGACGCCGACGCCGTCACCCGATTTAATACGCGGCTCCACTCGCCGCAACGCTCGTTGCAGGCACGCGTGGCTCGGTAGCTCAGTTGGTAGAGCAGGGGATTGAAAATCCCCGTGTCGGCGGTTCGATTCCGTCCCGAGCCACCATCTTTTTCAGTATGTTACATATCTCCTAGGTTGATGAGCGCATGGCTAAGCGCTCTCGGTGCCCGCTCGGTGCCCGTTCTGCGAAACACACACGCCCATCCTTGTGCCCTATCTTTTACACACGCCACGCGCAATTAGCCTCGCATGTGCGGTGCCCCCCTTCGTTCCGCCGACCGGACCTCCGGAATTTGGCGCACACAACGGACTTCTCAAAGCGAACCGAACGTAGCGGGCTCGAAATAGACGACGTCAGGCGGCTGGATTACGATAGTGACTGCCTAGGCAGACAGCCGAGGGACTACCCCGACGCTGCAAGTGCTTACCTCCTCACGTAAGCCTTTTGGAGCTTTAAATGGCCGCCACGTCGCTGAATGAAAAATATTGCAGGATCTGCGCTGCTGCGTCCGGCACTAGTGCGTCTGCTGAATATGACAACCCTTGGCTGGAAGCTGAGGATTACCTCGCGTTCGCATCCATTGGCGCGATGGTGCCCGGGTGGTCGTTGATCTTCCCTAAGAAACATCAGCTCAACCTCGCTAGGGATGTTGAGTCGACGGAATTTTGGTCATTCGCCAGCCATGCGTACGATGCCGTCACTCGCGAATTCGGCCGCTCCGTTATATTCGAACATGGTCCGCAGCACGAAAACTCTGCAACGGGCTGTGGAACCGATCACGCGCACCTACACATTGTTCCTCTTAGCTTCTCTCTGATAGAGGCCGCTAAAGCGTTCGATCCGTCCGTTCACTGGAGCGCCTGCAAAGCCCAGGATTTAAGCGGCGTTATTAAGGGAAGGGAATACTTGTTCGTTTCCGAAGCGTTCAACGGAGACGCGACTGAAGGCTACGTTGCGATCCTAGCGACGGGGCGCTCGCAGTTTTTCAGAAGGGTAATCGCCGACAAGCTCGGATGCCCCCTTGAGTTCGACTACAAGCTGCATCGATTCGAGGCTATCGCAAACAGCACCGCACTGACCTTGCGAGCCTCTGTGCGCGGGATGCAGGCGGCCGCCGCGTGAGCCCGCCACCTGGTTCAGACGACGCGGCGAGGGAGAGTGCAGAATTACAGGCAGACGCGGCAGAACGCGCGGAAGATGCCCGTTACATTGAAGAGGCCGCGCAAGCCCGCGCTGCTTCAGTAAAACCTGGTCCCGAAGACGAAAAGCTAAACGACGACGAGCGAAAACGCTTCGATTGGATATCGCGATATCCATCGAAGGCGCGAACCAAGATCAAGCACGAAGCATGGTACGTCCTTGGAATGCTGCTCTTTTCGTTCATCTGCCTTCTAGAGACGTGGAGGGGTGACGTTTTTCGTCTTCTTTCATACGGCTGCACAGATTGCAAATCCACGATCTTCAATCGCTACGCCTATGTCTTCTTTTCCGGACTGATGGGAGGCACCCTGTTCGGCCTCAAGTATCTCTACAAGGTCGTAGCGCGAGGTTGGTGGAACATCGATCGGGGGCTGTGGCGCTACTCGTCCCCCTGGCTTGCCGCAGGGCTCGCCTTTGCCACTGGCGCACTTGCTCACGCGGGCCTTTTCGGTTTCGACGTTAACCATAGTCGCGGCGGCGCCTCTTTCGTGTCACTGGGATTTATTGCTGGCTATTTTGCTGACAGCGCATCCCGGAAAATGCAGGAGATCGCCGATATCCTTTTTGGGCGCCCACAGGCTCCAAAGGCTGACGACACCAAAGGCGACAAGAAAAAAGATCACACTGCGTCGCCAACAACCCCTTCGTAGCCCAGACTGTCGATGAAGCGAAAGAGCTTCCATTGAGTAGCACCTAAGGATATGACTTCAGCGGGCAAGTAGGAACTCGCATGACCGTCGATGCGAATCACCCAATCAATCGCTCCGTCATCGTTGTAGACGGCGAAGACATAATCGCCTACCACCCCGGTGATGCAACCCCTTCATCAGTCGGTGTAAAAGCCTGCGGATTACTGCGCGTGCCGGTCGCTTGGGTACCCCCATTCTTTGTCATCGATGGAAAACGCGCCCCGAATCAGGACACTATTAATCGCGCGGCAGCCCAGCTAGGCATCAGTGCCAGCCACGTGTACGTGCGATCTAACGGAACGCTGGAAGGCCTAGATGAGCGAGGATCGCTCTACAGCCAGATCTGTCCCTTGTCAGAGGCCGCGGCCGTTATAGCGTCAATGAAGGCTTCTGACGTTTTCCATGCCGAGCTTGCCAGGCAAGACGTCCATTTCATTGTCCAAACCCGCGTACACGCGAAGGATCAGGGACACCTATCAAACGAGCGCAGAGTCTCCCGACACCCACGGGACTGGAGAGCGGAAGCGGACGATGGCACTGTGGAGCCGGTAGGAGTCCGGTTGTGGCGAGACAAATCTTCGCTGGAATCCGTGAAGCTCGAATGCAGTAACCGCGCCTCAGTGACTCGTGCACTTCGTGCTGTAGCAGCCTGGGCTAAGCCACGCAGAGCACATTTTGAATGGATTTGGGACGGGACTGAGATCTGGATAGTGCAACTCGATTTCTTACCGCCGCCCTCCCAAGGCGTCAACCCATCGGACCTTGTGTCGCGAGCGCCGAGACCAAAACTTCTGGCAGAAGACCTAGCTTGCTTCGTGCCCGCCGAAGAGAACCACTTTGCGTCACTGAGCAAACTAAACAATGCCAAGATTTATTCGGATCTCGGCTACTCGATGCCGCAGTTCTACGTACTTAACGATCCAACCACATTAAGCAACATTCTTTCGGGGAAGAAGCCGACTAAAGCGTTACTGCGTGACTTACAGAAGCTATGCGCGTACCCGTTTGTGCTTCGAACTCAAGCATCCGGAGTGGCGACAGAACACAAGCAAATGCTCCCCAGGAGTGATGAACTGCGCTCAGCCGAAGCAGCAGCGGAGTGGCTTATGGGGTCATTCCGTACCACGATGGCAAAAATCCAAGATGCCAAGAACGTCGCCCTTATCGGCCATCACTTTATTCCCGCAACCGCATCAGCGTGGGCGCAAGCCCGCCCAGACGAGCGTCGAGTACGAATTGAGTCACTCTGGGGGATACCCGAAGGCGCCTACTATTTCGCGCACGATGTTTACGATGTCGACACAGGCGTCGCCGATATCTCTGACGGTGCTCCCGAAAACTGCACCGAAATCTCAGCAAGGGAACGATACAAGGGCAAGTTTATAGCGCCTAATGAGGCGGGCGAATGGGTCGTCCAACAGGCCGACGAGTCGTCTGACTGGTCTCGAAGCGTCAAGAAGAAAGCTTGGCTGCAAGAAATTGCTTGGACCACTCGTCGTATTGCCGCGCAAGTAGGTCACGCCGTAGTAGTCATGTGGTTCGTTGACGTTCCTTCCGGGCAGTCATCGCATCGGGTTCTTCCGTGGTACCACGAGGAGTGGAAAGCAGCTCCCGGTGGCTACAAGAAGGCGAGCCCCACCAAGAAGAATCGGAATTCTGAGTACCGCGAGATACTGCGCCGACAGGATTGGGATCACCTCATGGCCGATGTAGCGGCAGGGGTGCAGATTGAACGTGTTTTTGTGAACCCAGCTGATAGCGAAATCGTACGTGACCGGGCGTTCGTTGATCAATTAGCAGCTCACGCGAAGGAACATGACTACGTTATAGAGCTGAGCGGCGGCCTCCTCTCTCATGCTTTCTATATGCTTAATCGCGCCGGATGCAACGTGGAATGCGTCGACCTTTTTGGCGTCCAGGAAGAACAACTTGAGTTCAACAAGCTTGTCAGAGACCTCATACCCAAGGGAATCGTTGAGCGTGGCGAACAAGTCGAGATTGTGAAGCTCGCAGGGGACGCGCTCATCGAAGCATTGAAGAGGAAGATTGTCGAAGAGGTGTATGAGGTCGCGGATGCACGTGGTGTAAACGCAATCGTCGAAGAAATATCTGACGTCGAGGAGACGATCGATGCGCTGCTGTCAGCCCTCGGCATCAGACGTGCCGAGGTCCACGAGATTCAAAAGAAAAAGCGCGAGCGGCGTGGTGGCTTCGCAGATGGCACAATGCTCCTTCGCACCTCTTTGGCTGCGCCACTTTCGGAGACCAATATAGACGCAGGTTCCCAGCCGACACGAGTTATAGTGAAAGCGGACGAGCTACCGCCATGGGAGCAAGACTTCCACGTTG
>Ga0209674_100758_pt1 | contig 10941 bp, 11 predicted proteins | sample AraplaCvi_mMS_r2_FD_184279 | JGI IMG/M metagenome (GOLD analysis project Ga0209674, IMG submission 184279) | Arabidopsis root microbial communities from North Carolina, USA - plate scrape CL_Cvi_mMS_r2 (SPAdes) (version 2) | ecosystem: Host-associated > Plants > Roots > Endosphere | place: USA... | reverse complement strand
CGCCCTGCCAAATCGTGAGCAGGCCGTTACGATCGAGCACCTCGCCAAAGTCGATGGCGGGATTCGCGCTGGCCAATTCAACCTGCAAGAGAAAGGTCTCGGACAGGCCCTCGTGCAGAGTGAACTCGACGACCTCGAACGATTCGTCGCCGATAGTGAAAGTAAAGTTCAAGTCGGTTCGATCAACCATGAGCGCCCCTTGCCGGCCCGTTACCGGGCCGGCGATCTACATGCTGAGTTGAGCGACCGGCTCAAGCGCCGGTCACACGGGTGACCCGACCTCAGGCTTCCTGGGGCTTGCGCCAGTCGTCCGACGCTTCGGTGCCGGCGATGGCGTGCGTCCAGGTGATCTTGCGGTAGGCCATGGCGACCTTCACCAGCTGGGTGTACTCAGCCTTGGTTGCATCCTGCGCATGCGGCAGCACGGTGTTGATGTTGACGATGGTGGCGTCTTCGAGCTTGGTGGTGAAGAAGTGCTCCTGCTTGCCCTCGGTCGACGTGCGATACCACTTCACTTCCACTTCGGGGAGCATTTCACCGGAGGCCAAGGCTTGGTACAGCAGCGGCGTGGCCTTGTTGAGCGGCGAGGTGAAGATGAACGGCTTGTGCACACGCTGGCCCGACGGCTGGCCGCTCTGCGGGTCGGTCGGCGTGGCGATCAGGTGTTCGACTTCCTGGACCAGGATCTGGTCCTCGTGACCTTCCTGATAGACGTTGCCGACGGAGTCGGCCGTGAAGGCGCCTTGCGTGATGTTGCCCTGGGTCTTGCCCTGGATGCTGATATAAGCGGGAGTCGGCATGGATGCAGTCCTTGTTGTTGGAATCGACACGGCCCTCCGACCGTGTTGCCATCGGCGATGACTGCTTACGTAACGCAATGCCCGTGCCAATTTTCTCAAATCGGCATTTAATCCTTTGATATCAGCGCATTAGTGGGGATGCGCATCGCTCCGCACAGACGACGGGGAACGTGAAGCCACGAAAACTGATTTTTTCGAGTGGAAATCGGGCCATTCGTGGCCCGCTCAACACCAATCGATTGAAAATAAAAGGGATTTACCGGGCCATTTTTGGCCCGACCGAGCCAAAAATGGCCCGATCGCCAAAGCGAACGACAATCCATACATCGCTGAAGATATGGAAGCCCCGAAGGCCACCCTGCATTCGGGGCTTTTTGCGGCGGTTCGCGAGCGTACGGGCCACTTGCAAGCATGCGGCCACGCTCTTCGCTTCAGCCGGGTTTCACCCGCCTCAGTGCGACCGCCCCGTCTCCGTACCCGGCGCGAACTCGATACCCCGCAACACTTCCGCAAACTTCGCAGTCCGCAGCACGGCAAACTGCTCGTGCGCCGCCGTCGTCGCGCTCGTACTCTTCAACACGTCACGCACGGCAACCAGCCGGTTCGGATCGGCACCGACATCGTCGTTGACGCTGACCGTCGACGTAATCGCCCAGATAGTCATCGTGCCGTCGCGTTCGACGCGGCCCATCAGGTTACGCAGGCCCGTCACCGAATTGCTGCCCGCCGGGCAGCCGGCGACCGAATACGGCTGACCGAGGTTCAACCCGCTCTGCCGCGTATACGCGAGCTTCCACTGCATCGCGCCCGCGTCGTAGACCCACTTCTGCAGGCCCGCCGTCGTCTGCGCGGCCGTTATTGCCGCTGTACGCATTCGTCTCGGTGAAGCGGAAGTGCCCGTGGCAATCGACGCGCGCGATCGCGCGATAGAAGTTCTGCTCGTCCGGGTCCGTCGTATCGACCGCGAGCGGCGTGTTCGAGTTCGACACGTCGATCGCGTTGACCGGCGCGACGTAACCCATGAACGTCAGATAGCTGCCGTCGAGAGACAGGTGCAGCCCGAGTTCCGACTTCGAGCTGAAGCTCGTCACCATCTGGTCGTGCGCGAAACCTTTCTGCAGGCTGTTCGGCACTTCGAGCGTGCCGACGACGACGCCGGCCGGCGTGATCTGGTCGAGGAAGATGCGGGACGTGATGCCGAAGCTGCCGCCGTAGCGGCCGTTGTTCCACACGTACGGATAGGTGCCGTCGTCCGGCGCGCCGGCAGCCGTGCCGCAGCCGCCGGTGGTCTTCCCGCAGTTCGGCGGCAGGATCGCACCGGCCTGGGGATTGCCCGACACGTTGTCGTACACGCTAGCCCGGCACGAAACCCGGCGCAAAACGGCTGTCGCCGTCGTTGTCGCGCGGGGCGGCCTGCGCGCCGATGCTCGCGGCAATCAGCGTCAGTGCGGCAACGGGAACGGTACGATCGCGCAGCGCGCGGCGGCGCTTCGCGAGCAAGGCGACATTCGACATGGACAAGGCTCCGAACGACATCGAGTGAGGACCTTGTTGGTGGACAGACTGGCGACGTGAAGCCCCGCCATCCTAGCCATGCTTGATGAAGGATTTGCACGCGTTACCGCGAAAACCCGCGTCCCAACACGGGCTTCCGGGCGCGGCGCGCCGTTACTTATCTGCAATGCGAAATAAATGATTCAGACAGCCATTCACGCGGATAACCCTGCATGCGGCTGCGTCAGCTTGCCGTCGCCGTACTCGCGCAGCACCTTCGAAATCACGACGCGATAGCCGTCCAGCCAGCGCGCCTGCTTCGTCTTTGCCTCGCGATGCGCCGGATGCTGCATCAACTGCTGCAGCGCCGCCTCCGATTCCCAGTAGTAGACGTTCTGGATCAGCCCCGATTCGGCGTTTTCCCATGTCTCCTCGCCGAGATAGCCGGGCGTCGCGCGCGCCATGTCGGCGATCTGCCGGTCGAGCCGATGAAATTCGTCGTCGTATTGCCCGGCGCGAAAAATGAAGGTCGACGCGTACATGCCTGCTCCATCGAAAGCGATTGAAAGAGCGGCGATTGTAAGGCACGCGCGACGTGCCGCGATCGTCACGCGGCTAGCGGATCGGCACCGGCCTGGCCGGTGAGCCATGCGTCGATGCGCGGCTCATCTTCACGCATGCCGGCCGCGGGCGCCGGCATCGCGGCCAGCGCGTGCCGTGCACGTTCGAGCGCCTCCCCGAAGCCGCGCAATTCACGCGTCGCCGGGCGATCGCCGGCATGGCGGCGTGCGAGTGCCGCGTCGATGTTCGCGGCGATCAATGCACGTTGAGCGTCGATGAAGTCGATGCACAGCGTGCGGCAATGCGCGGATACCGACGCAACGGCGAGCAGGACGGGCACGATCGACACGGTCAGGTACCCGCCGGGCGCGAGCCGCGACAGCGCACGATGTCCCTCCTGCCCGCCGCCGGTCAACGATGCGAACACCGCGTCGCGCCACACCGCGCGCTCGAACACGAGCGCATCGCGATACGCATCGAGCGCCGCACGGTCTGCGACCTGTCCGGCCGTCACCAGCGGAATCGGGAAGGCGGATTCGACGGGAGCCTGCGCGCCCGCGGTGTCGACAATGCAGTTCGCGCCAAGCCATCCCGCATCGTCGCGCCGCGCGGCCAGCACTCGGGACTGCAACCGGTCGGGCAGCATCGGATCGAGCGGCACCGCGCCGCAGATCGACGGCTTGTCCGCATGCACGCTGCAGCGGCCGTCGTCGGCCAGTGCCGCGCAACGGCCGAGCGACGGATAATCGTAGCCCTGCAGCGTCAGCGCGATCCATTCGCTCCCCGCGCCGCCGGTGCGATGAAACAGCTGCCCGGCCAGCGCATCGGAAGCCGCGACATCGTCGGCATCGAGCGCGTATTCACGGCCGCCCGCGCGCCAGCGCTCGCCGATCCGCCGCTTCGGCACGCGACGGATCGTCAGCGCACCGACGAAGCGATGACGATGCCGGAACAGTTCGCGCAACGACAGCGTCGGCGCACTGTTGCAGCAGCGTCCGCATGCGTTGCACGCGAGCAGGTAGGTGTCTACCACGGCCGTCGCACCGAATCCTGGTAGCGCGTGAGAATGAAGCGCGCGACGTCGTCCGAGTGATAGGCGGCGACGAGTTGCGTCACCCACGGCTTCGCGCGATCTGCGTCGCGCACCGTCAGCACGTTCGCATACGGCGAGCGCGCGTCCTCGAGGCTGATGCTGTCGCGCGCGGGTTGCAGCCCGGCACGCGCGGCATCGTCGCTGTCGATTGCAACGAACGCGGCCTTGTCGAGCGCTGCGTAAAGGCGTTCGCGGCGCAGCGCGACGAGCTTCAGCCCGAGCCGGTTGCCCGTCACGTCGCGCAGCGTCGCATGCAGGCCGGCCTGCTCGCGCAGCGTCACCAGCGTGTCGTTCTGCAGCAGCACGAGCGCACGCGCCATCCCGCGCGGATCGTCGGGAATCGCGACCGTCGCACCGGGTTGCAGTTCGTTCAGGTTCTTGAGCTTGCGCGAATAAAGCGCCATCGGCAGCGTGACGGTCGGCGCGATTCCGGTCAGGGCGTAGCGTTTCCGCGCGCGCGTCGCGGCAAGCTGTTGCGCGTCCTCGAAGCTGGCCGCGTCGATCCGGCCATCGGCCAGCGCCGCGTCGATGCGCGACGGATCGTCGAATTCGACGACGTCGATGCCGAATCCTCGCGACGCCGCGACCCGCTTCACTTCGTCGAGGATCTGCGCATGCACGCCGCGCGTCACGCCGACGCGGACGGCCGCAGCAGTCGCTGCAGTCGCCGCAGTCGATTCAGCGGCAACGGCCAAAGCCGGATGAACGACCCCGCACGCAACCATCAGCCACGCGCCCAGGTAGTGCACGACGCGCTTCATGACGCATCCCTCAGAATCGTGCGAAATCCGATATGCGACGCGCCGAGATCAGCTTCCTGCTGTTCACGCGACGACGCGCGATAACGCACGCAGTAATCGCGCGAGCACAGGAACGAGCCGCCCTTGATGACCATCGGCGTATCGTGCCGGCGCGTCGGCGGCGCGACGGCCGCCGTGTCGCCGTTGGTATGCGACTGGTGCGGGCCTGTGTATGCGTCCCGGGTCCACTCCCACGCATTGCCGATCATGTCGTAGAGCCGGAACCCATTCGCCGCGTAGCAGCCGACGGGCGCGAGCCCCGCATGGCCGTCCTCGGCCGTGTCGAGCACCGGGAACGCGCCCTGCCAGTAGTTCGCGGCCGGCTTGCCCTGCGCGTCGCGCGGCGCCGCGTCGAGCGACGCGTCGTCGCGGCCGGCCTTGCCCGCGTATTCCCATTCGGCCTCGGTCGGCAGGTCGCGGCCGAGCCACCGCGCATACGCGAGCGCATCGCGCTGCGTGACAAGCGTGACGGGCAGGTTGCCGATCCCGTCGACGCCACTGCCCGGCCCGCGCGGATGACGCCACGACGCGCCCTTCACCCACGACCACCACGCGAGGTCGCGCGCGTTCATCTCGTCGCGTGTCGGCACATGGAATACGGCCGCCCCGCCCTGCTGCTCGGCCTCGGTAACGTAGCCGGTCGCCTGCACGAACGCGGCGAACTGCGCAATCGTCACGTCGGTCTGGTCGATCCAGAACCCGCCGACGCGCGTGCGGCCGTCGCCCACCGGGCGCTCGTCCGCGTAGCCGCGCGTGCTGCCGAACACGAACGCGCCGCCGCGCAGGTGCACCATCCCGGCCTTCGGGTCGTCGCGCCACCCGGCCGGCAGCCCCGAATAGCGCGCGCACTGCCGCTCCGAGCCGAGCGGCGCGAGCGCGCGGCCGCGATTCGCGTCGTCGAATGCGTCGCCCCCCGGCGCGACGGGATTCGCATAGCCGGCCGCGAACGCGGCGGCGAACAACGTGGCAGCCAGCGCCGCGCCGATCGTCCAGAACCGGAACCGCATCGTGTCGCCCCGGTATCAGTAGTAGCCGCGCGGACGCAGCGGTTCGACGCCGCCGACGTTGCTCATGTAGGTCTTCCACTGGTCGACGAGCGTGCCGATCACCGACGGGTTCTGCGCCGACACGTCGGTCGTCTCGCCGCGATCCGACGCGAGGTCGTAAAGCTGCCAGTGCCCGTCGAGCGGCCCGAGCGGCGGTTCGGTCCACAGTGCCTTCCAGCGGCCGTCGGCGCTGCGCAGGTAGGCGCGGCCGTACGCTTCGTCGCCGAACGGCGTCGTATGCACCTCGCCCGTCGCCGACCCCGTGAGCACCGGCAGCAGCGACTGGCCGGTAACCGGATACACGTAGCGGTTGTTGTAGACCACCTTGCCCTTGTTCTGGTCGACGCCCGTCAGCGTGTTGACGAGCGGCGGCGCCGGCTGCGACGGCGGCGTGACGCCCGCGATCGCGAGGAACGTCGCCGTGTTGTCGGTCACGTGCGTGAACGCGCGCAGCGTCGGCAACTGCTGCGTCTGGCCCGGCAGGCGCACGATCGTCGGCGTCGATACGCCGCCTTCGGCCGAATACCCCTTCGTGAGCCGGAACGGCGACGCGCTCACCTCGGCCCAGCGCAGCCCGTACTGCAGGCGCTGCGCGTTCTGCTTGCCGTTGTCGGTGCCGAGGGTCGAGTAGACCGGGTCCTGCCCGTTCGCGGTGTCGGTCGCCGTCGGGTCCGCGCCCGAGTCGATCGGCCAGCCTTCCGAGCCGTTGTCCGACTGGAACATGATGAACGTGTTGTCGTATTCGCCGATGTCCTTCAGGTGCTGGATCAGGAGTCCGATGTTGTAGTCGAGGTTCTCGACCATCCCCGCATAGATCTCCATGTAGCGCGCCTGCGCCCGACGCTCGGCCGGCGACAGGCTCGACCACAGCTTGTCGACCTTGCCGGGGCCGTAGTCGCTGTAGCCGTCGGCGGCCGAATGCACCGCGCTGACGTATTTCGCGTTCGCGGTGCCGTTGTTCGCGGTCGCGGGCGACGCCGCCGTCGTTTCTGGCAGGCCGTCGAACGGCTTGAAGTCGGCGGGGATCAGGCCGAGCGCCTTCTGCCGTGCGATCCGCGCATTGCGGATCGCGTCGTAGCCGGCGTCGTACACGCCCGCGTACTTGTGCAGCCATGGTTCGGGCACCTGCAGCGGCCAGTGCGGCGACGTATACGCCGCGTACGCGAAGAACGGCTTGCCGTCGCGCTTGTTCGAATCGATGTACGAGATCAGCTTCTGCGTATAGAAATCGGTCGAATAGAACACGGCCGGGCTGCCGCCCGCGCCGCCCGGCTGCCCGGGCTGGCCAGGCTGCACGTAACGGCCGTCTTCCGTGTAGTTCGACGAGCCGGCCGGCTCGTGCGCGAAGTGGTTGGTCGCCGCGCCGCCGAGCAGCACGTAGCTGCGCTCGAAGCCCCACTGGTCCGGCGTCTGCCCGCTGCCCGTCGCGCTGCCGACGATCCCCGAGCCGATATGCCACTTGCCCGCGATGTACGTGTGGTAGCCGGCATCCTTCAACAGTTGTGCGAACGACAGCGCGCGGTCGTTCAGGTAGCCCTCGTAGCCGGGCAACCCGCGCCGTTCGTCGGTCGGCACCCCCATCGTGCCTTCGCCGACCAGATGGTGATCGGTGCCGGACACCAGCATCGCGCGCGTGATCGCGCAGACGGTGCCCGTGTGATGGTTCGACAGGATGCGGCCCGACGCGACGAGCGCGTCGAGGTTCGGCGTGTTGATCTCGCCGCCGAATGCATGGATGTCGGAATAGCCGAGATCGTCGGCCATGATGTACAGGATGTTCGGGCGTTTCGCCGCCAGCGGCGGCGCGGGGTTCGTCGATGACGACGGCGCATCGCTGTCGACGCCGCCGCACGATGCGAGCGACAACGCGCCGGCAATCGCGGCGCAGACGACACGGAAACGAAAAGCATGCAACGGCGAAGCGGACTTTTTCATCGTTCTGGAACGCGCGATCTACGGGATCGGCGATCTTAGCGTCGCGCGCGCGGCACCCAAAGTCCGATTCGTCACATGCTAACGGGGCGGCGGAATATGCGCGCAAGCCGAATACCGGCCATCGGCACGCGCGTATGCATGCGCGCGCGCCGCGCGCCGAAGCCGGCCGCCGCCGGGCCGCGCGCGACGGCTCGGCGGCGCGTCGTGCTTCAGCTGCGTCCGCCGAGGCTGCCGCCGCCGTCCACGGCCAGCACCTGCCCCGTGACGAAACCGGCCTCGTCCGACAGGAAGAACGCGATCGCGGCCGCCACATCGTCGGGCGTGCCGAGCCGACGCGCGGGAATCGTCGCGAGCACCTTGCGTTCGGCTTCGCTGCCGACGGGCCGGGTCAGCCGGAACAGTTCCGTCTCGATCGGCCCCGGCGCCACCGCGTTGACGGTCACGCCATGTTCGGCCAGTTCGAGCGCCCACGTGCGCGTGCAACCGACGAGCGCGCTCTTCGCGGCGGAATACGCGGTGCGGTCGAGACTGCCGAAAATCGCCCGGCTGCAGATGTTGACGATGCGCCCGTGGCCGCGCGCCTTCATCGCGTCCGCGAAGTGCTGCGTGACCTGGATCGCGGCCCGCACGTTGAGATCGAACACGGTCTGCAGCGACCGGAAATCGATCTGCCCGAGCGGTTGCGGCATCACGATGCCCGCATTGTTCACGATACCGTCGACAGCGTGCTCCTCACCGATACGGGTAAGCGTCGCCGCCGTCTGTTCGATGTCGGCGAGATCGCACGCGCGCAGTTCGCCGGGAAAGTCGATGCCCTGCACATTTCGCGCGAGGCCGATGACGTGATGACCGTGCCGTGCGAGCAAGGTGCTGACCGCGAGGCCGATGCCGCGCGATGCGCCGGTGACGAGATAGGTGCGAGATGACATGCGTGCTCCCGAAGTTCGTTCACGTGAATAGCGTGGAGAGAGGTTTCCAGGGTGGAGGCCCGGAACCGGTACTTTGGTCGGACGATTCTACGTGCGTAACGGAAGTTACGTCGTGTCGTTACGCGCCTGCCCGTAGCAACACGTTACGTTTGCTGCGCTTCAGCTGAGCAAGGAATTTCCAAATCACGATTGGCGCGAATTATCGTCTGATTTAACCTTAATGCGCCGAATATAAAAGAAAGCTTGTTAATCAAATATCCAACCCGCAAACGTTTTACGCGAATGAATTACGCACCCGAAAAATTAGACTAATAATGAATTTAAAATAGATTCTGCTTGAAACGACAACAGGCACGCCTCTTGCTGACTCCCCCCATCATGTGCCGCGTTCGACCAGGAACGAATAACCCGAAAATCGGGCGCAGCCGTATTTCGCACAAGTGGATCCGGGCTACGTGACGCAGACCGGCTACAACAACAACGCCACGCTGGTGCAACAAGGCACGCCAACTACGCGAACACCAACCAGAACGGCTTCAACAACACCGTTTCGGTCAAGCAGCATTAAGTGCCGCCGGCGTAACGGAAAGGCCGGACGGATACACGTTCGGCCTTTTTTTATTCGACAGGGGACGATCATGGTTGGCATTCACGATCTCAGCGCCTATTTCGACATCGCCGCCAGTGCCGGCGGCGTGAATATCGTGCCGCACGTGCGGGCGGCTGCACCGGTCGACGTGTCGTACAGCCTGCGCATCACCCGAACCGGCGGCGCGGGCTCGGCCTCGCTGACGCGCTCCGGCGAATCGCGACTCGCTGGCGGCGAGGACCAGCCGCTCGCGACGCTGCAGCTGAGCGTCGATTCGAGCGATATCTGCAAGGCAACGCTGGTTCTGCACGTCAACGGTGAGCATGCGGAGTATTCGGCGGACTGCAATCCGCATCGGACGGCGGGTTGATACGGCGCGGCCTGGGGGCCGTCGCGCCGCATGGCAAGCGCCTGCCGCGCGGCGCGACCGGCATCGGCGCGCGCGGCGGTCAGCCGGCCCGCCCCTCCGCCTTCGGCATCGCGCGCCGCGACGCGATCCGCCACGCACGAATCTGCCGGCATCGACACGCCGGCCCGCATCCCGCGCGTTCGGTATTCAGTAACGCATCACGAGAAACAGGCCGGCAGCCGCGAGCGCCATCCCCGGCCATGCGAGCGCGCCGATCGTCTCGCCGAGCGCCACGAGCGCGATCAGCGCGGTCGCGGGCGGGATCAGGAAGAACAGCGCCGATACGCGCGACGCCTCGCCGTACCGCACCATCGCGAGCAGCAGCGAGATCGCGATCAGCGAGTTGCAGATGACGAGGTACGCGAGCGAACCGGCGAGCCCGGCGGTCCATTGCACGTGCATCGGTTCGAGCGCGAACGCGAGCGGCGCGGTGACCGCGAGGCCGACCGCGTACTGCACGAGGTTCGCGGTGACCGGATGGACGTCGGTGCCGAAGCGTTTTTCCCACAGCGTCCCGCCGGTGATGCAGGCGAGCGCGAACAGCGCGAACGCGAGCGCCCAGGGCGACGCGACATCGATCGACGAACGCGCGAGGATCACCAGCACCGCGCCCGCGGCACCGAGTGCGAGCCCGATCCAGCGCAGCACGCCGACGCGTTCGCCGGCAATCATCGGCGCGAGCAGCCCGACGAGGATCGGCTGCTGCGACGTGACGAGCGCGACGGCGCCCGCCGACATGCCGAGCTTCAGGCTCAGGTACGTACACGCGAAATAACCGGCTTGCAGCAACAGGCCGACCACGACGAGATCGCGCCATGCGCGCCCCGTGCGCGGCAACGCAGGGCGCAGCCACAGGAACGGGCCCGCGAGCAGCGCGACGACGCACGCATAGCGCAGCGCGAGGAAGGTGAGCGGATCGGCATAACGCAAGCCGAGCTTCAGGAACACGAAGCCGCTTGCCCACAGCAGCAGGAACAGTGCGGGCGCGATGCGCAGCCAGCCGGGTTGCCGTGCGGCCTTCGTGGTATCGATCGTCGTCATGTGCGCGCGCGCCGGGTTGTCGCGGGGAGGTCTGGCCCGCGCGCACCGGGGCTGCATGCCGGCCCGCGCATCACCGAAGAACCGTGTAACGGGTGAGGTTCGGAACGGTCGCTGCGATAGCGATGACGATGGCGACCTGCGGTTCGCGCTTCATCACGTCGTGCCCCCGGCGGATTGGGTGTGCGACGATCATACGCCGCACCGGCCGACCATGCGTCGCGGGGATGCCGCGACCGACGCGCCC
>Ga0209674_100756_pt1 | contig 10942 bp, 7 predicted proteins | sample AraplaCvi_mMS_r2_FD_184279 | JGI IMG/M metagenome (GOLD analysis project Ga0209674, IMG submission 184279) | Arabidopsis root microbial communities from North Carolina, USA - plate scrape CL_Cvi_mMS_r2 (SPAdes) (version 2) | ecosystem: Host-associated > Plants > Roots > Endosphere | place: USA... | reverse complement strand
ACAACGAGCACGCGTTGTTCTTCATGCCGCACCACATCATCTGGGACGGCTGGTCGTTCGATATCCTCTACAACGAACTGTCGGCGCTGTACCGCGCCTTTGCAGCCGGCCAGCCCTCGCCCCTCGCCCCACTGCCGGTGACCTACGGCGACTTCGCGCAGTGGCACGGACAGTGGCTGGACTCGTGCGCGTTCGGCAAGCAGCTGACCTTCTGGCGCGAGCGCCTGGCGCAGATGGGCGACGTACGCGCGCTGCCGACCGATCACCCGCGCCGCCCCGGCATGTCGGGCCTCGGTCGCACGGAGTGGATCCGCGTGTCGCGGGAAGATACCGATGCGATGCACGAAGTGGCCCGGCAGGCCGACGCCACGCTCAATATGACATTGCTGGCGCTGTACTTCGCCATGCTGTCGAGCGCCGCCGGTCAGCGCGACCTCGTCGTCGGTACGCCGGTGCGCGGACGCAACCAGACCGAGGTCGAATCGGTCATGGGCTACTTCAATAACCTCTTGCCGCTGCACGTGAGCGTGGACCCCGGTCTGTCGTTCCTCGAATTCGTCCGCCACGTGAAGCGCGTGGCGATCGAGGCGTTCGGTCATCCGGACGTGCCGCTTGAATACCTGCAGCGGGAACTTCGCGTCGGTCACGGTGCGGGCGCCACGCTCTACCAGGCCTTGTTCTCGTTTCAGGATGCACGGCAGCGCGTGGTCGACTGGGGTGGCCTGGCGCACGAGCAGATCCTTCTGTTCCAGAGCGGCGCCACCGAAGACCTCGGGCTGTGGTTCCTCGAAGGTCACGCAGGCATGGTCGGTGGCGTCACCTACAACGCCGACCTGCTCCAGGCAGACACCGCGCGCGGCATGCGCGAACGTTACCTCGACATGATGCATCGCGTGGCGGCCGATCCCGCCATCGCCGTGGGTACGCTGACCGCCGCGACCCGCGCCGAGTGCGAACGCATGCGCGGCTGGAACGATACCCTGCAACCCACGCAACTGCCGGCGGACCTGCAGGCGCTACTGACCCGCGCCGCACCCGACGCCATTGCCGTGGTGGACGGCACACGGCAAGTGACCCACACCGAGCTGCGTCAGCGTGCCGCGCGGATGGCCGTGCTGCTGCACGACCGTGGAGCGATGCGCGGCAGCGTCGTCGGACTCTGCGTCGATCCGGGTGCGGACCGCCTCGCCGGCCTGCTCGCCATTGCGATGACCGGCGGCACCGCCTTGCTGCTCGACCGCGCGGATCCGGCGGCACGTCTGCGCGATCTCGTCGCGGACGCGCGCATGACCGTGCTGCTGGGTGACGCGGCGCTGGAAGACATTCTCGACTGGCCCTGCGCATGCGCGCTGTGGGTCGACCAGAATCGCGGCGATATCGATGGCGTCACCATCGAACTCGGCGAATACGCCATGCCGGAGCCGGACGCGGCAGCCATCGCGTTTCACGTCGCCGGCACGGATGGCAAGCCGCGAGGTGTCTCCCTGTCGCATCGCGCGCTCGCCGCCATCGTCGAAGGGCTGGCAGGCGCGCTCGACGTGCGCAAGGGCGAAGGCGTCGCGGGCGACGCACTGCCTTCGGACCCCATGTCGGTGATCGAGCCCCTGGTCGCGCTGACACATGGCGCGCACTGGCACGTCGATGCAATGCATGGCACCCCGGCAGGTCGAAACCTTTTGTTCGCCACGCCGGATACCTGGCAGACGCTGCTCGACCGCGAATGGCCTGCCCATGATGGCTTGCGCGCCGTTGTCACCGGAGGCGTACCGAGCGCCGACCTCGCCGCACGTGTCGCCTCGCGCACGCAAGGGCTGTGGACCATGTTCGGCGATACCGGCACGGCGCCGGTCGTGACCTGCGGACGCGTGGAACACGTGGCCGACGCGCTGCACGAGGGCCGCCCGATCGCACACGCGCAGGTATGGATCCTCGACGAGCAGGGCGAACCCTGCCCCATCGGCGCAACCGGCCATATCGCCGTCGCCGGCACCGGGCTTACCGAGTCCTTCGGACAACGCGCAAACGCCGAGCGCCAACCGTGCGAGGAACGGATGCGACGCACCGGTTACCGTGGCCGCTGGCTGGCAGGGGGCACGCTTCAGGTGCTCGACCGCGATGACCGACGCATCCGCAAGCTGGGCATGGACGTGGAACCTGTCGCCATCGAATCGCTGCTGCTCGCACAGCCGCGCGTGGTTCGCGCACTCGCGCTCTCGCGTATCGGTGTCAACGGTCTCCCGCACATCGATGCCTATGTCGTCGGCGCACCCGGCACGCCGCTGGACACGGACGGCCTGTCCGCCGCACTGGCGGCGGAGTTGCCGGTGTGGTCGATGCCAGCGCACGTGATCGTCCTCGATGCCCTGCCGCTGCTGCCGACCGGCGAGCCGGATCTCGCGGCGTTGCCGATCCCGGCGGAGCCCCGCGCGGGATCGGTGGACACCAACGAGCCGCACAGCGACAGCGAACAGCTGCTTGCGGGCGTGTGGAAGGAACTGCTCGGCATGCCGCAGGTACGCACCAGCGACAACTTCTTCGACGTCGGCGGCCACTCGCTGCTTGCCGTGGATATGGCCATGCGCGTGCAGGCGCTGACCGGCGTGCAGCTCAATCTGCTCGACATTGCCAACGGCACGCTCGGCACGCTGGCCGCGGAACTGGCTGCGGCGCCGCCCACCACGAACGCCGCGCCCAAACGCGGCCTGTTCCGTCGCCTCCTCGGGCGCGGTTGATCCAGGCGCCCGGGGGGAACGCCGCCATGACACCTATCGCCTGGTTCGTCTGCTGGAGCTCGGCCGCGCTGCTGCTCCATGTGTTCGTCGGATACCCCGTGCTGGTCTGGCTGCAGGCCCGCGTGCGTCCGAGGCCGGTGGCCCGGCGCGCGATCCTGCCCACGGTGAGCATCGTGATTGCCGTGCACGATGGCGAGCGCTTCGTGCGCGCGAAACTCGCCAACCTGCGCCAGCTCGACTATCCGACGGAACTGATCGACATCGTGCTCGTCTGCGACGGCTGTCACGACGCCACCGTGACGATCGCGCGGCGCTCCACCGACCCGCGCCTGACCGTGCTCGATCATCCCAATCGTCGCGGCAAGGCGGCGTGTCTCAACGACGCCGTGGCGCTCACGCGCGGCGAGGTGTTGCTCTTCACCGACGTGCGCCAGCGCCTCTCGCCCATGGCGGTGAAGGAACTGGTCGCCAACCTCGGCGATCCCGAGGTCGGCGCAGTGACCGGTGAGCTGCACATGGAGAACGTGCGCAGCGGCTTTGCCCAGGGCGTGGATTTCTATTGGCGCTACGAAAAGGGTATCCGCCACGCCGAGAGTCTCTCGGGCTCCACTATCGGGGTTACCGGCGCACTGTATGCGATGCGTCGCTCGTTGTTCCGACCTCTGCCGCCAGGCACCGTGCTCGACGACGTACTCGTACCCATGCGCGTCGCGGCGCTCGGCAAGCGCGTCGTCTTCGAGCCGAAGGCGATGGCCTGGGATCAACCGTCGCAGCAACCGGCCGAAGAGCGCCGCCGCAAGATCCGCACGCTCGCGGGCAACTATCAGTTGATCCAGATGGCGCCTTGGCTGCTCGTGCCCTGGTCGAATCCCCTGTGGTTCCGCTTCGTGAGCCACAAGCTCCTGCGCCTGCTGGCACCGTGGTTGATCGTGGCACTCACGATCAGCAGCGGGCTGCTGGTGACACGTCATGCCATGTACGCCACGGCATTCGGCGCCCTGGTGACCGGCATGCTGATGGTCGGGCTGGCCTTGCTGCCGTCGCGACTCGGACGGTTGCCGCCCCTGCGCATCGCCCTCGCCTTCTTTTACCTCAACCTCTTCGCGGCCCAGGCGCTGGTGGCCTTCGCGCGCAATCGCAGGCTCCACCTATGGTGAACTTCACGACCGTGCGCGGCGCGCCCGGCATCCGCGGCCGACTTGGCGAAATGTGCTACGCCAGCGGCCTGCTGCATCCGCTGCAGCGCGTGCGTGCCTGGTGGCAACGCGACCTGCGCATCCTCGCTTATCACCGCGTGATGCCGTTGCCGGACCCGGATACCTACGAGTTCGACCTGGAACTCATCAGCACGACGCCTGACGATTTTCGCGAACAGATGCTGCGGCTGAAGAGGCACTTCCGACCCATGCGCCTCACCGACATCGTTGCGGCACTCGACGCGGGCGAGGCGTTGCCACCCGACACGGTCGCGGTGACGTTCGACGACGGCTACGACGACAACTACCACATCGCTGCCCCGATCCTGGACGAGATCGGCGTGCCCGCCACCTTCTTCGTGTCCACCGGCCACGTGGACACCGGCAGGCCGTACGCCTACGACTGGCTCGTCCACATGATCCTGCTGACGACAGCGACGCGGCTGGTGCTGCCCGAGCTGTCGATCGACGTGGCGCTGCCAGCCGAGCGCAGCCTGCGCCGGCGCATCGCCGCCACTGTGCTCCTGCGCATGAAATGGCTCGACGCGCGCGACCAAAGTGCCATGACCGAACGGCTGGAGGCGGAGTGGAACATGCCGTCGTTCAACGCACGGCCGGTCGATTGCCATCCGATGACCTGGAACCAGGCGCGCGAGATGGAAGCAGCCGGTTTCGAGTTCGGCTCGCACGGCGTGCATCACCGCATGCTCGCCCGCCTGCCCCGCGACGAGATGGAGCGCGAGGTCCGTGAATCGAAAGCCACGCTGGACCGTGAACTGCGCCATCCGGCCATCCTCATGTCGTATCCCGTCGGCGGTGACCGCGCATACAACGACGATGTGATCGCGGCGACGCGCAACGCCGGGTTCCAACTCGCATGCAGCTACATCTGCGGCACGAATCCGGAGCCGAGCGAGAACCGTTACGCCCTCTACCGCTTGCCGGTGGAAAGCAACATGGGGCCGGGCTGGTTCGCCGCCATGCTCGCCCTGCCGCAGCTGATGAGCTATCCCACGGCCGCGCATGCGGCGACCGGCCCGTCGGAGCGCCCATGTTCCCCCTGATCCTGCTCTATGTCGCACTCACCATTCTCCGGCCGCAGGACTACCTGCCGGGCATGGAGAACGTGCCCGTGCTTCCTGCCGTGCTCGCCCTGGCATTCGTTGCCTGGCTGATCTCGAACGCCAAGAACTTCGAGGCGCCGCAGTTCGTGATCCTGCCGGCCTTCCTGCTGGTCCTTATGGCCTCGCAGGTCGTCAATGGCTGGACCGGCGGTGCGATGGACGAGCTGGCGCGCTTCGGCCCCGTCGTAGCGGCGTTCTTCGTGCTCGCCTCGGCTTGCCACACCCAGCGCCGGGTGACCGTCGCCATGGGCGTGTTCGTCGCCTGCGCGGCGATCCTGGCGCTGCACGGCGTGGAACAGGCGCGTACCGGCACAGGTTGGACGGGCATCCCGTTGAGCGAAGGCGGCCGCATCCAGTACGTGGGTATCTTCAACGATCCCAACGATCTCGGCCTGCTGTTTGCCGCGACGCTGCCGATGGCCGTGTTCCTCGGCCGTCGCGGCGCGGGGGCCATGCGCCCGGTATGGCTGGGCGCCGCATTGCTGCTTCTCTATGGCACCTATCTCACCAACTCGCGCGGTGCATTGCTCGCCGTGTTGCTGGTGGCAGGTTGCTATCTCTGGTATCGCAAGGGCATCGCGATCGCCGGCGTTCTTGGCGTGGCGGGGCTGGCCGCGATGAAACTGCTGTCCTCGCGCATGAGCGAACTCGATGCGGGCGAGGAATCGGCTGCCGGACGAGTGGATGCCTGGTACTCGGGTCTGGAGATGTTCCGCGATCATCCGGCACTGGGTGTCGGCGCCGGCAACTTCACCGAATACCACGAACTCACCGCGCACAACTCGTTCGTACTGGTGCTCGCGGAAACCGGATTCATCGGCTTCGTGCTCTGGCTGGCCTTCGTCTGCTACGGCTTTCTGATGATGCTCGCCATCGTGCGCCACGAGCGTGCACCGAGCGGCGATGCCGCAATGGAAGCCGCCTGGACCACGGAACGGCAGATCGCACTGACCCTGCTTCTGTCGCAATGCGGCCTGTTCGTCGCGGCCTTTTTCCTCAGCCGCAGTTACATGGTGGTGCTCTACCTCATCGCGGCACTGGTCGCCGGCGATTACCTCGGCGCGCGCCGACGCTGGCCCGAGCTGCGGATGTTCCGCCTGTCCGAGGGCGGTTGGCGCTGGGTGCCTGCAGGTGCCGGCGGCGTCTTCGTTCTCTTCGTCCTCGTTGCCGTGCTGCTGCGAACCACATGAAAGCCTACGAGACCTTGTTTCGACATGTGCTCTGGCCCACCTACGAAGGCGGGCTGCGCCGTCGCGATACGCCCCGCTACATGCGCCGCTACGAACGCGACCAGTGGTTGGCTCCCGAAGAAATCCAGGCGCTGCAGTTCCAGCGTCTGACTCGGCTGTTGGAATGGTGCTATCGCGAGGTGCCGTACTACCGCCGCCGCTGGGATGCGCTCGGCATCGTGCCGCGCGACATCCGCAACATGGCGGACTTCGCCTCCCTGCCGGTGCTGACCAAGGCCGACATCCGCGACAACGCGGATGAACTGAAGGCCACGTCGCTGAAAGATTCGCTGCAGTACAAGGCCACGGGCGGTTCGACGGGGGAACCGCTGCGCTTCGGCTTCACCCGCGAGAGCAATGACCGGCGCATCGCGGTGATGTGGCGCGGCTACGGCTGGGCCGGCTCGCGAATGGGTCGGCGGACGCTGTTTCTCTGGGGCGGCGCAGTCGGTAACCCCAGCGCAGCGCATCGAATGAAAGACCGCATCTACAACGCCGTGTTCGCGCGACGGATGCTCGATAGTTTCCACATGAGCGAAAGCAACATGGCGAGCTATGCCGACGCCATCGACGCCTCGCGCCCCGAGGTGATCGTCGGTTACGTCGGACCGCTGGTCCGTCTGGCCGAATGGCTGATCGCGCAGGGACGAGAGGTGGCGAGACCGGCCTCGGTCATCGGCGCGGCCGAAGCGCTGCACCCATTCCAACGCGACCTCATCGAGCGGGCGTTTCGCGCACCGGCTTACAACACGTACGGCTGCCGCGAATTCATGTTGATCGCCTCCGAATGCGAACAGCGCCACGGCCTGCACGTGAATGCCGATCACCTTGTGGTGGAGACGCTGCACGACGGCGTGCCGACGCATACGGGCAGCGGCGAGGTTGCGGTCACGGACCTGTTCAACTACGGCATGCCGTTCATCCGCTACGTCAACGGCGACATGGCCACGCAGGCCACGTCGCGCTGCACGTGCGGACGCGGGCTGCCGATGCTCGCGTCCGTGGATGGCCGCAAGCTGGACGCCATCCGCACCCCTGCCGGTCACCTGCTGCCAGGCGAATTCTTCCCGCACATGCTGAAGGATGTGCCGGGCCTGGCACGCTTCCAGCTCGTGCAGCGCCGCCTGGATCGTCTCGATCTGTCGATCGTGCGCGGCAGGGACTTCGAGGATGCCTCGCTCGACTACATCCGTGCCGAGGTGGCAAAGGTGCTCGGCGACAGCGCCGAACTGCACTGCCATTTCGTCGATGACATCCCTCTCACCCGCAGCGGCAAGCTGCGCGTCACCGTATCGGAGCTTGCGTCGTGAACATCACCCACGTCGTGGAAAATTTGAATCGCGGCGGTCTCGAGCGCATGGTGCTCGATCTGGTCAAGGAACAGCGGCGCCAGGGCCACCAGGTGCAGGTCCTCTGCCTGTTCGAACGTGGTGCGCTCGCTGGCGAGCTGGAGGCACTCGGCATCCCCGTCATCGCCTGCGGCAAGCGCAAGGGCTTCGACCTTCGCGCCCTCGGTCGCCTGCGCCGCGCGCTGGCCGACCAGCGCACCGACGTCATGCACACGCACAACGCCGTGGCGCACTACCAGGCCGTACTCGCCAGCGTGGGCATGGGTCTCCGCCAGGTGGTGAATACGCGGCACGGCATGGGTGCGCAGCAGAAGCCCGGCCGACGCGAATGGTTGTTCCGCCGAGCACTCAAGGCGACCGATGCCGTCGTCGCCGTGTGCGAGGCCGCGCGGCGCGATGCCGTGCGCCGCGGCATCGTACCGGCCGCCAAGACCTGCGTGGTGCCCAACGGCATCGTGCTCGAAGGCTTCGACGTGGCTTCCGATGCGATGCACGAGCGGCTCGCTCGCCTCATCCGTGTGCCACGCGGGACGCGGATCATCGGCAGCGTCGGCCGCCTCAACTGGACCAAGGATCAGGCCGGCCTGATCCGCGCCTTCCGCATCGTGCGCCATGCCATGCCCGATACGGCACTGGTTCTGGTAGGCGACGGCGAACTGCGCGAGACGCTGCGTGCCTGTGCATTCGATGAGGGCATTGCGGGGTGCGTCCACTTCCTGGGCGATCGCGACGACGTGCGCGATCTGCTGCAAGGCTTCGATCTGTTTGCGCTCTCGTCGGTGACGGAGGGCTATTCGATGGCCTTGCTGGAAGCCTGCGCGGCCGGCTTGCCGATCGTCGCTACGGACGTGGGCGGCAACGCCGAGATCGTGCGCGACGAGGCCACCGGTCGCCTGGTGCCGCCGTGCGATCCGCCCGCCATGGCCGCAGCGATACTCGACCTGCTGCGCGCGTCGCAGCGCGCATCGCGGCTCGGCACGGCCGCACGGACCTGGGTCGAGACGCACGGCTCCCTGCAAGCCATGGCGGCGAGCTACGGGCGGCTCTACTTCGGCGACATGGATCAGGCCCGATGAAGGTTCTTGTCGTCACCAACCTGTTTCCCACGCCTTGGGATCCGCGCCGCGGCACCTTCAATCGGCAGCAGTTCCAGCGGCTCGCCGAGCGTCACGAGGTGGACGTGCTCACGGCCGTGGATTTCCGCGAACGCATGGGCGAGCGGCGCGGTAGCGCCGACGTGCCCGGCGTGCGCGCCGACTACTTCACCTTCTATCACCCGCCGGGTATCGGGCGGTTCCTCAATGCACTGTGTTTCTTTGCGTGCATTCTGTGGCAGCGCGGTGCCGAACTGCGCCGCGCGCGCTACGACGTGATTCTGGCGAGTTGGGCCTATCCGGACGCGGCCGGCGTCGCGTGGGTCGCGCGCCTGTTCGGCATTCCGTACGTGGTGAAAGTGCACGGCAGCGACCTCAACGTGCAGGCGGCATCGCGCCTGCGTCGCCCGCAGATCCGCGCTGCGCTGCGCGGGGCAGCGGCAGTGGTCGCCGTCAGCGAGGCCCTGGCACGCAAGGCCATGGAACTCGGCGCGCGCGACGACACCGTGCACACGGTCTACAACGGCGTGGATGGCCATCTGTTCCAGCGGGGCGACAGAACCGAGGCGCGACGCCGGCTGGGGCTGCCGCCGGAGACGCCGGTGGTTCTGTACGTCGGCAACCTCAAGGCGAGCAAGGGTTGCCATGACCTCGTGCAGGCCTTCCCGACCCTGGTATCCCGGCACCACGACGCGCGCCTGATCTACGTCGGCGACGGCCCCGATCGCGCCAGCCTCGAAGATCGCGCGGCATCGCTCTGCTGCGCACCCGCGGTGCGCTTCGAAGGCGCCGTCGAGCATGCCGCGCTGGCGGACTGGTTCCGCGCCGCCGACGTGCTCTGCCTGCCGAGCCACAACGAGGGCGTGCCGAACGTGGTGCTGGAAGCCATGGCCTGCGGTACGCACATCGTCGCCACCGCCGTCGGCGGCATTCCGGAGGTGGTACCCGAGTACGCGGGAATCCTCGTACCGCCGCGACAGCCGCATGAACTGGGCGTGGCACTCGTGGAAGCGTTCGAACGCCACTTCGATCCCGTAGCCATCGCCGAACATGCGGCAACCTTCCGCTGGGACGACAACATTGACCGGCTCGAACGCATCCTCGCCCGCGCCGCTGAGCGCCTGCCTGCGCACATCGGCCGCCCTTCCCCTCGCTCTCTCGCCAGTCGCCCCGGGCATCGATACCACCCATGAACTGGAAACCCAAGAAACACGATCTGCTCGGCCTGCTTCCCGGCCACCTGGTGCTCACACGCACGCGCGAAGAGGCCGTTCGTTACCTCAGCTTCGACGACGGCCCTGAGCCGGCACATACGCCGAAGCTGCTGGACACCCTTGCGAAGCACGGCGTGAAAGCCAGCTTCTTCCTTGTCGGCGAGAAGATCGAACGCCACCCCGAGATCGTGCAACGTCTGGTGGATGAAGGGCATATGATCGGCAACCACTCGTACAGCCACTGGTCGTTCCGCAACATGAACCTGGCGAAGCAGCTCGACGAGGTCTACCGCACCGATGCGCTGTTGCGCCGCTTCGACGAGCGTCCGCACCATCGCATGCGTCCGCCGCATGGGTACGTGGGCGCACAGCTTCTCGCCCATTTCGCGCGGCAGCGGCGCAGTCTCGTGTATTGGTCCTACGACAGCCTGGACTACCAGGACCGCCCCGTGGAAACGCTGATCTCCCGACTGCGCGACGACCCGCCCGCCGCGGGCGACATCGTGCTCATGCACGACGACAGCGACAAAGCCGCCGAAGCGCTCGACGTGCTGCTGCCCGAATGGCTGGCCCAGGGCATGCGTTTCGCCGCCTTGCCGGGCAACGCGTCATGAGGATTCTCTACCATCACCGCACGCGCGGCCGTCACGTGGAAGGCGTACACATCCGCGGCATCGTCGGCGCCCTGCGCGAACTGGGGCACGACGTCAGCGTCATGTCCTTTCCGGGCGCCGATCCGGAGCACGATGCCGAGAGCCCCGCCGCGACCCGCAAGAGCCGTCTTGCCGCGCTGGTGACGCGCCTGCCCGGCGTCGTCTTCGAACTGTTCGAGTTGCTGTACAACGCGGTCACGTTCGTGCGCATGCAGCGCGCGTGGCGCACATCGCCGCCGCACCTGATCTACGAACGCTATTCGCTGTTCCTGTTCGCCACGATCTGGCTGGCCCGGCGCCGTGGTATTCCGCTGGTGCTGGAAATCAACGATTCCGCACTCGTCGAGCGCG
>Ga0209674_100750_pt1 | contig 11013 bp, 6 predicted proteins | sample AraplaCvi_mMS_r2_FD_184279 | JGI IMG/M metagenome (GOLD analysis project Ga0209674, IMG submission 184279) | Arabidopsis root microbial communities from North Carolina, USA - plate scrape CL_Cvi_mMS_r2 (SPAdes) (version 2) | ecosystem: Host-associated > Plants > Roots > Endosphere | place: USA... | reverse complement strand
CTCGCAATCGGTTGATTTGCTCGCCTGACGGCCTTTTTGTGGTGTTGCCCGCACCTCGACATAGCGACCTTGGTAGTCTCCCTACTAGATTCGTGGGGTAATCGGGTCATTAGAGCAAGGCGATTAGGGCTGGTTATCGCGGGTAGGGTGTCCTACGAATCATGGCACCAGCTAAATCAGCTGTGCATGGTATCGAGGCTTCAAGCTCGGGACTGACCGTCACGAGATGGCAAAAACTCACAAGGAAGCAAGATGGCCACACTTTCCGACGTCGATTTGAAGGCCCGCATGGATGCAGGCGAGCTAGTCCGCAACGGTATTGATAATCAACTTGGCCCTGCGTGTTACGAGCTTCGCATGGGGGGCGTCTATTACGACCTCACCGAGGGGGACAAGCGCATCGACGCCACGAGGCACAATTCGATACTCATCAAACCTGGGCACCGCGTTGTTCTCATAACTCACGAAGAGCTTTCAGTTCCTCACAACATGGTCGCGAGAGTGGTGAGCAAAGGATCACTCTTCAGTATTGGGCTTAGCCCAGTCAGTACTTATGCAGACCCCGGATTTGTAGGGCACCTCGGGATCGTCACCCAAAACTTGAGTGACAAATTCATCGAACTTCCCATTGGTGAGGCGAGATCTCCGCTCGACTATTCGCTCAACTGAAAGAAGCAGCAAAGGCACCGGATTCGGTGCTTGTCGGGGCCGGTTTCGGCCGGCAACCGCTTTAAAAACCCAGCATGGAAGGAGGTGAGTGTATTTTGGCTCCTAACTCCTCGTGAGCGCTTCTTCATCAATGTCCTTGCAGAAGCCGTTATCTCCGTCTGGACCGACTCACCGCTCCCAGGGGAGGCCGGTGCTCATCGGCACACTGAGCGGCTTGTACGAGCACTAGGGGACGAATTTCAAGTAGGAGCGGCAACCAAGTTAAAAGCGGCGAGACAAAAAAGCCGGACGCCCATGCCCCATGGTGGGCCGTCAGTAAAGACGAAGCGCGTGCGACCTGTACGTGCGCGAACGCCACGACAGGAGATGGCGCGCATTAAAGAAATGCGTCGCTTTTATGCAAACCATCCGAAGGTTTCTGGGTGGTTGCCGCTCAAGGTGCTGGGCCACTCTAAGTTATTGAATTTAAAAAAATCACTAGTTGGAATGCCAAGGATTTTCGCATTTGCCGCTGGAAAAAACTCTGGGCCATGGCCTTCGTAAATCGAATGAATCTAGGCCAGGATTGGAATACAGCGAAAATATTCATGTCGGTATTCAAAAGCTCCCAAAAAACTCTGGGCCGGTAGTCGTCTTGGCCGCAGGCCAAAATTGAAATCTGATTTCCGATAGCTCGAGCGGAACTAGTCGTTGGTACCGCCAATTAGGCGCGGTGTTGCGAGGGACGGTGAGGAGCGTACTCCGCGCGGTGAATACCGACGAGATCGGGTGGTTACTTCAAAGGGCAGGTCACAGGTTACACATAGAACTGCCAGCCCCGGTTTTCCCCATATCAATGTATGACACCCGCGGCATTCATATTTCGCACGCGTCTGCTGTCCCCCGGGTTCTGTGGGCCAGTTAACTTTGGTGGCAGCTGCACGCAAGTGCCTTTCCGGCAGAAGCTGCGCCTCGTCACTAGTAATCAAGCGCCAGTATTTAGCAGCGGGCAATGTTCCCAATGGAAGTGTGAAGTAGGGCGCCTTATCGTAGGTAGCGTTAAACGTCGGCACTGGCGATGACGGATGGTAGTGGGCATGTCACGGCGTCACCTGAGAGAGCTGACGCTGAACCTTTTAATGGCCAGTTGCTACACGGGGTGATAGCCGTATTGGTCAGGTGTGAGTCCACGACTACTAGACCCACCTGCGGATCCCGAAGTTACGGATGCGCCTCGCAAAATCTCACACACTTAAGCGTCAGGCCTCTGTTGGCCCAAGACCCGAGATCGCGATAGTGCCCAGAAGCCCCGCGAGAGCTTCGCGTTCGGTGCGAGTGCCATGCAGGCGAATCTCCTGAAGTCGCCAGAGTCTCCAAATCCGTCGCCACTGCTGATCAACGGCTTCCGGTGTGGCGTAAGCCACTCGTGCCATGAATGCCTGCACGGCGGCAATTGACCATTTGGTATGCCCGGAAGCGTAGTTATCGATGCTATTGTGAAGGCGAAAATACAGCGCGATCCATTGCTTTTTGCTCTTGAGAGCCTTCTTCCAGCTTGTAATGTAAAGGCCGCCAACTCCCGTGGCCTCAATGGCCAAGTTAATAGCCAGAACCTCGGGTAAAAAGCGCTGCGTATTCAGTGAGCAAGCCATCAGAAGCAAAGCGGTAATCGACGTTTCAAATTCGTCATAAAGTTGGCGATCGGCTGCTGAGTGGTCAGCAGAAATGCCTTCCTCGTAGCGCAAGTGATTGCGCGCAATCACGTTGTGATTCCAGGCTAGTGTTCCATCGCCGAGCTCGGATGCGTATATGCGAAACAGCCATCCGTATTCCTCAAGATGAATGCGCTGCACGTTTGCGAAGCCTTGCAGCCAGCAGCCGTCAAAGATCAATCCTATTCCAGGTTTGTCATCTGTCGCAGGAGCCGTTGGGGTGGCCCTGGCTCTCCTTGACCTGACATTTTTTACATGATTGTCCGCAACCATTTCGGCGAGCAGGCGCTCAGAATAGTTAGGATGATTGATGGCATTTAGGCGTTGATCAGTGTCCAGCGCAGCAGAAATGGGGTTTAGGGCCGTCTCGACGAACGACTTGGCATATACCCTGATTGGAGGGTGTCGGTCCGCATTTGCCATGAAATAGTACTGCTCACTCAAAGACTGCTCAGCGAAGTGTTCCAGTGCATATTGCGTCAGGCTTTCGGGGTCCTGAGGGTGGGTGTAAACACCTTCGAGCGGAATGGGGTCTTCGTCGGTGGCGGTGTCGTCGGGTGTTCCGATGCGTGCGATCCAGTCACGGAGGCAGCATTGCTCGGAAGCGCTGAATACTTCAAACATCGGGCCATCTAGTGAGATGGAGTGAGTGATCAGGCGGCTCTCGTCTGGCGCGCCTGGTTGCACCCATTTGGATGCAGCCAGCCAATCGACAAGCCGTACATGATCGGATTTTGTTCCGCCGAAAAAGGAGTCGAGTTTGCGACCTTCAGCCATCACGCAGCTGTGGTGACCCATGGCAAAGCGCGCGTTGCGCTGGACGAGCTCCTCCACGAAATCCCGTGGCCTCATAGGAATGTTTCGCCCAAGCATGGCCCGCTTCCACCTTGAATAAGAGCGATGCGCTGCCAGAAATCCTTTTGCAATGCGCGTGCGCAACAGATGCGTATCGCTTTCTGCCAGAAGCGCGAGCGTCGCCGATTTTGCCAAGGAAGCAAGGAGCGCATAGTCGTGCATATCTATATACGACAGGTTGGCGCGCTGACCGCGCAACTCGTCGGCGATTTGCGCGAGTAGGGGACAGGGACCGATACTAGCCATCCAAAGATTGAAGCCTATGGTTTCATGGCGGAAGGTCGTTGGAAACAAGCCAAGGACGGTGCCAAGTAGTGCGTGTTCATAAGAGATGTCAGCACATGGAGCGCTTTCGTCGTGATCCCAGCGCACGATGCTTGCGGGGGGCACGCCCGTACTTTGCAGCAGAGAAGCATAGCGTTGGGAGTAAGGTTCACCCTTGCCAGGATCGCTGAATCGGATCATGAGCTGCTTGAGAAGTAGCATCCCAACTTCGTTTTCAACCGCATTCACTCTCACGGCACCCTGTAACCAAGTGCCGTCCGTCAAACCAGTGGGTGCGAACTCCCTGACTACTCGCGCCGCCCACGCGGTAGCGCGCCCCTCCAGTGAGTGAGCCGAGAGCTCAGGGTCGGCCAGGGCTACCAGATCATCTACAAATCTGGTTGCCGCCCCGCCGGACTGTGGGCAGTCGGGCTCGACGGCCGCCAGCGCTGCCGAAGCGAAATGATAAGCAGGCTCGAAGTAGTGGACGTTTTCCTCGGGGTCCTGGAGGTGCAGGAAAAGCATCCGCGGAGTGCATGGCAAGGGCAGGTGGGCCACTCCCGAGCCGAAGTCGGGCGCCAATACCAGTGCATCCGTCGCGCTTTCCATACTAGATTTCCGGTCCTTACCAAAGGGCGTGAAACGCCGAAAGATTCTTGCTGTGCAGACGCATGCTTCTTCTGCGATCGACGTCGTCTTGATGCATTCACGATGCCCAGCCACGCCGTGGAAGCCTATTCGACAGAATGCGAAAAGAACATCATCTGACGAAAGCTGGCGTCATTTCGCGCCAGTCTCCGCTTAGGTAGTTCCATGATGGTATGGCAAGTCAAACAAGGGTGGGATCATCGATCTCGGGAACCTCGATGGCTAGCTCATTGATCGAAGAAAGCCCCATCATCTGAAGCAGCTCCGGCCGCAGGGTGTTGCCAATGCAGATGTTGCCTTCGCCGCTGTTGTCGCCTTTCAAGACGAAGATCTGATTTCGATAAAAGTGGACGCCGATGATCGTCTTATCGAACTCGTTCGGGCGGTAGCCGGGATGAAATAGCTCTTGGTGACTGAGGCAGTCCGCCAGTCGCTTGAAGTAGTTCACCATTGTTCCACGGTCATACAGATCGAGACTACCTCCGTACATCGCCCAACTTGGCGGCTCGGTGCCGGGCGCCATGTCGCGCCACTTGTCGATGCTGGGTACGTACGAGAACTGCGTATCCTCGACCACATAGATTCCGTGGCTCTCGTTCAGATATGGGAATAGCAGTTTGAAGCTCTTGATAACATGATCATTACGATGACTTCCGTCGTCGATGATGATGTCTGGCCTGCCAATTTGACCGATTACATGACGCAGGAATTCGGGATCATCCTGGCTGCCCTGGAACGTGCGAATACGATCCTCGTCGTGAGCTCGCTTGTCCGCAATGTCGATACCGAAGATCGACCCATTGGGAAAGTAGCGTTTCCAGGTCCGCAGCGAGTCGCCACCGGATCGAGGGTCTTCGTAGCCTCCTATGCCAATTTCCAAGAGCTTGATAGGTTCGTTACGTATCGCAGCGAAATAACGCTCGTAGCGCGCAGCGTAATCGCGCGCATTCCATTTCGTGTCCGCGGCCGCGAACAGATCGCTCAGGTTGTCCTCGGTGCTCATCGACAGATCCTAAAATAGTGGATTGGTGAAAGCAGTCCGCCTCGCCAGTGAAAACCAATGCACAACATGAACTGAGCGGCTACCCATCATTTGATCACACAGCTCGCTCAATGAGAGTGGGAAAAAGGCAGGCTTAACTCAACTCTTCTACAGGCAGCCTGGAGCTACCATCCGCCCATTTATCAAGAATGTCCAAAGATCTGCCTTCCGTTCCGCTGGGACCCGATCGAGGAGGTCTGAAACTTTCACTTGTCCCTGTTGCTTGATTTTGGATAGCAGCGCAATGACTTCGTTCGCATGGCTATGGAACGTGAAGGCCAGTCCATTCGCCGAGACGACGGCTAAGTTGCCAATCTGAGCCCACTGAACGCCGTGCCCGGCGTTGGTATCGATGCTGATTTCAGGAGTGATGGGTGGGATGTGCAGTTTCTCGAGGGGGCCGAAGCCCGCGGAGGTCAGCATACTCAACGCATGCGAAGTAAATGCGACTTCGGCGGCATGCTCGACGTTCAAGTGAGAGCGAAGGCCATCCCACAAAGTCCCGAAGCGCTCCGGCACCCTAGGCGTATAGTGCTCTGCCTTTTCCATGTGCAGGCCACTCAGGTCAAGGGAGTCGAGTGCACGGTGCCCCGAGTTGGGCGGCGCGACCGGGGGAAGCGGCACGTACTTCCTGAATACTTCCGCGGCGTCTCCCTGATGATAGATGCCCACGCTCAACGAAGCATGAAACTTGCCCGAGTCGCTCATGCCAACGTGCCAATAGCCTGGTGGCCAATAGAGCAGGTCGTTTGGTTCAAGTTCAAAAACCTCTGCATCATTGATAAACTTATCAGCTTGTTGGCTGATATGGGCCATGGAGCCGGGAACCATGTAATCTTTCCGGCCTTCGAAATACGACCTCTGCCAAAAGGCCATTTTTTTCGATCCAATGCTGGATGCCATCAGCACATGGCAGTCGTCCACGTGAATGCCAAATGGAGTACTTCCATAGTTCCCCGCGTAGATGCAGGAATGGATGCCGCGAACGGGATAACCGACCTGGTCGAACAAGTGGTGCAGCAAGGGACTCACTCTTGTACGCATCTGAGGTAGTGCGACATCAACCCTGTCGAGGATGATGGAGTACTCTTGCTTGGAAAATGACCGTTCGACCTGTGTTTCATACTGCTGAAAAGTCGTGGTAGTGGGCTCAGGAAAGAAGAGGGGGATTTCATGGGTCGCCGCGAGCCGGCCATTCACATTTGCCCGTCCATAAGGTTCCGGAAGGCCGTTCGACATCGCGTTGGCGGTGGCGACAAGTGCATTGAAGAAATCGGTTGGCTCAAATACGTGATTTTTCAAAACACCCTTAAAAATATGTGGACCTTTTCCCCACACCTTGCTGATATCGAGCGCCTGCTGTTCGTCGTTCTTAGTCAATGAATTGCTCACGGGTTCATCCTTTGCTTGCCGGTCATTGATTGATCGTGGATGGTGCACAATTTTCAACGAAGTTTGAGCAACGCAGGTCGGAAGCTTGGTTACTGGCTTTCCGACCTTCTGCGGGTTCTACTGGCTATCATGCGTTGCCGCAATCCCCTGTCGGACACGGGGCGCAGGTAACGCTTCGCGCAAATGTTTGCTTCAGGTCCGTTTGATGCATGCTTTGCTTAGGCGCCGCTTTTCGTCTTGGGTATCGCTGCGAATGCGCGTACCACAGCTTCGGCGTGCCGGGAGCAATCGCATCTATCACTAGGTTTTTGAGCGGTAGACGATCCACGATTTGCGTCCGGGTGGAGCTGGATGGACGTTCGCCCGGGCTGGCAGGTTCTCGCACGGGAGCAACCCATACATGGCCTGAGGTGCTCACTGTCGGGTCCGCAATCTTGTGTGTGTGAATGCGCGAGCCCGATGGCGGTGTGATCGCTCTCGCGTCCCCTCTTGGGGATGGGGCGAAAAACAGCTCGCCTCCTCCGATGAAGTCTGGTGCAACCGCTAGCATTGTTCTGCGCAATAACCCAGTCGAATCATCCATGCCCTTACGAGCCTCCGAGGTTCAAATTTCGTTGTTTCCCTACTTAATATTCCGTGCGCTCAATTGTAGGCTATGTTCCAGCGCTTTTCGGGGCGCTGCCGTCAAAAGGGGCACAAAACCTGTAGCAGTTTGCATCGTATACCAAGCGGGTTCACGCCCGCACTGATCAGGGCATGTTGTTAAGCTATTAGAAGTCCGCCAGTGGCACTCTATCCAATACTTAGACGGGGAGCCGCGTAAATTATCGTGTGTAGTTGCTTTCCGGGCGCTTGGCATAAAACGAAACATTGTGCCGATGCCGCTTAGCACCATCGAGATTTGATATATGGCGATGGCAGAATAATATGAGGGGGTGCCTGTGACAGTCATGGGATGTTATGCCAGGGCTGAGCGATAGACTTCCAGAAGTGCGGTGGCCGATTTTGTCCAATTCAGATGAGCTGCCTCTTGCGCGGCAGCCTTCGCCTGCGCCAGTGCGCGGGCGGGATCGCGCATCAGTTGGATGGTCGCTTCAGCGATTGCATCTATATCCTCGGGATCGACGCGGACAACATTTTCTATCTGCTCGCTTAGGCCCGAATTTCGGGTCAGTATCACAGGAACGCTGGCGTGTATGGCCTCAAGTGCTACCAAGCCGAAGGGCTCTGACAGCGAGGGCATTATTAGTAGCCGGCTGCGCTGAAGCAGCTTCGAGACGGCCTCGCGGTCAATAAATCCCGGGAAGGAAAAGACATCCTTCAACCCCAACGAGCGTACAAGTGAGCGAATCATCGGCATCAGGTTGCCGTCTCCCGCCATGACAAAGCGGGCATCCGGCATTACTTCATGGATTCGCGCAGCGGCCTCCACGAAGATCTCTGGACCCTTTTGCTCGGTAATTCGACCGATGAACGAGATGCATCCATCGGATGATGTGGGTGGCTGCATCTCCATTCGGTTGCCGGCGTTGTAGATCACGTCGATCTTATCTGCGGCCTGTCCGTAGCGATGGATCAGGCTAGTCTTTGTATACCTGCTTACGGCTACGATCCGGCTGGCTGCGTCCATTCCGTCGCGTTCCAGTGCAGTGATAGCCGGATTTGCCGGGTGGTAGCCCGAGCGATCTTGCTCGGTGGAATGGATGTGTACGACCAGTGGTTTTCCGGTCATCCTTTTTACATTCAGTGCTGCTTCAAAAGTAAGCCAGTCATGTGCATGGATCAGGTCGAATTCGCTGATGCGATCGAAAGAGCGCAGCACTGCCTTGGCATAGTGGGAAGCTTTTTGGCCGTGATCTTCATATGCGCTTTTTAGTTGGCCGACCGCGGGTGGTGGTTCCTCGCAGCCGTCTAACTGCAGAACCCCAACGGTTGGCGGATAGTTGGCGAATGGCACAGGTGGGGCTGGCAGCATGAACTGCACGCTTGCGCCACCCACATCGCTGATGCCTCGCAGCAATCCATCGCAGGCCATGCCCAATCCCCCTGTGATTGAAGGCGGTAGCTCCCAGCCAAGCATCAATACCTTCATGCGGCACCAACCCTGTATTGCTGAGAGTCCATGAACGGGTCTCCAAAATAGTGAGTGGCTTGAATTTACTTATTGCTTTGCACCTCGAAATGAGCACCGCCCATTTATGGCGACGCGCACGCGAGTGCACTTATTACTAGGTTATGTACGATCCGGGCGGAATTGGCGAGGCGCGGGATTCTCTTACTCGACGGTTGTCTGGTTGATGATGATCCCATGCATCGCCTGCACGCCGACGAAGACGAAGATGCGGTTCAGGCGCTCAAGGGGTTAGAGGTCGCCGGGGCGGCCGCCACAGCTTTGGATGGTCCATGGACAAGCAGAATGTCTGCGATACATGGGTTTTCGGTATTGGCAAAAGCACTCAGGACGGTGACGAACCCACCAGTAACCACTTGCTCTATGGTTTGGGGTGAGAACCGCGCTTTGCGGTATTCGCAATCGACATAGAAACCATCCCGGTATTGCACAACGGTCAAATTGAACTCCATGGAAGCGAAGCCGCCATCGCGGTGGCGGGAAGTGAATGGCTCAAGATGCTTGTCGCTTTCGGCGCTGATGTAGTTCAGGCAAAACGTACCCAGTGCTTCCAGGGATATGTCCGTCGAACTAAGTACGGCGGGAAGCAGGCAGACCTTGTGCTCGTTTGCCTGCGGTATTTGCTCCACAATCTGGGCGATTGTATCGTTAATGGTGGTTTCGGCGCTGTATTCGACGGCATACAGTGCGTCGTTGACGAAGCTGCCGCCCGAGTCTTGCCAGGCACCGATAGGGCGTGTTTCCGTAAGCACGGAAACGAGTGTGGCGTTCAATCCGGTCAATCGCTGAAGCAGTACGTTAGCTGCGGCGATGGCAAGCGCACTGAGGGGAACTTTCGCCCGGGCCGCCCTTTCGGCCAACCCATGAAACACCTCGGAATTCACATAGGTGCAGAATCGCGCCATCGGTTTACGCTCATGGAACAAGTTGCCCACGTATTGGTGAGCGTGGCGAGCCAGATGTGTGGTGATGTTGGGCGGTAGGCTTGAGACCCCTTGGGCAATGTACTGGCGATGAGACGCAGTCCACGGCGTGCTGTAGTCCGCAAACCAGTCGGTATAACGATGCACGCCTATGCGGCGAATCAAGTCGGCCCAGTAGGCTACGTGCCGTCGCCCGCTTTCACCCGCCATTTCAGTGCGTTCCCATTCCGCATACTGGCGGTATGTCGTTGTCGGGTTGGCGATCCCGGATGGACGGCCTTCGATCTTTGCGATGTACTCACGCACAACCTCTTCGACGAAGCGGCTGAGAAAGGCTTGATCCATGCAGATGTGATCAAAGGTAAAGACAACCGTGTCGTGTGCAGCCGTGCGGATCACGGTCACATTGAATAGCGGTAGCTTGGAAAAATCGAAAGTTTGCGCGCGTATCTGGGCGATCAGAGCAGTCACCGCCAGCTCTGGATCTGGATCGATGGATAGATCGATCGGCGTGATCGCCGCAAGCTGATACGATGCATGTACTCGTTGAACCAGGCTGTCCTCGGCAACGTGAATCGTTGTGCGAAGGGCTTCATGGCGCGCGATAGCTGCGTCAAAAGCCTGTCGCAAAGTGTCTGGATCCACCTTTGATATATCTACGCGCTGTTGTACGCATAATGATGGGCGTTTCTGAGCCAGCGTGACTTGGTTGTACACCCAGTCGCATCGCTGTTTCTGGGTAGTGATTGTTTCTATCCATTTCGCGCCAAGCACTGGCTTATCCTCCTGCGCAACCTCCGCATGGTCGGACCAGCGTGCCGTTGCTGCAAATGCGCTAAGCGTGCCCTGGCCGAACAGATTATGCATGTCCGCAACCAGGCCTATTCTTCGCATGCGCTCAATCAATTGCATGGCATGCAATGAATGGCCGCCGAGTCCGAAAAAATTATCGTCGCGGCCTACGCGCTCTACTCTTAAAAGCTGCGACCACAACAAAGCGATTGCGGTTTCAGCATCGCCTTGTGGCGGAAGAAATGGTTGACCGGGGAGATCTGCAGACGTCGGCGGGGGCAGGGCGCCGCGATCTACCTTGCCAGCGGTTCCCATGGGGAACGTTGACACGGTTACATAGGCATAGGGCAGCATGTATTCCGGTAACCGTCTTTCGAGGAATTCGCGCAAAACGGTAGGCGCTGGTGCGGTGTCGGACGGAATGATGTAAGCCACCAAGCGGATATCGGCATCATCGAACCGCGACGCTACGATAAGTGACTTGCGAACGGATGGATGGGTGTCCAGAACCGCGGCGATCTCCCCCAGTTCGATGCGGTGCCCACGGATCTTGACCTGGTCGTCGTTGCGCCCGAGGTATTCCAGCATGCCGTCCATGCGCCGACG
>Ga0209674_100747_pt1 | contig 11089 bp, 12 predicted proteins | sample AraplaCvi_mMS_r2_FD_184279 | JGI IMG/M metagenome (GOLD analysis project Ga0209674, IMG submission 184279) | Arabidopsis root microbial communities from North Carolina, USA - plate scrape CL_Cvi_mMS_r2 (SPAdes) (version 2) | ecosystem: Host-associated > Plants > Roots > Endosphere | place: USA... | reverse complement strand
GAGCCTGATGGCGAACGAAGTCGTCGATCACGGGCGCCGTCGCTTCCTAACCGTTACGACAGCAGTTGTCGGCGGTGCGGGAGTGGTCGCGGCGGTCGTGCCCTTCATCAAGTCGTGGGAACCGAGCGCAAGGGCAAAGGCAGCAGGAGCGCCTGTCACGGTCGATATCAGTGCCATCGAGGCCGGCCAGAAGGTCACCTTCGCGTGGCGCAGCCTTCCGGTCTTCGTCGTCAACCGCACCAAGGACCAGCTGGCCCAGTTGAAGGGCCTCGAGCCCCGTTTGCTGGACCCGCAGTCGTCTGACGCGGCACAGCAGCCGAAGTACGCCACCAATGAGACCCGATCGATCAAGCCCGAGTGGCTGGTCGTCATCGGTCTGTGCACCCACCTGGGCTGCGTGCCCGACTTCGTGCCGGACATCAAGCCCGAGCCGTTCGACGCCAACTGGAAGGGCGGTTTCTACTGCCCCTGCCATAAGTCACGGTACGACCTCTCCGGCCGTGTCTTCAGCGGCGTGCCCGCACCGAAGAACCTGCCGGTGCCGCCGTACCACTTCGTCGACGACACGCACATTCAGATCGGCGTGGATCCGAAGGAGGCAGGCTGATGGCTAAGGTCTTTACCCGCATCGGCGACTGGGTCAACGAACGTGCCCCGAGCCTGGCGCCGATGTACCGGAAGCACATGACGGAGTACTTCGCGCCGAAGAACTTCAACCTCTGGTATTACTTCGGTTCGCTGGCGCTGCTGGTCCTGGTCAACCAGATCATCACCGGCATCTTCCTCACCATGAACTACAAGACGAGTGCGGCGGAAGCCTTCAACTCGGTCGAGTACATCATGCGCGACGTGGAGTGGGGCTGGCTGATCCGCTACATGCACTCCACCGGTGCGTCGCTGTTCTTCGTAGTGGTTTTCCTGCACATGTTCCGCGGGATCATGTACGGCTCGTTCAAGCGTCCGCGCGAGCTGGTCTGGATCCTCGGCATGCTGATCTTCCTCGTGCTGATGGCCGAGGCGTTCATGGGCTACGTGCTGCCGTGGGGCAACATGTCGTTCTGGGGTGCCAAGGTGATCATCTCGCTGTTCGGCACCATTCCCTACATCGGCGGTTCGCTGGTGGAGTGGATCATGGGCGACTTCCTGCCCGCCGACGCCACGCTCAACCGCTTCTTCGCGCTGCACGTGATCGCGCTGCCGTTGGTGCTGCTGCTCCTGGTGGTGCTGCATCTCGCGGCACTGCATGAAGTGGGTTCAAACAACCCCGATGGCGTCGACGTGAAGCACGGCCCGAAGGGCAACAAGTGGAACCCCGAGAAGCCCATCGATGCCATCCCGTTCCATCCGTACTACACGGTGAAGGACCTGGTGGGCGTCGGCTTCTTCCTCACGATCGCCGCGTTCATCATCTTCTTCGCGCCGACGTTCGGCGGCTGGTTCCTGGAGCACGACAACTTCACGCCGGCCAACAACCTCGTCACGCCGAGCCACATCAAGCCGTCGTGGTACTTCACGCCGTTCTACGCGATCCTGCGCATGATCCCGTCGTTCTTCGGGACGGCGATCTGGGGCGTGATCGGCATGTTCGGCGCGATCTTGCTGCTGGCACTGCTGCCGTGGCTCGACAAGGGCGCCGTTCGCTCGGTCCGCTACCGCGGCCTCGGTTTCCGCATTGCCCTGGGCGTGCTCGTGGTGTCCTTCCTTGCCCTGGGCCTGGTCGGTGCGGGCGTCACCGCCGAGCTGATTCCGGTGTGGTTCCCGGGCGCTGACGTCACCACCGTGGAGAACGCCTTCGGCCGACTCATGGTGCTGGGCTACTTCGGGTTCTTCGTATTCGTATGGGTCTATACGCGCTTTGGGTTCGAGAAGACCAAGCCGGTTCCGGAACGGGTGACGATGCATGATTAAGCGCTCTATCTCCGCCATCGCCCTGGCGCTGGGCCTCGCGGTCGCCACGCTTCCCGCCCTGGCCTCCGAAGGTGAGGGGCTCGCGTCGGCCGGCACCAACGTGTCGGATCGCGCGTCCCTGCAGCGCGGCGCCAAGTTGTTCTTCAACTACTGCGTGGGTTGCCACTCGCTGAAGTACGTGCGCTATTCGCGCCTCGCTTCCGACCTCGGTCTGTCCGAGGAAGAAGTGATGACGAACTTCAACTTCACGGGTGCGAAGTTCGGCGAGCCGGTGATCTCGCACATGCCGGCCGAGGACGCCAAGGCCTGGTTCGGCAAAGATCCGCCGGATCTCTCGCTGGAAGCGCGCGCCAAGGGCGTGGACTTCATCTACAACTACCTGAACTCGTTCTACCTCGACCCGAGCCGGCCGGTAGGCTGGAACAACACCGTGTTCCCGAATGCGTCCATGCCCAATCCCCTGTGGGAGTTGCAGGGCCTGCAGACGGCGGTGCACGGCGAGGCGGCACCGGGGCAGGAAGCGGCGGTTGAAAAGCTGGAAATCTCCACGCCGGGTCGCATGACGCCGGAGGAATTCCACAGCGCCACGCGCGACCTCACCACCTTCCTCGAATACACCGCAGAGCCCGCTGCGCTCGAGCGGCAGTCGGTGGGCGTCTGGGTCATCCTGTTCCTGGCCGGCCTGACCTTCCTCCTGTACCTTCTGAAACATGAGTACTGGAAGGACGTTCACGAAAGTCACTGACTGACGTCCCCACGGGGCGGCCCCGGCGGGTCGCCCCGTTTTCGTTGAGGCAGCAGGGAGGGAGATCGAAAGCATGGTCCAGAACGCACGTTCGCGCTCGGCTCTGACGCTGTACACCAGCGCCGACGACATCCATTGCCATCGCACACGTCTCGTACTGGCCGCCAAAGGCGTCGCCTACGACCGGATCATCCTGAAAGCCGATGAGCCGACGCCCGATCTCCTCGAACTGAACCCCTACTGCACCCTGCCGACCCTGGTCGACCGGGACCTCACGCTCTACGACCCGGCCGTGGTCGTCGAGTACCTCGACGAGCGCTATCCGCACCCGCCATTGATGCCGATCGATCCGCTGTCCCGGGCGCGCCTGCGCCTCGGCACCTGGCGCATCGAAAACGACTGGCTCCCCGAGATCGAGGCCATCGGCGAGGGTGGCAAGGTCGCCGAAGGTGCCCGCAAGCGCCTGCGCGAGCAGCTGCTGATGTCGGTGCCGCTGTTCAAGGCGTCGCGGTTTTTTCTCAACCCGGAAATGAGCCTCATCGACTGCCTGGTGGCGCCGGTGGTGTGGCGCCTGCCGTATCTGGGCGTGGATCTGGGCAAGGAAGGCAAGCCGATTGTCGATTACGGGGAGCGCCTGTTCCATAGCCAGGGCTTCGCCCGCAGCCTCACGCCTGAAGAGCGCGACATGCGCCCGGACTTCAATTTCAGCCCGGGTTAGCCCCGCGCAGGCGCGTATCGCTTAAACTCTCCTCTGGCCTTGCCCTGCCGGGGCTCTTGGTGATCCCCGACCAACCGGCGGGTACGACGAGGACGGTTCCATGGATACGAACGAAAATGCGGGCATGACTTCCAATCGCCCCTACCTGCTGCGCGCCATCTACGACTGGATCAGCGACAACGGCCTGACCCCGTACGTGCTGGTGGACGCCGCCAAGCCGGGCGTCAAGGTGCCGGCCCATGTCGTCAAGAACGGTCAGGTGGTGCTCAACCTGGCGATGCGCGCAGTGGGCAATCTCGACCTCGGCAACGACCGGATTGCTTTCCAGGCACGCTTCTCGGGCGTCAGCCAGTCCATCGTCATCCCGGTGCAGGCCGTGCTGGCGCTCTACGCGCAGGAAAACGGCCAGGGCATGATGTTCCCGGCCGACGAGAACGATGCGCTGCCGTCCAATGGGCCCGAAGCGGCCGACGAGGCCAATGAAGCCAACGAGACGCCGCCGAACGTGGGTGGCGACGATGATCGGCCGAAGCGCGGTGCTCCGCATCTGCGCGTGGTGAAGTAACGACGCGGTGTTTCGGGTGACGGCGAGGCCCTAGTGCAGCCGTCGCCGATCCGCGAGTGACACCACATTGCCCGAGTGGACCACCGAATCGGTGGCGACCACGGTCTCCAGGTCCGGTGAACCTGACAGCGGCAACGAAAAACTCGCCACGTCGTTGCCCGCCATCCACAGGCGTGCATGTTGGCGGGATTGCCCGTCCTCGCTCACTTCGAACGCGTAGCAGCGCTCCAGTCGGCGCACGCCATCCACGCCCTGCAGGCGGATGGCGCGCAGGCCGACGCTCTGGTCGAGCAACTGCAGGCCATGGCGTTTGCACAGGGCGGTGGCGGCACGCACGGCGACCTCGCGTGCGCGCGTCAGCCGATACCAGCTGGCGACAGCCGCAGCCAGGACAAAGAGCCAGAAGAGATCGGTGAAGGAAGACATGGGGTCAGTGTGTGGCCGAGCAGCGCTTGCCACAAGTCCCGTGCGGCGCCGGTCGCTACGCCGCTACGTCGAGTCGCAACGACAGGTCGATGGCGCGCACGTGCTTGGTCAGGGCCCCGCTGGAAATGAAGTCGACGCCGGTCTCCGCGATGGTGCGGATGGTGTCGAGTTCGACGTTGCCGGACACCTCGAGCGGAATACGCCCCACCGCGAGTGCCACGGCGTCGGTCAGCATGGCTGGCGTGAAGTTGTCCAGCAAGGCGCGGTCGGCGCCCGCGGCGATGGCCTGCGCCAGTTCGTCGAGCGTTTCCACCTCGACGATCAATGGCAGGTTCGGGTGGATGGTACGCGCTGCACGCACCGCGGCGGGGATGCCGCCCGCGGCGATGATGTGGTTTTCCTTGAGCATCATCGCGTCGAACAAGCCGATACGGTGATTGGTGCCGCCACCGCATCGCACGGCGTATTTCTGAGCCATGCGCAGGCCAGGAATCGTCTTGCGCGTATCGAGTACGCGGGTGCGCGTGCCGGCAATGGCATCCACGTAGCGGGCCGTGACGGTTGCGGTGGCCGAGAGCATCTGCAGGAAATTCAGTGCCGACCGTTCGGCCGTCACCAGAGCCCGTGCCTTGCCGGCCATGCGACAGATGGCGCTGCCAGCGGCAACGCGATCGCCGTCATGCGCGAGCCACTCGATGCGCACATCGGGATCGAGCGTGCGGAAGCAGGCGTCGAACCAGGCGGTGCCACACAGCACGGCATTCTCGCGGCAGGTGAGCACCGCGGTGGCGGTGGCCTGCGGGTCGAGCAGATCGGCTGTGGCATCGCCAGGACCGATGTCCTCAGCGAACGCACGTGCCACATCGGACTGAATCGCTTCGGCCGACGGCAATGCGCTGGCCAGGTCGTGCAAATCGGCCGGACTCATTCGGCTTCCGGCTGGCGGAGGCGTTCCACGATGGCATCCATCGCGCGGTCAAAGAGCAGCGTCGAATCGAGCACGCGACCGGTGCCCGCGGCGAAGGCCTGAGCGAGGCCGGCGAGACTGTGGTCTGCGACCTTGAGTCCGCGACGGTTGACGAACAGATAGCGTCCGCTGATCGGGCTGATCCACGACAGCTTGGCGCGATCGGTGGTGCCGTCCGGTGCGGTGAATTCAAGCCACTGGCCGACCTTCAGCTCGCGTGCCTGCGCCAGGAACCGTTCGTCGAAGGCGTCGTCGCTCAGGGCCTCCACTTCGTCGTCGGGCTCGGGCTCGGCGACGGGTTCCTCGATCGCCTGAATGGCTTCCGGCAACGGCATGACGCTGGAGACGATGGTGCCCGATGCGGTTTCTGGTGCTGCCTCGCCCAACTGCTGGCGATAGAACGCATGCAACTGGCCGAGCAATTGCTCGGTGTCCGTTTCCTGGAACGCGACAGCCGCGAGCCCGCGACGAAGCGAGCGCTCGATACCGGGCAGCGTGGCGCGCAGCTCGCGCCGTGCGTTCGCGTCGTGCGCGGGACGTGCGCTGGTAATGAAGTCGTCGATGAAGCGGACGGACTCACGGAACTCGGGCGATTCCTCGCCCTGGCGGAGCAGGGTGAGCACGATGTAGTTCGCCCAGGCACGCGTCAGCACGCCATAGATAAGCGGTGGCAGCGAGGCGCCGCCGATGCGACCGACGATCTCCTGCGCCGCGCGACGGCGGGCCTGCTCGAGCTTCTCGCGACCACGGGTCGATTCCGCAACGCGTTGCTCGGCCAGCTCCGCGCGCTTGCGGCTGATGTCGAGGAAGTCCTGAAGTTCGCCGGCAAGCCGCGTGAAGATGGCAACGTCGTCGTCGAAGTCGTGCAGCAGACGCTCGACGATGGACTTCACCTTGTCGAACAGGCGTCCGTCGCGATCCGCTTCGGTCGACCAGCCCTTCGCGGCATCGGCGAGCGCATCGAGCAACTGGCGTGCCGGGTGCGATTTGTGCGCGAACAGGCGGCGGTCGAGCAGGGCGACCTTGAGATAAGGAATCTGCAGGCGTGCCAGCATGACCTGCATCTCGGCCGGCAGGTTGTGGTCTTCGAGGATGAACTCGAACAGCATGCCGACGAGATCGATCGTGTCCTCGTCCATGCCCGATACGTGGGCCGTCTGCTGACCGCGCAACTGGCCGATCTGCGCGAGCAGTTGCTCCTTGAGCTGAGCCACGTCGCGCGTGACGTCGGCCTGCGTCGCGAGCGGCGCCGCATTGCTCGGCAGCACCGCGATCTGGCTTTGCAGCAGCGTCAACGCACCGAGCAACTCGGCCGCGCTCGGCAGCGGTCCGGTGGGCATCGGCGTGCCGCTGGCCGAACCACCCATGCCAGGGCTTGCGGTGTCGCCACGCCGCGCAGAAAACAACGCGTGCAGCGACTGCATGAACTCGGCCGCGGCAGCATCGGTTACCGGCACCGCAGGCCCGCCCGGCGTGCCGGGGACGGTATTGGACACGGGGCCGATCGGTGCCGGTGCATCGCTGCGCCGGGTGGGAATCTCGTGGCGCAACTGCGGGAGGACGCCGGCTGCCGCGAGTTCGTTGTTGATGTCGTCGTAGAGCTCGTCGATGCCGGCGAGCACGTAACGATCGAACAGCTTGTAGATGATGAGCTTGACCCGGACCTCGACCATCAACTCGCGCATGGCCTGACGGAAGGCGCTGGCGAGCGACGCCGGTCCAACCGGATTCGTGGCGTCGTCCATCCGGGCGCCGCCGCAGATGACCGACAGGCGCTGGTTCACGGCGAAGAGCGCGCGGGCGAGGCGCTGCTCGTTCTTGCCGATCATGCTCGTGATGGCGAGCGATTCTTCGAGTTCGTTTTCGCCGACGAGGCTGAGCTCGATGTTGGCGAGCGGCCGGCTGACCGTTTCCGTCTCCGGCGCGTGCGTGCGGCCGGCCGAGAAATCGGCGAGGTCGCGGGCCACCTGGCCGAGAAAGGTGCGCTCCACGATTGCGCGCTTCTTGCGCACCTCGCGCATGCCGTCGAAGAACTGGGTCTGCGCCGCGTTGTTCTCCGCTTTTTCAGCGAGATCGAACAACGCGTCGTCGATGTTCTCGAACATGTTCGAGGCCAGCGCGTGCAGGCGCTTGGTCGCCAGACCGCGGACCGTGACCAGCAGCGCGCCCACGCGCTCGCTGCGCGGATCCAGGCGCTGACTGAGATCGACGACGTTGGATGGCTCGCTCGCGTTGTTCATCGCGCATCCTGGATGAGTACTAGGCCCCCGCCCGAAGGGCCATTGTGCGGGAACCAATGCTTTATAGCGTGACCTGTGTCACGGATTTTGCGCGAGAGCCGGGTTCCCTGGGAAGCCCTGGAGCTGCACGGTGCCGATGCCGGCCTCGGGGAGCATGACCGGAATGCCGTCCTCCACGCGATAGACGACCTGGCCGTCGGTGGTGATCAGCCCTTCGGCGATCGGCTCGGCGACCTTTTCACCGGCCACGGTGTCCAGCGAGCCGGCACGGATGGCGTTGTTGAGTTGATCGCGCTCGGCCGACGTAAGCGGGCGCAGCGGACGCTTGCTGACCGGGCAGCAGAGAATGTCGAGGAGACGCTTGTCCATGGGGCAACGGCCGCAGAGGGCCAACCTGATAAACGGGAATGCCTTTACAATAGCGACTTTTGGGTGCTCCGGCCATGATTTCCAACGGCGGCAACGAAGCGGGCGCGCCACGCGTAGGCGTGGTGATGGGCTCGCGCTCGGACTGGGAAACGATGGAACATGCCTCGGCCACGTTGGCCCGGATGGGCATCGTGCATGAGGTTCGCGTGGTCTCCGCGCACCGCACTCCCGACCTGCTGTTCGACTATGCCGCCACGGCTCGCGATCGCGGTATCCAGGTCATCGTGGCCGGTGCCGGTGGCGCTGCGCATCTCCCGGGCATGCTCGCGGCGAAGACACCGCTGCCGGTGTTCGGCGTGCCGGTGCAGTCCAAGGCCTTGAATGGCATGGATTCCTTACTGTCGATCGCGCAGATGCCGGCCGGTATTCCCGTGGGCACGCTGGCGATCGGCCGTGCGGGGGCGACCAACGCCGCGTTGCTGGCGGCCTCGGTGCTGGCCCTGCACGACAGCGCGGTCGCCGCGGCGCTCGACGCCTTCCGTGCCGAGCAGACCCGTACGGTGCTCGACAACCCGGACCCGCGCGCATGAACCGGACGCTCCCTACGGTAGGCATCCTCGGCGGCGGGCAGCTTGCGCGGATGCTCGCGCTGGCCGCGGCACCGCTGGGCATCCGTACGCTTGCGCTGGACCCGGCCGCGGATGCCTGCGCGGGGCAGGTGGCCGAGTTGATCGCGGCGGGCTGGAACGATGAAGCCGCCTTGGCAGCCCTCGCCAGTCGCGTGGATGCGATCACCTTCGATTTCGAGAACGTCCCGGCCACGACGGCGGAGCGCCTTGCGGACCAGGTAGAGGTCCATCCCAATCCTCGCGCGCTGGCCGTGGCTCAGGACCGCATGGCCGAGAAGACGCTGTTCCGCGAGACGGGCTTGAACACGCCGGAGTTCGCCGCGGTCGATACGCAGGCCGATCTCGTGGCCGCCGTCGAGCGCATCGGTCTTCCCGCCATTCTCAAGACGCGTCGGCTGGGTTACGACGGCAAGGGTCAGTTTCGACTCAAGGTGCCGGCGGATATCGACGCCGCCTGGTCCGCTCTAGGCGAGGCAGCGGCCGAGCATGGGCTGATCCTCGAGGCTTTCGTTCCGTTCGATCGCGAGCTGTCGGTCGTGGCCGTGCGTGCGCGCGACGGCGAGTTCCGTACCTGGCCGTTGACCCGCAACTGGCATGTGGACGGCGTGCTCTCGCTGAGCCTCGCGCCTGCGCCCGATACGTCGGACGAGCTGGAACAGGCCGCGGTCGCGCAGGCCAAGGCGATTGCGGAGCGGCTCGATTATGTCGGCGTGTTCGCGCTCGAGCTGTTCGTCCGAGGCGGAGAGCTGCTCGGTAACGAAATGGCGCCGCGCGTGCACAACTCCGGTCACTGGACCATCGAAGGCGCGCACACCAGCCAGTTCGAAAACCACATTCGTGCGGTGCTGGGTCTACCGCTGGGCGATACCGGTGTTCGTGGCGCCAGCGCGATGCTCAACTGGATTGGCGACATGCCCGATGCGACGCCCGTGCTTGCGGTGGCCGACGGCCATTGGCACGACTACGGAAAGGATGCGCGCCCCGGTCGCAAGGTGGGCCATGCCACGATCTGCGCCAGCGATGCGGGCAGCCTGCGGGCGAAGCTGGTGGAGGTGGGTGCTGCGCTGAATCGCGAGGCGCAGGTAGCACCGGCGATCGACGTGCTGGGCTGATCACGTCCCAGCTCGATCAGGCGCCGGGCTCAGCCGGCGCCTGATCGAAGACGACCTCAGGCCATGTTCTTGGCAGCGAAGTCCCAATTCACCACGCTCCAGAAGGCTTCCAGATACTTCGGACGCGCGTTGCGGTAATCGATGTAATAGGCGTGTTCCCACACGTCGGCCGTGAACAGCGGCTTGTCGCTGCCTGTGATCGGCGTGGCCGCGTTGGAGGTATTCACGATCGCCAGCGAGCCATCCGGACGCTGCACCAGCCAGGTCCAGCCTGAGCCGAAGTTGCCGGCGGCCTGCTTGCTGAACTCTTCCTTGAACTTGTCGACCGAGCCGAAGGCCTTGGTCAGGGCGTCTGCCAGCTTGGCCGGGGGCTCGGCAGCCTGCGTCGTCGGGCGCATCGAGTGCCAGTAGAACGTGTGGTTCCAGATCTGCGCGGCATTGTTGAAGATGCCGCCGGACGAGGTCTTGATGATGTCTTCCAGGCTCTTGTCCTCGAACTCCGTGCCCTTGATCAGGTTGTTGAGGTTCGTGACGTAGGTCTGGTGATGCTTGCCGTAGTGAAACTCGAGGGTCTCGGCGGAGATGGCCGGCTCCAGCGCATTCTTTTCATAGGGGAGCGGGGGAAGTTCGAACGCCATTGCGGGACTCCTTAGCGGTTGGCTGGGGGGAAAGGGTGCGGGCAGGAGGCGCGAGGCCCGGCGCTGCTACACTATGCAATCACTCGCATTCTAATGATGAAACCCGAGCTATGGACGTCGCAGACGAGATCAAGGCCATCGTTCAGGCCCACCCGATCGTGCTTTTCATGAAAGGCACACCGGAATATCCCACCTGCGGATTCTCCGATCGCGCGGCGAAGGCCTTGGAGGCGGCGGGTGCCGTGTTCCATTCGGTGAACGTGCTGGCGGATCCGCGTATTCGCGCGGGGCTGCCGCAGCTGTCGAACTGGCCGACGTTCCCGCAGTTGTTCCTGCTGGGCGAGTTCATCGGCGGATGCGACATTGTCGAGGATCTGCATGCGGCGGGCGAGCTGGAGCGCATGGCGGTCGACGTCGCGGGGGCGAATACGTGAGCAGCCTGCCGTCCGCGCACCTGCCGTCCGGCTGGGCGCCGGTCCCGGGCAGTCTCGCGGGGCGCGTGGTCATCGTCACCGGTGCCACCGGTGGCTTGGGCGGCGAGACGGCTAAAGCGGCGGCGCTTGCCGGTGCCACGGTCGTCATCACTGGCCGCAAGGTGCGTGCATTGGAAAAGCGTTACGACGAACTCGTGGCGCTGGGTGGCAGCGAGCCTGTGATCCACCCGCTCGATCTCGAAAGCGCCACGCCCGCCGACTACGCCGCGCTGGCCGAAGGCATCGAGAATGAATTCGGTCGGCTGGACGGCATCGTGCATGCGGCCGTCAGTTTTTCC
>Ga0209674_100746_pt1 | contig 11092 bp, 3 predicted proteins | sample AraplaCvi_mMS_r2_FD_184279 | JGI IMG/M metagenome (GOLD analysis project Ga0209674, IMG submission 184279) | Arabidopsis root microbial communities from North Carolina, USA - plate scrape CL_Cvi_mMS_r2 (SPAdes) (version 2) | ecosystem: Host-associated > Plants > Roots > Endosphere | place: USA... | reverse complement strand
CCACCTTCGCAACGATGAACGCAGCGTCCGAGCCGTTCGCGGTGATGCGGAACGCGGTGCCGTCGGGCTTGACGATCGGGTCGGCCGTATTCACCACTTCCAGCTCGATGTGATGCGCCGGGCCGGCGGTGGTGAGCGTATCGGCGACCGGATTGCCGTTGGCATCCGTGCGCACGTTGCCGAGATTGTCGAGGCACTGGGCAGTCGCTGTGCCGGCCTGCCAGGTCACGTTCCAATGCACCTGACCCGGAAGCTTCGTCGTCTTCTGCGCCTGATCGGCACCGACGATCTTGCCGGTGAGGTGATCGGTATCGCCGTTTTCGAGGTTGTATGAGGCCTCGTCGATGGTGTCCCAGGTGTTCGGCACCTGATCGTTACCCTGCGGCACACCGTTGATGAGCAGGCGAACCTTGGGGCAATTGCTGAACGCATTGACCTGCACGTCGCCGCCGCGGTTCCAATGGTGCGCGAGCTTCACGACGGGGCGCAGCTCGTACGGCACCCACACGGACTCGTAGATGTAATACAGCATGCGCGGGAACCGATTCGCGTCCGTCATCGACGCGTTGTTGCCACGCGCATTGTGGCGGAAGGCCTTGATCGGTGTGCCGTCGGCACGCGTGGCAATACTGCCGTCGGGGTTGCGCTGGTAGACCCAGTGCGTGGCGTCTTCCAGACCCTCGACAAGCTCGATGGTCTCTCCAGGCGTATCCGCGAAATACCACTGCGCCATGCCAAAGGTGCCCACCTTGCGCGCTTGCGAATACGGCACGAGGTAGTTGAGCGCGAAGGCCAGTTCGTAATCGTACGAGTGACGCAACGTGCCGGGGCCCCAATACTCAGCGCCCCATGCGGGCTTGTTCGGGTATTCGGTAGAGTGCAGATAGGTCTCGCAGCCGGCCTTGGAGCAGCTCAGGATGTCGCCGTTGGCGGCGTTGGGCGTACGGTCGGCCGCGGCACGCGGCGCGATGCTGTCCCAACTCCGGGCCAGCGCACGAAGCTCCTGCGCAAAGGCGGTATTCATCGCACCGTTGTTGTGTTCCCACGCAAGGATCGACGGGTGGCTGCGATCGCGGATCACGATGTCGCGGTGGACCTCGCGCTTGATCGTCCACATGTCCGCGCAAGCCTGGTCGCCTGCCGCGCAGGCATTCGCAAAGCCGTTCTCGCCGTCGCCGCTGGGCTGCACGATGAACACGCCCAGCGCGTCCGCCGCTTCGACGAACTCGGGGCTCGACGGCGAATGACCCGGACGCCAGAGGTTGCCGCCCGCCGCCGCCATCTGTTTCAGATCGCGCCACTGCTGCTCTTCGGGCACCGAGGAACCGAGGCCCGGATAGTCATAGCGACCCGAGCCGCCCCACATGTATTGCTTCTTGCCGTTGACGTACGGGAAGTCCTTGTCCCAGGTGATGGTGCGGATGCCGAGCGTGCTCTGCTTCGCATCCACCACCGTGCCGTCGATGCTGACCGTATGCAGCACGCGGTAGAGATACGGCTTGCCGTCGACGCTGTTGTTCGGATACCAGAGCGTCGGGTTGGCCACCGTCAGCGTCTCGTCGAAGACGGGGTTCTGATCGCCGGGAACCACACCGGGCGCCAGCGTCGCCTGCTTCTGATCGCTCGCCACGAGGTCGCCATCGGCATCGACGATCTGCGTCGTCAACGTGACCGCCTGCGGTGCAGTCGTCTCGTTGACGACGTTGGTCTGCACGCGGATGGTGGCCTGCTTGTGATCCGCACTGAGCGCCTGCGTGCCCACGTACGTGCCCCAGGTGTTCTGGCCCGCGTACACGTTCTCGGGAATGTGCACGAGGTTGGTCACGTGCAGCTTGACCGGGCGGAAGATGCCGGCTTCGGCCTGGCCGAAGCGGAACGAGCCGGAGAAGCCAGGATCCTCGAAGAACCCACCGCCACTACGGCTGACCTTCACCGCCAGCACATCGGTGCCATCGAATTTCAGGTAAGGGGTCAGGTCCACGATGTGTGGCAGGAAGCCGATCACGTGTGTGGCCTGCGCATCCGGCTTGCCGGGCTGGTTCAACACGCCCGTGCCGGGGATGAACCGGCCGTTGACGTACACGCGATCGCCCGTGTGCGCACCTTCGAACTCCACCATGACCTTCTTGCCACGGTACGACGCGGAATCGGCGAGCCTGGTGCGATACCAGCTCGTCTCGCCATCGAGGCTGCCCTGGCCGCCGCCGGACTCCTGGTTGATGAAGGTCGTGAAATCGTTGGCCGCGTGCGGCAGGCCGACCGTGAGCCACTTGCTGTCGTCGAAGCCGACGGCGGCACCGTCGTCGCCATTCGGCACCGGTGCGTAGACGACCGGGTCGTTCGGATTGACGATGGCCTGCTTGGTGTACTTCCAGGGCTGAGCGCCGAGGTTGATGTCCTGTCGGTCCGATGGCGCAAGCGTGACGGCCTGGGCCGTCGCGGTCACGCCAAGGAACACCATGGCGAGCACGGCGGAAAGCCGTGCTCGCGGAGGTGCGCTCCGGTGTGCTGCGGGTAATCGCTTCATTGGGCGGGGGTCCCCTGTCTGGTCCACGTGGGAACGGCGCAGTTCGCGACGCGAACGACACGGAGCCGGCGTCGGGCGCCAGCCTGCCTCGAGTCATCGCGATGAGTGGACTGTTCGACCCTGATGCCGGTCTGTGCGAGCCCCTGCAGCTCAACCGGGTTTAGCCGTCCATACGCCGTCGCGGCGGATCATCCGCCCGACGATTGGCAGCCACAATACTAAATAGGGGTAGTCAGCCGAAAACGCGGACCATACGCACGCGTTCCGTGACGCACGTCCGGTTTATGCGCCAGCCCCCCCCTCACAACAAAGAGCAGCAACGAAGCGCATGTGGGAGCCGCCATGGCGGCGAGAAGCCAACAAAGCGGTGTAGCCGTGAGGCAAGCCCTCATCGCCAGCAGGCTAGCTCCCACCAGTAACCTTCCCTCGCCGCCATGGCGGCTCCCACAACGGTGTCATCGCTCGTCATCGTGCGAGAAAGAGATTCGCTGCGGAGATCAAGCGCGCCGCAGTGCAGACACCGAATCCGCGTAGCTCCTACGCCGAAGGGCCTATCGGAGTGCGGCGATACATCGCATACGTTGGTCAAGGACCACGACCCTGACCGGCAGGACCGGCACCACGCAAGGAATGCACGCCCATGAACAGCCAGACCACCTCGCAGCCGACAGCCGTCTTCCGCGACGCCGCCGACGGCGCCCTGGGGTACGACGATCTTCTCAACCCTCCGGACCGTCCGACGCTCGTCACCGTCGGCCCCTGGGATTTCGAAGCAGGCGACAGCGTGGTGCTATTCGCACCTGGCAGGCGCACCGTTGGCATCGCCGAGACGCCACAAACCGCGGCCGGCGTCGAGAAGACCGTGTCGTTCTATATCGCCGGCAAAGCGCTTGCCGCGCTGGGTAGCGGCATTCACGACTTCGTCGTGGACGTCCTCAGGGAGGGCACCTCCGTTGCCTCGACGACCACCCAGGTCGCCATCTGGCTCGATCGACCCGGCATCGCCCCGGATGGAACAAACTCCCTTGCGACACCACGCGTATCGCCCACCGCGATCACCCCAACGACGGCGGGGGCCACGGTCAGCATCGATACCTACGCCAACATGCGAGCCGGCGACACCATTACGACTCGCTGGGGCGCCGCCGGCAACGAAGTCTCGCGCGTCATTACCGCAAGCGACGTTGGCGGCCCGGTCGACATCGCCATCGCACGAGCGCTCATCGACGCGGGAGGCACGGGCCAGGGCATCAACGTGAGCTACACCGTCAAGGACGATTCGGGCGACATGGCCATGTCGCCCTCCACTAACGTAAACGTAGCAGGCGCATCGCCCCTGAACCCGCCGACGATTTCCCAGGTGACGCTGATCGAGGGTGACTATGTACTGGACGTGGACGCGCTGCTTGGGGCACCGGCCAGGATGACCATCGCGCCGCTGGAGCGGGGCGACGTGATCATCGTGCATCTGGCAGGCACGACGGCGGACGGTCTTCCGATCGAATACACCGGGCCGGAGGTCACCGCCGCGCAGACGTTCAGTCGCACCACACTTCCGAACGACGTACTGGCGTCCCTGATGGGAGGCGATGCCGCCGTGTGGTACGAGAGGAAGCGCGGCGATGCGGTGACGATGTCCGATCGTTTCAACTTCTCGATCGTCGGCAAGCCGCCGTCCCTCGTGGCGCCTGACATCCTCGAAGCGGAAGGCGACAGCCTCGACCCTGAGAAGGTGCTGGTCGCGGGCAAGGCCACGCTCGCCATTCCCTACAGCCCGATCATGAAGCCGGGCGTGCGGGTCCGCTACCTCATGCACGGCACCGCCACGGACGGCACGACGATCATGTCCGAAGGGGACATCGACATCACCGCGACCAGCACCTTCCCGCTACGTTTCGACATTCTCAGCAACGAAATCAACGCACTGAACGGAAGCACCGTCACCTTCACCTACAAGTTGCTCGTTTACAGTGGCGCGCCCGGAAAGGGAAAGCCGGTGCAATCGATCCAGGCACCCGAACGAACCTATCGCTTGCGCGACCCCACGCTACCCGTCCTGCCCGCAGCCATCGTCTCGCAAGCGGACGGCGACACCATCGATCCGGCGAAGATAGACAACAATCTGGGCACGCGGGTGATAGTGAACTATCCCGGCATGCAGTCAGGCGATCGAATAACGCTCTATTGGTATGGCAGCATCGACAGGAACGTTTACAAGAAGACTCTCACCTCGCTTGGCTCCGCCTTGACCTTCCTCGTTCCGAAGGAACCGTTCCTCAACAAGAACGTCGGCAGCACGGTCACCGTGCTGTATACCGTCGAGCGAGACGACGAGATGTTCAATGCGGAGATCGCCGAGTTCAATGTCGGCATTCGTTTGCGCGATCTCACGGCTCCCACGATCGATGGCAGCGCCGCAGGCAAGCTGGACATCGGAACCATTGGCGACACCGTCATCGTCCGCCTTCCTGCAGGGCTCACGTTCCAGGCCGGCGACCTCATAAGCGTCAGTATCGGCGAGTACACCACGACCACGCGGCCAGCGACCGACGGCATGACCTTCGAGATTCCGGTGACCGATTTCGCGCGCTATCTTGGTCAGCGCGTGCCCGTGATTTATACACTTACGCGCGGCGGCCTATCCTATGCATCCGACCCCGCCTTCTTGGATGTGGCTCGCACCGGCAGGAGCCGGGTCGCGTTGGATTTCAAGGAGTCGGGTATCTATACCGGGGCATTGCCGATCAATACGCCCATCTCGTTCGTCGGCGGCGCGGTGAAAATCACGGCGCTCGGTCCATTTGTAGGCATTGGTCAAGATAGATCGCCGACCGGAGACATCAGCCGCGGTTCGCTGTACGTCGCGGATACCGCGCGCGTACAAATCGAGATCGTCGGCGAGCCGGTGACACACATCCAAGTCGCCATCGTGTCCAACGTCCGCACGGCCTTCATTACGACATATAGCGACGACGGCACGCAGACGGAGACTTTCGCCAGATTAGGCTGGAAGGTCGAGCAACTCTTCGATCATACGTCTCGCTTCCCCATTCGACGACTGATCATCGGCGAAGGAGGCTCCACCATCGGCGACCACCATGTCGCCAATGTATTCCGGTTCGTACTGGAATAGCCCGGCGCACGCCGCGTGATGTCCATCACGCGGCGGTGCCACCCACGGTCATGCCGTCCACGCGCAGCGTCGGCTGGCCCACGCCCACCGGCACGCTCTGGCCATCCTTGCCGCAAACGCCGACGCCTTCGTCGAGTGCGAGGTCGTTGCCGATCATCGACACGCGCGTGAGCACGTCGGGGCCGGAGCCAACCAGCGTAGCGCCCTTCACCGGACGGGTGATCTTGCCGTCTTCGATGAGGTACGCCTCGCTTGCAGAGAAGACGAACTTGCCGTTGGTGATGTCCACCTGGCCGCCGCCGAAGTTCACGGCATAAAGGCCGCGCTTGACCGAACGGAGGATTTCTTCCGGGTCACGGTTGCCGGCGAGCATGTAGGTGTTGGTCATGCGCGGCATCGGCAGCTGGGCGAACGACTCACGGCGACCGTTGCCCGTAGACTTGACGCCCATCAGACGCGCGTTGAGCTTGTCCTGCATGTAACCCTTGAGGATGCCGTTCTCGATCAGCGTGGTGCATTCGCTCGGCGTGCCCTCGTCGTCGATGCTCAGCGAGCCACGGCGACCGGGCAATGTGCCGTCGTCGACTACAGTGACGCCTTCCGCCGCCACGCGCTGGCCGATGCGCCCCGCGAACGCGGAACTGCCCTTGCGATTGAAGTCGCCTTCCAGGCCATGCCCGATGGCTTCGTGCAACAGGATGCCGGGCCAGCCGGGACCGAGCACGACGGTCATGCTGCCGGCCGGCGCGTCGATCGCCTCCAGGTTCACCAGCGCCTGCCGCACGGCTTCCTCGGCGAAGGCCTGGGCGCGTCCGTTGTCGATGAGTTCGCGGTAACCGTAGCGTCCACCGCCGCCGGCATGGCCTTGTTCGCGGCGGCCGTTCTGTTCGGCGATGACCTGCACGTTCAAGCGGACCAGCGGACGCACGTCAGCGGCCAGCGTGCCGTCGGACGCCGCGACGAGAATCGTATCCATGGTGGCCGCCAGGCTCACCACGACCTGCTTGACCCGGGGGTCGCGCGAACGCGCGTAAGTGTCTACCTCGCGCAGCAACGCGATCTTGTCTTCGTTCGGCAGGCTCTCGACCGGATCGATGGCGGGATAGAGGCCGCGCCCGGTCGCGAGCGACAGCGGCTTGCCCGCCCCGGCACCACCCTGCGCGATGGCGCGGGCGGCACGCGACGCCTCCAGGAGTTGCGGCAGCACGATTTCGTCGGAATAGGAGAACCCGGTCTTCTCGCCCGAGATGGCCCGCACGCCCACGCCCTGCTCGATGGAGTGGCTGCCGTCCTTCACGATGCCTTCCTCCAGCACCCAGGACTCGCTGCGCGAATGCTGGAAATACAGGTCGGCGGCGTCGATGGAGGGCCCCATCAACTGCGAGAACACGCGATCCAGGTCGTTGGCAGCGAGGCCGCCCGGGGTCAGCAAGCGACGTTCGGCGAGGGAGATCAGGGAATCCATCAGGTTGGCCGGCAAAAATTGATGAGAACCCCGGATGTGGGGCCGAAAGGGCTCAGCTTAAACCCTCGTTGGCCCGCAGGGATGCTCTGACCAAGTTCTCGCGATAACTTGTTCAGAGCATCCCCAGCGGGCGGGGCTGTCGTACGATGCGGCCAGCATTCACGAGGAAGGACGGGGTCATGAGCAAGGGAACCAAACGGGCGTTCGCCAAGCGGGTCGCGCAGGCGCCGGTAAGGCGCGTCGAGGCGGTGGTGGACGAGACCCGCGATCTGCTTCATCGCAGTGGGGAGCTTTCGCCGCGCAAGGCCATGGTCAGCACGGCGATCGCCCTTTCCCTGGGTTTTCTTTGCCTGCTCGCCGTCCTCGCCTTCCATTTTCCGCAGTACCTGACCACCCCCGACCTGCGCCACAAGTACTCTGTCGACGTGATGCGCCAGGTGCTCCTGGGTGGCCTGCTCGTCGCCGGAGGCCTTTCGCTGGCCAACGTGATCCTGGGCCGCCAGCGCAACCTCAACATCGCCGCCTTCGTCATGGTGATTGCCGCAGTGGCCCTCGGTGGCTCGCGCGTGCCGGTCGGCGAGTTCCCCGAGCACGTGCCGTACATCGGCCTCGACTGGTTCATCCTCGACCTGCTCGGGTCCACCCTTCTGTTCGTGGTGATCGAAAAACTGTTTCCGCTGTATCGCGGACAGAGCGTCTTTCGCTTCGAGTGGCAGACCGACATGAAGCACTTTGCGGTGAATCACTTCATCGTCGGCCTCTCGCTGCTGATCGTGAATTTCCTTATCCACCACGCCTTCGGCTGGATGGTCAACAGCGATTTCCAGCGCATGGTCGCGGGTATCCACTTCGTGCCGCAGTTGCTGCTGTGCATCCTCGTGGCTGACCTCGCGCAGTATTGGACGCATCGCGCCTACCACGAGGTGCCCTTCCTCTGGCGCTTCCACGCCGTACATCACAGCGTGAAGACCATGGACTGGCTGGCGGGGTCGCGCCAGCACATGCTCGAACTGATCTTCACCCGCGTATGCGTGCTCGCACCGCTCTACGTGCTCGGTTTCAGCGAAGCGGTAATGAACGCGTACATCATCGTCGTGGGCTTCCAGGCGGTGTTCAACCACGCCAATGTGCATCTTCCGTGGGGCCCGCTGAAGTACGTGATCGTGACGCCCGACTTTCACCACTGGCATCACGCGTCGGACGACGAGGCAATCGACAAGAACTACGCCGCCCATTACGCCTTCATCGACTACCTGTTTGGCACCGCCGTGACGTCGACGAAACGCTTTCCGGAAAAGTACGGGGTGGTCGGCGATTACATGCCCGATGGATTCGTCCGCCAGCAGCTGTTCCCGTTCCGCCGACAGAAGCCCTGACGATCACTGCAGGGGCGGTGCCGTCGAGGGCTGCCCCTTGTCGATCGGGGTGAACACGGGTTTGTCCCAGCTACCGGTGACCTTGTAACGCTTGCGCGCCGCCTGATTGAGGCCATGACCCAGCAGCCCCTGCACAGCCAGGCCAGCGGCGGCACCAACCGGACCACCGGCCAACGCGCCCACCACAGGAAGACTGTTGCCGAGGTGCGGCACCACCAGCACTTCCTGGTCGTAATCGCGCGCCTTGAGGCCCGCACGTCCGGTGATGGTGATCTCGGCGGCCGGGCCACGGATCTTGAGGTTCTGAGTCGTGGCGTTGCCATCGGCGAAGCGGAAGTCGCCGGTGATCGAATCGAATCCGAAGCCCTTGCCCAGCACGTCGCCGAAATCGAGCGAGAGGCGCCTCGGCAGCTCAGTGACTGACACGAGTCCGAACAGCCGACCCACACCCGGCTGCACTTCGAGAATGCGTCCGTTCGCCACGTCGACCTTCAACGTGCCGTCCATGTTCGCCAGGGCGAGGGCTGAAGGTCCACCTGGCCAGGTGGCGTCGAGGCGCGCCTCAGTGCGTCCGCCCTGGAGAATGCCGGCGAAGCCCAGCGCGTCGAACATGCGGGCCACGTCCTCGGAAGCGAAATCCATGGCGAGGTGCGTGCGGCTGCGTTTCTCGTCGCCGTTCCAGTCGCCCGACGCCGTGATCTGCACGTTCTTCGATTGCGCACGCAACTGATCGATGTGCATGCCTTCGTCGGTGGGCCAGGTTTCGAGGCGTGCTTCGCCGAGGCGCGCCTTGCCCAGACGCATGTCGGTGACTTGCAGATGCATGGGCGGCAGGCTGGCCGGGGCGACGCCCGCTTCGTTGGTTTCCGACGGGGTCTTCGGCGCCGCGGGCGAGGCAGGCGCCTTGGCGCTTTCGGTCTTTGCCAGCGCGGCAGCGGTCGCAGTGGCACTGCCGGCCACGGCCTTGCCCTTCTTTGCCGCATCCGCTGCATCGTCCGCCGAGGGCCACCACAGGCGATCCATGCGTGCGGTGATGCCGCGCCGACGCAAGTCGTCGTTGGGGACGGTCAACTGACCTGCCATGCCGTCGCTATCCACGCGCAGCGCAAGCTCCTGCGGGCCGGGCTTCGCGACGATGTGCATGCCGGCGAAATGTTGGCCGAACACCTGGGCGTCGTCGGCCGTGAGGTCCAGTGACGACAGGCCCGGGCCGGAACCCCCACTGGAGAGCCCGACGACGTATTGCACCCAGCCGGAAACGTCCAGCGCCGAGGCATGGCCACCGAAGGCATAGCCTTGCGCCGGTAGCGTGGTCGGTGCCGTACTGCCGAGATTAAACGCCGCCGCGATGGGCACCTTGTCGGTGGGAAGACGCAGGCGTCCGCGCACGATGTCGCCGAGCGCCAAGTCAAGACGCGCGCCATCGACGGGGAGACCGACGGTCACGCTGAGCGGCGTGGCGACGTTGGCGGGTTTCTTTACCGGCGTGGGCATGGTCAGTTCCACGCCACGCAGATCGGAATCCACGCGCAGCGTCTGTGCCGTTTCGTCGCCCTGCCCCGTCTTGCGCAGATCGAAACCGACCTTGAACGTGCCCCGCCCTTTCGCGACGTCCGCGAGCCATTTCAGGTTCTCGTAATCGCCCACCATCTCGCCGACGGTAAACGCGCCGGTGACGGAGGCCGCGACCATGGACGAGGGATCGCCGGTCGCGTCCGCAATGGCGACGTCCAACTGCGCGGGCTGCCCATGGAACGACGTCTTCAGTCCCTTCGCGCTGAAGCCCTTGCCGTCGAAGCTCATCGGCCCGGTGATGCCATCCAGCCGAAGTTTCCATGCATCGGCGACGAGATCCGCGTCCTTGATCGACGCCTTGCCCTGCAAGGTGAAATCCTTCGCATTCTTAAGCGGCAACAGGAGATTGAAACCGAAGTCGCCGGTGCCGCCCAGTTTCATCTTGTCGAGCGCATCACGACTGCCACTGCCGACAGGGCTGTTCTTGACGAAATCGAGGTAGCTGGCACCCGTGCCCGCACCGCTGACACGCAGGTCGAGGATGCCGTCGGCAAAGTCGGGAATGGCTGCCGTGGCGGAACTGACCGCATTGCCGAGCGAATGACCGTCGCTGGCTTCGACGTACATGCCATTGTCGATGAAGGTGGCGACTGCCGAGACGCCTTCGGCACGCGGCCAGCCGGTGCCGTAATCGAGTACCAGGTCGTCGATGACGGCGCGTCCTTCGAAACGGCCTTCCTGGTTCTTGAACGGGAAGTCGCGCAGATTGCCGCGCACGAGTGCAGCGCCACTTTCGATGTGACCGGCCACCAGGCCGCGATTCAACCAGTTCTGGGCGGCCTCGGACATCGAGTGGATCGGCCAGAACAATTTCGCCGCGGTGATATCGCCGTCGCCCAAGGCCACATACAGATCGGCGAACGGTCCGCCGTCGCCCGCCGGCAAGACGAACTCGCCGCGCACCTGCCCGCCGTAGCCTTCGCCACGGAAATCCAGCGGATCGACGCCGATGTGCCAATCGCCGTCGTCCTTGTAGACCGCGATGTCACCGCCGAGCGACGACATGACGAAGGGCT
>Ga0209674_100744_pt1 | contig 11096 bp, 9 predicted proteins | sample AraplaCvi_mMS_r2_FD_184279 | JGI IMG/M metagenome (GOLD analysis project Ga0209674, IMG submission 184279) | Arabidopsis root microbial communities from North Carolina, USA - plate scrape CL_Cvi_mMS_r2 (SPAdes) (version 2) | ecosystem: Host-associated > Plants > Roots > Endosphere | place: USA... | reverse complement strand
CAACGCGCTGGGGCAGACCCTGCGCGAACAGCGTCAGCATCTGGTGCAGCGCGAGTTGCTGCTCGACACGGTGGTGCAGAACACGCCGGTGGCGCTGGTGCTGACCGACTCGGTCGGCCGCGTCGCGTACGCGAACATCGCCTCGCGGCATCTGTTCAACGAGGGGCGCAACCTGATCGGACTGGATTTTGCCGAGCTGCTTGCCGATGCGCCGGAAGCGTTGCGCAAGGCGGTGGAAAGCGGCGAGGATGCGCTGCTCAGCGTGGAGATGGACGGCAGCGAGGAAACCTTCCATCTGTCGCAGCGCGCGTTCCGTCTGCAGGGCCGGCCGCATCGGCTGCAGCTGTTCCGGCGCATGACGCGCGAGCTGTCGCGACAGGAAGTGGCGACCTGGAAGCGGGTGATCCGGGTGATCAGCCACGAGCTCAACAACTCGCTGGCGCCGATCTCTTCACTGGCGCATTCCGGCGCCGAACTGGCCCGGCGCGGCCAGCTCGACCGCCTGCCCGGCGTGTTCGCCACCATCAGCGAGCGAGCGCTGCACCTGCATGGTTTCATCGCCGGTTACGCGAGTTTCGCCAAGCTGCCCACGCCGCAGCCGGTGGCAGTCGCATGGCCGCCGTTCCTCGAGGGGTTGGCGCTGCATTGCCGTTACCGGCTGGCGGCACCGCCGCCGGAGCAGCCGGGCGTATTCGACGCGGTGCAGATCGAACAGGTGCTGATCAATTTGATCAAGAACGCGCACGAGGCGGGTGGCGCCGATGATGAGGTCACTTTGTCGATCCTGGAGGTCGGCAACGAGCTGCGCATCGAAGTGGCCGATCGCGGCCCCGGCATGAGCGAGACCGTGCTGGCCCAGGCATTGCTGCCGTTCTATTCGACCAAGCGTTCCGGCACCGGCCTCGGTCTGGCGCTGGCGCGCGAGATCACCGAGGCACACGGCGGTCGCGTGCTGCTGGCCAATCGCGAAGGCGGCGGTTTGCGAGTGAGCCTGCGCTTGCCGCAGGCGGGGATCTCGTAACGCAAGGTCGTACCCACCTTCCGATCATGTGAAGCTTCGTGGCCGCAGTGCCGCGACTATCGATCTTGCTCATCCCGCTCGCTGGAACAGCGCATAGAGGAATTGCTGGCTGGTGCCGAACGGCGTCGCATGAAGTTCCAGCGCGCTGTCGATCAGCGTGAAGCCATCGCCTAGCGCGCGCACCAATCCTTCGGCGTCATAGCGCATCGTATCCAGTCCACTGCACTTCATCGGACCGTCCGGACCGAACGTGGCGAGCACGGCATGGCCACCCGGTTTGAGCGCATGGACCAGCTGCCGCACGTAGTTTGCGCGCTGTGCGGCCTCGGTCAGAAAGTGGAAGACGGCGCGGTCGTGCCACACGTCGTAGCGGGCCTCTTGCAACGGCGCATCGAGAAGATCGACTGCGAGCCAGGTCACCGCATGCGCCGATTCGCCGAGGCGCTTCCGGGCAACACTCAAGGCTTCCGCGGAAATATCGAGGACGCTGAGGTCGCGATAGCCGCGCGCGAGCAGATCATCGACCAGGGTCGACGCACCGCCGCCGACATCGAGCACCGCGGCGCCACGATCGGGAGCGACACGCTCGATCAAGGCCAGCGACCTGTCCAGGTGCGGTCGGTACCAGCTGACCGCATCGGTGGTCTTGGTCGTGTAGACGGTTTCCCAGTGTTGTTGACGATTCATGCCGTGCCGTCCTCAGTGCCCATGGCGGTGATGCATGTCCGGATAATGCGGATGACTGTGGATCAGGGGTTCGTGTACATGGGGATGCGTATGCGGCTCCTCGCCGTCCCATGGAAAATCGTGCGTGTGCTGATGATGGGCGTCGTGGCGATGGCGGTGGTTGTGTGCCAGCGCCTCGTGCGCGTGCTCATGCTCGTGGCGCTCGCTCACGTGCAGCCACACCCCGATGGCCATCAAGGCGCCCGCCAACCAAAAGGCGAGGCCGGCGTGCTCGGCAAACAACATCAGCGAAAGCGCGGCACCCAGAAAAGGTGCCGTGGAAAAGTAGGCGCCGGTTCGCGCCGTGCCCAGATGGCGCAAGGCCAGCACGAACAGCACCAGGCTCAAGCCGTAACCGAAAAAGCCGAGCACGCCGGTAGCCAGCAAGGGCCCGACGTGGGGAAATCGGTAGCCGATGGCGAGCGCGATGGTGATGTTGATCGCCCCGGCCACGCCGCCCTTGATCGCTGCGATCTGCACGGGGTCGCCACCGGCCACCGGGCGGGTCAGATTGTTGTCGATAGCCCAGCACAGGCAGGCCCCCGCCACCGCCAGCGCTCCCCACGGCATGGTGTGCACGCTCTGCCGCTGCCACGACAGCAGCACGGCGCCGGCGACAATCGCCAGCATGCCCAGGAACACGCGCCGATCCACGTTCTCGCGAAACACCACCCAGGCCAGCACGGCGGTGAGTACGCTTTCCAGATTCAGCAACAGGGTCGCTGTCGAGGCCGCGGTGTACACCAGGCCCAGCATCAGCAGGACGGGGCCAAGCACACCGCCGAACAGCACGGCACCGGCCAGCCACGGCGCATCCCGCCGCGTCAATGCCGCCTCGGTGATCGCCTGTCCGCGCAGGCGACGCAGCAGCATCCACACCGACAAGCCGATGCCCGATCCGGCATACAGCAAACCCGCCAGCAGCAGCGGCGGCATGCTGCCCAGCAGCGTTTTGGCAAGCGGCGTGCTGATGCCAAACAGCGCAGCCGCAGCGAGCGCCTGGAGAATGCCGTGCGTGTGGTCGGGATTCGTGAGTTTCATGAGCGCATCTTACGCGGCCCTTAAGTAACTCCGGCCGGCAATGCAATTGTCTAACACTTCGATGTTTGCTTACGATGATGGAATGATCCGCTCCACGCCGCCTTTGCTGACCCGTCTGCGCCGCCACCGCGGCCTGTGGGTGCTGGCTGTTGCGGTGTTGCTGATCAAGCTGGTCGCGGGCTCGATCTGCCTGGGCGACAACCCCGCCGCAACGGCGCTGGCCGATGCGCAGGCGACCACCAGCGTACTCGCCACCATGGACTCGGCGACCGCCGCTGCGCCGGACGACAATGCATGCCTGCTGGGTGAAGCCGGTGGCTGCCATTGCGCGTGTGCCCATGCGCTGACCTTGGCGACCAGCGTGACGCTCTCGGTGGCGCTCATCGAGACGAGTACGGAATCTTTCCGCCTCTCCCCGGGCATGGTCCCGGCGGCGACCGGCTCGTTGCTGCGCCCTCCTATCGCCTGAAACCGCTCCGTTCCGCGATGAAACCGCCTGTGCGGTTCGTTGCCTCGTGATCGTTTTCAGGAGATGGCTTCATGTCTGTTCCACGTTCGGTGCCGATCGGCGCCGTGTGTCTGTTGTATGCGGCGATGCCCACCGCCGTACCTCTTTCCGATCCATCGCCAACGACAGTTGCGCTACCGGCATCGTCCCCGTTGCGGGACGCGACGTGCCGCATCCGGGAAGCCAGCCCAGACATGCGGGTCGTCCAGGCGGCTTCCGGCTCTATGCGCACCTCCGTGTCTACGGGAAGCGCTGATGTCGATCGATGCATCACGAAGCTGAGCCTTTTTCCGGGAGCTTTTTCATGAATTTTTCTATCCGGCGCGCGCTCGGCGCGTTTACCCTGCTTTGTCTTGCCTCAGGTTCAGCCGTATATGCGGCTGATACCTTTCCGGTCACCGCCGCACAGATGAAAGCGCTCGGGATAACCGTGCAGCGCCTGGATCGTCCCGTCGACATCCGCGGGCCGATCTATCCGGCACGCGTGGTGCTGCCGTTGCAGCAGGAGCAGGTCATCAGCGCACCGATGGCCGGTCTGGTCGATCAGCTGCTGGTGGACGAACACCAGGCCATTACCCGCGGCCAGCCGCTGCTGCACCTCAACAGCCCCGAGTATGGGGAACAACAACTCAGTGCACTGGAAGCAGCCAACAAAGGCCGGCTTGCACAGGCGACCCTGGCACGCGAGCGCTCATTGTTTGCCGAGGGCATCATTCCGCGGCGGCGGGTGTTCGAGGCCGAAGCGGCCGCAAGCGATGCGCAAGCAAGGGTACGCCAGGCGAACGGGGCGTTGCGGCTGGCTGGCGTGGACAGTGCCGCCATCGCCGAGCTCATCCGCAGCGGTGCGCTCAAGGATGCGCTGGTCCTGCACGGCAAGAGCGCGGGTGTGGTGGTCGGCATCGATGCCAAACCGGGCCAACGGGTGGCTGCTGGGGATCCACTCATGCGGGTGGCGGACATGAGTCGGCTCTGGCTGGACATCCAGATCCCGGCCGAGCGTGCGAACGCATGGGCCAGGAATGGGCAGATCGTCGTGGTCGGCCGCAAGGCAACGGCCAAACCGCTGAGCCTGGGTGCGGTAGTCGGCGAAGGCCAGATTCTCACCTTGCGGGCCGAGGTGACTGCCGGCGCCGATCAATTGCGGCCCGGCGAATTCGTGCAGGCGCAGGTGCCGCTCGCCGGCACCCGGGGCGCATGGACGCTGCCGCTTGCGGCGGTGGTGCGCCAAGGTGAGCAGGCCCACGTATTCGTTCGCACCGCGCAGGGGTTTGTGGCGCAGCCGGTCGAGGTGGTTGCCAGCTCGGGGCCATCGGTCAGCGTGGCAGGGCCGCTGAAGGTCGGCGACCAGGTCGCGATAAGCAGCGTGATTGCGTTGAAAGCGGCCTGGCTCGGCGAAAGCGGAGGCGAATGAGATGCTTAATCGCCTGATTCAGTTCGCGCTGGCGCAGCGCCTCTTCATCCTTTTGTCGGCTGTGTTGCTCGTTGGCGCAGGTTGGTATGCCTTCCGCCATTTGCCGATCGATGCCTTCCCCGACGTATCCAGCACGCAGGTCAAGATCATCATGAAGGCTCCCGGCATGACCCCGGAAGAGGTCGAGAGCCGGATCGCCCTGCCGATCGAAGTGGAGATGCTCGGCATTCCGCACCAGCGGATCCTGCGCTCGGTCTCCAAGTACGGCCTGGTCGACGTCACTATCGACTTCCTGGATGGCACGGACATCTACTGGGCACGCCAGCAAGTCGCCGAGCGTCTGGGCGGGATTGCCGGCGATCTGCCGCCTGGCATCAGCGGCGGCATGGCACCGGTCACCACGCCGCTCGGCGAAATGTTCATGTTCACCGTGGAGGGCGGCGGGCTTTCGCTGGACGAACGTCGAAGCCTGCTCGACTGGGTGATCCGGCCCGCGCTGCGCGCGGTTCCCGGTGTGGCCGACGTCAATGCGCTCGGCGGCGCGGTGCGCAGTTTCGAAGTCGTTCCCGATGCCACCCGGCTGGCGGCCGTGGGGTTGTCCACGGCGGACATCCAGCGTGCCATCGAGGCGAACAATCGCAACGATGGTGCCGGTCGGCTCGGCGAAGGCGACGAGGTGCTGCTGGTGCGCAGCGAGGGCAACGTGCAAACCATGGATGACTTGCGCGCCATCGTGTTGGGGCGCAAAGGCAGTGCGCCGATTCGCCTGGGCGATGTGGCGCAAGTGCGCATGGGTGCGCTGACGCGCTACGGCGTGGTGACCAAGGACGGGCGCGGCGAAGCGGTCGAAGGGCTGGTGCTTGGCCTGGCCGGCGCGAACGCCCGTGACGTCGTGGAAGGTGTCACCACGAAACTCGATGAGCTCAAGCCCAGCCTTCCTCCCGGCGTCGCGTTGAAGGTCTTCTACAATCGCGCCCAGCTCGTCGACAACGCCGTGGGAACGGTGGCGAAAGCCCTGATCGAAGCCACCGTGCTGGTGCTGATCCTGCTGGGTGCGTTTCTGGGCAATCTTCGTGCGGCCGTCACGGTGGCGGTAGTGTTGCCGCTATCGGCGCTGGCCACCTTCATCCTGATGCGCGTCGAAGGAATGTCGGCCAACCTGATGAGCCTCGGTGGACTCGCCATTGCGATCGGCATGCTGGTGGACGCGGCGATCGTGGTCGTCGAGAACGTGGTGCAGCATCTGGGGCACGATCAGGCCCGCAGCAAACTGCCTCGACTGCACATCGTGTTTCGCGCGCTGCGTGAGGTTGCCGTGCCGGTTGCCGCGGGCGTGCTGATCATCATCACGGTCTTTCTGCCGTTGCTGACCCTGGAAGGTCTGGAAGGCAAGCTGTTTGTGCCCGTCGCACTGACCATCGTGTTCGCGCTGGCCAGTTCGCTGGTGCTTTCGCTGACGGTCATTCCGGTCCTCGCATCATTCCTGCTGAAGAAGGTGTCTCACCAGGAGCCGTGGTTGCCGCGTCAGCTGCTGCGTCGATACCAGCCGGCATTGGCATGGGCACTGACCCACCAGCGCATCGTGATCATCGCGGCGATCGTCATGCTGGTGTTTGCCGGTGGCGTGTACGCCATGGTCGGCAAGACCTTCATGCCGACCATGGATGAGGGCGACATTATCGTCGGTATCGAGAAGCTGCCCTCGGTCAGCCTGGAGGAGACCGCCGCACTGGATCTGAAGATCCAGCAGGCACTGATGGCACAGATTCCGGAGATCACCGGTGTTGTGGCCCGCGCCGGTTCCGATGAGATCGGACTGGATCCGATGGGTCTGAACCAGACGGATACGTTTCTGGTGCTGAAGCCGCGGGCGGACTGGGCCGTAAAGAACAAGGACGCGCTGATCGACAGAATCCGGGGCGTGCTCGATCAGCTGCCCGGCATCAAGTACAGCTTTACCCAGCCGATCGACATGCGTGTGCAGGAGATGATCATCGGGGTGCGCGGGGATCTGGCGATCAAGGTCTTTGGGCCGGATCTGGCGATCCTCAACCAGCTCGCCGGTCAGATCGAGGCGTTGGTGAAAACCGTACCGGGCAACCAGGATGTCTATACCGTCCAGAACGACGGCGTGCAGTACTTGCGGGTGATCGTCGATCGCCTGGCCAGCGGACGCTTCGGCCTGTCGGTAGAAGACGTGCAGGATGCGCTGCGCGCACAGATCGAAGGCCAGCGCGTCGGTACGGTGACCGAAGGGAACAAACGCGTACCGATCATCGTGCGTGGTCCGGACAGCGTGAAGGTATCCCCCGCCGAGTTCGCCGCGCTGCGCATCACCACCGCCGACGGTGCCAGCGTGCCGCTGGAAACCGTCGCGCATTTGCAGCGCGACAGCGGCCCGGTAAAGATCGATCGCGAGATGGGTAGTCGCTACAGCGTCGTCATCGCCAACGTCTCCGGTCGCGATCTGGTCGGTTTCGTGACCGAGGCGAAGGCGAAGATCGCCCAGGCCGTGAAGCTGCCGACAGGCTATCGGATCAGCTGGGGTGGACAGTTCGAGAATCAGCAACGGGCCGCGGCAAGGCTCTCTCTGGTCGTTCCGCTGGCCCTGGGACTGATCTTCCTGATCCTGTTCTCCACCTTCGGCTCGGTGCGCCAGTCGCTGCTGGTCCTCAGCAATATTCCCTTCGCGCTCGTCGGTGGCATCGTTGCGCTGTGGATCACCGGCGAATACCTCTCGGTACCGGCCTCCGTGGGGTTCATCGCCTTGCTCGGCATCGCGGTACTCAATGGCGTGGTGCTGGTGAGCTATTTCAACAAACTCCACGCCGAGGGCTTTGATCCGGTCACCTGTGTGGTGCAGGGTGCCCATCGCCGTTTGCGGCCGGTGATGATGACCGCCTCGATCACCGCTTTCGGCCTGGTCCCGCTGCTGTTTGCCAGCGGGCCGGGATCGGAGGTGCAGCGGCCTCTGGCGATCGTGGTCATCGGCGGCCTGGTCACGGCGACTGCGCTGACACTCTTCCTTTTGCCCATTCTCTATCTGCGCTTCGCGCACGCACGCGTGGAGGTGCGCCATGGATAAGTACTGTTTCTCGCTGGTCTGCGTGCCAGACGTGGAAGAAAAACTTCTGGACGCCCTGTTGATCGCTTTCAACGAGGAGGTCTTCACCAGTACGCCCACCTGCAGCCATGGCACCGCGATGGGGCGGCTGAGCCCTGCCGAGCAGGTCATGGGGCGTAGCCGTTCGGTTCTGGTGCAGATCCTGGTGAGCGATCCTGAAATGCAGACACTGCTGACTCTGCTGGCGGATGACTTCGCGGGTACGGGCATCCGCTACTGGGCTACACCGCTGACCCTCGAAGGAGAAGTCGCATGAAGGCCATCCTGTTCGTATTGCTGATGGGTCTTTGCACGGTGGGCCATGCCATGGAGGAAGTTCCCGCGCCAGCGGACCTGCCGTCGGCCATCGCGGCGAAAACCTGGATCGCACAGGATCCGGCGGTGGTCGAGGCGCAGAGTGCGCGGACGGGGGCGGGGCATGCGGCGGGGATGCTTGCAGCTTCTCCCAATGAGTGGATCGTGAAAGGCTCCGCACTGCGCAGGAATTACGCCAGCGGTCCAGCCTCGCGGGAATGGACAGCGGGATTCGAGCGCACCGTGCGGCTGCCTGGCAAGAAGAGGCTGGACCGACAGCTGGGCGATACCGGTATCGCGCTGGCTGACGCGCAACTCGGTGAAGCCATTCAAGAGGCCGCGCGTGGGTTGGTCGATCTCTGGATGGGACGCCTGAGTGCACGTCAGGCGCGCGCCTTCATGACGGAGCAGGTGCAACTGGCGAGGAGCAACCTTCGGTCGGTGCAGAAGCGCCACAAGGCAGGCGATGCGGCGGCGCTCGACGTGAATGTGGCTGCGGCCGACCTCGCCGAGGTCGAGCAGGGCATGAGCGAGGCACTGGCCAGCGAAACCAAGGCACAGGCACGACTCAACGTCCGGTTTCCCGGCGCCGCCGATGCCGAGCCGCCCATGCTCGGCCAGCCGGTCAAGCTGGAGGAGTCCGAGGTGGTCTGGAAGGATCGGGTGCTGGCAGCCAGCGATCCGCTTCGGATGGCACAACTGCGCATGGAGCAGGCGGAACTCGCGGCCTCGCGCGCACGCGCGGACCGGTTGCCGGATCCCACGATCGGTCTGTATGCCGCGTCGGAAGCATTCAGCCGCGAGCGTATCGTTGGTGTCAATGTCTCGATGCCTTTGCCGGGCAGCTACCGAACTGAGCGGCTAGGGCAGGCGCTGACGGAAGTGGATGCCGCGCGTGCGGCGCGCGATCGTCGGCAGCGTGAGCTCGAATCGGAAATCGCGGACAGCTATACCGATGCGACGAGCAACTACGACCGCTGGAAACTAGCGGAAGAGGGGGCGTCTAGAACCCGCCGGAATGCCCAGTTGACACAGCGCGCCTATGCCCTTGGCGAGGCCGATCTGCAGACGCTTCTGCTGGCCCGGCGCCAATCGGTGGACGCCATGCAATCGGCCCTGGACGCACGTACCGCTGCACTCCGCTCCTACTACCGGCTGCTCGTCGACGCCCGTCTGATATGGGGCCTTGCGCGCGAATGAAGGCAGGGCGGCGTACGGCGCCGCCCCTGATTTCGGCGCCCTTCCTTCGATGGTTGGGCTCGCTCTCGGCGATCTTTCCCGATGTCAGTACATAACGCTGTGGCGGTTGCATAAGGTGGCCGCCGCAAAGGAGACCCCGATGGGCATTTCAGGGCCACGCAAGCACGGCACCCCCATCGCGGCGGGACAGGCGCCGGCTCGCCTATACTCGAGGCCTCTTCAGGGATAAAGGGGTAGGCAATGGGACAGATTCTCGCGCTGGTGATCGTGTTCGTCGTCGTGGTCGGTGTGGCCAAGCTGGTGCGCATCGTGCCGCAGGGCTTCGAGTGGACGGTGGAAACATTCGGCAAGTACACCCGCACGCTCAGCCCCGGCCTGCATTTTCTGATCCCGATCTATCAGGCGGTCGGGCGCAAGATCAACATGATGGAGCAGGTGCTGGACGTGCCATCGCAGGACGTGATCACCAAGGACAACGCGGTGGTGCGGGTCGACGGCGTGGTGTTCTACCAGGTGCTGGACGCGTCCAAGGCCGCTTATGAGGTGTCGAATCTGGAGCAGGCGTCGCTGGCGCTGGTGATGACCAATATCCGTACCGTGCTCGGCTCGATGGACCTGGACGAATCGCTGAGCCAGCGCGACGCGATCAACGCGAAACTGCTCAAGGTCGTCGACGAGGCGACCCATCCGTGGGGCGTCAAGGTCAACCGCATCGAGATCAAGGACATCGCACCGCCGCGCGACCTGATCGACGCGATGGCGCGGCAGATGAAGGCCGAGCGCGAGAAGCGCGCGAACATCCTCGATGCCGAGGGTTTCCGCCAGGCGGCGATCCTCAAGGCCGAAGGCGAGAAGCAGTCGGTGATCCTTGCCGCCGAGGGCGAGAAGGAGGCCGCGTTCCGCGCCGCCGAAGCGCGCGAGCGATCGGCCGAGGCCGAGGCGAAGGCGACCACGATGGTGTCCGACGCGATCTCCGGCGGCAACGTCAACGCGTTGAACTACTTCGTCGCCAACAACTACGTCGAGGCATTGAAGGAAATGGCGAAGTCGCCGAACCAGAAGATGCTGCTGTTGCCGATCGAGGCCACCGGCATCCTCGGTTCGCTGGCCGGCATCGCCGAATTGGCGAAGGAATCGCTGGGCCAGCAGCAGAAGGCGGTGGCGGTCCAGCCGCCGCTGCGCTGAGGTGGATGCCATGTGGGAGCTTTCCGCGCATTACCTGTGGTGGATTCTCGCGTTGCTGCTGATTGCGGGCGAAGTGTTGCTGCCGGGGTATTTCATGCTGTGGATCGGTCTGGCCGCGGCCGCGATGGGTGTGGTGCTGTGGGCTGTGCCGACGCTGGGCCTGCTCGCGCAGGCCGTGCTGTTCGCGTTGCTCGCGTTCGCCTTCTGCGTCGGTTATGCGCGCTGGCTGCGGCCGCGGCTGGAGCGCCGCGCGCCTGGCGACGAGCGCCTGAACCGTCGTGGCGAGCAGATGATCGGTCAGCGCTACGTACTGGTCGAGCCTATCGTCAACGGCCGCGGCAAGGCTCGCGTGGGCGATGGCCAGTGGCTGGTCAGCGGGCCGGATCTGCCGCTGGGCAGCACGGTGGAAGTGGTGGCCGTCGAAGGCACCACCTTGCAGGTGCGTGCGGCTACATGAGCGCAGGTGACGCCATCCGTCGGCAGCAGTTCGCCACCACCGCGCCGACGACGCGGATCGCGTTTGTGCTGGAGCTGGCGCGACGGCTGCATCAGTACGGCACTTCGGCGCCGCGGTTGGAGATGGCGG
>Ga0209674_100734_pt1 | contig 11185 bp, 9 predicted proteins | sample AraplaCvi_mMS_r2_FD_184279 | JGI IMG/M metagenome (GOLD analysis project Ga0209674, IMG submission 184279) | Arabidopsis root microbial communities from North Carolina, USA - plate scrape CL_Cvi_mMS_r2 (SPAdes) (version 2) | ecosystem: Host-associated > Plants > Roots > Endosphere | place: USA... | reverse complement strand
GGCAGCCGAATACCTCGTACGGTAGATGGCGCAGGCGGGCGCGCAGAAAATCGCCGCTGTCGCGAGGGTTACCCAGGTAGGGCTTCTCTTGCAGCTGCTCGGCCAGGCTGCGACGGGCCAGTTCCAATGCGGCGACAATGCGCGCGCGCTTGGCCGGTCCCAGTCCGCCGGCGGGGACTTGCTGGTCGGGCCGGCCGAGCAGCGCACCCAGGGTACCGGCCGAGCTCAGCAGTTCACGCCCCAGTGCCAGAGCATCCTTGCCGCGACTGCCGCTGCCCAGCAGCACTGCCAGCAACTCGGCATCGGACAGCGTGGCACTACCTAGACTCAGCAGTTTTTCACGGGGACGTTCGCGTTCCGGCCAGTCACGGATGCTCATGCTCGCAATTTGCCGGACAACATCGCCCCCGGACAGCAGTCAGGATGAATGAATCCGGTAAGCTAGGCGTCTGCCCGATTGTCAGGCCCGCCTTACATGAGTCTTGCCCAACGCCGTATTCTGCTGGGAGTGTCTGGCGGCATCGCCGCCTACAAGTCCTGCGAGCTCGTCCGCCGCTTGCGCGACCTCGATGCCGAGGTGCGCGTGGTGATGACCGAGGGTGCCACTCACTTCGTCAGCCCGACTACCTTTCAGGCGTTGTCCGGTCAGAGCGTGCGGGTGAGCCTGTGGGATGCACAGGCCGAAGCGGCCATGGGGCATATCGAGCTGGCGCGCTGGGCCGAACGTATTCTGGTCGCACCGGCCAGCGCCGACCTGTTGGCGCGGCTGGCGCATGGCATGGCTGATGACTTGCTGACCACGCTGTGCCTGGCCAGCGCCGCGCCACTGTATCTGGCGCCGGCCATGAACCAGCAAATGTGGGCGCACCCGGCAGTGCAGGCGAATATCGACCTGCTGCGCCAGCGCGGCGCGCAACTGCTCGGCCCGGCCGCCGGTGATCAAGCTTGCGGTGATGTAGGGACGGGCCGGATGCTGGAGCCCCACGAATTGCGGGATGCGGTGCTGGCCTCGTTCGGCGACCAGTCCTTGGCTGGGCTGAACGTCTTGGTCAGCGCCGGCCCGACTTATGAAGATATCGACCCTGTGCGTTTCATCGGCAACCGCAGTTCCGGCCGGATGGGTTTTGCGGTGGCTGCTGCAGCTGCGCAGGCCGGCGCCAAGGTAACCCTGATCGCCGGGCCGGTGAGCCTGGCTACGCCGGCTGGCGTCGCGCAACGCATCGATGTGCGCAGCGCGACGCAGATGCACTCGGCGGTGCTGACCGCTGCCACGCAGGCCGACATCTATATCGGCGCGGCGGCGGTCGGCGATTACCGCCCGCTGGAAGTGTCCCCGCAAAAACTGAAGAAGCGCGCCGGCGCCGGCCTGTCGCTGCAGCTGAGCGAAAACCCGGACATCCTGGCCAGCCTGTCGGCGCAAACCGCGCACCCGTTCCTGGTCGGATTCGCCGCGGAGACGCATGATGTCGCGAGCTATGCGCAGGGCAAGCTGCGGCACAAGGGGCTGGACATGATTGCGGCCAATCAGGTGGGCGGCGGACTTGGTTTCGAGACCGCCGACAATGCGTTGACGTTGTACTGGGCTGACGGCGCGGTCGAATTGCCGCGGGCCGCGAAACCGGAACTGGCTCGCCAGCTGATCGCCCAGGTGGCCGAGCGCTTCCGGGCGGCGCGCGGATGACGATCGACGTCGAACTGAAGATTCTCGACCCGCGCCTCGGCGACAGCATTCCGTTGCCTCAGGCCGCCACCGTCGGCAGTGCGGGCATGGATCTGCGTGCTGCACTGGAGGCGCCGCTGACGCTGGCACCGGGGGAAAGTGCGCTGGTGCCCAGCGGCATCGCGATCCATATCGGCGATCCGGGCTGGTGCGCGCTGATCGTGCCGCGCTCGGGGCTGGGCCACAAGCACGGCCTGGTGATGGGCAATCTGGTCGGGGTAATCGATGCCGACTACCAGGGACCGCTGATGATTTCATGCTGGAATCGCGGCACACAGTCGTACACCATCGCGGTGGGCGACCGGATCGCCCAGTTGCTGCTGGTGCCGGTGGCGCAGGCGCGATTGAAGATCGTGAACGATTTTGCGCCGAGCGAACGCGGCGGCGGTGGTTTTGGCTCGACCGGTATCCAATGAACAGGCGGGTGGGTCCGAGACCGACCGGACCGGCACGCGGGCACAGCCGAGGGGACGGGGCATGGCGTTGAACATCGCGAAAGAGCGGCTGCGCAGCCTGCAGAGCAACTGGCGGGATCTGTTGCCGCTGGCCGGTAGCACCATCTTGTTGCTGCTTGGGCTGTTCTGCGCCTGGCAGACCTGGTTGATCGCCGATGAAGGCGCTGCCATCGAGCGCGTGCATGTCGCCCAGAACGAGGCCGTGCGGGCGATGTCCGACGAAGTCGCCAGACAGCGCGGCACCGTCGAAAAGGCACTGGTCGGCCTGAACCCGGCCACCTTGATGAGCGATCCGGTGCGCTCCGCGGCGGCACTGCGCCAGCAGTTGCCACAGGCGAAGAAGCTGGAGTTGTACAGCGGCGATCTGAACGAGGTGCTGAAGGCCAACTACCGCGAGTTCGGTTATGCCAAGGCGGCCCAGTTGATGGCCGCGCAAAGTTCCGAAGGGGTGCCGCTGGCGCAGAGTGTTTCCTATGGCGGCGGCGATCGCCGGCTGAGCATGGTGATCCCGCTGGGGCCGCCACAGCAGGCGCAGGCGTGGGTCTGGGTCGAACTGCCGTTCGCTCCGTTGCGCCAACGTTTCGATGCCATCTCGCCGGCCGGTGGTCGGTTGGAGTTCCGCCAGGGCAATGAGCAGGGTGACATGCAGCTGTTTTCGAATGGCGCCGCCTCGGCTGAAGCCGAAGCGACCGGTAAACCGGTCGCCGGCAGCGTTTTCAGTGTCGGCGCCGGCCTGCCCGGTGCCTTCATCGTGTTGCCGCGCTCGTGGTTGCTGAGTGGGTTGCTGACCTTGCTGGGCCTGGGCGGCGGCGCCTACCTGCTGCGCCTGCGCCTGCGTTGGCTCGCCACGCCGGCAGCCGAGCCTGAGGAGGTGCCCCTGCCGGCGAGAATCGAAAACGTCCCTGCTGCGGCCAAGCCGGCGAAGCCGCCGCTTGACCGGCCACCCGTGCCACCGGTCGCAGCGACGGTCGAAGTGGATCCGAGCATCTTTCGTGCATATGACGTGCGCGGTGTGGTCGGCAAGACCTTGAACACGGAGGTCGCGCATGCGCTCGGTCAGTCGATCGGCGCGCTGATGACCGAAAAGGGCTTGCGTGAAATCGTGGTCGGCCGCGACGGTCGCCAGTCCGGGCCGGAGCTGGCCGGCGCGCTGGCCGATGGCCTGCGCGCAGCCGGCATCGACGTGATCGACATCGGTGCGGTGCCCACGCCGGTGGTCTATTACGCGACTTATCGCCTCAATACCGGCTGTGGCGTGGCGGTAACCGGTAGCCACAATCCGCCGGACTACAACGGCTTCAAGATCGTGGTTGGCGGCGAGACCTTGTCCGAGGGCGCGATCCAGGATCTCTACCAGCGGATTGTCAGCGGCGCGCTGGCCAGCGACGGTCATGGCAGCCTGCGCGAGGTGGACGTGGCGCCCGACTACATCGAAAAGATCGTCTCCGACGTGCTGGCCGAGCGTCGCCTGAAGATCGTGGTCGATTGCGGCAACGGTATTCCCGGTGCGATCGCACCGCATGTACTGGAGGGCGTCGGCTGCGAGGTGATCACGCTGTACTGCGACGTCGACGGCAATTTCCCGAATCACCACCCGGATCCGTCCGACCCGCACAACCTGGAGGATCTGATCCTGTCGGTGAAGCGGACCGGTGCCGATCTGGGCATTGCGTTCGATGGCGACGGCGATCGTCTGGGCGTGGTCACCCGGTCGGGCGAGATCATCTATCCGGATCGCCTGCTGATGTTGTTCGCGCGCGACGTGCTGTCGCGCCAGCCCGGTGCCACCGTCATCTACGACGTCAAGTGCACCAGCCACCTGAAGGGCCAGATCCTGGATGCCGGCGGCAGCCCGCTGATGTGGCGCACCGGTCATTCACTGGTCAAGGCGAAGATGCGCGAGACGGGCGCCGAGCTGGCCGGCGAGATGAGCGGGCACTTCTTCTTCAAAGAGCGTTGGTACGGTTTCGACGACGGCATCTACGCCGCCGCCCGATTGCTGGAAATTCTTGCCGGCGACCTGCAGGGGCGCAGCCCGGAAGAGATCTTCGCCACTTTGCCGAAGAGCGTCTCCACGCCCGAGTTGAAGATCGAACTGGCCGAGGGCGAGCACTACCGCTTCATGGACAAGTTGCGCCAGCAAGCCAACTTCGACGATGCCACCCTGACCACCATCGACGGACTGCGCGCGGACTGGCCGGATGGCTGGGGCCTGGTCCGGGCATCCAATACGACGCCGGTACTGGTGCTGCGCTTCGAGGCGGACGATGCGATTGCGCTGAAGCGCATCCAGCAGATCTTCCGCAAGCAGCTGCTTGCCGTGGATTTCAAGCTGAAGATGCCATTCTGAGCCCCATAATCTGGCCCGAAAAAAAAGGCCGGCTTGCGCCGGCCTTCTCATTGAAGCAGTGGCGGACTATCCCGCAGGCTGCGCTTGTGCCGCCTTGATTTCGCGATAGCGCGCCAGTTGTTTGGCCTGCAGTTGCACGGTCTGCGTGCGCAAGGTCTGCTGATGATGCAAGGTATTGCGCTGCCCGGTGACGACGGCGCGTTGCTGCGCGATGCCGTCGACCAGGAACTTCGGTACCGGTGTCTTGGCGTTCTCCATCTCGGCCGCGCGACCAAGCAGATCGGTCAGCGCCTTCTCCTGGCTGCGCAAGTTGATCTGGGTGGTATGGATCTGCTGGTCGATGGTGTCCAGCGCCTGCTGTTGCTGGAGCTTGTACGACTCCTCGTCCGGATAGGCCGCCAGCATCTGCGCCTCGGCGTTGGCAATTTCCTGCGCGGCGCGTTGCTTGGCCGCCTGGTCGGCCGCCAGCTTGTTGGCGGCGGTGCGTTCCTCGGGGGTCAGCTGGCGCGGCACGTGCTGCACCACCAGACCACGGTCGTTGACCAGGTCATAGCCGTACTTCATCGCTTCGGTGGTAAGGCTGTCGCTGAAATGCATCAGGCCCTGCCCGTCGTACCACTTGTAGCGGATGTTGCCGGTATTCTGGGCGTGCGCCGACAGGCTCGCGAACAGCACGGCAGCAGCAAAAAAAAGCGGTGACTTGCGCATGGATTCTCCCTTGTTGCCCAGTATAGCCGGCGCCATCGCCTTGCCCAGCTCCGCACGGTGGCACGGGTTGCCGCCGGCATCGGGTTCGCTGGAGTTTACGGCCCGTGGGTGAACTCAACCTTGAACCCCGTAGCGTTCGCGATAAGCCAGCAGACGGGCGTGCTCGGCGGCCAGCCGGGGATGTTCGCCGGCGTAGGCCAGCACATCGTCGAGGCTGGTGATCGCGATCACCGGAATACCATAGTCGGCGGCCACTTCCTGCGCGGCGGAGCGCTCGCCCTGGCCGCGTTCCTGCCGATCCAGCGCAATCAGCACGCCGGCCGGTTCGGCGCCGTGCGCACGGATCAGCGCCAACGATTCGCGCACCGCAGTGCCGGCGGTCATCACGTCGTCGACGATCAATACGCGGCCGGTGAGCGGCGCGCCCACCAGCACGCCCCCTTCGCCGTGATCCTTCGCCTCCTTGCGGTTGTAGGCCCAGGGCAAATCGCGTTGATGTTGGTCGGCCAGCGCGATGGCGGTAGCCGCGGCCAGTGCGATGCCCTTGTAGGCCGGGCCGAACAACATGTCGACGTCGACACCGGAATTGACCACGGCAGCGGCGTAGGCACGCCCGAGTTGGGCCAGCGCAGCGCCCGAATCGATGCGGCCCATATTGAAGAAATACGGGCTTTGCCGGCCGGATTTCAGGGTGAACTCACCGAAGCGCAGCACTTCGCGCTGCAAGGTGAGTTCGATGAAGTCGCGCTGGTAATCGTGCACAAGTCGTCTCGCTGGTAGCCGGGATCGGGGCAGGACCCGCAGCAATCGATGCCGCGGTCCGGAACGGCCGACATGGTACAGCTCACCGGCATCATGGAAGCCTGCTCCCAGAAATAGCCGCAAGACGGCATGGTTGCGACTGTTCAGGCGCGTCCAGCTTCCGCTGGCGCTGGTGAGGCGCTCTGGTTGTTATGATCACCCATCACGAGACGGGAGACTTCATGCGCATCATCAGCCTCAATGCCAACGGCATCCGTTCTGCCGCGAACAAGGGCGTGTTCGACTGGCTGCGCAAGCAAAACGCGGACGTGGTCTGCCTGCAGGAAACCAAGGCGCAGGAGGATCAGCTGAGCGATCCGATGTTTCGCCCCGACGGGCATCACTGTTTCTATCGCGACGCCAGCAGCAAGAAGGGTTACAGCGGCGTAGCGATCTACGCCAGGCGCGAGCCCGATCAGGTGTTGACCGAACTGGGCTGGGACGAGTTCGACAACGAAGGCCGTTACATCGAGGCGCGGTTTGGCAATCTCTCGGTGGTGTCGCTGTACTTCCCGTCCGGCACGTCCGGCGACGAACGCCAGCAATTCAAGTTCAAGGCAATGGAGTGGATTACCCCGATCTTCGACGCGTGGCTGAAGAGTGGCCGCGACTACGTGATCTGCGGCGACTGGAACATCGTGCACACGAAGAACGACATCAAGAACTGGAGCTCGAACCAGAAGAACTCCGGCTGCCTGCCCGAGGAACGCGCGTGGCTGGACTTGCTGTTCCAGCAGCGCGGCTGGGTCGACAGCTTCCGCGCGATCAAGCCCGAGGCGGTCGAATACACCTGGTGGTCGAACCGCGGCCAGGCCCGCGCGAACAATGTGGGGTGGCGCATCGACTACCAGGTCTGCACGCCGTCACTACGTGCGCGACTGCGCGATTGCTCGATCTATCGCGAACAGCGTTTCTCCGACCACGCGCCGTATACGGTGGACTATGTCGACTGAGCCAGTGTTGCCGACGACAGAGGCAATGCCGGGGCGTCGCTGGCGCGTACTCAGCATCGGCTTGCTCGGATTTGCCTCGGGCCTGCCGCTGGCCTTGTCGCTGAGCACGCTGCAAGCGTGGTTCACCACATCCGGGATGAGTTTGAAGGCCATCGGCTGGGTCACCCTGATCAGCCAGGCTTACGTGTTCAAGTTCCTGTGGGCACCACTGCTGGATCGCCTGCCATTGCCGTTTCTCGGCCGACGCCGTGGCTGGATCCTGCTGATGCAATTGCTCTGCGGCGTAGCGCTGATCAGCATGAGTTTCTATACGCCGCAGGGCGCGGCGACGACGATCGCATTCCTGGGCGTGCTGCTGGCGTTCGCCTCTGCCACGCAGGACATCGCTTACGATGCGCATCGCACCGATCTGCTGCCACCGGCCGAACGCGGCTGGGGCACGGCGTTCTCGCAAGGCGGCTACCGGCTAGGCATGCTGGTCTCCGGTGCGCTGGCGCTGATCCTCGCCGATCATCTGGGCTGGGCCTGGGTATACCGGTTGATGGGCGCGCTGATGCTGGGCTCGATGCTGGTCACTGTATTGTCGCCGGATGCTCCGGATGAGCGTCCCACGCGGAGCTTCACCGAGGCGGTGGTGCAGCCGTTCGTGGACTTCTTCACCCGCTACGGCAAGGTGGCGCTGGCGTGGCTGGCGCTGATGGTGCTGTACAAGCTGAGTGATGCGTTTGCGTTGTCGTTGTCGACCACCTTCCTGTTGCGCGTGCCGCAGTTCTCGCTGACGCAACTGGGGGCAATCAACAAGACCTTCGGCTTGATAGCCGGCCTGCTCGGTGCGCTAGCGGGTGGCTGGGTCGTGACGCGGATGCGGCTGTTTCCCGCACTGCTGGTATTGGGAGTGGCCCAGGCGCTGGTGAACCTCGGTTACATCTGGCTGGTACACAGCGGCCCGGACATCTATGCGCTGGCCACCGTGGTGGGTCTGGAGAACTTCTTCAGCGGATTGGGCAGCACCGCCTTCGTGGTGCTGGTGACCGGGTTGTGCAACATGCGGTTCTCCGCGACTCAGTACGCGCTGCTGTCTTCGCTGTCGGCGGTGGGGCGGGTGTTCCTTGGACCGGTGTCGGCGTGGCTGGTACCGCAGGTGGGCTGGTCGACGTTCTTCGTCATCACGGTACTGTCGGCGATCCCGGGGCTGTTGCTGGTGATCGTGCTGCGTCATGCGATTCACCGAGTGGAACAGGCCCAGCCGCACTGAGATTGCCAACCAGGCCACGGAAGTGGCTGTGGGATCGGTCAGAATTCCTAGCCAGCACGACGGGAGACTCTCAGTTCCCTGCGCAGCACGGAGTGATGCTTGTGCCGGACATGATCCTTCAGCACGTCGACGGTTTGCTGGTCGAGCGCATCAAGGCGCTGGCAAGAGACCGTCAGTGGTCGATCAATGAAGTCTTGCTATACGCCTTGCGCAATGGCCTGGGGATGTCGGCTGCGCAGCCATGCAGCGAAAGCCTGCGCGATCCGCAGGCGCTGGCCGTGCTCGGAGGACATTGGGAAGCCGCGGAACAGGGCGCATTCCAGGAAGCGCTGCACGCCTTGGCGCAGACCCATCCGACTCAACTGGCGCCGGAACGTATCCGTTCCGACGGATCTGTCGTAGGCGCGGAATAGATCGCGCCGAGTACCCGCGGTCCACGCGCACCGGTTACCGCCGGCAGATTGCCGGGCAGGCCGAGCAAGCGTTGCCGCGCCAGCCATGCAAACGCGGTGGCTTCGAGAAAATCCGGATCGATGCCGTGGCGAGCGGTGCTACCCAGGGCGCGTGGCGCCAGCAGTTCGCCCAGTCGCCGTATGAGTGCGCTGTTGTGCACGCCGCCACCGCAAATCAATACCTCGGCCGCGTCCGGCGCGTGCTGTGCGATCGCCGCGGCAACGCTGCGCGCGCTGAGTTCGAGCAAGGTGGCCTGCACGTCCGCGGGATCCAGCGCGGCCAATGGCGCACGCGCGGCCAACCAGTCCAGATGGAAGTGTTCGCGCCCGGTGCTCTTGGGCGGTGGCAGCGCAAAGTAATCGTCGGCCAGCAAGGCATCGAGCAAATCGGGATCGGGTCGGCCACTCGCGGCAAACATTCCGTCGCGGTCGAACGGCTCGCCACGATGGCGCAAGCACCAGGCATCGAGCAGGCCGTTGGCCGGACCGGTGTCGAAACCTCGCACGCCGCCGTCGGTGCCGAGCACGGTGATATTGGCAATGCCGCCGAGGTTGAGCACCACTCGCGCATGCCCCGGGCGGGCCAGCAGCATTGCGTGCAGCGCCGGCAACAAAGGAGCGCCCTGCCCGCCGGCGGCGATATCGGCACGCCGGAAATCCGCCACCACGTCGATACGGCAGCGCTCTGCGATCGTGGTCGGATCGCCCAGTTGCATGGTGAAGGGATAGTCGCCGCCGGGGCGGTGGCGCAAGGTCTGGCCGTGCGAACCGATCGCCCGCACCGCGTGCGCCGGCGTGCCGCTCTGCTCGAGCAAATGCGTGGCGGCGTCGGCGAAGCAGCGGCCGATTTCGACGTCCAGCCGTCCAAACGCATCCAGATCCAGCGCGCCTTCGCCTTGCGCCAGCGCCAGCATGCGTTCACGCAAGACTGGTGGCCACGGATGGGTATGGGTGGCCAGAACCTGCGGCGTGCCGCGAGCGAAGTCGACCAGCGCGGCGTCGATGCTGTCTGCGCTGGTGCCCGAGATCAGTCCGAGATAAAGCGCCGTAGCGTCATTCACGCTCGCGTTTCGCTCAGTTGTCGTTATTGGCGGGAGCGGTCGTGCGGGCCAGCTTGATGCGGGCATCCAGTTCGGTCAGCCGTGCCATCTGCGGTTTCACCACCTGGGCCCGGAACTTCGCCAGCTGCACCGCCGGCAAAGGTTCGGGCTGCGGCAGCGTCACCGTTTGCGGGTTGCGCTGCGCGCCGTTGACGCGGAACTCGTAGTGTAGGTGCGGTCCGGTGGCCAGGCCGGTCATGCCCACGAAGCCGATCACCTGCCCCTGGCTGACATGCTGTCCGACGCGTTCGTTGCCGAATCGCGACATATGGCCATAGGCCGTGCTGATCGTGCTGTTGTGCTGGATGATCACGAAGTTGCCGTAACCGCTCATCCAGCCCTTGAACTTGATCACGCCATCGCCGGCGGCATGGATCGGCGTGCCGGTGGGGGCGGCGTAGTCGACGCCCTTGTGCGCGCGCATGAGGCCGAGAATCGGATGCAGGCGCGCCGCGCTGAAGGTCGAGGAGATCCGGGTGAAATCGACCGGGATGCGCAGGAACGACTTCTGGATCGGCCGGCCATCCTCGCTGAACCAGCCGTAGTCGCCGTCGGCCTTCTTGAAGCGATAGGCGGTGTAGCGCGTGCCCTGGTTGATGAATTCGGCGGCGATGATGTTGCCTTCGCCGTAGCGCACGCCGTCTCGGTAGACGTCGTCATAGATCACCGTGAAGCTGTCGCCATCGCGCAGGTCCTGCACGAAATCGATGTCGTACTTGAACAGGTCGGCCAGCTTGCCGACCATCGCCGCGTTCAAGCCGGCCTGATCGCCGGCGGCATACAGGCTGCTGCGAATGACGCCGTGCGCCACCTGCTCGCGCAGATCCATGTCACGCTGCTGGATGGAGACGGTGGGTTGCGCGCCATCGAAACGAACGATCGCGCGACTGGCCTGACCCTCGTCGAAGCGGAAGCCCTTGAGGCTGCCGTCGCTGCCAAGCAGAAAATCGAATTCCTGGCCGGGCCGGATGTCGTGCAGCGCGGACTTCGCATCGCCGGATGCATTTATCACTTTCTGCAGGTCGGCCATGCCGAGACCGCGGGCGTTGAAGATATCCGACAAGGTCTGGCCCGGTTGCACCCGCACCACCTGCCAGTCGTCCACGGTGGGGGCCGTCGTGTTGATCGGGGCGACTTGTGGCAGCGCCAGCGGCAGTAGTGAATGCACTTCCGGTGTCGGCGTGGGACGCATCGCACTGGCCCATGCTGGCATGATGAAACCGGACAGCAAGGTGATCAGCAGCGCGGTACCGGCGAGTACGAAACGTTCGCGATGCCAGCGAATGGGCTCGATCTCGGCCGAACGGTTGAACGACCAATGCGAGCAGCGCTCGTAGAAATGGGAGTGCCGACGTTGCGCCTTGCGGCAGATCGCCAGCTTGCGGGCATGC
>Ga0209674_100731_pt1 | contig 11202 bp, 7 predicted proteins | sample AraplaCvi_mMS_r2_FD_184279 | JGI IMG/M metagenome (GOLD analysis project Ga0209674, IMG submission 184279) | Arabidopsis root microbial communities from North Carolina, USA - plate scrape CL_Cvi_mMS_r2 (SPAdes) (version 2) | ecosystem: Host-associated > Plants > Roots > Endosphere | place: USA... | reverse complement strand
GATCGGTTATCTCAAGGCGAAATACGACCGCTTCGACGATGCCCGCCTCGATCCGTCCAATCCGCAGTACAACCCGACCATTCACGACCACGTACCGTTCTCGCCGAAGTGGACGGCGCGCGTGGCGGCGACGCAGACCTTCAATCTCGCCGGGGGCGCGCTGACGTTGGGCGCCGATGCGTCGTACCGCACGGAAACCTGGCTCAGTGTGGACAACTACGCCGCGCTCAGCCAGAAGGCATACACGCTGGTCGGGGCGTTCGGCATCTTCGATTCCGGCGACGGTCACTGGCAGTTCCGTGCCGGCGTGCGCAACGCCACCAACAAGGTCTACAAGACCGATGGGCAGGAGTTCTCCAGCGTGGGTAACATCCGCACGGCGTACTACGGCATGCCGCGCAATTACTACGCGTCGGTTCGCTACAACTTCTGATGCGGGGGATTCCAATGAAACGTCTGTTGCTGGTGGCCATGCTTGTTGCAGGAGGTGCGTCGGCCGCCGACGCTCCGGCGAAGCTGCCGTCGCTCAAGATCGATCCGGCGCGCGTCACCGTGGCCGGCCTGTCGTCAGGCGCGTATATGGCGACACAGGCGCAGGTCGCGTATCCGGACGTGTTCCACGGGGCCGCGCTCGTGGCCGGTGGTCCCTATGGCTGCGCGGGCGGCAAGCTGGAGACGGCGCTCGGTAGTTGCATGAAGGGCACGCCGGCACCCGACGTCACTGCACTGGCGACGCAGGCGCGCACGCGTGCGGCCAAGGGCGAGATCGGACCGCTGTCCAAGCTCGCCACTGCGCGCATCTACGCCTTGCATGGCGCTCAGGACGCGCTCGTTGCACCCGTGGTGGGTCATGCGTCCGCGGGCTTCTACGAGGCGCTGAAGAAAGCCGATCCGGCGTTGGCCGGCATGACCGTGACCGACGACGGCGACCGTGCCTTTGCGCACAATCTGCCCATTACCGCTGCGGGTGACGATTGCGGCAAGTCGGTCTCGCCGTTCCTCGGCCATTGCGGTTTCGATGCGGCCGGCGAGATCTTCGCGAAGCTCTACGGCAAACCGGCGCATGCCGCGGGCACGGCCAAGGGCGAGCTGCGCGCCTTCGATCAGGACGCCTATCGCAACGATGGCAAGGATGCCTTCTTGGCGAGCAGCGGTTTCGTTTACCTCCCGCCCGATTGCCTCGCTGGCAAGCCGTGCGGCGTGATGGTCGCCTTGCACGGCTGCAAGCAGAATGCCGATCTGGTCGGCAAGGCCTTCGTCGAGGACGCCGGTTTCAATCGCTGGGCAGACGTGTACGACGTGGCCGTGCTGTATCCTCAGACGCGCGCAGTGTTCGCGCCATTGAATCCGCAAGCATGCTGGGACTGGTGGGGTTATTCGGGAGAAAACTACGACATCCGCGCGGGCGTGCAATTGCGCTGGCTGGTCGATGCATTGCATGGCCTGGGCCTGCCCGCCGTGAAATGACCATGTGCCTCGGGCGCCGCGTTGTCAGCGCCCGTCACGGGCCTGAACACGGAGCCCCCTCGTGAGCCCCTGGCTCGTCACGACCGCCGCCGGACTGTGGTTGTGCATGCTGTTTGCAGTGGCGCTGTTCGGCGAGCGGCGCCCCGCGTTCCTCGAACGCCGGTGGGCGATCGTCTATGCGCTCTCGCTGGCGATCCACTGTACGTCGTGGACGTTCTACGGCACGGTGACCCAGGCATCGCGCTCCGGCTGGTGGCTGCCGCCGACCTTCATCGGCGCCATCCTCATGTACGCCCTGGCGGTCGGGGTCCTCCGACGCCTCGTCGTCATGGCGCGCGATTACAACGCCGGCTCGGTCGCCGATCTCGTCTCCGCGCGACTCGGTCGTCATCGAGGGCTGGCGGCGCTCGTCACCGTGGTGATGCTGATCGGCATCGTTCCCTATCTTGCATTGCAGTTGAAGGCCGTGGCGATGAGCTATGGCCTGCTTGCACGCGGCCGAGATGCAGAGGCACCCGCATGGCAGGACAGCGCACTCTACGTCGCCTTGTTGATGGCCGCGTTCGCCATGCTGTTCGGTACGCGTCGAGCCTCGGCCATGGCGCACAACCGCGGGCTGGTGCTGGCGATGGCCTTCGAGTCGTTGTTCAAGCTCGGTGCCATGCTTGCGCTGGGGAGCCTGCTGCTTGGCCCGGGCCCTGACCCCGAGGCCATGGCGCGCGTCGCAGCGATGCCGCGCGACGCGAGTGGCTTCCCGGCATTGATCCTGCTCGGTGCGCTGGCGATGTTCACGCTGCCGCACCAGTTCCATGCCGGGATGGTCGAGTGTCGTGATGTCCGCCACGTCGCGACGGCGCGCTGGTTGTTCCCGCTCTACATGCTGCTTATCTCGCTGCCCATTCTGCCGCTGGCGCGGCTGGGCGATGCGACGCTGGCGCCGCTCGGCGTGCCTTCGGATCTCTACGTGCTGGCGCTGCCGTTGTCGCGCGAGCAGGGAGGGCTTGCCTTGCTTGCCTTCCTCGGTGGGCTTTCCGCCGCGACGAGCATGGTGGTGGTCGCGACGCTCGCATTGAGCCTCATGGTCGTCAACCATTTCATCGCGCCGGTGCGCGTGCTCGGTGGCTGGGGCCGCGACGAGCGTGGCGATCTACGCGGCCAGGTCATCAATCAGCGTCGCCTCGCCATCGTGGGCGTGATCCTGCTCGCCTGGGCGTATAGCCGCATGCTGGCGGGCAACGATGCGCTGGCCGATATCGGTGGTATCTCGTTCTCCGCACTCGCCGGTCTAGCGCCTGCACTGCTGTTGGCCGTGTACCGGCCACGAACCGGAGCGCGCGCCGTGGGTGCCGGACTCGCCGTCGGCACGCTGGTCTGGATGTACGTGGTGTTGCCAGCGCTGGTGACGCCGGCCCCGAGCTGGGTGGCCGAAGGCCCCTTCGGCATCGGCTGGCTCGCCCCCGACCGGCTCCTCGGTCTCGACGACTGGAGTCGCATCGGCCGCGCGGTCGTGCTCGGCATCGGCGCGAATCTCGCGACCGTCGCGCTCGTAGCGTCATCGCGCTACGGCCGAGCCATGCAGCCTTCGGCGGAACTCGGCGGTGTGGATGCGGGCGATCTGCGTGCGCTCGCCGCACGTTTCCTGCCGGTCGATCGCGTGGACGCGCTCTTTGCGGATGCTGCGCCGCGCGGCGCAGCAGGCAGCGCACTCGCAGCACTGGTGGAGCACGAGCTGGCGGCGGTGATCGGCGCAGGCTCGGCGCGTCTGTTGCTGCAAGTCGTGCATCGCCAGCGCCAGGACGAACTCGATACCGTGGCCGCCATCGTGGGCGAAGCCACGGAAGATCTGCGCTTCAACCAGCGCGTGCTCGAAGCCGCGCTGGAGACGATGAGTCAGGGCATCTGCGTCGTGGACGCCGAATTGCGCCTGGTGGCATGGAATCGGCCGTATGCCGATCTGTTCGGTTATCCGGCCGACATGCTTCGTGTGGGACGCCCCGCGGCGGACCTCGTTCGCCACAACATCGCGGGCGGCCTCATCGGTCCCGGTGACGTCGATGCGCGGGTGGCGCGACGCATGGCCTGGATGCGCTCCGGTTCACCGCATCTCGCGGAGCGACGTTTTCCCGATGGCACGGTCGTGGAAATCCGTGGCAATCCCATGCCGGGCGGTGGCTACGTCGCCACCTTCACCGACGTGACCTCGTTCCGCGAAACGGAGGAGGAACTGATTCGCGCGAACGAAACGCTGGAACTGCGAGTGGCCGAACGCACGGTCGAACTGCAGCGAGCCACCGCCGAAGCGCGTCAGGCGAACGAGGCGAAGAGCCACTTCCTCACCGCGGTGAGCCACGACCTGCTGCAACCGCTGCATGCGGCGCAGCTCTTTGCCCACGCCTTGCGTACCGGTCATGGCGACGCAGACACGGCGCGGCATCTCGATGGCGCGTTGACCGCTACGGAGGACTTGCTGGCGGGCCTGCTCGATATCGCGCGGCTTGAAGGCGGGCGGTTGTCACCGCGTATCGCGGACGTGGCGCTTACGGAGGTGCTGGGGCCGCTGGCCGCGGAAGGTCGCGCGCTTGCGGCGGAGCGCGGCATACGCTTTCACTGCATACCGACCCGGATATGGGTGCGCACGGACCCGCAGCTTCTGCGCCGCGTCGTGCAGAACTTCCTCGCCAATGCCTTGCGCTACGCCGAGGGCGGGCGCGTGCTGCTCGGTTGCCGGCGTGTCGATGGCAACGTGCGGATCGAGGTGTGGGATACGGGGCCGGGCATTGCGGCATCCGAGCACGACGTGATCTTCGAAGCGTTTCGACGTGGTGAGTCGGCAGCCGGGCAGGGGCTTGGCCTCGGTCTTGCCATCGCCGAGCGCACGGCCGCGTTGCTTGCCCATCCGCTGGGGCTTCGCTCGTGGCCGGGGCGCGGCTCGGTATTCGAGGTCAGTGTGCCGGTGGCTCCGAGGGGTCGTGCCACACCGACTGCGCTGCCAGCGCCGCTGGCGGTGCCTACCGGTCATGCGATCGTGATCGACAACGATCCCGTCGCCCTGGCGGCGACCGCGAGTCTTCTGCGTAGTCTCGGTTGGACCGTGGATGCACTGCGCTCGCCGCAGGGGGACGCACAGACGCCCGACCTTATGATGCTCGATTACCACCTTGACGGCGGGCGAACGGGGCTCGATGCGCTCGCGGTGCTGCGTGAGCGCTACGGGGACGTGCCGTCCATCTTCGTCACCGCCGACCGCGACGCGGACCTGCGTGCGCGCTTGCAGGAAGCGGGAGGAAGCGTGCTGTACAAGCCGCTGAAGCCGCTGGCACTGCGCCAGGCGATGCAGCGGCTGGTCGCACGCCGCGAACCTTCCTAACCCGCGCGCGGACCGTCAGGGTTCGTTGCTGCCGAGGTCCAGTGAGCGCAGCAACACACCCGCCTGCGTGCGATTGCGCACTTCGAGCTTTTCGAAGATCGCGGTCACGTGCGCTTTCACCGTGCGTTCCTGCACGCCGAGGCGATCGGCGATCTGCTTGTTGAGCAACCCTTCCGCGAGCATGGAAAGCACGCGGAACTGCTGCTCCGTCAGCCGTGAGAGTTTCGCGGCGAGTTGCGCGTCGCCGGCATCGGCGGGCAGGGCAGCCACCGCTTCCGCCCAACCTGTCGGCAGCCAGTGACCCTGTTCCAGCACGCTGCGCACGGCATCTTCGATGGCCGACGGATCGGCGCTCTTGGGCAGGAAGCCGGCGGCACCATGGGCGAGCACACGGCGCACCACCGAGGGTTCGTCGTGCGCGGACACCACCAATACGGCCACGCCAGGAAACTGCCCGCGCAAGGCGGCGAGGCCGGAGAGGCCGCGACTGCCTGGCATGCGCAGGTCGAGCAGCACGAGATCGGTATCGGGCGCGGCGGCGAGTGCGCCGAGCAGGCTGTCGAGGTCCGCAACGTCGCCGACCTCGGCATCGGGCACAGCGGCAGCCGCCGCCTGACGCAAGGCCGCGCGGAAGAGAGGATGGTCGTCGGCAACGAGGATGCGATTCATCGCCCGCGACGGTAGCCGTGTATCGCCGCCGCGTCGAGTGCGCGCGGATCGTGCTGCCCTTTCGTACGATGGCGGGCGGCGGTGCGCTTGCTATCGTGCACCGATGTCACGCATCTTCCCCCTGGCCGTCGTCGCCGCCTTTTCGTTCGGTGTGCTGTCCTGCGCGACGGCGCCCGCCACGAGGAAAGGCTCCATGTCTGCACCTGACCATTTCGGCGATGTCCGCGTTACCGAGCATCGCCATGGCGACGACCTGCTGAGCGCCGGTCTGGACCTGCGCGGTCTCGCCGGCATGCCCAGCGCCTTCGCCAACCCGTCGGCGCCCACGCCCGCGGAACTGCGTCGTCGCGCGATTCAGAGCAGTTGGAAGGGCATCGCCGATCTCGGTCCGCTGGGCGGCTTCGGTACCGTGTATGGCGCAGTGCCGGCAGTGCCGGGGCGCGAGTTCACCGCGTTCGCGACGCTCCCGGGCGCGCATGCGCCTCACCGTGTACTGGTCCAGGTGCCCGACGACTTCGATCGCACCCGGCGCTGCCTGGTGGTCACGGCGTCGTCCGGTTCCCGCGGCATCTACGGCGCCATCGCGCTGGCTGGCGGCTGGGGTCTTCCGCGCGGTTGCGCGGTCGCCTATACGGACAAGGGCACCGGCGCAGGTTATTTCGATACCGCCGAAGGCACGGGCGTCCGGCTGGACGGTACGCGCGCCAAAGCCGGCGAGGCGCCCCTGGAATTCGAGCCTGTTGGTGTTGCAGCCGACGCTGGCATCGCGGTGAAGCACGCGCACTCGGGCGACAACCCGGAGGCCGATTGGGGCCGCCACGTGTTGCAGGCAGCGCGTTTCGGGCTCGCCATGCTCGACCGCGCCTTTCCGAACGAAGCGCCGTTCACGCCCGCGAACACGCGCATCATCGCTACCGGTCTTTCCAACGGCGGCGGCGCGGTGCTGCGTGCCGCAGGCGACGACAGCGAAGGCATCCTCGCCGCCGTGGTCGCCCTGGAACCGAACATCCACGTGGCCGGTCGCGGCCGGCCGTTCTATGACTACGCCACCGAGGCGGCGCTGCTGTTGCCGTGCGCCCTCGCAGCGCCTGAGTTCGATGGCGTGCCGTTCGCCCGTGTGGCTCATGTGGCGCCGCCGGCATGGGCGATCCGCTGTGCGTCGTTGCGCGCACACGGTCGCCTGTCCGCCGTGATGCCCGGCGCGCAGGCCGCGGAGGCTCTGGCCATGCTGCGTGCGTCCGGCTGGCAGGACGACGCGCTGGCCGTCGCCGCCTCGTCCACGTCGCTGGATCTGTGGCGCGCCGTCACCGCGGCGTATGCATCCGCGTATCTGAAGCGACCGGCGGGCGCCATGCCTTGCGGGTTCTCTTATCGTGCGCAGATCGCGGGAATCGCCACGGGCGTCGATGCTGCCATTCGCGCCGCATGGTGGTCTGATGGCTCGGGCGTGCCGCCCGGGGCCGGCGTGGTGCTTGCTGGTGGGACCGACTTTTCACCCGACCCGACCTTGCCCGGCAACCTCTGCCTGCGCGAGCTGTGGACGGGCCAGGGCGACGACGCGCGCCGGCTCCGCGATGCCGTGGACGCTACGGCGGCGGCCTTGCCGCGCGTGGACCTGCCCATCCTCGTGGTCCACGGGGCGCAGGACGGCTTGATCCCCGTCGCTTTCAGCTCCGATCCGTACGTGAAGTGGCTGCGCGCCTCGGGCCGCTCTCCCGTGTTCTGGAAGGTGCCGTACGCCCAGCATTTCGACGCCTTCCTGGCCTTTCCCGACTTCGGCGACCGCCATGCGCCGCTGCTGCCGTTCGGCTACGTAGCGCTCGACCGCGCATGGGCGCACCTGGCCGACGGCAGGCCATTGCCGGAAGACGCCGCCGTGCGCGATACGCGCCCCCGCGGCGCGGGAGCCCTGGACGCCGCCATGCTCGCCTTGCCGGAACGTTGAGTCCTTCGTCACACGCAACCGCTTGAACTCCTGGGACTCGGGCGCCATCTTCGGTAGCCTTTGCAGTCCCCCGGGGCGGTCCAGCGCTGCGACCGTGCCGCATTTCAACGAGTTACAGGAATCGCGATGACCATCAACGTCACCATGAAGACGAACAAGGGCGACATTCACCTGCGCCTGCACGACGACAAGACCCCGGTTACGGTGGCTAACTTCGTCAATCTGGCCAAGCGCGGCTATTACGACGGCCTGTCGTTTCATCGCGTCATCGCCGACTTCATGGTCCAGGGCGGTTGCCCGGAGGGCTCGGGCCGCGGCGGTCCGGGTTACAAGTTCGGCGACGAGTTCAGCCCGAGCCTGAAGCACGACAAGCCGGGCGTCCTCTCCATGGCCAATGCTGGCCCGGGCACCAACGGTTCGCAGTTCTTCGTCACGCACGGCCCGACGCCCTGGCTCGACGGCAAGCACAGCGTGTTCGGCGAAGTGCTCGGTGCCGACGACCAGAAGGTGGTCGACGCGATCCGCCAGGGCGACACGATCGAGAAGGTGATCGTCGAAGGCGACGTCGATGCGCTGCTGGAAAAGCAGGTCGACAACGTCAAGAAGTGGAACGAGGTATTGGATGCGCGCCAAGGCGCGTCGTCCGTCTCGTGAGGAGCCGACCGTGCGGGAGCCGCCAACGCGGCTCCCGCCGGTGACCATTCCGGCGCCGGGGCCGTGTTAAAATAGCGGCCTTTGTCCCGCTCCCTCCCGAGGAAACGATGCCGCAGCTCGCCAAGCGTATCGGCCGCGCCAAGCCCAGCGCGATCATGGTCATTGCCGAGAAGGCCAAGCGCCTCAAGGCCGAAGGACGGGACATCGTCAGTTTTTCGATCGGCGTACCGAACTTCCTCCCCGGCGAGCACGTGTATGCCGCGGCCCGCGAGGCCCTGGCGAAGGATTCCGGCCAGTACGGCAGCAACCGCGGCCCCGACGCACTGATCGACGCCTTCCTCGCGCACATCGCGGCGCTTGGTCTCACCGGCTACACCCGCGCCAACGTCACCACCGGCGTCGGCGCCAAGCAGGTGCTCTACAACCTGGCCGAGGCGCTGCTCGACGAGGGCGATGAAATCGCTTTCCCCGCGCCGTACTGGACCAGCTATCTCGATATCGCGGAAATCGTCGGCGCTCGGATCAATATCCTGCCGTGCCCGCCCGAGCAGCACTACAAGCTCACCCCGGCTCAGCTCGACGCCGCACTGGCACGCAAGCCGCGCGTGTTCCTGTTCAACAACCCGTCCAACCCGACCGGCATGGTCTATACGCGCGATGAAATCGCCGCGCTGGCCGACGTGATCGCAAAGTACCCGGACACCTGGGTCATCACCGACGACATCTACAACACGATGGTGTTCGACGGCGTGGGTTACCACAACTTCGTGCACGTGCGCCCGGAGTTGAAGGACCGCGTGATCTTCGTCGACTCGCTGTCGAAGACCTACGGCATGCCGGGCTGGCGCGTGGGCTTCATCGCCGCGCCGGAAGCGGTGGCGCTTGCCGTCACCACGCTCAATTCCAATCACATCACCAGCCTGCCGGAAGTCGTCAGTGCGGCGGCCGTCGCAGCGCTCGCCGGTCCGCAGGACATCCCCGCCGCCAAGTGCGCGGAATTCGCGGCGAAGCGCGATCGCGTCTACAACGCGTTGGTCTCTATTCCCGGCGTGGTCTGCCCGCGTCCGCAGGGCGCGTTCTATGCGTTCCCCGATATCTCGGTCGCCTTCGGCAAGCAGCACAACGGCGTGGCGATCACGTCCGACGTCGATTTCTGCGCCGCACTGCTCGAAGCCAAGGGCGTGGCCTGCGTGCCGGGCTCCGCGTTCGGCGAGCCGCGCGCGCTGCGCATTTCCTATTCCTGCCCGGACGAGGCGCTCGACAAGGGCATGGCCCGCATCGTCGAGTTCTTCGCCGAGCTCACCTGAACGTCAGTCCAAGCGATATTCCAAGGAGTCGAAAGATGAAAGCACCCGTTCGCGTTGCCGTCACCGGCGCAGCCGGCCAGATCGGTTATGCCCTCCTGTTCCGTATCGCCGCCGGCGACATGCTGGGTCCGGACCAGCCGGTGATCCTGCACCTGCTCGAAATCACCCCGGCGCTGCCTGCGCTACAGGGCGTGGTGATGGAACTCAACGATTGCGCGTTCCCGACGCTCGCTGGCGTGGTCGCCACCGATGACGTCAACGTCGCCTTCAAGGACGTGGACTATGCGCTGCTCGTCGGCGCGCGTCCGCGTGGTCCGGGCATGGAGCGCAAGGATCTGCTCGAAGCCAACGGCGCCATCTTCGGCCCGCAGGGCAAGGCGCTGAACGATCACGCCAAGCGCAACGTGCGCGTGCTGGTCGTCGGCAACCCGGCCAACACCAATGCGCTGATCGCGCAGCAGAATGCACCGGACCTCGATCCGACGTGCTTCACCGCCATGGTCCGCCTCGACCACAACCGCGCGTTGTCGCAGCTCGCCGAGAAGACCGGCGCGCACACCACGGACATCCGCAAGGTCACCATCTGGGGCAACCACAGCTCCACGCAGTACCCGGACCTGCACGAGACCACCGTGAACGGCAAGCCTGCGCTGGAGCAGGTCGACCAGACCTGGTACGCCGACACCTTCATCCCGACCGTGCAGCAGCGCGGCGCGGCGATCATCAAGGCGCGTGGCGCCTCGTCGGCCGCTTCGGCTGCTTCCGCGGCCATCGACCACATGCGCGACTGGGCGCTCGGCACCGCCGAGGGCGACTGGGTCTCCATGGGCATTCCGTCCGATGGTTCGTACGGCATCGAGCCGGGCGTGATCTTCGGTTACCCGGTAACGGTGAAGGATGGCAAGTACGCCATCGTGCAGGGCCTGAACATCAATGCGTTCTCGCAGGCTCGCATCGATGCGACGAACAAGGAACTGCGCGAAGAGCGCGCCGGCGTGGAACACCTGTTCGCGAAGTAATTCGCGTCAGGATTCTGCAAACGAGAAGGCCGCGCTGCAAAGCGCGGCCTTTTTGCTTTTGACGACACAGCGCGACTGTTACCTTTGGGACCAATCAAGGAATACACCATGGCCCACAGCCCACGTCTCGTTGTCTATGCCGCGCTGGCCGCCAATGTCGGTATTGCCGTGGCGAAGTTCATCGCCGCCGCCATAAGCGGCAGTTCCGCCATGCTGTCCGAAGGCGTGCATTCCCTCGTGGACAGCATCAACGAGGTGTTGCTGCTGCACGGCCTGCGCCGCTCGCAACGCCCGCCGGATCGCGACAACCCCTTGGGCTTCGGGCGTGAACTGTATTTCTGGAGCTTCATTGTCGCGCTGCTGGTGCTCGCGCTGGGTGCAGGCTTTTCGCTGTACGAGGGCGTAAATCACATTCTTTCGCCCGAACCGCTGCGCGATCCGACGCTGAACTACATCGTGCTGGCGGTGGGTGCGGTATTCGAAGGTGCGTCGTGGTGGCTCTCGCTGAAAAGCGTGCAGCGTCGCAAAGGCAAGCTGAGCTACTTCGAGGCGTTTCGCACGACCAAGGATCCCACGACGTTCTCCGTGCTGTTCGAGGACAGCGCGGCACTGCTCGGTCTCGCCATCGCCGCGCTCGGTGTGTATCTGTCGCATGCGCTAGGCGACTCGCGCATCGATGGCTGGGCCTCGATCGGCATCGCCGTGGTGCTCGCACTGGCGTCGATCATGCTGGCGCGCGAAAGCAAAGCCTTGCTCATTGGCGAACCGGCGCAA
>Ga0209674_100728_pt1 | contig 11241 bp, 5 predicted proteins | sample AraplaCvi_mMS_r2_FD_184279 | JGI IMG/M metagenome (GOLD analysis project Ga0209674, IMG submission 184279) | Arabidopsis root microbial communities from North Carolina, USA - plate scrape CL_Cvi_mMS_r2 (SPAdes) (version 2) | ecosystem: Host-associated > Plants > Roots > Endosphere | place: USA... | reverse complement strand
CGCAACGGGATCCTGTTGCGGCGGTTTTTACTGTGGGAGCTGCCATGGCGGCGAGGGAAACTTGCTTGAGGGTCCGAGATGCTGGTGGGCCACGGGTGTTGGCTTCACCGCTTCGTTGGCTTCTCGCCGCCATGGCGGCTCCCACCTGTTTCTTGGCCCCTCGGAGCCTGCCGGTGGGAGCCAGCCTGCTGGCGGTGGGAACGTGCCTCGTCGCTACACCGCTTCGTTGGCTTCTCGCCGCCATGGCGGCTCCCACATGCTTCCAGATGCTCTCACCTGCGACGCAGCACGGGTCCGTGGCAGAGGCATTCGCCATCGTCGCCAGCGTGTCCGAGCAAAGCATCCAGCAGATCGCCCGAAGGCGTCCACTCGCCGATCGCGGGGTGGATGAGCATGGCCTTGCGGGCCACCAGACGCCGGTCATCGAGCACCGATGCGATCGCCGCACGTTCATAGGCCTTCACGGAACGCACGAGGCCATGCACGGCATCCGGCAGCGGCGCAATCGGTCGCGGCACAATGGCATCCAGTGAAATGTCCGAGGCGATCTCGACGATGTCCTCGTCGGGAAGGTCGGGCAAGGCCCCGCGGTTGCGTGTGTTGACGACGATGCGCGCGGGCTTGGCGCCGGTCAATGCGCTCATCACGTCGATGGCGATGCGGTGGTAGCCCGTGGCGACGCGGAACGGATCGCCGTCCAGACTCACGCCGTGATCGAACGCGGATCCACCCTCGGCTTCCAGCTTCATATACGACCCCGACCGCTGATTGAGATACGCGGCATAGATGTCTACCGCCGCATCGCCATCTCCGGCGTCCAGCCGCGCAGTCAGCGCGGAAAGCAGGTCGTCGTTGAGTCGTTGGATCTCCGCGCCGCGACTGCCGCCCTGCCGACGCTGGTTGTCCAGCGCGCGGCGGCGCTCGTAGTAGAAGAAGAGGTATTCGGTGGGAATAAGGCGCAATGTGCGGATCATCGCCAGGTCGAACAGCGGCGCCAGATAGAGCTGGCGCAACAGTTCGTCGCTTTCCAGCAGCCGGTCGAACACGTCTTCGCCACGCACGCGCACGCCGCGCACCCAGCCCAGATGATTGAGTCCAACGTAGTCGCACTCGACCTCGTCCGCGGGTTCGCCCAGCGCGCGCGCGATGTTGTGGAACAGTTCCGTCGGCGTATCGCAGATGCCGACGATGCGCGCCTTGCTGTGGTCGCTCACCGCCTGCGTGATGAGCCCCGCGGGATTGGTGAAGTTCACCAGCCATGCCGCCGGGCTCAGACGTTCCACGAGACGCGCCTGTTCGATGGCGACGGGGATCGTGCGCAAGGCCATGGCGACGCCGGCTGGCCCGGTGGTTTCCTGGCCCGGATAACCCTGCTCGATCGATACCCGTTCGTCTGCCGCCCTGCCCGCGATACCGCCGATGCGAATGCTGTTGAGCACGAAGTCGGCGCCTTCGATGGTCTCTTCCAGCGACGTCGCGCCGCGCAGGCGGAGATCGCCACCAAAGCGACGCACGATCGCGCGCCCGAGATCGACCATGATCCGAAGACGCGCAGGGTCCGGATCGTAGAGCACCATCTCGGCCGCGCCGAGCGCTTCCGCGGCCTCGTTCACGCCGAACACCACCAGGGGCGAACGCACGCCGCCCCCTCCTATCAATGCGATCCTACGGTCCGTACGTACGCTCACGAAGTGTCCTCAATTGCGGGGGATGGGGAAGGGATTGCAGGGCGCCCGGCGCGGTGGCGCATAACGCGCCGCAGACGCACGCACGTTCGACGCGCCCGATCAGCGGATCGCCGTCTAGCAAGGCATCGATGAAACCGGCATCGAAGGCGTCACCGGCGCCCGTGGTGTCCACGGCTTCCACGACGGGCGCCGGGAGATGAATGACAGCCGCGTCGGCCAGCCACGCGCCTTGCGCGCCGGCCTTGAGTACCGCGGTCGCCACGCCTTGGCGGCGCGCCCAGTCGATGTATGCCGTGGGATCGTCCGAGCCGACCAGCAATGCCGCTTCCTTCGCGTTGGGCAGGAACACATCCACGTCGCAACAGGTCGCGTGATTGGCCGGGTCGCGCAGCCACTCCGGGCTGAAGCCGACATCGAGTGAAGTGGTGCAACCCGCGTGCTTCAACGGGGGAAGCACGCGCGTGGCAAGCTCGCGCGACAAGGGCATGGCGAAATGCACGTGCCGCGCCGAGGCGAGATCGGCCACCACCGCCTGGACGTCCAACAGGTCGTCCAGGCCGCGGTTGGCCCCGCGGTACGTGAAGAAGGAGCGGTCCTCCGGCGTGGAAAGGCTCACGGTGATGCCGGTCCCTTCGGCACCAAGACGGATACCGCCCATCTCGACACCGAATTCCGACAATCGCGATTCGAACCAGTCGAAGTCGGCATCGCCGATGAGCCCGACGAGGCGTACGCGACGGCCGAGCCGCGACAGGCCGCAAGCCGTGTTCACGCTGCCGCCGCCCAGTTCGCGCAGATAGCGCTCGGCGAACACTTCCTCGCCCGGCGCAGGCCAGGCAGGGAAGCCGCCGAACACGTGGTCGGCGTAGATCTCGCCGACCACGGCGACGTCCCACGGCTTCATGTCGAAGGAAACGGCCACGATCGGGTTCTCCGTGCTTGGCAAAGAAAGATAAGGGTGCCAACCACGACGGCGAGCACGGCCGTCACGATCGACGGCCAGCCACTGGTGGCAACGAGGTAGAGCCAACCCACCACGCTCACGACGATGGGCAAGGGATACAGCGGCATGCGGAACACGTCACCGGGCGCCTGGCGTCGACGTAGCGCGACCACGGCGAAGCACTGGGCGATGTACTGGAACAGGATCTGCACCACCATCAATGTGGCGATGAGGCGCTCCAGCGACACAAAACAGGCCAGTGCGGACGTCGCCCCAACGAACAGCAGCGAGACGGTGGGAAAACCACCGCGCGGATGCAGCCGCGCGAATACACGGAAGAACTGACCGTCCGCAGCGGCGGCATACGGCACGCGCGAATAGCCCAGCAGCACGACCAGCGCCGAGCCCCACGCGGCCAGCAGAATCAACAGCACCGCGATCGTGCCGCCGATGCGGCCGTGGATGGCCTGCATGAAGTCCGCCACTACCGCCTTCGACTTCGCGGCCTCATCCCAAGGCAGCACGCCGAGGATGCTCATGTTGAGGCCGAGATACAGCACGGCAACCAATGGAATCGAGACGAGCACGGCGAGGGGAATCGTGCGCCTCGGGCGCACCACTTCTCCGCCCAGCATGCACACGTTGTTGTAACCACCGTAGTCGTACACCGCGATCAAGGCGACGGCGCCGAGCCCCAGCCAGAAGCCGTGCGTATCGTCGGCGCGTGCGTGCAGGAAATGCGCCGCGTTGCGCATGTCGAAATGCGCGATGCCGCTGGCGACCACCCAGGCACACGCCAGCACGACGACCGCACTGACCAGCATCGACAGCTTCTGGATCTCGCCGATGCGCCGGTACAGCACGGCGGTGTTGAACAGACACAGGCCAGCGGCGAGCAATACGCGACCGCCCTCCCCCAGCGATGGCACCAGGTACCCGAAATACTGCGCGAAACCGACGGCCGCCGAGGCAATGGACAGCGGCGCGGTCAACAGCGTCTGCCACAGGTAGAGAAACCCGAACAATCGTCCTGCGCGTTCGCGCCCATACGCCTCGCGCAGGTAATGGTACGGGCCGCCCGACTCGGGAATGGTCGAGCCAAGTTCGGCCCACACCAGCCCGTCGCAGAGACAGAGCACGGCACCGGCGATCCAGCCCAACAGCACGCCCGGCCCTGCCAACGCAGACAAGGCCAGTGGAATGGTCACGAACGGCCCGATGCCGATCATGTTCAGCACGTTCGCCGACAGGCCACCCCAGAAGCCGATGGCACGCGGCGGCACGTTGCGCGCAGTAGCGAGGTCAGTCGTGTCGGCTCGCATCGGCGCCTCCGTCATGCAATCGCTCTGCCGCATGGATCGACGCAGCCGCCGTGCGGTGCAGGTCGAGCACCTGCACCGTGTTGTCGCCATCGTGCAGCCATGGGCCGGGGCAGAACAATCGCTGCTGCGGACCGATGTGCCAGTAGCGGCCGAGCAGTCGCCCGTTCACCCAGAGATAGCCCTTGGTCCACTCGCGCATGTCGAGGTAGACGTCGCCCGGGCGTTGCATACGGAAGGTGCCGCGGAAGAACACACCCGGCCGTGACGGCGCCGCGCGCGCAGGTTTCAGATCTCGGAACCAATCGCCGTCGAGCGGCAGCGGCCACACGTCGAAATCGTGCAGCACGTCGCCGTCCAGCGTGACCGGACCGACGAGGCCCTTGTGATCGCCGAGTCGCGGGCCGAAATTGATGTGCCCAAAGGCGTCGACCAGGACATCCACTGTGCCTGGCTCCGGCAACGCGACGTCCGCCGTCGAGGAAAGCGCCGGATGGACCATGCGCGACACGTGGGCGATCTCGCGGCCGTCGAAGTGGACCACCGCGTAGTCGCGCACGCCTTCCAGGTGCAGGCGCGATCCGCGTTCGACATGCTTGCGATAGAGCACCAACCCTTGATCCTGTCCGAACAGAATCTCGTTCGGTCCGGGCCGCGGTACACGCGCCGGTGTCGTTGGCAGGTTGTCCCACAGTGAGGCGTAAGGGGCCAACACGGTGGACGCGAACGTGCCGGCCGGCTCGGCGCTCGGCACCGGCAGTGGCACAGCGCCCGTGGCTTCCGCAATCGTTGCACGCAAACGGTAGTACTGCGCCGTCGGTACGCCACGCTCGTCGATCGGCGCGCCATAGTCATAGCTGGTGATGACGGGCTGGAACTGCGAGCCATCGTCCTCGGCATTGGCGCCGGCAGTGAGACCGAAGTTGGTGCCGCCATGCACCACGTAGAGATTGAACGAATATCCGGCACGCATCACATTACGCAACGTCTCCACATAGTCCTTCGCCGCGAAGGCCGGCTCGCCCCAATGCGTGAGCCACCCCGGATAGCCCTCGCCCACCCACACGGGCGCCTCGCCCGCGAAGGTCGCGCCCCTGGCGAGGGTCGCCGCGTCCGCGCCGTCCAGGCCGAGCGCCGCACCGGGAAGATAGGCGCGCCGCCGTTGCAGGTCGTCCCAGCCGTCGGACACCGAAAACGGCCCGTCGATACCGTGCTCGCGCCACATCGCCTGGATGGCTTCCAGGTAACCCACGTCGGCAGCGAACATCGAATACTCGTTCTCCACCTGCAGCATGAGGATAGGCCCGCCCCGACCGACCATGAGCGGGGCGATGCGAGGTGCCAATTCGGCCACGTAGCGCCGCACGGCGGCCATGTAGCGGGGATCGTCCCGATCGCGCAGGCGTGTGTCGGGGTCGCGCAACAACCAGGCCGGAAGACCGCCGTTGGTCCATTCGGCGCATACATAGGGGCCGGGACGCAGGTACACCCACAGGCCCTCTTCCTGGCACAGGCGGATGAATCCCTCGATGTCGCGGTTCTCGCTGTCGAAGTCGAACACCCCCGGCTCGCGCTCGTGATGGTTCCACATCACGTAGAGCGCAATGGTGTTGAGCCCCATCGCGCGCGCCATGCGGATGCGCGAGCGCCAATGCGCCTTCGCGATGCGCGCGGGATGCATCTCGCCGCTGTGGATGCGGAACGCGTGACCGTCGAGCAGAAAGGATCGTCGGCCGAGGGCGAAGCGATGCGGGCGCCCGTCCGGCGCCACAGGACGAAACGGCGGTGCCGTTCGTCCCAGAATCGGCCTCGCTGCCCACGCCAGGGGCGCGAGCAGCGAGAACGCGAGGAAGTGCCTTCGCTGCACGATCAGAACGCGTACTTGACGGTGAGCAGCGTCGTCATGCCTGCATCGACGATGTCCGAATTGGCAAGGCTGTTCCTGCCGATGTGCGACCAGTACGAATACTGCTTCGTGAGGTTGCTCACCTGCAGGTCGAGCTGAATGCCGTTCGGAAGCTGATATCCCGCATGCAAGTCCACGCGCCGGATAGGCCGGATCCACAGGTCGTCCCACGGGCTCCCCTGGTTGAGGAAGTCGTAGGTGGACAGGTAGGAACCGGTGTAGTGATAGCTGAGGTTCAACGAGAAGCCATTCTTTTCGTAGAACAGCTCGGCGTTCGCCATGCGCTGCGGTGCCGCCTGCAGACGCTCGTTACCGAAGCCGTCGCGGCCGAGATCCACCTTCGAGTTCTGTCGCGTGGCATTGACGCTAAAGCCCAGCCCATCGAACGGCGCAGGAAGATCCTGGAACTTCTGCCGCCACGTCGCCTCCAGGCCGTAGACCTTGCCGTCGCCGCCATTGGTCGGGGTCTTGGTCAATACCGTGCCCTCGCCCACCGTATCGGGGTTGGCCTGACCGCCGCCGCTGTCGTAGATGTAGTCGCGCAGCTTCTTGTAGAAACTCGACAGCGACACGTAGCCGCCGCGCTCCGTGGTCCACTCCGCGGCAAGATCCACGTTGGTGGACTTGATGGGTTTCAGATTGGGATTGCCGCGCGTGATCGTGGTCACGCCGTCGGACGTGTTGATCTGCGAGCCCCCACCGAGTTGCACGAACGCGGGACGGGTATAGCTCTGCCAGATGGACGCACGATAGACGACGTTGCCGCTCGGTCGATAGTTGATGAACAGGCTGCCCAGCGGCTCGTTGTAGATGGTGCGGTTGTTGTCGAAGTAGCCGGGCAGTTCGTTGCCGTTGGCGTCCGTCGGCGTGGTCCAGAAGGTGTTGTGGATCGACGTGTGCTCGAAGCGCACCCCGGGAATGATCTCCAGCGGCCCCTGCTCGATCGTCGCCATGGCGTACGCGGCCGTGACCGCCTCGGTACCGCGCATGGTGTCGCAGTTGTAATTGTTGAAATCCAGCTGACTGCAGGTGTCCAGATCGGAAGGCAACACGTGCTGGTCGATCAGCGCTGCGACCGCCGCGCGACTCACGTCAGGTGTGCGCCAGTGGTACTTGTCCGGAAAAATCGAATTGTAGTAACCCTTGAAGATGCCGAGATCGTCCAGCGTGGTCACACCATCGTTGATGCCGCCCGTGGACCAGTCGCGATTGGTGAATTCGCGCGAGCTGTCACTGTACTTCACGCCGAATTTCACCGACGACACCGGACCGTTCTCGAAGTCGTAGCGCAGATCCAGCTTCGCGCCGCCGCGCTTCTGGCCGGAGCGGATCCGGGTGACCTCGCCATAGTCGTTGGCCCACATCGCCCCGATGTTGTTGACCGAACCGAGCAAACCGGGGGTGAGTTGCGGATACGGAAATCCGCCGTTGCCGTAGCGCAGTAGCGAGCTGCCGCTATAAGCGAAGTTGTCCTGCGAGTACTTGTCCTCACGCCCGTCGATCTCGACGTGATTCGGTCGATCGTTGCGCCCGAAGCTCCAGAAGACGTTCGGCGAAATCGTCCAGCCGCCCGCCGTCTTGTCCGCGCCGAACTGGAAGGTGGCGAGGTCCGCGCGTTCCGGGTTGGTCTCGAACCAGAAGCGGTTGGCGATGCGCTCGATGTTCGGCGCGTACACGCCAGGTGTAGCGGTCGGCACGTAGGTGACGTTGGACGGCAGCAACTGCGTATACGTCGTATTCTGTTCTGTCAGCGCATACGCGTAGGTCATCTTCGCGTAGGCCTTCAACGTCGGATCGATGTTCCAGTCGAGGGAGATGTTGCCGCCATAGCGGCGCTCGAAGCCGGACGCGATGCCGACGTTGGTGCCGGTACTGACGAGGTTGTGTGCGGGATCGTAGCCCGGCGCATTGTCGCCCTCGGCAGTGGCATGCAGGAACGCCCACGACCCATCGTTCGATGCGCTTTCGGCCGCGCCGATCTCGCTGTTGGCAATGTTGCGATAGTCGTAGTAGCCGCTCACATAGACGCCAAACTGCTTCTCCGCGCCGAATTTGGTCTGCAACTCCGCCGCCAGGCCGCTACCGAGTCCGCTGCCGCCGTAGTCGCGCGCACGGCTCTCGGAGCGACCGCTGGCGGTGACGCTGCCGCTGAAGTCCTTCTTGAAGTCGAAGGCGCTCGGCGTGCGGAAGTCGATCGTGCCGCCGATCGCATCGCCATCCATGTCTGCCATCGAGGTCTTGTTGAGCACGATGGTCTGCAAGCCCGAAGGGGGAAGCAGGCTCAACTGGACGCTGCGGCTATACGGCATGCCCTGGGCGACGTTGCTGCCATTGATGAGATTCACGTTGTACTCGGACGGCAGACCGCGCACCGACGCGAACATGCCTTCGCCGCGCGCCGCGCCATCGATGCCGCCGAAGTAACCGGTGCCCGTCGTCGTCACGTTCACGCCGGACATGAGGCCCAACGCCTCGGCCACGTTGTGGACGGCCGTGTGTTGCAGATCGTTTGCGGAGAGCACCTCGACGGTGTTCACCGAGTCCATGCGCATATTGGTCGCGTCGTAGCGGTTGGCGACGACGCTCAGCGCCTTCATCTGCACCGCCTTGTCCTTGGCTGGTGGTTTGGTGGGTGCCGGTGTCGCCGTGCTGCCGTCAGCCGGCGGCGTCTGCGTCGCCTGTTGCGCAAAAGCCGGCATCGCCAGCGTACCCAGAGCGGCACACAGCGCCGCGACAAGCGTTTTCCTGCAAAGACCCTGTTCGTTACGCACAAGTCACCCCACCCCGAAAGTGTTCGATAGGCCGCCGCGCGGGCCCTCGCCGCGCATGGCGTCGTCCGCTGATCAGCGGGTTCGCTTTCGAATTCCACGCGACGCATAGCCGCTACGCCTGTGAAAACAGGCGTGACGCGACGAGCCGCCAGAACGGAGCAACGTGCCGATCAGTCGATCAGGAATCAGCGGACGCTGTGCGGGGGGGAGTAACCGGCGACGCACTTACCACGCGAGCGCAATGCACTCAACTTGGCGCGTGCGAGGATGGGGAGGCCATCGGCCATGACGTGTGGGAACGTGCGTCCCGCGAAGGCGCAGCTTGGATTCGCTTGGTTTGAATCGAGGCGACGCATCGTGGCTGTCCCGTCATTCATAGCGAGCTGCGCTGGCCGACATACCCCATGCATGTGGCCGCCGCGCGCGATGGACGTCCATTCGGAGGCATCGCGGCGAGCAAGGTATAGCGCACCGTCAAATCGCCGTCAACGGCCGAATTTGCATAGGTGACGGTATGTTGCGCTGCATCAGCGGTGAACGCACCGTCGCAACATTCTGCTGCGACGCAGGATGACAGTTGCGTGGCACTCCCTCATTCTCGCGGCCCACGGCGGAAGGGGTCGCCGGTATCTACGAACGCAGGGAACAACATGATGACTCGTCGCCACCCGACGCATGGCCGCGCCGTGCCCTCGCTCCGCCCGCGGCTTCTCGCGACCGCCTGTATCGCGGCGTTGATGACGCAGACGGCGCCGGCCCAGGACGCATCGGCAGCGCCGCAGCAATCGTCCGCGTCATCGACGACGCAGCCACCGACGACGCCGCAGTCGGCTACACCCAAGGACAAGCGGACCGCGAATCCGGATGCGGCAAGCACGCTCGATGCCGTGATCGTCACGGGTATCCAGGGCAGCATCCAGAACGCGATCAAAGCCAAGCAGAGTTCCGACAACATCATCGAGGCGATCTCGGCCGAGGACATCGGCAAGCTGCCGGACAGCAGCATCGCGGAGAGCCTGGCGCGCCTGTCGGGTCTCGCGACGCAGCGCGTCGACGGTCGCGCCAACCAGATCTCGATCCGCGGCCTGTCGCCCGACTTCGCCGGCACGACGCTGAATGGCCGCGAGCAGGCCACCATCGGCGAGAACCGTGGTGTCGATTTCGACCAATATCCGTCGGAGCTGATAAGCGGTGCAGCCGTCTACAAGACGCCGGACGCGAGTCTGATCGGCCAGGGTTTGTCAGGTACGGTGGACCTTCACACGATCAAGCCGCTGGACCTGCCGAAGCGCGCCTTTGCCGCCAACCTGCGCGGCGAGAACAACTCCAATGGCAGCCTCAATCACGGCACTGGCGTGGGCGACACGGGGCACCGTGCGAGCTTTTCGTACATCGATCAGTTCTTCGATCACACGCTGGGCCTGGCGGTCGGCTTCGCCCAGCTCGACTCTCCCGTGCAGGAGAAGCAGTACCAGGCATGGTGGTGGAGCCTCAACAACGGCTCGCAGGGTGCGGAGTCGAACTGGGGCGCACCGCATACGCCTGGCATGCCGGACAACGTGATCTCGCAGGAAGGCATGCAACTTCGTGCGAAGTCGGAGAACCAGCTGCGCAACGGTCTGATGACCGTGCTCGAATGGGCGCCGAACGACAACTATCATTCCACGCTGGATCTGTATTACTCCACCTTCGATCAGAAGACCTATCTGAACGGCGTACAGTGGTCGAGCAGCCCGTACGACAACGTGTCCTACAACAATGTCGGTTACGTGCCGGCGCTGCCCTATCCGATCGTCACCACGGGCCACATCGACGGCCTGAAGTCGATCCTGCAGAACGATTACACCAAGGAACGCGACCGGCTCTTCTCCGCTGGCTGGAACAACCAATACGACTTCGGCAATGGCTGGGTGATCACGGGCGATGCATCGTATTCCAGCGCAAAGAAGCGCCTGCACGATGCTTACCTTTTCGCGGGCCTGCCGGGCCAGGCGACCTCGTCGACGGACTTCGCGACGCCGGAACACGAGGGCTTTCCCGACTTCCGCCCAGGCGTCGATTTCGCCGATCCCTCGGCCATGTTCTTCACCGATCCCAATGACTACGGTTACAACGGTCGCGAGGAATTCGACCACCAGAAGGACACCATCAAGGCATTCCGCCTCGAAGTCAGCCACCCGGTGGGCTGGATCTTCTCCGACGTGAACGTCGGCGTGAATTATTCGGACCGCCGCAAGACCAAGCAGGCGGACGTCTATTTCGCCTGGCTCAACGGCAACGGATCAACCGAGGCGGACTACGTTCCAGGGTTCGCGGCACCGATCGATCCGTCATACCTGCGCGGTACCACCGACCTCAGCTATGGCGGCATCCCGGGCGTCGTGAACTACGACGTGCTGCGCGCGCTCGCGGGGCAGTTCTACCTTACTCAGCGCAATGGCCAGGCGGACTGGAGCCGAAACTACTCGGTGCGGGAGAAGGTCCCGGTCGCGTACGTGAAGTTCAACATCGATACGACGCTGGGCGACGTGCCGTTGCGCGGCAACGTCGGCGTACAGGCCGTGCGTACGGACCAATCCTCGGAAGCCCTGCAGACCAACGGCGACACCCTGGT
>Ga0209674_100725_pt1 | contig 11260 bp, 10 predicted proteins | sample AraplaCvi_mMS_r2_FD_184279 | JGI IMG/M metagenome (GOLD analysis project Ga0209674, IMG submission 184279) | Arabidopsis root microbial communities from North Carolina, USA - plate scrape CL_Cvi_mMS_r2 (SPAdes) (version 2) | ecosystem: Host-associated > Plants > Roots > Endosphere | place: USA... | reverse complement strand
CACCTTGCGCACGAGATCGTCGACATTGCCGAGGCTCTGTTGCATCGCGGCGGGCATCTTCGCGAGACGGTTGGTCGGAATCTGCTTGCCGGCCTCGGCCGCCTTCGTCTGCGCGGGCGCGGACAGCAGGAACTGCGCGAGCTTCTGCGCGAGCTGCGGATCGGGATTGTTCGCGACCACGCACAGGTCGACGAGCAGCAGCACGGGGCCCTCCTTCGGGTTCGCGTAGGCGACGGGGATGCCCTTGTCCTGCAGGTCGCCGACGCCGGTCGGCGTGAGCGGGAACAGGCCGGCTTCGCCGGTCTGCACCATCTCCGAGATCTTCGCCGAGTTCGGGATGTACTCGACGACGTTCGGCCCGACCGTGCTTGCCCACTTGCTGAAGCCGGGCTCGACGTTCTGCTCGTTGCCGCCGAGCAGCCGGTTGATCGCGAGGAAGCCGTGCAGCCCGAACGTGCTGCTCGACGCCGACTGGAACACGACCTTGCCCTTGTATTTCGGATCGGCGAAATCCATCCACGACGTCGGCGGCGTCCAGCCTTTCTCGGCGAACAGCTTCTTGTTGTACGCGATGCCGGTCATCCCGAGCTGCACGCCCGCGCCGACGTCGTCCTTCATCCGCGCGAACGGATACAACTCCTTCAGCACCGGCGAATGGTCGAGCTTCTGGCACACGCCGAGGCTGACCGCGCGCGCCATCACGCCGTCGTCGAGGAACGCGACGTGGATCTGCGGCTTGTTGCGGTTCGCGAGCAGTTTCGCGAGCACGTCCGACGACGTGCCGGGCACGACGACGACCTTCACGTTGTTCGCCTTCTCGAAGTCGGGCAGCACCTGGCTCGTGTAGGCCTTCTCCATCGGGCCGCCATTCATGCCGACGTAGATCGTCTTCGTTTGCGCGAACGCGGGCGCGCCGGCACCTGCGATGCAGAGGGCGGCGGCCGCCGCGATCGTTCCGGGCAGTTTCATTTGTGGGTCTCCTCTTGACGGAAAGTGGCGGTCGGCTCGGCTTCGCGGAAGAAGCGGCCGATCGAGAATGCATCGAGCGGGGTGGCGGTTTCGCCGGTCGTGACGAGATCGGCGAGCACGTCGCCGACGCCCGGCGCGAGCAGGAAGCCGCCGCCGGAAAAGCCGAACGCATGAAGCAGGCGCGGCGTCGTGTGGCTCGCGCCGATGATCGGGTTGTGGTCGGGCGTGCAGCCTTCGACGCCGCTCCACGTGCGGATCAGCAGTGCGTCACGCAGCGCAGGCAGCAGCGCGCAGGCATCGCGCATCACCGCGCGCGTCGTATCGACCGACGGCTGGCCGAATTCGCCGTCGCCGCGGCCGCGCCCGCCGCCGATCACGCAGTTGCCGCGCGCGACTTGCCGCGCATACACGCCGCCGCCGTACACGCCGAGGTTGTGCGTGATGAACTGCGGCAGCGGTTCGGTCACCCACATGTTCGGGTAGATCGGCTCCATCGGCACGGCTTCGCCGAAGCGTTCGGCGATCGTGTTCGCCCACGCGCCGGCCGAGTTGATCAGCCACGTCGCGGTGCAGGCGCGGCCGCCTGCCTGAAAGTGAAAGCGCGTGCCGTCGTGGTGAACGTCGTCGACGGGGGTGTGCTCGAACACGTCCGCGCCCGCCGCGCGGGCCGCGCGCGCGAACGCGGGCGACACGAGGCGCGGGTTGGCGTGACCGTCGGTCTCGCACAGCGAGCCGCCGAGCGCCGCACGGCCGAGCCACGGGTAGCGGCGCCGGAACGCATCGCCGCGCATCACCTGCAGCGGCAGGCCGTATTCGCCGGCGAGCGTCGCGTAGGCATCGAGCGCGTCGAGATCGGCGTCGCTGCGCGCGAGCCGCAGGTGGCCCGACACGACGAATTCGCCGTCGATGCCGATCAGTTCGGGCAGGCGATCCCAGATGCGCCGTGCACGCAGCGCGAGCGGCAGCTGCTCGGCGGGCCGGCCCTGGCAGCGCACGCCACCGTAGTTCACGCCGCTCGCCTGCGCACCGCAATCGCGCCGCTCGAACAGCCCGGCGCGCAAGCCGCGGCGCGTCAGCGCGAGTGCGGCCGACGCGCCGACGAGGCCGCCGCCGACGATCGCGACGTCGTAATGCCGGGTCTCATTCATCGCGTGCCTCGTCGGGAATCGCCGCGACATCGTCGCCCGCCAGCGCGGCCGAGATCGGGAACGGCTTCACGGGCGGTTGCGCACGCAACCGGCCGACGTCGGCGAGCGGGCGACCGGTTTCGGCGGCCAGCAAGAGCGCGGCCGCGTCGCCGCACATGCGGCCCTGGCAGCGGCCCATTCCGACGCGCGTCAGCGCCTTCAGCCGGTTCAGCTCGGTTGCCGCGCCGTCGCGGACGCAGCGGCGCAGCGTCCCTGCATCGACCTCCTCGCAACGGCACACGATCGTGTCGTCCGCGCAGCGTGCGGCCTGCTCGACTGGCGGCGCGAACGCCGCTTCGAGGCTCGCCCGGAATGCGCCGACGCGCGCGAGCGTGCGTTCGAGCGTCGCCCCGTCGGGTTTGCCGGCGGGCGCGGGCGACGCGATGCCGGCGTCGTCGAGCAACGCGAGTGCCGCGCGCCGGCCCGATGCCTCGGCCGCGTCGGCGCCCGCGATGCCCGCGCCGTCGCCGGCGACGTAGAGGCCGCGCACCGACGTACGGCCGGCCGCGTCGCGCTCGGGCAGCCATGCGCGGTTGAGCGGGTCGAACCCGAACCGGCAGCCGGCGAGATCGGCGAGCTGCGTTTCGGAGCGCAGGCCGAAGCCGAGACCGAGCGCGTCGCAGTCGAGCAGGCGCGACGGTGCGCCGTCACCGGCGGCGCGCCATGCGATTCCCGTCACGTGCGGGTCGCCGAGCACGCGCTCGAGCGTGACGCCCGTTTCGATCGCGACGCCGTGCGCGCGCAGCCAGCCGATGTAATAGAGCCCCTTCGCGAAGGTCGACGGCATGCGCAGCAGCGCGGGCGCGGCAGCGGCCTGGCGGCGCAGCGGGCTCGTGTCGAGCACGGCCGCGACCTGCGCGCCGGCCTTCGCATACTGGTAAGCGACGAGGTAAAGCAGCGGGCCCGTGCCCGCGAACACGATGCGCCGGCCGATCGCGCAACCCTGCGCCTTCAGCGCCACTTGCGCGCCGCCGAGCGTGTAGACACCCGCGAGCGTCCAGCCCGGCACGGGCAACAGGCGGTCGGTCGCGCCGCTCGCAATGATCAGGTGCGAGTAGGGCACCGTCACTTCGCGGCCATCCTGCAGCGTGTCGACGCGGCCTGCACCGCATGACCAGGCAAGCGTATTCGGCCGGTAGTCGACATGCGGCAGCAGCGCGGCCATCGTCCGGTGCACGGCGTCGGCCTTCGCGGCCTCGAAGCCGTACAGCGTGCGCTTGCCGCGCGCGAAGGCGCCGTCGGCCGGCGGCTGCCGGTAGATCTGTCCGCCCCAGCGCGCGTTCTCGTCGATCACGACCGGGCGCAGCCCCGCGTCGACCAGCGCTTCGGCCGCACGTACGCCGGCCGGCCCCGCGCCGACGATCACCGGTTGCAGTGCGGCGGTCACGATGCGTCTCCGGTAGCGGCCGGCCGGGCGGACGTGAGAATCCGCATGCCTTCGGCGATCGGCGTCGAACATGCGCGCACGCGCGCACCGGTTTCGGTGCGCACCCAGCAGTCCTGGCACGCGCCGATCAGGCAGAAGCCCGCGCGCGGCTGGCCGCTGAATTCGCTCACGCGCACGCGGCGCTGCGCAACGAGGATCGCGGTGAGCACGGTGTCGCCGGCGAGCGCGAGCGCGGGGCGGCCGTCCAGCGTGAACGCGACGGCGGCACGTTCGCGTTCGGCGACGCGCACGAACTGCGCGCCGTCGTCCGGGATGCCGGTGGAACGGGAAACGGAAGTCGTCATCAGTGTTGGCCGATCAGAATGCGGTTCAGGCCGTACACGCGATCGAGCAGCAGCATCGCGCCGGCGGTGATGAAGATGACGAGCGCCGACACCGACGCCATCATCGGGTCGATCGACTCGGTCGCATACATGTACATGCGCACCGGCAGCGTGACCGTCTGCGGCGACGTGACGAAGATCGACATCGTCAGTTCGTCGAAGCTGTTGATGAACGCGAGCAGCCAGCCGCCGGTGATGCCGGGCACGATCATCGGCAGCGTGATGCGGCGGAAGGTCGTCCACGGGTCCGCGCCGAGCGAGCATGCGGCTTGCTCGATGCTGCGGTCGAGGCCCGCGACGGATGCGAGCACGAGCCGCATCACGAACGGCGTGATGACGACCATGTGCGCGAGCACGAGCCATGCGAACGAGCCGGTCGCGCCGATCAGCGCGAAGAAGCGCAGCAGCGCGATGCCGAGCACGAGGCCGGGAATCACGAGCGGCGACAGCAGCAGCCCGTTCAGGAACGCGCGGCCGGGAAACGTCGCGCGGCCGATGGCGAGGCCCGCCGGCAGCGCGATCGCGAGCGACAGCGTCGCCGACGCGAACGCGAGCTTCACGCTGTTGAAGAACGCGGTGACGAAGTCTGGATAGTCGAGGATCGCGCGGAACCAGCGCAGCGACAACCCGTGTGTCGGCAGTGTCAGCGTCTCGTCGGGCGTGAACGCGACGAGCACGACGATCACGAGCGGCGCGAGCACGAACAGGATCACGAGCGTGTGGAAGGCGAGGGCAAAGGGGCCGTTCTTTCTCATCGCGATGCGCCTCCGAGGCTGCGCGCGTAGCGGCGTTCGAGCACGCGGTAGTAAGTGAGCATCACGACGAGGTTCGCGACCAGCAGCAGCACGGCGATCGTCGCGCCGAGCGGCCAGTTCAGCGAGCCGAGGAATTCGTCGTAGACGGCCGTGGCCGCGACCTTCAGCCGGCGTCCGCCGAGCAGGCCCGGAATCGCGAACGCGCTCGCCGACAGCCCGAACACCATCAGGCTGCCCGACAGTACGCCCGGCATCAGCTGCGGCAGCACGATGCGGCGCAGCGTCGTGAACGGCGATGCGCCGAGCGACAGCGCCGCATGCTCGGTCTGCGGATCGAGCCGCTGCAGCGCGGTCCACACCGGGATCACCATGAACGGCAGCATCACGTGCACCAGCGCGATCACGATCGCGAAGGTCGTGTATTCGAGCTTGTACGGCCCGAGGCCGACGAGCCCGAGCGCCTGGTTCACGAGCCCGCTCGTGTTCAGCAACATGCTCCAGCCGAACGCGCGCACGACGACCGACACCAGCAGCGGCGCGAGGATCGCGAGCAGGAACAGCGAGCGCCACGGGTCGCGCATTTTCGACAGCACGTACGCCTCCGGCGTGCCGATCGCGACGCAGATCGCGGTGGTCAGCGCGGCGATGCCGAACGTGCGCGCGAAGATCGTGTGGAAGTACGACGAGCCGAGCACTTCCGCGTAGTTGCCGAACTGGAACGCGGCGATCGGGCCGGTGGCCGGATCGAAGCGGTAGAACGTCAGCATGAATGTCATCGTGAGCGGCACGAGCACGAGCGCGGCAAACAGCGCGAACGCGGGCACGCACATCAGCCACAGCGGCGCATGCGCACGCCACGTCGCGCGCATCGTGTGCGCGGCGGCGGCGCGTGCCGGTGCGGCGTCAGCGGAAACCGCGACCGGGCGGGCGAGCGCGGCCGGCGCGCCGTCGGTCGGGAGCGGACGGGTAGGCTGTCCCATTCAGGCCTCCCGGCGCATCACGCGCACCGCGTCGCTGTGCCAGTCGATCCCGACCGGCGCGCCTTCCGCGAGCGGCTCCGCCCCTTCGTTCTGGCAGCACACGAGCACTTCGCCGAGCGCGCTGTCGACGCGGTACAGCCACTGGCTGCCGAGGAAGAAGCGGCTCGTGACGGTCGCGGCGAAGCGGCCCGCGTCGGGCGCGCAGAGCCGCAGCTTTTCGGGGCGGATGCACACCGACACCGCATCGCCCACGCGCACGTCGCGTTCGCGCGGCGGCAGATGCGCGGTGCGGCCGGTCTCGGCGAGATCGTGACCGAGGTCGATGCGGATCGCATCGCCGTCGTGCGCGACGATCGTGCCGGGCAGCAGGTTCGCCTTGCCGATGAACTGCGACACGAAACGGTTCTCCGGGCGCTCGTACGCGCGGTACGGCGTATCGGTCTGCGTGATGCGGCCGGCTTCCATCACGACCACGCGATCGCTGATCGAAAGCGCTTCCGATTGATCGTGCGTGACCATGATCGTCGTCGTGCCGATCTTGCGCTGGATCGCGCGCAGCTCGAACTGCATGTCCTCGCGCAGCTTCGCGTCGAGGTTCGACATCGGTTCGTCGAGCAGCAGCACCGGCGGCTCGATCACGACCGCGCGCGCGATCGCGACGCGCTGCCGCTGGCCGCCCGACAGCTCGCGCGGGAAGCGATGCGCGAGCGCGTCGAGACGCACGAGCGCGAGGGCCGCGCGGATGCGCTCGGCACGCTCGGCCTTGTCGACGCCGCGCATGTCGAGGCCGAAGCCGACGTTCTCGGCGACGCTCATGTGCGGAAACAGCGCATAGCTCTGGAACACGATGCCGAGCCCGCGCCGGTTCGGCTTCAGGTGCGTGATGTCCTGCCCGTCGAGCGCGATGCGGCCGCGCGTGACGTCGACGAAGCCCGCGATCATCTGCAGCGTGGTGGTCTTGCCGCAGCCGGACGGCCCGAGCAGCGACACGAATTCGCCTTGTTCGACCGACAGGTTGACGTCGGCGACGGCGGTGAGCTCGCCGAAGGTTTTCGTCAGATCCGTAAGCGTGAGAAACGACATGGGAAGCTCCGGGTTCGCACACCGCGTGGCCGGTGTACCGATGTGGCGGACTCTAGCCAGCCATATTTCGGCGCGTCAATTTCGAATTCTGATGAACGGGAGGAATTTCGGAAAAATTCCATTGACCGGAACGGTTGGCGAAATCGCGGGCGGATCGTTCCGTTGAATGAGGCGTGGCCGAGCCGCGAAATGCACGCGTCAATCCCGTGCACACCCGGATGCCCGTGGAATTTCGGCGGGACGACAATGGCGGCTACCGTATTCCGTTCAATGAAATCATCGAGGAGAGCCGGCATGCAGGAATCCCATTCGACCGGAACGTCGCCGGCCGCACGCGCGCCGCGCCCGGACGAGGACGCCGTCGATGCGGCCGGCGCACCGGGCACCGGCATGCTGCAGCGCGCGTTCGCGATCCTGCGCGCGCTGGCCGGCATGCAGCAGGACGGCGTGCGCGTCACGCATCTGGCAAAGGCCGTCGGCCTCACGCAGGGCACCGCGCACCGGATCCTGCAATCGCTGATCGCGGAAGGGATGGTCGAACAGGACGAGCAGTCGAAGCTGTACCGCCTGAGTGTCGATTTCTTCGCGCTCGCCGCGCAGGCCGGCAACCCGAGCAGCATGCGCACGTTGTGCCGTCCCGCGCTGCTGAGGCTGTGCGCAAGCCTCGGCGAGACCATCTTCCTGCTGGTGAAGAGCGGCTTCGACGCCGTGTGTCTCGACCTGTGCGAAGGGCCGTTTCCGATCCGTTCGTTTACCGGTGACATCGGCGGCCGCATCGCGCTCGGTGTCGGACAAGGCAGCCTTGCGATCCTCGCGTTCCTGCCGGAAGCCGAACGCGAGGAAGTGATCCGCTTCAACGTGCCGCGCATTCGCGGCTACGGTGTGCTCGACGAGGTGTACCTGCGTACCGAGATCGAACGTGTGCGGCAGCTCGGCTACGCGGGCCGCAACAGCGGCGTGCTCGACGGGATGGCCGGTGTCGCGGTGCCGATCCTCGATCGCACTGGCTATCCGGTCGGCGCGTTGAGCGTCGGCACGCTCGCGTCACGCCTCGGTGACGACCGGATGCCGATGGTCGTCGAACTGCTGCGGCGCCAGGCCGACGCGATCGGGCCACGTACCAATCCGTTCGATGCCGCGTTGCGGCGGCCGATGCACGGGCTATCAGGGAAAACCGTATAACCGCCTCGCGCGTCGCCGTTTCGTCAGCTTGCTTACGCAAGCCATTCACGTCCGATCAAAACGTACCGCGTCCAGCGGGCCTGCGTGCTTTCGTTTCCCTTGCGGGGTCGCGCGACCCCCGCTCATTTTCCCTCCATCGCCTCTCATTCGATTTTCAACTGCCGGCCAGTTGAACATTTCATTTCTTGATGTGATTGCGGCTGGATACCATCCAGCGACTGTCTATACAACCCGGTCGGGATGCATGGGCAGGACCAACAAAACACAACATCGATGAGCAGGTTTGGAGAGGAGATGACGGAGATGGTGCGAATGAAGGGTGGGAAGACGGGCGCCGCGACGGGCGTCGCAATGGGCGCCGCGATCGCAATGCTGCTCGCCGGCGCCGCGCACGCGCAGTCGACGGTGACGCTGTACGGGATCGTCGACGCGGGCGTGACCTACACGAACAACGCGAAGGGCCATTCGCTGTGGCAGTTCACGGGCGGCAACGAATCGGGGCCGCGCTGGGGCTTGATCGGCTCCGAGGATCTCGGCGGCGGCCTGAAGGCGAACTTCCGCCTCGAGAACGGCTTCAACGTCGCGAACGGCGCGCTCGGGCAGGGCGGCCGGATGTTCGGGCGTTCGGCGTGGGTCGGCCTGAGCGGCGCGAACTGGGGCGCGGTGACGCTCGGCCGCCAGTACAACTCGACGCAGGACATCCTCGGCTCGCTGCAGATGAGCAGCTTCCTCGCGCAATACTCGACGCACCCGTTCGACAACGACGACATCAACAACACGTTCCGTCTCAACAACGCGGTGAAGTACGTGTCGCCGACGATCGCGGGCTTGCAGGCGAACCTCGTGTACGGCTTCTCGAACTCGACCGGCTTCGCGAACGACAACAGCTGGAGCGCGGGCGTCACGTACGTGAACGGGCCGCTCAACGCGGGCGCCGCGTATGCGCGCGTGAACCATCCAGCGGTCAGCTCGAGCGGCGCAGTTGCTTCGGATAACTACTATCCGGCGTCGGCATCGGTGTTCGGTGCACGCCTCGGGAGCGCGATCCGCCAGCAGATCTGGGGGGCGGGCGGCAGCTACGCGATCGGGCCGGCAACGCTCGGCCTGCTGTATACGGGCTCGAACTTCGGCCAGGCGACGGGCGGCGCGCTGCGTTTCAACAACTACGAAGGCAGCCTGCGCTACATGGTCACGCCCGCGCTGATGGCGGCGGCCGGCTACACCTATACGCAGGTCGCGCGCGCCGGCGAAAGCGGCCATTACCACCAGGTATCGGCCGGCGTGCAGTACCTGCTGTCCAAGCGCACCGACGTGTACGTGAACGGCTTCTACCAGAAGGCGTCGTCGGGTGTCGGCCAGGCATGGATCGACGGCACCGACAGCGCGTCGACGACGACGTCGCAGGTGGCGGTGGTGGTCGGCATCCGCCAGAAGTTCTGATGTTCTGACGCACACGCGCGTCTTCCGGAGGAGGCACTCATGAAACTGAAACTGTTGCTGGCGGCGTTGCCGTTCGTCGAGATGTATGCGGGCGGCTCGCTTGCCGAGGCGCGTCCGCTGCTGTTCGGGCTGCCGTTCCTGCTCGTCTGGAACCTGGTCTGGATGGCGGCCACGGCCGCGATTCTCGCGATCCTGTTCCATCTCGACGAGCGCGATGAGCGCGATGAGCGAGACGCGCGCGACGCGGCCCGCGCCGGCCGCTCGGGAGACGCGCGATGAACGCGTCGATCGTCATCATCGCGGCGTTCGCCGTGTTCGCGCTCGCCATCGGCGTGATGGCGCGCCGCGGCCGCAAGCTCACGCTCGAGCAGTGGGCGGTCGGCGGGCGCGGCTTCGGCTCGCTGCTCACGTTCCTGCTGATGGCCGGCGAGGCGTTCTCGACGTTCTCGTTCCTCGGCGCGAGCGGCTGGACCTACAGCAAGGGCGTGCCCGCGTTCTACATCCTGTCGTACGGCTGCCTCGCGTTCGTGATCGGCTACTGGATGTTGCCGGCGATCTGGCGTTACGCGAAGGCGCACGGGCTCGTGTCGTTCGCCGACTACTTCGCGTCGAAGTACGACAGCCGCGCGATCGGCGTGCTGGTGTCGATCGTCGCGGTGTTCGCGATGGTGTCGCTGCTGATGATCCAGTTGCGCGGGCTCGGCGTGATCGTGTCGGAGATGTCGTACGGGCTGATTCCGCAGGCGGCCGCGATCTGGATCGCCGCGACGCTGATGGCCGTGTACATGGTCGTGTCGGGCATCCACGGCTCGGCGAGCATCGCGATCTTCAAGGATGTGCTGATCCTCGCGATCGCGATCTTCCTCGGCCTGTACCTGCCGATGCACTACTACGGCGGGCTCGGCGAGATGTTCGCGAAGATCGACGCCGCGCATCCCGAACTGCTGCGCATGCCGGAGCACGGCTTCAACCTGAGCTGGTACAACTCGACGATCCTGCTCACGTCGCTCGGCTACTACCTGTATCCGCACGGTTTCACCGCGATCTACGTCGCGAAGGACGAGCGCGCGCTGCGCCGCAACGTGATCCTGATGCCGCTGTACCAGGTGCTGATCGCGTTCCTGTTCCTCGTCGGCTTCGCGGCCGTGATGACCGTGCACGGGCTCGAAGGCGCACAGACCGATCTCGCTTTGCTACGGCTCGTGAAGCAGACGTTCCCTGCGTGGTTCGTCGGCATCGTCGGCGGCACGGGGCTGCTCACCGCACTGGTGCCGGGGTCGCTGATCATGCTGAACGCGTCGACGACGATCGCGCGCAACATCTACCGCGAAGGCTTCGCGCCGAACGCGACCGACCGCGAGGTGACGCGCGTCGCGCGCATCGCGCTGCCGATCTTCACGCTGGTGGTCGTCTACTTCGTGCTGCGCGGCGGCGCGACCTTCGTCACGCTCGCGATCTTCTCGTCGAGCCTGCTCACGCAGCTCGTGCCGATGCTCGCCTCGAGCTTCCTGAAACGGCCGTTCGGCACGCGCGAAGGCGCGTTCGCGGGCATCGTCACCGGCGCGATCGTGATCGCGATGACGAACTACTATGGCGTGACGCTCGCGTCGCTGTTCCCGGGCGCATCGAACACGCTGACGTCGATCAACCCGGGGCTCGTCGCGCTCGCGGTGAACGCGCTGGTGTTCGTCGTGATCAGCGCGGTGCAGCGCAAGCTGAAGGCGCGGGTCGCCGCGCCGGTCGGTTCGGCGTGACGGTTTTTCGGGCATGACGCCGTCGCCGGGCTGCCGGGGTTCCACCCGGCGGCCCGGCCGCTCGGCCACTCTCGGCCACTGGATGGCAGCAAGGCCAATCGAACCACAACAGGACACTGAACAATGACTACCGAGGACAA
>Ga0209674_100723_pt1 | contig 11274 bp, 10 predicted proteins | sample AraplaCvi_mMS_r2_FD_184279 | JGI IMG/M metagenome (GOLD analysis project Ga0209674, IMG submission 184279) | Arabidopsis root microbial communities from North Carolina, USA - plate scrape CL_Cvi_mMS_r2 (SPAdes) (version 2) | ecosystem: Host-associated > Plants > Roots > Endosphere | place: USA... | reverse complement strand
GGCCGTTCGCCGCGCTCGATGCTCGACCTCGGCTGCGGCGAGGGCTGGCTCGCCCGTGCACTTGCCGCCACCGGCATCGCCGTGATCGGGATCGATGCGATTCCCGCCTTGATCGAACAGGCCAGGCGGGCCGGCGGTGGCGACTTCCGCGTGATGTCGTATGAGGACGTGGCTGCAGGCCGGCTCAACGAGCCGGTCGACGCCGTTGTGTGCAATTTCGCGCTACTCGGCAACGAATCCGTCGCCGGTTTGTTTGGCGTCATCCGGTCGCTGCTGAACCCACATGGCAGCTTGCTGATTCAGACTCTGCATCCAGCCATCGCGTGTGGCGACCATCCCTACCAGGATGGCTGGCGGAAAGGCTCGTGGGCTGGTTTCAACGCCGACTTCGGCGATCCGGCTCCCTGGTATTTCCGGACTCTGGAAAGCTGGATCAAACTTTTTCCCGAGCATGGCCTGCACCTGCTGGAGATGCGCGAGCCGTTGCATCCGCAGACACATAAGCCCGCGTCGGTGATCTTCATTGCACAGATGGCCGATTGACCGGTGTGGCAGGGATATAACAAAAAGTTGCAAATGAATCTGTTGACCGCAGCGCAGCAATCCCTCTAAGGTCGGTTCCATGTCGCCGCTTTCCTCGTCAGCACGCATGCACTCTGCCCCGGCCTCCGCCGGGCATGTGCCGTTGCCGGCGGGCGTCAACATTCGTTCCTTCGCCACCACGATTACGATTACCACCACGACTCCGTCGGGGTGGGTGTCCGTGCGCGAATAGGTTCTTCACTACGCAACGGCCCCGCCCTCGATGAGGCGGGCCGGTGCACTCCCCAAGCACAAGCCGATCCGCCAGCGAGCACGGGCCTCAACTGGAGGTCATCGTGAACATCTGTGCGTCCGAACTTGCCGAACATCCGCCGCGGGTCTTGTTTCCTCTACCGGCATCGCTGACGACCACTCCTCGTCGGCGCATGCTGCGCGTCGGCGTGATCGGTCCGGGCCGGGTCGGCAGCGCCCTGCTGGAACAGTTGCGGGCCGCGCAGCCGCGGCTGCTTCGCGACAACGGGCTGGAACTGCGGCTGTGCGGCGTGGTGGCCAGCAAGCGCATGTGGCTGGACTGCGACGATGCCGAACTCAACGGCCGCCACGGCGGCGCGCAGATCTGGCGGCCGAACGACCTGGACGCGTTTGCCGAACACGTGCGCGGCAACGACAGCCGGCACGCGCTGCTGATCGATTGCAGCGCGAACGATGACGTGGCCGCGCACTATCCCCGCTGGCTCGCCGCCGGCATGCACGTGGTGACACCGAACAAGCTCGCCGGCAGCGGACCGTTGCCGCGTTGGCAGGCCATCCGCGCGGCCTGCGCCAGCGGCGCACGCTTCCGCTACGAAGCCACGGTATGCGCCGGCCTGCCAGTGGTGCAGACGCTGCGCGATCTGCTCGACACCGGCGACGAACTGCTCGCGGTGGAGGGCATGTTCTCCGGCACGCTGGCGTGGCTGTGCAACCGCCATGATGGACAACAGCCATTCTCGGCGCTGGTGCGCGAGGCGCATGCGCTGGGCTACACCGAACCGGATCCGCGCGATGACCTGTCCGGTATGGACGTGGCGCGCAAGCTGGTGATCCTGGCACGTGAAGCGGGCTGGCCGCTGTCGCTGGAGGACGTCGCGGTGGAGAGTCTGGTGCCACGCGCGCTGGCCGCCCTGCCGCTCGAAGACTGCCTGCAGCGACTGCACGAGCTGGACGCGTTGATGTCGATCCGGCTGGCCGAAGCGACCACTGCCGGTGGTGTGCTGCGTTATGTCGCCAGCCTGGACCGTCATGGCCGCGCCCGCGTCAAGCTGGTTGTCCTGCCCGCCAAGCATCCGTTCGCGCATACGCGGCTGACCGACAACATCGTGCAATTCACGACACGCCGTTACTGCGACAATCCCCTGTCGGTGCAAGGCCCCGGCGCCGGTCCCGAGGTGACCGCCGCCGGCGTGTTCACCGATCTGCTGCGCATTGCCGAGTCGCTGGAGGTGCGCGCATGAACTCTGACTTCATGGGTACCGACTTCCTCGGTACCGACCTGCTGGAACCCGTCATGGCTGCACCGCGTCGCCCCAAACTTCCGCAGGCCGCCTGCGCCTTCGCACCTGCCAGCGTCGGCAACGTGGGCGTGGGTTTCGACCTGCTCGGCCACAGCCTGGCCGGCGCCGGCGATCGCGCCGAGGTACGCCGCATCGACGAACCGGTGGTGCGCATCGCGGCGATCCGCGGCTGCGTCACCGAACTGCCGACCGACCCGCGCCAGAACACGGCTGGCGTCGCCCTGCTAGCGCTGCGCAAGGCGCTGGGCCTGCAGCACGGCTTCGAGCTGATCCTGCACAAGGGCATTGCGCTGGGTTCGGGCATGGGCGGTTCGGCCGCATCCTGCGTGGCTGCGCTGGTGGCCGCCAACGCTTTGCTGGCGCAGCCGCTTCCGCGCGAATCGCTATACGGTTTCGCGCTGGACGGCGAGACCGTGGCCAGTGGCAGCCGGCATGGCGACAATCTCGGTTCGATGCTGCTCGGCGGCCTGGTGCTGGCCACCCACGAGCGCCTGCTGCGCATCCCGGTGCCGGCCGACTGGCATTGCGCGCTGGTGCATCCCCACGTAGTGCTGGAAACGCGCAAGGCGCGTGCGGCGCTGGCCGGGCACTACGCGCTGGGCGAGTTCGTCGCGCAAAGCTCCAACCTCGCCCTGGTACTGGCCGGCTGCTATCGCGGCGACGCGGCGCTGGTGCGCGATGGCCTCAAGGATGTCCTGGTGGAACCGCGCCGTGCACCGCTGATACCCAACTTCGCGCGGGTGAAACAGGCCGCGCTGGATCATCACGCGCTGGGCGCCAGCATTTCCGGCGCCGGTCCCAGCGTGTTCGGCTGGTACGACAACCGCGCCGACGCCGAAACCGCCGTCACCGCGATGCAGGCCGCGTTCGCGGAGGCCGGGCTGGACAGCGATGTGTGGGTGTCGCCGGTCGATGGGCCGGCCGCCGCGTTGATTCCTTCGCTCGAGGCCGACGCATGAGCAACATGGAGCCGTTGCGCTATCACAGCACGCGCAGCGCCGGCCCGGCCGTGCCGATCAGCCACGCCATCGCCGCCGGGCTCGCACCCGATGGCGGCCTTTACGTGCCCGAGGCATTGCCATCGATCGATCCAGCCGCCTTCGACCCGTACAACTCGCTGGCCGGCACTGCAGCCACCTTGCTCGCGCCATTCTTCGCCGGCGATCCGCTCGCCCACGATCTGCCGGCAATCTGCGCCGAAGCGTTCACGTTCGACGCGCCGCTGCGCGCGTTACCCGCCCATCCCGCCACGCTGATGCTGGAGCTGTTCCATGGCCCGACCTCGGCGTTCAAGGATTTCGGCGCACGCTTTCTCGCCGCCTGCCTGCGCCGGCTTCCGCGCCTCGATGCACGGCCGCTGACCATCCTGGTCGCCACCTCGGGCGACACCGGCGCCGCAGTGGCGGCGGCGTTCCATCGCCAGCCGAACGTACGCGTGGTGATCCTGTATCCCGACGGACGGGTCTCGCCACGCCAAGCGCACCAGCTCGGCTGCTTCGGCGACAACGTCAGCGCGCTGCGCGTGGCCGGCCGCTTCGACGACTGCCAGCGCATGGTCAAGGCCGCGCTCACCGACAGCAGCTTGCAGGCGCAACTGCCGTTGTCGTCGGCCAACAGCATCAGCCTCGGCCGCCTGCTGCCGCAAATGAGCTACTACGCGCATGCGGCGCTGGGCTGGTGGCGCGAACACGGCACGCCGCTGAACTTCATCGTGCCCACCGGCAACCTGGGCAACGCGCTGGCCTGCCTGTGGGTGCGCAAGCTGGGCCTGCCCATCGGCACCGTGCGGCTGGCCTGCAACGCCAACGCCACCTTGCCCGACTATTTCGCCGGCGCCGACTACGCGCCCCGCGAAGCCGTGGCCACGCTGGCGAACGCCATGGACGTGGGCGCACCGAGCAACTTCGAGCGGCTGCGCTGGACCTTTCCCGATGAAAACCATCTGCGCGATCTGCTGCAGGCACACAGCGTCGACGATGCCGCCATCCGCGACACCATCGCCAGCCATGCTCAAGAACACGGCGAGGTGTTATGTCCGCACACCGCCACCGCGATGCACCAGCTCGATCGCCTGAGAAAGGCAGGCGATCACTCGCCATGGGCGGTGGTCGCCACCGCGCATCCAGCCAAGTTCGAGAGCGTGGTGGAGCCGTTGCTCGGCTATCCGGTCGAAGTGCCGCCCGCACTTGCCGCGATGCTGGCGCGCCCGGCCCGTGCCGAACCGCTGCCGGCAGATGACGACGCGCTCGCAGCCTGGCTATCGAGCCACTAGCGAGACATGGGCAGACCGGGCCGGTCCCGGGAAAGCCCGGTCACGCTGACTACCGCGGTACGAGCGCTATCTCGCTTTTTCCAGTGACACCAGCGCCTGCGCACGCACCAGCTTTTCCAGTACGGCCCGGTCGACGCAAGTGATCGGCGCGATCTCGCCGAATGTCAGCCGGCTGAGCCTTGTCTGCGTGATCTGGGCCATCAGCAGGCTGGTGATCTCCGGCTGTGTCAAACGCAGATGCAATGTGAACAGCGTCTCATCCACGACTCGCTCCTCTCCATGGCTACGTCAAGTGCTCCGGTTGCGTCGTCAGAGGTTGCCGTGGCGCTCGTGCAGGAGAGCCCGACAAACTGTGGCGCGCCGCTCATATTCACCATTTGCAATTGCCATTGTCAACCATTTCAACTTGGATTTATGACGTACTGCGGGTGCAACACTCGGCAGGCACATGAGTCTCAAAGCATCCGCTTCCAGCCACTTTGGGCAACGCCTTCAGCAGGCGCTCGACCGCACGATGATTCCTCCCGGTCGACAGCGCACGACGGCGCTGGCCAACTACTACGCCATCGCCCGCGAGACGGCACGACTGTGGCTGGCTGGCCGTGCCATCCCCGAACTCGGCCGCTTGATCGAGATCGCCGACGATTGCCGGGTCAGTCTGAACTGGCTGGCGACGGGGCGCGGCCCGATGGTGGTGCCGCCGTCACTCGGCGAGGAAGCGAGGAACTACGAAGTGCTGAGCCCGGACGAGCAGAAGGTGCTCAAGGCCGTCCGCAAGCTCTCGGTCAGACGCCGCCAGGGCTTGCTGGCCCTGCTCGATGCGCGCGACTGAGCAGGCGGTAATGCAGCCTCGTGCACGGCACCGTTCCGCTGCGCAAAAAATCGCCTGAACCTGAGGAAGCCGCAGCGTGCGTAAGTGCTTGGACGGCTAGCCGTCCAAACCGCATCCGGCATGCTTAGAAGTTTTCGTCATAATAAAAACAGTTGACAGCTCCGCATGACCTGCCTTAGGGTCAACCACATGTCGCAGCGCAACAGCCACCGCAGCATCGCCGAAAACAATCGTCTCTCGACGATTGCCGGTCTGCTGCAGGTTCGCGGCACGCTCCTTCTTGCCCTTGTACTCGTACTCCTTATTACCAACGGAGGTGCGGGCTGAGGGCATGTGTCCAGGTAACTAAGCAATAACCTGAAGACTCCCAAAGAACCCCGCACCGGCAACGGCGCGGGGTTTTTTGTTGCCCTCGGCTCGCATCAGCGGAGCCAGCGATGAACCCCGATTCAGACGTAACAGCAACAACCCCCGGCAGCATTCGCGCTGCCGACGATCGCGTACGCATCTTCGACACCACCTTGCGCGACGGCGAGCAGGCACCCGGCTTCTCGATGGACCGGCGCACCAAGTTGCGCATCGCACAAGCGCTGGAGGCACTTGGCGTCGACGTGCTGGAAGCGGGTTTCCCGCAGGCCTCGCCGGATGATTTCGCCGCCGTGGCCGAGATCGCGCGCACCCTGAAGACCACGACGGTGTGCGCGCTGGCGCGTTGCCAGAACGGCGACATCGACAGCGCCGCACGCGCACTGGAACAGGCGCGGCATGCGCGCATCCATGTGTTCCTGTCGACCAGCCCGCTGCATCGCGAACACAAGCTGGGCATGAGCAAGGCGCAGGTGGTCGATGCCGCGGTGGCCGCAGTGGAGCGTGCCCGCGGGCGGTGCCACGAAGTGGAATTCTCCGCCGAGGATGCGCTGCGCACCGAACCCGAATTCCTCGCCGAGGTGTTCAGCGCCGTCGTTGCCGCCGGCGCCACCACCCTGAATGCGCCGGACACGGTGGGCTACACCACGCCCGCCGAGATCGTCGAACTGTTCACCTACCTGCGCCGGCATGTGCGCGACGCGGACAAGGTGATCTTCTCCAGCCACTGCCATGACGACCTCGGCATGGCAGTGGCCAACAGCCTGGCCGCGGTGAGCGCCGGCGCGCGCCAGGTGGAGTGCACCATCAACGGCATCGGCGAACGCGCCGGCAACGCCGCGCTGGAAGAGATCGTGATGGCGCTGAAGGTGCGCGCGCCGCACTTCGGCGTCGGCACCCGCATCGACACGCGCCGCTTGTATCCCACCTCGCGTCTGCTGACCCAGCTGACGGGCCAGGCCGTGCCGCGCAACAAGGCGATCGTAGGCGACAACGCGTTCGCGCACGAGTCGGGCATCCACCAGCACGGCATGCTCAAGCATCGCGGCACCTACGAAATCATGCGCCCGCAAGACGTCGGCATCGCCGAGACGCGGCTGGTGCTGGGCAAGCACTCCGGCCGCGCTGCACTGCGCCAGCGGCTGGAGGCGCTGGGGCACACGCCGGATGACGGAGCGCTGGACGCGATTTTCGCGCGCTTCAAGACGCTGGCCGACAAGAAGCGCGAAGTGCACGACGAGGACCTGGAGGCGATCGCTCTGGGCCTGGATCCGGATGCGGCCGGCCCGTGGCGATTGGTGCAACTGAACACCAGCACGCATCTGGGCGGCAGCGCCTCGGCGTCGGTGAAGCTGCGTCACGACGACGGTCGCGAGGTCGGCGAAGCGGCGATCGGCGATGGCCCGGTCGATGCCGTGCTGCGCGCGATCGAGCGCGCCACCGGCAGCGACCTGCAGCTGACCGATTTCCAGGTACGCGCCGTCAGCGAAGGTGGCGACGCGCAGGGCCAGGCCCAGCTCACCGCCCGCCATGCCACCCGCGAATGGCGCGGCCACGGCGTCAGTACCGACATCGTCGAAGCCACCGCGCTGGCCGCGCTGGCCATCGTCAACCGTATCGAACGACAGACGCCGGCCACCCCGCCGGTCGCCGTCGCCAACCTGTAAGGAGCCGTCATGAGCAACACGCCTTTCCTTTGGCACAACGGTCGCATCAAGCCCTGGGCCGATGCCAGCGTCCACGTCAGCACGCATGCCCTGCACTACGGCTCCTCGGTGTTCGAGGGCGAGCGCGTCTACGCCACGCCGCAAGGCCCGGCGTATTTCCGGCTGGCCGAACACACGCGCCGGCTGTTCGAATCCGCGGCGATCTACGAGATCGAGATCGGCTACAGCGAGGACGAGATCAACGCGGCCTGCTTGGAACTGATCCGTGCCAACGCGATGCGCTCGGCTTACGTGCGGCCCATCGTGTTCCGCGGCGCCGGCGGCCTGGGCGTGCTGCCTAAGGGCGGCTCGCCGGTCGAGGTGGCGATCATGGCGCTGGACTGGGGCGCGTATCTGGGCGACGCGGTGGAAAAAGGCGCGGACGTTTGCGTGTCCTCGTGGCATCGCCCCGCACCGAACACCTTGCCGAGCTGGGCCAAAGCCGGCGGCAACTACCTCAGCAGCCAGCTGATCGGACTGGAAGCGCGCCGCGGTGGTTACGACGAAGGCATCGCGCTGGGTCACAACGGCCTGCTCAGCGAAGGCGCCGGCGAAAATCTTTTCCTGGTCAAGCGCGGCAAGCTGCTCACGCCGCCATCGAGCGCCGGCATCCTCGCCGGCATCACCCGCGACAGCGTGCTCACGCTGGCCGCCGATCTCGGCATCACCGTGGAAGAGCGCGACCTGCCCCGCGAGGCGCTGTATACCGCCGACGAAGTGTTCATGACCGGCACCGCCGCCGAGATCACGCCGGTGCGCTCGGTGGATCGCAAGGTCGTCGGCCCAGGCACGCCCGGCCCGATCACCAGGCAATTACAGCAGGCGTTCTTCGGCCTGTTCGACGGCCGTACCGAAGATCGTTGGAACTGGCTAACGCCGGTCCATGCCGCCGTCACTGCACAGGAGGCTGCATGAGCGGCAAGACCTTATTCGAGAAAGTGTGGAACGCGCATGTCGTCGTGCCCGAGACTACCGACACGCCCGCGGTTCTCTACGTCGACCTGCACCTGGTGCACGAGGTGACTTCGCCGCAGGCGTTCAGCGAGCTGCGCGAGCGCGGCCTGCCGTTGCGTCGCCCCGATCGCATGCTGGCCACGCTGGATCATTCCACGCCGACCTTGCCGACGAACGCCGACGGCAGCCGCCCCTACGCGAACGCCGAAGCGCAGGCGCAAGTGACCCAGCTGGAAACGAACTGCCGCGAGTTCGGCGTCGAACTACACGGCTGGGACAGCGCCGATCGCGGCATCGTGCACGTGATCGGTCCGGAACTCGGTGCCACCCAGCCCGGCATGACGATCGTCTGCGGGGACAGCCACACGTCCACGCATGGCGCGTTCGGCGCGCTGGCATTCGGCATCGGCACCACCGAGGTCGGCCACGTGATGGCGACGCAGTGCCTGCTGCAACGCAAGCCGAAAACCATGGCGATTCATGTGGACGGCCAGTTGCCGCCGGGCATCGGCGCGAAGGATCTGATCCTGCACATCATCGGCACGATCGGCGTCGACGGCGGCACCGGCTATGTACTCGAGTACCGCGGTGCGGCGATCGAGGCGCTGTCGATGGACGAGCGCATGACCGTCTGCAACATGTCGATCGAAGCCGGCGCACGCGCGGGACTGATCGCGCCGGACGAGACCACCTTCGCCTGGTTGAAGGGACGTCCGCGCGTGCCGCAAGGCACCGCGTGGGATACCGCGGTGGAACGCTGGCGCGCCTTGCGCAGCGACGACGACGCCACCTACGACTGCGAAGTCCGCATCGACGCGGGCAAGGTGAAGCCGACAGTCACCTACGGCACCCATCCTGGCATGGCGATCGCGATGGACGCGCCGGTGCCGGCCGCCACCAATGCGCAGGAACGCCGCGCGCTGGAGTATATGAAAAGCGAAGCGGGCAAGCCGATGCAGGGCACGCCGGTCGACGTGGTGTTCGTCGGCAGCTGCACCAACTCGCGCCTGTCCGATCTGCGCGAGGCCGCCAACGTGCTGCGCGGCCGCCGCGTCGCTGACGGTGTGCGCATGCTGGTCGTGCCCGGCTCCGAAGCGGTGCGCCGCGATGCCGAGCGCGAGGGGTTGCATCAGATATTCACCGCCGCCGGCGCCGAGTGGCGTGTGCCGGGTTGCTCGATGTGCATCGCCATGAATGGCGACCTGGCACAGCCGGGCCAACTGGTGGTGAGCACCTCCAACCGCAACTTCGAAGGCCGCCAAGGCAAGGGCGCGCGCACCGTGCTGGCCAGCCCGGCCACTGCCGCCGCATCTGCATTGGCCGGCCGCATTGCCGATCCGCGCGAATACCTGGTGGAGGTGGCGGCATGAACGAAGCACATGTTCTACCCCCTCTCCCCCACGGGGAGAGGGCTGGGGTGAGGGGCCAATCTTGCGGAGCACGCGCATCGAAGCGCGCTTCGATCAACACCACCGCGAGCACCCGCCCCTCATCCGCCCCTTCGGGGCACCTTCTCCCCGGCGGGGAGAAGGGACTTTGCCCTTCGGAGGTTTTCTGATGAAGCCCATCACCCGCATCCACTCGCGCACCGCTGTGCTGGCCGACGAGAACATCGATACCGACCGCATCATCCCGGCGCGCTTCCTCACCACCACCACCCGCGAAGGGCTGGGCAAGCTGTGTTTCCACGACTGGCGCTACCAGGCCGACGGCAGCGACAACCCCGCCTTTCCGCTGAACCAGCCGCAGGCGCAGGGCTGTTCCATCGTCGTGGCGGGGCGCAATTTCGGCTGCGGCTCCTCGCGCGAACACGCGCCGTGGGCGCTGCTCGACTATGGCGTGCAGGCGGTGCTGTGCAGCGAGATCGCGGACATCTTCCGCGGCAACGCGCTGAAGAACGGCTTGCTGGCGATCGTGATCGACGAGCTCGAACACCGTTGGCTGCTCAAGCATCCCGGCATCGAGCTGGTGATCGACGTGCGCGGCCAGTTCATCGCGCTGCCCGACGGCGGCCGCATTCCGTTCCGGCTGGAGCCGTTCGCGCGGCACTGCCTGCTCAACGGCGTCGACCAGCTCGGCTACCTGCTGCAACACACCGATGCGATCAATCACTACGAACAACAGGAGAAAGCAGCATGAAGGCGCACATCGTCACCTTGCCCGGCGATGGCGTCGGCCCCGAAGTCACCGCCGCCGCGGTCGCCGTGTTGAAAACCGTGGCCGCCCGATACGAGCACGTGTTCACGTTCGACGAGCAGCTGATCGGTGGCGCCGCGATCGATGCCACCGGCGAACCGCTGCCGGCCGCGTCGCTGACCGCCTGCCAGTCTGCCGATGCGGTGCTGCTGGGCGCGGTCGGCGGCCCGAAGTGGTCCGATCCGAACGCGAGCGTGCGTCCCGAACAGGGCTTGCTGGCGCTGCGCGCCGCGCTGGGCGTGTACGCGAACCTGCGCCCGCTGCAGGTGCATCCGGCACTGGCCAACCTGTCGCCGCTGAAGAACGAGAAACTGAAAAACGTCGACGTGCTGTTCGTGCGCGAGCTGACCGGCGGCGCCTACTTCGGCGCGAAGACGCGCAGCGCCGACACCGCCACCGACGAATGCAAGTACACCGTCGCCGAAGTCGAGCGCGTGGTGCGCCGTGCGTTCGAGCTGGCACGTGGCCGCCGGCATCACCTCACCTCGGTGGACAAGGCGAACGTGCTGGAGACCTCGCGCCTGTGGCGTAGCACTGTGCAGCGCATCGCCACCGACTATCCGGACGTGAAGGTCGAGCACCAGCTGGTCGACTCGATGGCGATGCTGCTTCTGACCCAGCCCAACCGCTACGACGTGGTGGTTACCGAGAACCTGTTCGGCGACATCCTCACCGACGAGGCCGCCGCGCTGGCCGGTTCGCTCGGCCTGCTGCCGTCCGCGTCGATGGGCGACGGCAAGGCCGGCTTGTACGAGCCGATCCATGGCTCCGCGCCGGACATCGCCGGCCAGGGCGTGGCCAATCCGGTCGGCGCGATCCTCTCCGTGGCACTGCTGCTGCGTCACTCGCTGG
>Ga0209674_100720_pt1 | contig 11324 bp, 10 predicted proteins | sample AraplaCvi_mMS_r2_FD_184279 | JGI IMG/M metagenome (GOLD analysis project Ga0209674, IMG submission 184279) | Arabidopsis root microbial communities from North Carolina, USA - plate scrape CL_Cvi_mMS_r2 (SPAdes) (version 2) | ecosystem: Host-associated > Plants > Roots > Endosphere | place: USA... | reverse complement strand
GCGCGCTCGCCTGCAGCGAACACGGACCACGCGGTGTCCGAATAGTCCTTGAGCAGCGTCTCGGTACGCATATCGATCTCGTTGGTGCGGCTTTGTGCCACCGCAGCCTGGAGCGCCGAGTATTCGGTTGCGGCAGCCTGCTCGTGGTTGGCGCGGTGCGCCTTCCACTGTTGCCAGCCGAAGATCAGCACCAGCCCAAGGCTGATGCCGACGGCAATGGAGACGCCGTTCTTGCGCAGCCACTGCTGGACGCGCTCGCCCTGTTCGTAATCGTCGTATACGTCGAATGCCATGCAATCACCCGCTGCGCTCCGCGCAGCCATACCAGGGAGGGAAACGAGCCCGGACCGGCCATCGGCGATGGCGGCGCGGAATCAATAGGCAAGGATACCCGAAAAGCACGGGCCGGCGGCGCCGCGCGGCATCGCGCGACGCGACACGGAGATCAGAAGGCGACCGGCGCCGCCTTGCCGTCGCGGATGTCGACCCGGAAACGAGCCACGTTGGCCCGACGGAACGCATCGAGCTGAATCGGCTGGCCGTCGACCGACACCTGGGCGCCATTGGCATTGCCGATGCGCACATCGAGCGGGCTGTCGCTGCGATAGGACTTCTGCGTGCCAGCCGGCAGAATGCCGTACTCGAGACGCGAACCGTCGGCAGCGGTGACTTCCACCCAGCTCGCGGACGGCAGGTCGAGGGTGAGGCTGTGGCCGCCTTGCCCCGCACCGGCTTCCGGCGTTGCCGCGCTGGCCAGCGGCGTCTTGTTGGCCGTGGCGTGATCGAGCGGCGGGAACATGGCCATGGACGCGAGCAGCGGCTGCTGGTCCTCGACGCGCTGCTCGGCGTTGACCGCCGGCTTGTTCTCGGTGGTGGCGACGCTGGCCGCCGACGCGGCCGACGACGAGGCTGCGGGCGCGTCCTGCTGCGCGACCGGGCTTGCATCGAGCGGCGCGAGGCGGGCCATGTCGCGGTCGAGCGTGCCACGCACGCCCAGCCACACCATCGGCACGACGATGACCGCGGTCAGCACGACATACGTAGCGGCCGTGAGATAGCGCTCGAAGAGGTAGCGCGAGTGAGACACCCCACCCGTGACCACCAGCTCAGGCTGGCGAGGCGTCAAACGGGCCAGTTCGGCCTGGATGGCGTCTTCGTCCACACCGACGTGGTGGCCGTACTTGGTGAGATAACCCGCAAGATAGACCTGGTAGTCGATACCGCCGTACTCGCCCGCCTCGAGCTGGCGCAGCAGGCGCGTCGGGAGGCGCAATGCCTGGCCGCAGGCCTCGATGCTGTAGCCGCGCGCCTCGCGGGCGGCGCGAAGACGCGCGCCGAAACCGGTCGAGGGGGCGGCGTGATCGATCAGCACACGGCCGTCGTCCTCGGTGGTGCCAACGAGCTGGGGATCCATGGCGTGCTCCCTGTCTGCATGCGATTCGAGCCCCGCGAACAGGTCCTGTTCGCGTCCGTCCCGACCGGAAGAATTCGAAGATACTGGGGTCATTGACGTGCGGTGGCTTCGAGTGCGCGCGCGGGTTCCGAATCCGGGAACTTTTCGCGCAGGCGTTTGGCGTAGTCCTGGGCAACCTCCCCGTTGCCCAGCCGGAGCTCGATGTCGTGACCGAGCTTCAACGAATCCGGGCTCGGCGCCCCGAGCGCTTCATAGCGCTGCAGGAAGGCACGGGCCCGAAATGCATCGTTCTTAAGGTACAACACGCGCGCCATCTGATACAGGGCGTCGGCGTTGTTCGGATTGCGATCGAGCGCCTTGCGGAAGTAGCCCTCTGCCGCGTCGTAGTCCTGCGATTGCATCTGGCAGGTACCCGCGTTGGTCAGGGCGAGATCAGGCGTTTCGTAGAAAGGATCGGCCAGGGCGCGATCGAAGAACGGCTTGGCCTCCGCCGGGCGCTGCTGCTTGCACAGGAACACGGCGAGGTTGTTGTTCACTGAGCCCTTCTTGGGGTCGTACTCCGCCGCCTTGCGGTAATGAAGCTCGGCATTGACGGGGTCGTTGATGCGCTCGTAGAGCACGGCGATCACGGTGTGCGCCGGCACGTATTTCGGGTCGAACTGCAGGGCTTTCTGCAGCTTTTCCATGGCGCCCTTGAGGTCGCCGTTCTGCATGTAGCGCTGGCCGAGTTCGGTGTGGACCTCTGCCCCCTTGGCACGATCATCGGCGGCCGTCGAGGGCTTCAGCCCCGAACCGCTCCCTACGCAGCCAGCGCACGCAAAAGCGAGCGCTGCCAGCATCCCCCACCGCTCAAGCCGCATTCACCACTCCCTCTGCGAGTTTCTTGCGGAATTCCGCCTGACGGCGGGTACGGTCCACGACCTGGCCCTTCAATTGACCGCAGGCGGCGTCGATGTCGTCGCCGCGCGTGCGACGGAGCATCGTCAGCACACCGGCGTTGAGCAACTGGGTCTGGAAGGCGCGGATCTCGTCCTGCCCCGAGCGCTCGAAACGCGCACCGGGGAACGGATTGAACGGAATGAGGTTGACCTTGTTGGCCCCGGGCAGCCTGCGCATGAACTTGATCAGCTGGCGAGCATGCTCGGGCTGGTCGTTCACGCCCTTCATCAGGGTGTATTCGAACGTGATCGACGTGCGCGGCGCGCGCTGGATGTAGCGCTCACAGGCGCCCATCAGCTCGGCCAGCGGATAGCGCTTGTTCAACGGCACCAGCTCCGTACGGAGCTCGTCATTGGCGGCGTGCAGGGACACGGCGAGCGAGACGTCGCTCTCGGCCGAGAGGCGATCGATCATCGGCACCAGGCCGGCGGTGGACAAGGTGACGCGCTTGCTCGCCAGGCCGAAGCCGAGGTCGTCGCGCATCAGGCTCATGGCCTTGACCACGTTGTCGAAGTTCAGCAGCGGCTCGCCCATGCCCATCATCACCACGTTGGTGATGCGGCGCTGCTGGTGCGGCACGTTGCCGAGATGTTTGGCCGCGACCCATACCTGACCGATGATCTCGGCCGTGGACAGGTTGCGGGAGAAGCCCTGGGTCGCCGTGGAGCAGAACTGGCAGTTCAGGGCGCAGCCCACCTGCGAGGACACGCACAGCGTGCCGCGGGTGGGCTCCGGGATGTACACCGTCTCGATGGCGTTGCCGCCATCCATGCCAAGCAGCCACTTGTGGGTGCCGTCGACCGCGCCTTTCTCGAACACGGTCTTCGGCGGCCCGACGTAGCAGCTGGCCGTGAGCTTCTCGCGCAACGCCTTGCCGACATCGGTCATCTTCTCGAAATCGCTTTCGAGACGGTGGTAGATCCACTTCATGACCTGCTCGGCACGGTACGGCTTCTCGCCCAACTGGGCGAAGAAATCGCGCAGTCCCTGGCGATCGAAGTCGAGCAGGTTGACCTTTTCGGCTGGCGTATTCACGGCATGGCTCAGTGCGAGACGACTTCCGTCGTGCGGAAGAAGTAGGCGATCTCGACGGCAGCGGTTTCAGCGGCGTCGGAGCCGTGAACCGCATTGGCGTCGATCGATTCGGCGAAGTCGGCGCGGATGGTGCCCGGCGCGGCTTCCTTCGGGTTGGTGGCACCCATGAGTTCGCGGTTCTTGAGAATCGCGCCCTCGCCTTCCAGCACCTGGATCATCACCGGGCCCGAGATCATGAATTCGACGAGCGCGTTGAAGAACGGGCGCTCCTTGTGTACGGCGTAGAAACCCTCGGCTTCGGCGCGGCTCAGCTGGGCCATGCGCGCAGCGACGACCTTGAGGCCAGCGCCTTCGAAACGGGCGAGGATTTGACCGATGACGTTCTTCTTGACGGCATCCGGCTTGATGATCGAAAGGGTGCGCTCCAGCGCCATACGAGTGCTCCGGGAAATGAACGAGGAAAGAGGACCCCAGCCAGGCCCTTGGGTGCCCGGTGGTAGTTTGCGGCCAAAGACGTCCGGAATGACTGACTTAGCACACGAAATCTTGACAGATTCTAGCTCATCCGCAAGCCGTTTGCAGGCGTGTGCGGTCGCAGATTGACCCATCCGAGGCTGTGGGCGTAACCTCAAACGATCGTTTGATTCAAACCATCCGCCTGCGGAGTCCGCCGACATGACGAACGCACCCTATGCGTCCCGCGAACGAAGCACCAAAGAGCGGATCCTGGGTGCCGCCGAGGCGTTGTTCGCCACCCATGGCTTTGCTGGGGCCTCGCTCCGTCAGGTGACGGCGGCGGCCCGGGTCAACCTGGCCGCCGTGAACTACCACTTCGGCTCCAAGGACAAGCTCATCGAGGAGGTGTTCCGCCGCCGCCTGGACGAACTGAACAGCCGTCGCCTGGCTGCTCTGGGCAAGATTGCCGGTCAGCAGGGCACCCGCCTCGAGGACGTGCTGGACGCCTACATCCGCCCTGCCCTCGACCTGTCCCGCACGGACGGCGGCGGCGCGGCGTTCGTCCGGGTGCTGGCCCGGGCCTACGCCGAGCACAACGAGACGCTGCGCCGCTTCCTTTCGGACAACTACGGCCACGTGCTGCGCCAGTTCGCCACCGAATTCGGCCGCCTGCTGCCGGGGTTGGCCAAGGAAGAAATCTACTGGCGCCTGGACATCGTTACCGGCGCCCTCACTTACGCGATGGCCGACTTCGGCATCATCCAGCGCAAAAACGACGTCGCCGAGCGCGACCACCGCGAAGCCGCGGCCGAGCACCTCATCGGCTTTGCCGCCGCCGGCCTGCGCAACCCTTCCGTTTCGAACGCCACGGCCACTCGTTGACCGTGACGATCCTTGAGCCATCGGAGATCACCATGACCGCAACACCGTTACGCATTCGCAAGGCCGCGGTACTCGGCGCCGGTGTCATGGGCGCGCAGATTGCCGCGCACCTGACGAACGCCAACGTGGAAACCGTGCTGTTCGACCTTCCCGCCAAGGAAGGTCCGAAGAGCGGCATCGCCATCAAGGCGATCGCCAACCTCGCCAAGCTCTCGCCGGCACCGCTGGCCGAGAAGAGCCTCGGCGCCGCGATCATCCCGGCCAACTATGAGGAAGACCTTGCCCAGCTCGCCGACGTGGACCTCATTATCGAGGCCATCGCCGAGCGGATGGACTGGAAGCTGGATCTCTATACGAAGATCGCACCTCACGTATCGCAGACGGCCGTGCTCGCCAGCAACACCTCCGGCCTGTCGATCAACGGCCTCGCCGAAGCGCTGCCGGAAGAACTCCGCCATCGCTTCACCGGCGTGCATTTCTTCAATCCGCCGCGCTATATGCACCTGGTCGAGCTGATCCCCACCCGGCTCACCGACGCTGCCGTGCTCGAAGGTCTCGAAGCCTTCCTTACCACCACGCTCGGCAAGGGCGTGGTGTACGCGAAGGACACCCCGAACTTCATCGGTAACCGCATCGGCGTGTTCTCGATGCTCTCTACGATGCACCACACCGAGGCGTTCGGCCTCGGCTTCGACACCGTGGACGCGCTTACCGGTCCCGCCATCGGCCGCCCGAAGAGCGCCACCTTCCGCACGGCAGACGTCGTGGGCCTGGACACCCTGGCGCACGTGGTCAAGACCATGAGCGACACCCTGCCCGACGATCCCTGGCATCGCTATTTCCAGCCGCCCGCCTGGCTGAAGGGCCTGATCGACAAGGGCGCGCTGGGCCAGAAGACGGGCGCGGGCGTGTACCGCAAGGCCGGCAAGGACATCGTGGTGCTCGACCTGCAGAAGCAGGACTACCGCCCGTCCGAGCAGAAGGCATCCGACGAGGTATCGGCCATCCTCGCCATCAAGGATCCGGCTGAGAAGTTCGCAAAGCTGCGCGCATCGGCCGATCCGCAGGCGCAGTTCCTGTGGGCCGTGTTCCGCGATCTCTTCCATTACACCGCTTATCACCTGGCCGACATCGCCGATACGGCGCGTGACGTCGACTTCGCCATTCGCTGGGGTTACGGCTGGAAGCTCGGTCCGTTCGAGATCTGGCAGTCGGCCGGCTGGCAGCAGATCGCCGGCTGGGTCGCCGAGGACATTGCCGCCGGCAAGGCCATGAGCAATGCCCCGCTGCCGGCGTGGGTGACCGACGGTCGCACGGGCGTACACGGTAAGGCCGGTTCGTTCTCGGCCGCCGCGAACGCCGACAAGCCGCGTTCTAGCCATCCGGTCTACCAGCGTCAGGCGTTCCCCGATCCGATCCTGGGCGAGCGCTTCGACCAGGGCACCACGGTCTCGGAAAACGACGGCGTGCGTCTGTGGCATGCCGGCGACGACATCGGCGTGATCTCGTTCAAGACCAAGATGCACACGGTCAACGATCAGGTGCTTGACGGCATCCAGCACGCCATCGGTCTTGCCGAGCAGCAGTTCCGCGGCGTGGTGCTCTGGCAGCCGTCGGAGCCGTTCTCGGCCGGCGCCGACCTCAAGGGTGCGCTGGGTCTTCTGCAGGCCGGCAAGCTCGCCCAGTTCGAAGCGATGGTGGCGAACTTCCAGGCCACCAGCATGCGCATCAAGTATTCGCTGGTGCCGGTGGTCGCGGCGGTGCGCGGTCTCGCGCTGGGCGGCGGTTGCGAGTTCCAGATGCACTCCGCCCGCACGGTGGCGGCGCTCGAAAGCTACATCGGCCTCGTGGAAGCGGGCGTCGGTCTGCTTCCCGCAGGCGGTGGCCTGAAGGAGCTGGCCGTACGCGCTGCGCAGGCCAACCCGGAAGACCCGTTCGAATACCTCAAGAAAGTGTTCGAGACGGTGGCGATGGCAAAGGTCTCCGCCAGCGCCCTCGAGGCGAAGTCGCTCGGCCTGCTGCGCAAGGACGACGTGATCGTCTTCAACGGTTACGAGTTGCTGCATGTCGCCAAGTCCCAGGCACGCGCCCTGGCGGAATCGGGCTACCGTCCGCCGCTGCCCGCTCGCGCCATTCCCGTTGGCGGTGACGTCTCCACGGCCACGTTCAAGTCATCGCTCGCCAATCTGGCCGAGGGCTATTTCGCCTCCGCCCATGACATCGACATTGCCGGCCGCATTGCCGACACCCTGTCGGGCGGTCGGATCGAACGGGGTTCGCTGGTGGACGAGAACTGGTTGTTGGCGCTTGAGCGCCGCCACTTCGTGGAACTGGCCCAGACCGAAAAGACCCAGGCGCGTATTGCCCACACGATGACGACGGGGAAGCCGCTGCGTAACTGATGCGCCACGCGCTCTGACGCAACCGACTCTCCCCCTTAAAGGAACCACCCCATGAGCAAGCAAGTGCAAGACGCCTATATCGTCGCCGCCACCCGCACCCCCGTGGGCAAGGCGCCGCGTGGCGTATTCCGCAACACCCGCCCCGACGACATGCTCGCGCACGTCATCCGTGCCGTGCTGGAGCAGGCACCAGGGATCGACCCGGCACTGATCGCCGACGCGATCATCGGCTGTGCGATGCCGGAGGCCGAGCAAGGCATGAACGTGGCGCGCATCGGCGTGCTGCTGGCGGGCCTGCCCGAGCAGGTACCCGGCGTCACCATCAACCGCTTCTGCTCGTCGGGCGTGCAGGCCATCGCGATGGCCGCCGACCGCATCCGCCTGGGCGAGGCCGACCTCATGCTGGCCGGTGGCACCGAGTCGATGAGCATGGTGCCGATGATGGGCCACAAGGTGGCAATGAACCCCGCCATCTTCGAAAACGACGAGAACCGCGCCATTGCCTTCGGCATGGGCATCACCGCCGAGAAGGTCGCCGAGCGCTGGAAGGTCAGCCGCGAGGATCAGGACCGCTTCGCTCTGCAGTCGCATCAGCGCGCCATCGCTGCCATTGCGGCCGGCGAGTTCAAGGACGAGATCACGCCGTTCCAGCTCGACGACCGCTACCCGGATCTGAAGAACCATAGCGTCCGCGAGGATCGCCGGATCATCGATACCGACGAAGGCCCGCGCCAGGACACGTCGCTGGAAGTGCTGGGCAAGCTGCGCCCGGTGTTCCGTAACGGCCAGTTCGGTGGATCGGTCACGGCCGGTAACTCGTCGCAGATGTCCGACGGCGCCGGCGCCCTGCTGATCGCCAGCGAGAAGGCCATCAAGGATTACGGCCTGACGCCGCTGGCTCGCTTCGTGGGCTTCTCGGTGGCCGGCGTCGCGCCGGACATCATGGGCATCGGTCCCAAGGAAGCCATTCCGAAGGCGCTCAAGCAGACCGGCATCAGCCAGGATCAACTGGACTGGATCGAACTCAACGAGGCGTTCGCCGCGCAGGCCTTGGCAGTGATCCGCGACCTCGGTCTCGACCCGGCCAAGGTGAACCCGCTCGGCGGCGCCATTGCCCTAGGCCACCCGCTGGGTGCTACCGGCGCGGTCCGCGCGGCTACGTTGATCCACGGCCTGCGTCGCCGCAAGCAGAAGTACGGCATGGTCACCATGTGCATCGGCACCGGCATGGGCGCCGCGGGCGTGTTCGAAGCCCTGTAATACCCCGGTACATGCTGGCTCTCCCGGTATTGGCCGTGGGAGTCAGCCAGCACCCCATCGCCAGCAGGCTGGCTCCCACCGCAAAACCTCACCGGCTTGGTGGGAGCCGATCTTCCGGCGAGGTGTGGTGGGAGCCAGCCTGCTGGCGATGGGGGTATCGGCAACGCAACAACCGGCTGGAGCCGCCTCGGCGGAGGAAGCCAACAAAGAGGTGTAGCGGCTTCACGGCCCCCTCGCCGCCAAGCCTGGCTACCACCGGCTCCTACGGCCGCTGGTGTTTGGGGTAACCTCGGCCGATGCACGGCATTCACTTGATCGATACCGGCTTCGGCCGCCCTTCTTTCGACGCCGCCTACCTCGTGGTGGAGCGCGGCCGCGGTGCCTTCATCGATAGCGGCACGACGCACTCGCTACCCCGCTTTCTCGACGCACTCGACACCGCGGGCATCGAACCGACCGACGTCGATTGGCTGATCCTCACCCACGTGCACCTGGATCACGCGGGTGGCGCCGGTAGCCTGATGCAACACCTTCCGAACGCGAAGCTGGCCGTGCATCCTCGCGGTGCGCGGCACATGATCGACCCGTCCGCGCTCATCGCCGGTGCGGCAGGCGTCTACGGTGAGGACATCGTTCGCCGCGATTACGGCGACATCGTTCCCGTGCCCACGGATCGTGTCGTGGAAGCCCACGATGGCTTCGCCATCGACCTCGCAGGACGCGCCCTGCTCTGCCTCGACACCCCGGGGCATGCCCGCCACCACATCGCCATCCACGACGAACGCGCCAATGCGTTCTTCACCGGCGATATCTTCGGCCTGTCCTATCGGGAGCTGGATTCACCCGGCGGCGCCTTCATCATTCCGACGACGTCGCCGGTGCAGTTCGAGCCCGAGGCGGCGCATGCATCCATTGAGCGCATGCTGGGTTACGAGCCGGAGGCGATGTACCTCACCCACTACGGAAGAGTGACCGAGGTGGCGCGGCTTGCCGCCGACCTGCACGAGCAGATCGACGCCATGGTGGCCATCGCCCAACGTCACGCCGCCGCTCCGGATCGCGAAGAGCGCATCGTGCAGGAATTCACGGACCTCTACGTTTCGCGCGCACAGAACCAAGGCGTGACGCTGCCAGCCGCCGACATTGCGAAGCTCCTCGCCATCGACATCCGCCTGAACGCGCAAGGCGTTGTCGTGTGGCTGGACCGCGGTACGCGCTGACCAGCCCAGCGTCAGGCCAGTCGCGTGCCGTTCGGTACCGGTCGCTCGGTCGTCGTGATGACCACGCCGTCGTCGGTATGAAAGCCGGTCAAGAGGAACTGCGATCGGAAGGGACCGATCTGCTTCTCGGGAAAATTGATCACGCCGACGATCTGCTTGCCGACCAACTCGTCCGCCTGATAGATCGCGGCGACCTGCGCACTCGTCTTCTTTTCACCGTGCGGACCGAAGTCGACCCAGATCTTGTAAGCCGGCCGACGCGCTTCCGGAAACGCCTCGGCGCGCACGATCGTCCCGGCGACCAGCATCACCTTCTCGAAATCGGCCCACGTAATCTCTTCGCTCATCTCATCCTTCCAGTCGCGACTTCATCCAGTCGCGCCATTCGTTGTGCCAGTAGGTGCCCTGCGCCGCCAGATAGCCGAACGGGCGGTGCACCGGTTCCAGACCGAAGCCCGAGTAATCCGCCAACGCAGGCTCATTCGAGGCGATGGCATCCGCCAGCACTTCACCGGCCGCACAGGTGGGCGCAAGGCCGTGACCGCCAAACGCCTGGGCATACCAGAGCCCGTTGCCATGGGTTCCGACCTGGGGCATCTCATGCCGAGCGTAGCTCATGAGCCCCGACCACGCCTGCTCGATCCGCACGTCCTTTAGCGACGGAAACACCGTCGCGAGGTCGCGCTTCAACAACCGCTGCACCGCACGCGGCGAACGATCGCGCACCGAGATCCGCCCACCCCACAGCAAGCGCGTATCGGACAACGGTCGATAGTAGTCGAAGGCGAAGCGGGTGTCGTAGATGGCGGCACGTGTGCGTACGCACTCACGTAGACGCTCGCCAAGCGGCTCGGTCACCATCACGTACGTAGCGATGGGCAGCACCGCATGGTCGATGCGCCTGTCCAATCCGGCAAGATAGCCACCGCAGGCCAGCACCACGTTCGGGGTCTCCACGACCGCGCCACCGACGTGCACGGCCCACCCCGCGCCACGGCGTTCCAGCCGCCGCACCCGCGATCCTTCGTGGATGGCAATTCCCACGCGTTCGGCAGCGGACGCCAGGCCGCGTGCATACGCCAGCGGGTCGATGTGCAATGCATTCCGCTCGTAGAGTCCGTCGTGATATCGCGCACTGCGGACGAACTCGTGCATCGCGTCCTCGGGAAGCCACTGCCAGTCGGCGTCGTAGTGTTCCGCCAGGAGACGTTGCCGCTCACGCAATACGCCAGCGTCGCGGAACCAGTTCGCCCATACGACGCCCGCGTCCACCGCGTCGCAATCGATCGATAAGGCCTGAATGCGATCGCGGATGAGGTTCACCGCATCCACCGTGCGCGTATACAGACGCTTGGCGCGCTCGGCGCCCGCCTTTTCGAGCAATGCCTTCTCGCCGAGCGAATACCCCGCGAAGACGAAGCCGCCGTTACGCCCCGATGCACCAAAGCCGATCGATTTCGACTCCAGCAGCACGACATCGCGCACGCCGCGCGCTGCCAATCCCAGAACCGTATTGAGGCCAGCGAAGCCACCGCCGACCACCACTACCGCCGCCTCGCGTCGCCCTTGCAAGGGCGGCCGCGGCGCGGGCGCGGGCACTCGGTCGTGGTACCAGGACGGCATGGGCGGCGGTTCCTCGGGGAGACGTGCGTTGTACGCCAGAGCGACGCACGGCGAAAGTGGCACGAGGACGCGGATCGCCCGGGGCTGCTGGCG
>Ga0209674_100719_pt1 | contig 11343 bp, 9 predicted proteins | sample AraplaCvi_mMS_r2_FD_184279 | JGI IMG/M metagenome (GOLD analysis project Ga0209674, IMG submission 184279) | Arabidopsis root microbial communities from North Carolina, USA - plate scrape CL_Cvi_mMS_r2 (SPAdes) (version 2) | ecosystem: Host-associated > Plants > Roots > Endosphere | place: USA... | reverse complement strand
GCCTGATGCTTCTGATTAAGCGGCCCGATGATCGGCTTCAGGTCGGCGACCGGCTTGTAGTCGGCCGGATCGATGTGCCGCCACGGAAGCGCGTTGTCGTAGGTGGACTCGCCGAACTCCTTCGCGTCGCCGTTCTGCGGGAACTGCACGTCGGGCGTGACGCCACGCAGCTGCGTGCTGTCGCCGTTGATGCGGATGAACTCGGCGATGGTCATCTTGAGTTCGCCGTACTTCGCGTCCTCGCCCGTGGTGGCCTTGCCGAACCGATCGAGGTCGACGAGGTTCTGCACGGTGCCCTTCCCGAAGGTCGGTTCGCCGATGATGATGCCGCGGCCGTAATCCTGGATGGCAGCGGCGAAGATTTCCGACGCCGATGCGGAACCGCGATTGACCAGCACCGCCATCGGGCCGTCCCACGCCATACCCGGCGCGTCGTCGCCCTGGGCGTCGACCTGACCGCGGGCATCGCGCACCTGCACGACCGGGCCGGTGTCGATGAACAGGCCGGTGAGTTCGGTGGCCTCGTTGAGCGAACCGCCGCCGTTATTGCGCAGGTCCATGATCACGCCTTCGACCTTCTGCGCCTTCAACTCGGTCAGCAACTTGGAGACGTCGCGCGTGGCGCTCTTGAAGTTGGCGTCGCCGTTACGGCGGGCACCGAAGTCCTGATAGAACGTGGGCAGTTCGATCACGCCGATCTTGCGCGTGACGTCGCCGTCCTTCACGTCGATGACCTTCGACTTCGCGGCCTGCTCTTCCATCGTGACCTTCTTGCGAACCAGGGTCACGATTTCGTGCTTGCCGTCCACGCCGGCATCGGCGGGAAGAATCTCGATGCGGACGGTGGTGTCCTTCTTGCCGCGGATCAGCTTGACCACGTCGTCCTGGCGCCAGCCCACCACGTCCACCATGGGGCCGGTCTCGCCCTGGCCGATGGCGACGATGCGATCGCCCGGCTTCATCTTGCCGGACTTGATGGCCGGGCCACCGGGTACGAGTTCACGGATGGTGGTGTAGTCGTCGCGTGCCTGCAGCACAGCGCCGATGCCTTCCAGCGACAGACGCATGGCGATGTCGAACGCATCCGCGGCGCGGGGGCCGAGGTAGTCGGTGTGCGGATCGGTCGAGTTGGCGTACGCGGTCATGAACGCCTGCGTCGCGTCCTCGTCGTCCAACTGGCGCACGCGGCTGATGTAGGTGGCGTAACGCTTGTCGAGCGTCTTGCGAATGTCGTCGTCGCTCTTGCCCGCCAGCTTCAGGCGCAGCCAGTCGTTCATCGTTCGCTTGCGCCACACGTCATCCAGCTCGGCCTGGTTCTTCGGTGCCGGAGCCTTCTTGCGGTCGAAGTTGAAGCTTTCCTTGCCGCTGAAATCGAAGCCCTGCTTGAGCAGGCTGCGCGCGTAGTTCATGCGATCGACGGCGCGCGTGACGTACAGATTGAACACCGAGAACGGCGCCGAGAGATCCTGGTTCCAGATCGCGTCGTCGAACTGCGTCTTCATCGGCTCGAACTTCGCGAGGTCTTCCTGCGTAAAGAAGACTTTCTCGCTGTCGAGCGACTCGATGTAGGCCTTGTAGATCTTGGCCGACATGGCGTCGTCGAGCGGCTGGGCCTGGTAGTGGAAGCGCGTGAGGAAGCGCGCGGACAACTGCGCCGCCTGGGCTTCGGCCTGCGTCGGCTTCAACGGCAGGCTGGACTCCTTGCGCTGCGGCTCCGGCGACGTGGCCGCTTCCGACGCGTCCTTGGGCTGCGGCGCCGCCGTGTTCGCCGGTGCGGCCTTGTCGGGCTGCTGCTGCGGCGATGCGACAGCCTGGGCCTGGGCGCCCGCGGCCGAAAGGGCCAGCAGGAGAGCGAACGCGGGGCGAAGAGTCATGTAGTCGGGGCCTCGGTATGTTGGGCGTGTTATTCGACGACGCCGGCGGCGTGCGCCATCAGGTCGGCATGGTAGGAAGATCGCACCAGCGGACCGGAAGCGACGTGGGAGAAACCCATGTCCTCACCGGCGACGCGCAGCGCCTCGAATTCGTCCGGCGTCCAGTAGCGGACCACCGGATGATGGTGCGCCGTGGGCTGCAGGTACTGGCCGATGGTGATCATGTCGACGTCATGGGCGCGTAGATCCCGCATCGTCTCCAGCACCTGCTCCATGGTCTCGCCCAGGCCGAGCATGATGCCCGACTTGGTCGGCACGCTCGGGTGCTGCGCCTTGAACCGCTTGAGCAGATCGAGCGACCACTGATAGTCGGCACCCGGACGCACTTCGCGGTAGAGGTGCGGCACGGTTTCGAGGTTGTGGTTGAAGACGTCCGGCGGGAAGTCCTTGAGGACGTCGAGCGCGCGCTCCATGCGACCCTTGCCGCGGAAGTCCGGCGTGAGGATCTCGATGCGGATGTCCGGGCTGGCATGGCGGACCGCGCGAATGCACGACGCGAAATGCTCGGCGCCGCCATCGCGCAGATCGTCACGGTCCACCGAGGTGATCACCACGTACTTGAGGCGCATGTCGCGGATGGTCTCGGCCAGGCGTGCCGGCTCGAGCGGGTCCGGCGCCAGCGGGCGGCCGTGGGCCACGTCGCAGAACGAGCAGCGACGCGTGCAGACCTCGCCGAGGATCATGAAGGTGGCGGTGCCCTTGGAGAAGCACTCGTGGATATTCGGGCAGGAGGCTTCCTCGCACACCGTGACCAGCGAGTTCTCGCGCAGCCGAGCCTTCAACTGCTGCACCGCATTGCCCTGCGGCAGGCGCACGCGAATCCAGCCGGGCTTGCGCAGCGCGGGCTGCGTGGTGTCGAAGCTCGCGCGGTTAAGCCCGATCTTGTCGTTGCCGAGCATTTTTTCGCCGGGTCGATCGACGACGGCGATAGGGATGCTGCGGGAGGGGGAAGCGGGAGTCTGGCTCATGTCGGCTACTGCCTCAGACCGCAAGGCGGGCGGGGAGTTCGGGAAGGATGGGATCGGCTGACACGGCGTGGAAGCCAAACTGCTTGCAGAATTCCTGTACCAGGACGTCTTCCACGTCCGCCAACCCCGACGGACCGCCCAAGTCTAGCACCTGGGTGACCTCCAAACCCTTGTAGCCGCAGGGATTGATGCGGTGATAGGGCTCGAGATCCATGTTTACGTTGAAGGCCAGGCCGTGGAAGCTGCAACCGCGGCGGATGCGCAGGCCGAGCGCCGCGACCTTGGCGCCAGCGACATACACACCGGGCGCACCTTCGCGCCGCTCGGCGCCGATGTTCCACTCGCCGAGCGTGTCGATGATGGCCTGCTCGATGCGGTTCACCAGCTCGCGCACACCCACGCCGACGCGGCGCAGGTCGATCATGGGGTAGGCCACGATCTGGCCCGGGCCGTGGTAGGTGACCTGACCGCCCCGGTCCACCCGCACGACCGGGATGTCGCCTGCGAACAGCACGTGCTCTTCGAGCCCCGCCTGCCCCAGCGTGAACACGGGGTCGTGCTCCAGCAGCCACAGCTCGTCGACGGTGTCGTCGGTGCGGTTGTCCGTGAAGGCGCTCATGGCCTTCCAAGTGGATTCGTAGGGGACGCGCCCCAGCCGGCGAACGTTCAGGGGGAGGGTCATGGGACGAGGGTCGTGGGGGATGTCGGGGAATTGTGGGCGACGGGCAAGGGATACAAGCATGTCCCGAGCACCCATCGCCAGCAGGCTGGCTCCCACCCTAACCCCGAGGCCAGCGGCTGGCGAGAGCCAGCCCACTGGCTATACCGGTTCCCGAGGACGAGGTAGGAACCAGCCCACTGGCTATACCTGTTCACGAGGACGGGGCAGGAGCCAGCCCACTGCCTATACCTGTTCCCGAGGACGGGGTAGGAACCAGCCTGCTGGCGACACCAGTTCACGAGGACGAGGTGGGAGCCAGCCTGCTGGCGATACCAGTTCACGAAGACGGGGTGGGAGCAAGCCTGCTGGCGATACCAGTTCACGAAGACGAGGTGGGAGCCAGCCTGCTGGCGATGCCGGCTCCCGAAGACGAGGTGGGAGCCAGCCTGCTGGCGATACCAGTTCACGAAGACGGGGGTGGGAGCCAGCCTGCTGGCGATGCCGGCTCGCGACGGGCTACATCGTGAAGCGGATATTCGCGTCGGCGCGCAGCGTACTGTGCGCTTCGAGGTACTTCTCGCGCGTCTGCGCGATGAAGCTCACCGTGACCGATTGGTAATTACCCGCCGGCGTCAGCTTCGTGGAGAGCGTCTCGTGCAGCACTTCCAGCCCGATACGGTGCAGCAGGGCAGGCACGTGCTTGTCGAGGCCCGCATTGGCGTTGCCGATCGCGGTGATCTCGAATTCGCCGGGAAACTGGAAACCCTTCCCTTCCTTCTGAGCATCGCTGAAGTCGATCTCGCGCATGGTCGCGCCTCCTTACTTCTTGTCGCCGTCGCTGTGGAACCACAGCATGATCGTGTCCCACAGGCGCGAGAAGAAACCGCCTTCGGGTGCATCGGCCAGGGCCACCAGCGGCGCCGTGAGCACCGGCTGGCCGTCGAGCGTGACGCGCAGCGTGCCGACCTGCTGGCCCTTCTTGAACGGGGCGATCAGGGTGGCGGGGATGTCGAGGTTGGCCTTGAGCTTGTCGTATTCGCCGCGCTTGACCGAGACGAGCGCGTCTTCAGTGAGGCCGAGCGCGATGGTGTTCTCCGCGCCCTTCCACAGCTTGGGCGTAGCCAACGGCTTGTTCGCCTCGTACAGCTTGTGCGATTCGTAGAAGCGGAAGCCATAGTTGAGCAGCGCCAGCGCCGCGTCAGCGCGACCCTTCTCGCTGCTCGCACCCATCACGATGGCGATCATGCGCGCGTCGCCCTGCTTCGCCGAAGCGGCGAGGCAGTAGCCAGCGGCAGCGGTGTGACCGGTCTTGATGCCGTCCACGGTGTTGTCGCGCCACAGCAGCAGATTGCGGTTGTGCTGCTTGATGCCGTTCCACTCGAACTCCTTCACGGCCGAGATCGCGTAGTCCTCGGGGAAGTCGTGGATCAGGGCGCGGGACAGCACCGCGATGTCGCGGGCGGTCGTGTAGTGATTGGCAACGGGGTAGCCCGACGCGTTCTGGAAGTTGGAGTGGTTCATGCCCAACTGCTTCGCGTACGCGTTCATCAGGTTCGCGAAGGCCGGCTCGGAGCCCGCGGTGTGCTCGGCAAGCGCGATGGCCGCGTCGTTGCCGGACTGGATGATCATGCCGTAGAGCAGATCCTTCAGCGGCACCTGGCTGTTGAGCTTGAGGAAGCTGGTGGAGCCGTCGGTACCGGCGCCACCGCCGCGCCAGGCGTTTTCGCTGATGGTGACCGGGTCGGTCATGTGGATCTTGCCGTTGCCGATCTCGGCGGAGACGACGTAGTCGGTCATCACCTTCGTGATCGAGGCCGGCTCGAGCTGGAGGTCGGGGTCCTTCGAGGCGATGATCTGCCCGGTGTTGTAGTCCATGAGCACCCAGCTCTTGCCTTCCACGTCCGGCGGCGGCGGCACCGGCGCCTCGGGCACGACCGGGCGAGGCACCACGGAGGGACGGGGCATGGGCTGCTGCGCCATGGTCACACCCGCGACGAGCGCAGCGGCGGCGAAGGCGAACAGGGAACGGGGCAAGAGCTTCATCGTTTCGGCGGTCCAGTCAAAGCAGGAAAAAAAGAGGGTCAGTCTACCGCGACCTGCGGCCTGGGCAGGCCCATGCCGGCGATCTGGTCGGTGACCCGGTCGGCGGTGTCCACGTCGGCCAGCGGGCCCACCCGCACCCGTCGCACGCTGCGACCGCCGATGGCGGTCTCGACGACACTGACAGGCCCGAGGCCTGCGCGGTTCAATTGATCGGCCACGCGGTTGGCATTGGCGACATCGGAAAACGCGCCCACCTGGAGATAGATGCTGGGTTTGCCGGGCACGGGGGGCGTGATGCTGGCCGTGGGGGCGCTACCTGCCACCGGCGGCAGGGCCTGGGCCGGCGAGATGTGGGTCATGCCGGCCACGCTGCCGTCGCCGTATCCCTCGGTTTCCTTGGCGACCGGCATGGCGGCCACGGCAGCCGCGGGGGTGGCTACCGCGCGGGGTGAGGGTGGCTGCGGTGCAGGGGCCGCCGCCGCTTTGCCGCTCTGTTGGCTTCTCGCCGCTATAGCGGCTCCCACAGGGCTGCTCACAGGGGGAGTGGTGTTTACGTAGGGTGCGCCGCGGTCGCTGCCGCTGTCGGTGGGATCGATGGCGCGCACCTCCACCAGGCCGGTGCCCTTGGGCCAGACACCGATCTTCACGGCGGCAGCGAAGGACAGATCGATGATCCGGTTCTCGTGGAACGGGCCGCGGTCGTTGATGCGGACGATGACGCTCTTGCCGTTCTCGAGGTTGGTAACGCGCGCGTAGCTCGGCAGCGGCAAGGTCTTGTGCGCCGCCGAGAACTGATACATGTCGTATTCCTCGAGGCTCGAGGTCTTGTAGCCGTGGAACTTGTTGCCATAGAACGACGCGATGCCGCGTTCCACGTAGCCGCGCGGACTGGGCAGCACGTTATAAGTCTGGCCGAGCACCGAATAAGGCGACTTGTTGCCATACAGCGCGCGCGGCTCGACCTTCGGCACGGGTTCGGGCAGCTTGCTCACGTCGGGAATGGCGGTCGGCACGCTGTCGGAGCTGCTGCGATAGCGGCTGGACTGCGAGCGACGGATGTCGTCGTAGCTGCGCGACGATGAGGGCGACGAGCCACCGCCACGCGACGACGGACGGCTGTTCTTGCCGCCGCCGCATGCAGTGAGCAAGGCCAGCACGAACACCACCAGGACGATGCGACACATCGAGCGGGCGTGCCGGGGCGTCGTGGCGCCCTGCTTCATCGCGCCTCCGGCCCGCCGACCCTCGCCCGGATTGCCTGGGCCAACTGATCGACGGCCATGGCGTACATCGGGCTGCGGTTATAGGTAGTGATGACGTAGAAGTTCTGGAACACGAACCAGTATTCGTCGCCGTTGGGGCCGTCCAGGCGAACGAGCTGCGCGTCGCGCCCCGGGTTCACGTGCTGCAACGGCGCAAAGCCATTGGCGACGAAGGATTCGATCGGCGCCACGGGACGCCAGTCCTTCGGCACCTCGGGCGGCACGGCACGACGGTCGGGCTGGGCCCGGATGGCGATCGGGCCACCGGCCTCCCAGCCATGCTGCGAGAAGTAGTTGGCCACGCTGGCGAAGATGTCGCCCATCGAGCCCTTCATGTCGATGCGGCCATCGTGGTCGTAGTCGACACCCCAGTCACGGATCGACGAGGGCATGAACTGACCCCAACCCTGCGCGCCCGCGTACGAGCCGGTCAACGTATCGAGCGACCCGCCCAGATGATTCGGCGGCAGCTCCAGCAGCACCTTGAGCTGTTCGCGGAAGAACGGCGCGCGCTTCGGGTAGTAGAACGCCAGCGTGGTCAGCGCATCGAGCACTTTCCACTTGCCCGTATTGCGCCCGTAGAAGGTTTCCACGCCCACGATCGCCACGATGTATTCGGGCGGCACGCCATAGCGCTTGCCGATGCCGTCGAGCAGCGCGCGATGTTCGCGATAGAAGTCGGCGCCGGCAGCGATCCGCTGTTCGGTGAGAAAGATCGGACGGTAGTCGCGCCAGGGCTTGCCCTCGGCCGGCCGGCTGATCGCGTCGAGGATCGCCTGCTGCTTCTTCGCGCCATCCAGCAGCGCATTCAAGGAGGCGCGGCTCTTGCCCGTGTCCTTCGCCACCTCGCGCACCAGTTGGTCCTGACCCGGATGGGTCTCGGCGAACGCCGTTGCGGAAAGCAGGGGGAAGACGATCATCGCGCCAGCGAGGCGCGGAAGGAGGCGTGCGGGTCGTGCGCGTCGCGCGGCGAGAACTTCATCCATGCGCCGAAGCGTAACACGCACATCCGGCACACCTGGGGCCCTCTTCGGCCAACGTTCAGGCCATGGAAGCCATCCGTTCGATGCGTAGGCCGAGGACGTCGCCCGCAACGAGGCTCGCACGACGCGCGCCATTTCAGCCCGCATCCACGCTTGACGCGTATACTCTTGCGGCAACATCCGCAGCCTGGCACGACCATGCCACCGCACGCTCCAACCGACCGGATCCGGACTGCCGGCCAGTGGCACTGACCCTCACCCCCGAAATGATCCTCGTGCTGGGCCTGGTGGGCTTCACCATGCTCATGCTCGTTCTGGAGTGGATCCGGGCGGACATGGTCGCTCTGCTCGTCGTGGTCACGATCGGCCTCACCGGCCTGATCCCCGGCGACCAGGTGTTCAACGGCTTCGCCGGCAATGCCGTCATCGCGATCATCGCGATCATGATCATGGGCGCCGGACTCGACCGCGCCGGCGTGCTCAACCTCACCGCCGCCTTCGTGATGCGCATGGCCCGAGGCGTAGAGTCGCGCCTGGGCGTGGTGGTCAACGGCGTCACCAGCCTGTTCAGCGCAGTCATCCCCAGCCAGGCGCTGGCCGCCCTGATGATCCCCGTGACCAGCCGTCTCTCGGCGCGCACCGGCGTGCCGCTGTCGCGCCTGTTGTTGCCGATGGCCTTCTGCATCCTCACGGCCACCAACACCACGCTGATCGCCAATTCGCCGCTGATCGTTCTCAACGACCTGATCGCCAGCGCGAACAGCAACCTGCCGCCCGGCGCGCACACGATCCCGAAGTTCGGCCTGTTCAGCGTCACCCCGGTCGGCCTGGTGCTTGCCGCGGCGGGCGTGCTGTTCTTCTATTTCTTCACCCGCAAGCTGCTGCCCGAGCGCGAGGACGACCGGCTGAAGGTCACCCCCGGCCGTACCGAAAGCTACTTCGCGGACACCTACGGCATCGCGGGCGAGACGGCCGAGCTGACGGTCACGGCCGAAAGCCCCCTGGTCGGCATGAGCATCGGCGAGGTGGAGCAGTTGCACGGCGCGCCGTTGATCCTGGCGATCAAGAACGGCAACGAAAGCCGCGTCGCTCCGCCGTCCGACCAGATGATCTGGGTGGGTACCGTCCTGGGCGTGCTTGCGCCGCGCGACGCCATAAACACCTTCGCCAACAACCAGCTCTGCCGCGTGTCGATGCGCATGCGTCAGCTCGGCGAGCAGTTCAACACCACCCGCGCGGGTATTTCCGAGGCGGTGATCCCCCCCAGCTCGCGCTTCATCAAGCAGACCGTGGGCGAGCTTCGCCTGCGCAAGCGCTTCGGCATTTCCGTGCTCGCGGTGAACCGCGGCGACGAGGTGTTCCGCGAAGACGTGCGCTCCGTCAGCCTGCGCGCAGGCGACACCCTCGTGCTGCACAGCAAATGGCGCGACCTGATGCTGGCCGAGGAAGACCGCGACATCGTCGTGGTCACCGACATTCCCAAGGAAGAACAGCGCCCCGGCAAGATCTGGCAGGCGGTAGGTTTCTTCGTACTGGCGAAGTGCCTGGCCCTGTTCACCCACCTCGATCTCTCGGTGGCGATGATGACGGGCGCGGTGGGCATGTTGCTCACCGGCGTGCTGAACATGGACGAGGCATACAAGGCGATCAACTGGAAGACGATCTTCGTCACCGCCTGCCTGATCCCCCTGGGCTGGTCGATGGACTCCACCGGCACCGCCTCGTGGATCGCCCAGGAGGTCCTGGCGATCCTCGGCCACGCGCCGCAATGGACCCTGCAGCTGTCGATCGCCGTGCTGACCCTGATGTTCTCCCAGGTGATGTCGAACGTCGGCGCCACCGTGATGATGGTGCCGATCGCGATCAGCGTCGCCGTAAGCACGGGCGGCAATCCGTCCGCCTACGCGTTGATCGTGGCGGTCTCGTCGTCCAACACCTTCCTGCTGCCCTCGGGCCACCCCGCGCTCATGATGGTGGCCGGTCCCGGCGGTTATCGCACGAAGGACTTCCTTCGCGTGGGCCTGCCGTTGACGCTGTTGATCCTTGTGCTGACGCTGGTCACCATCAACCTGATGTACCGCTAGGCGCGCGCGCCCAAGCGCACGGCGCCGTCCGTGACGATCACCGGCACCGCGCGCAGGCTCTCACCGCGGCAAGGCCCCTGCAGGCATAGCCCCGAATCCGCCTGGAAGGTCGCGCCGTGGGCGGCGCAGATGATCGATCCGCTGCGGACGAGGAACTTACCGGGCGCATAGTCCAGCCGACGCCCCGCATGGGGGCAGACGTTGTAATAGGCCCGCGCCTCGTCGCCGTGGCGATAGACCAGCAAGGACTCGTTTTCCCCGTCCACGAGGGTCTGGATTTCGACGGCGCCGCCGTCGGGAATGTCCGCCAGCAGGCAGAGGGGAGCGGTGTCGGCGGTAGTAGTCATGGCACTTGTCTATGAGGATGGGATGCCCCAAGGTAAAGAGGCTCGCACGCATGTCATTGTGCCATACGGATTTTTAACCAATGCGCTTTGTCTTCCCGCCCATCCGCCGCTCTCGTAACCCGCTCGTCCGCGCCCTCTCGTTGGTGCTGGGTCTTGCTGCGGTCGCCATGCTGCTGGTGTTCGGTGTGGTCGTGCTCGGTGTGCTATTCGTTGGCGGCCTGGTCTTCCTGGCGGTGCGCCAGTGGAAGATCACGCGCGGCCCCGTCGAGGGCTCGGCACGCCCCACGCCTGCCCAAGATCCGAACGTGCTCGAAGGCGAATTCGTGGTGATCCATCAGCGGCAGCCGGCCCACCGCTGAGGCGCCGCAAGAAGCGGATAGAGGCCGGGCGACGCCCCGCCTAAGCTGGCTTCCTGACGAAGGAGGCCACCATGCCCAACCAGGCTCTTGCCATGCGCCCCGCCGCAACCGATCCGCTCGAACGCGTCCGCGCCGCGCTGGAGCGCGATGACGGCGCCACCGACCTCGCCAGCCTCGCCGCCATCGCCGGGCTCAGCCCCACACACCTGCAGCGCGCGTTTCGTCGTCGCTACGGCGTCAGCCCGGCGGAATACGCCCGCGCCCGCCGATTCGGCCAGTTGCGCACAGCGCTGCGCGACGGTGCGGCGGTCACCGACGCGGTCTATGAGGCCGGCTTCGGTTCCGGCAGCCGGGTTTACGAGGAAAGCGATCGCCGCCTGGGCATGACGCCGGCCAGCTACCGCGCTGGCGGAGCGGGCGCTTCGATCCGCTACACCACCACGCATACCCCGCTCGGCCAGTTGTTGGTCGCGACGACGGCCAAGGGCATCTGCTCGGTCACGCTCGGCGAAGACGATGCGGCACTGGAAGCCCGGCTGGCCGCGGAATTCCCGCTCGCCGAACGCGAGCGTGTCGACGCGGGCCGCGAGGAGTGGCTCGACGCGGTGATCGCGCGCGTGGCAAGCGACCTGGGCTGGAGCAACGGCGAGGCACCGGCCATGCCGCCACTCGACGTCGCTGCGACCGCCTTCCAATGGCGCG
>Ga0209674_100717_pt1 | contig 11360 bp, 7 predicted proteins | sample AraplaCvi_mMS_r2_FD_184279 | JGI IMG/M metagenome (GOLD analysis project Ga0209674, IMG submission 184279) | Arabidopsis root microbial communities from North Carolina, USA - plate scrape CL_Cvi_mMS_r2 (SPAdes) (version 2) | ecosystem: Host-associated > Plants > Roots > Endosphere | place: USA... | reverse complement strand
AGATCGCGTCGAAAAACGTCCCGTGACGCCAGGCCCGATCGTCCCGGCGCGCGAACAACTGGGCGAACTGCTTCTTGCACAGAAGCAACCCGGACCTGCACTGGCCGCATTCAAGCAGTCACTCGTGCAGGCACCGGGTCGTGCGGGTGCATTGCGCGGCGAGAAGGCGGCGGAGGCGATGCGTTAACGCCGAGGTCTACGACGTTCGCGTGCGCGCACGTAGCGCAGTGCAAAACCGGTGTCATGAGAATTCCGCCCAAAGTCCGGAACTGCTTATCGCACCACATCTTCAACTCCCGTAGATTCCTTCAACGCCGTCCGGTCGCTACCTTCCCACGTGTCCTCTCGCTTCAGCGGCGGACATGGATCCAATCAACGGAAGGAACGCATGCTTTATCGAACGAAACGCAAAAAGAGAGCCGCACTATGTGCGCTCTTCGCCAGCCTCGCCTGGACACAGGCACATGCAGAAGGCCGCATCGAGGCCGTTATCCGCGAAACGACCCGAGCCATCGGTAGTGAACCTGTACGCGTCGATGTCACCTTCATCAACCGGGGCGATGCGCCAGTCTTTCTCCATAAGCCGTCGACACCCTTCGGCAGAACGGATGACGGCCTTCCGGGCAATGAGTTTGTCATCACTAACGAAACGGGCGATGTGCTTCCTTACAAAGGGTCCGGCCCGGGCTATTGGGGTCCCGTCCGTCTCAGTCACTTTGTTGTCGTACCACCCGGCGAATCGGTGCATAAGGAAGTCAACCTGAGTCGCGAATACGATTTCAGCAAGGGTGGCCGCTTCAAGATACGGTTTTTCGCTTCGCTGGATCGGGAGCCAGATGCACGGGCAGCGCCGGAAGAAGAGCGTCGGGCATTCGTTCGAACCAGCCAGACCTTCGTGCAAAGCAATGAGATCGAGGTACGTGTCAACACCCCGTCTGCTTACATGGGTCCTTCCCCATCCGTGTCGGACATATGCTCGACTGAAGATATGGAAAAGATCAATGAAACCCTACCGAGTGCTGCAAACGCGTCGCAATCCGGGTATGGCTTCATATTATCCGTCTATCAGGTCATCAAAGACCCCGAGGGAAATTTCTCATATCGTTACAACGCTAAGCCGCGCTTTGAACGTTGGTTCGGCAGACCGCCCGAGGATGCGCCTCTTCCCGATCAATCGGGTTGGTACGAGAGCGATAGCGGCAATCTGAAATCAGCCCTGGGCGCCACGATGTCTCGGCTAACCCTGACAGGGGGAAGCAAGATAACTCCTCGATGTGGCTGCGATGGATTTCCGTCCGAGGTCATGGCACAAGCTGAAGACCACAGCCCTTATCTGATTCACTTCTGTCCAGGTTTTTTTCGCCTTCCCGTCAACGATCCCTGGGTTAGCAGGACAAGCGTCCTCATCCATGAGGTGAGCCACTTTTACGATCGAGACAGCGACGGTCGTAGCGACTACGTCTACGGCAAGCTAAACGCCGAAGACCTGGCAAGAGACGATCGCTGGAAGGCCGTGCGAAATGCAGACAACGTAGAGTTCTTCATGATGGACACCACTCCTTACAACGACTAGGCCGATAAGCCGGGGTCGCTTGTTGCCGCTTTGCCGTCCTCATGGTGGCCGGCAAAGCGGCGCAGGTAACGTGGCGCACTGGACGTGGTGATGGCGATGTCGTACCAGCCCGCACTGCGGGACAGGTCGAGCGGCACTGTCAGTGTTTGTCCTGCGGAGAGATCGACGTCGCGAGCCGCCATGTTGCCGTACGCATCCATGATTCGCGCCGCCACGCGTATCGCGCTTCGATTGGTGAGACGCACTTCGACGCTGCGCTTGCCGGACTGCCCCACCACGATCGCTTCCAGTCCGTCATCTGCAAACCCGCGCAGGTGGGCGTAGTAACCGTTCGGCCCGTGGATACGACGATCGTAGCCATCGCCCGCTTTCGCCAACGGCCAGCGGTCTTCGATGCGCTTGCCGGCGCTCACGGCGTAGCGGCGCGGCGGTGCGTCGCGATGGAGTCCGTCATAGACGAGGAATGCTGCGCCGAGTTGGCCGTGATTGACGAAGGCGATGCGGCTGCTGTCGGCGTCCAGGCGATGCTCCAGCGTCCACCCGTAGCCGAGCGCACGCGATGGACGCGTGCCCTTCTCCTGCACAGGCATGGTCTGCGGCTGCGGCACCGTAATCGCCGCCTTGCGCGTCGATCCGGCCGGCACCCCGAGCGTCGGCATGCGCGAATCTGCCGTGCCGGCAAAATCGAACGCGCTCGTGAGGTCGCCGCAGATCGAGCGACGCCACGTGCTGATGTTCGGTTCCTCGACGCCGAAGCGCTTTTCAAGGAAGCGCAGCACCGACGTGTGGTCGAAGGTTTCCGAACAGACCCAGCCGCCACGGGTCCACGGGGAAACCACGATCATCGGCACGCGATTGCCGAGGCCGACCGGCTGTTCGCCAAGCGGATCGCTGCCCGGCACGAGCGGCGATGAAATCCTTGGATGCGCGTCGAGGTCCATGATCTCGTCGCCCAGCCCGGCCAGGAGGTCATCGGACACCATGCCTTCCGCGTCTTCCCCGCTTTCGAGCGGCGGTGCTGGCGGCACAACGTGATCGAAGAAACCGTCGTTCTCGTCGTAGTTCAGGAACAGAACCGTGCGACTCCAGACCTTCGGATTCGCCGTCAAAGCCTCGATCACGCGGCGGATGTAGAACGCACCATCGGCCGGCGACGAGGTGGGATGCTCGCTGTACTTGTACGGTGCGACGATCCAGGTCACCTGCGGAAGACGATCATGCAGCACGTCGTCGCGCAGCTCACGTAGCGTGTGGTTCGACACGCCGTTACGCACGAGCGGTCCGTGTGGATCGGCGCCTTCCTTGACCTGATACTTCGCGAAGAATTCGAGCGAATTGTCGGTGTAGTTGTCGGTCGGCGAACCGGGATCGCCCGTGCCGCCCTGATAGACGCGCCACGTGACGCCGGCTTTTTCCAAGCGTTCCGGATACGTGGTCCAGGTGTAGCCATTGGCGTCGGGGCGCTCCTCGGTCCCAGGACCGTTGGCCTTGGAACCTAGCCGCCCGGAAGGATCGGCTGTGCCGCTCCAGAGGTAAATGCGGTTGATGGCGGTGTCGGCCAGTGCGGAGGCGTGATACGCATCGCAGATGGTGAAGGCATCGGCCAGCGCGTAATGGAATGCGGCGTCCTCGCGGCGCAGGTACGCCATGGTAAGCACGTCCTGCTTCTGTTCGATCCAGCGATCGTTGCGACCGAGGTTCCACGCGCCATGGCCGCTGCTCCAGCCGTGGTCGGTGCCTTCGTGGTGATCGCCGCAGGCGTGCGTATCGAGATGGAACGGATACACCCAGCCCACGTCGTCGCCGATGCCGCGGGCCTTCCAGACCTTGCTGCGCACCGCCGTCACCGGTTGCTTCCACACCGAATCGCCGTTGCCGAGTTCCAGCACGCGCGGATCGGCAAAACCACGCACGCCGCGCAGCGTGCCGAAATAGTGATCGAACGAACGGTTCTCCTGCATGAGGATCACCACGTGACCGACATCTGCGATGGTGCCCGTGCGCCGGTCGGGCCCGGTGGCGAGCGCGCGTGCTATCGCCGCCGGGAAACCTTGCGCAATCAGCGAGGCAGCGACGGTCGCGCCTGCAGCGTGGAGAAATCGGCGACGGTCGCGGGAAAACATGCAGATCAGTCCCTGGCGAGCGATTCGATGATGGCGGCGTGCAGCGCAGGTGTTGCAGCGGCGACGACGCGACCGCCACTCTCCAGACCGAGCGCACGACCTTCCCAGTCGGTCATCACACCACCTGCCGCTTCCACGACCGGTGCGATGGCCAGGTAATCGTAAGGCATGAGGTTGGCCTCGATCACGGCGTCGATGTGCCCGGCGGCCAGCATGCCGTAACCGTAGCAATCGCCACCGAAACGGCGTGTATAGGCGGCACGGCTCGTGCGGTCGAAACGCGCCCACTCGTCGGGCGTGAACATGTCCGGCGTGGTGGTGTAGAGCGTGGCCGTCGCCAGCGTCTCGCACGCACGGGTACGGCAGGGAACGCCGTTCATCGTCGTGCTGCGGCCGGCGTGCCCGATCCAGCGTTCGTCGAGCACGGGCATGTCCAGCACGCCCAGCACGGGCTTGCCATGCCGCAGCAACGCCAGCAGCGTGCCCCACAGTGGCCAGCCCGAAATGAAGCTGCGCGTGCCATCGATCGGGTCGATCGACCAGACGTACTCCGCATCCATACGCGTTGCGCCGTACTCCTCGCCAAGCAGGCCGTGGGTGGGCCAGGCCAGTTCGATGCGCTCGCGCAGCATCGATTCCACACCCCGGTCCACGGCTGTCACGGGGCTCATGTCACCCTTGAGCGTCACGTCCACAGGACGACGGAACCGCGGTAACGACAATGCACGCGCATTGTTGGCAATAGCCACGGCGAAGTCCTCGAATTCCTTCCGCTCGGCGGCGGACAACGGTTCCATCAACGACACTCCTGGGCGGGGAAAGCACGCGCGACTAGCGTCGGCACGTGTCGAAAGCATGACAAAAACGAAAATTCTCTGGTGGACGTATACGCCACAGGTTTGCAAATATACCCAAAACGCCACACGGGTGGGTGACACATGATCCTTCCGCGTAGCGCCTTCGACGACCGCGTCACAGGGTGAACCCGGCCATGCATCCATACCGCCACATCGGAAGCGTCATCGCGCTGCTTGCCGCCTGTGGCGTGGCGCATGCCGGTACCGTCACCGTCTATTCCGCGCTGGAAAGCGACGAGATCGCCATCTATCTCGACGCGGCAAAGAAAGCCCTGCCCGATCTGGACATCCGCGTGCTGCGCCTGTCGAGCGGCGACCTCGCCGCACGCTTGCTCGCCGAGTCGGCGGAACCGCGCAACGATGCGATCTGGGGCATGGCCGTGACCGACATGCTCGAACCGCATATTGCGGCGCTGCTTGCGCCGGTGCGCGGCCCGAACATCGATCGCATGCCGGCCGCGTTCCGCGCCACCGACGATCTCTGGTTCGCGCCCACCGGCTATCTCGCCGCACTGTGTGTGAACCGTGAGGCATTGGACGAGCGCCACCTGCCCATGCCGCGCAGTTGGCGCGATCTCGCCTCGCCGCAGTACAAAGGTCAGATCGCCATGCCGGACCCGGCATCGTCGGGTACGGGATACATGTTGATTTCGTCGCTGTCGGACGCCGGCCGCAATGCCGGCGGTATGGACTTGCTAAGCGACATCACGCGCAACGTCGGCCAGGTCACCTTGTCCGGATCGGCGCCGTGCAAGCTCGCGCGCATCGGTGAGTTTCCGATCGGCATCTCGTTCGCGTTCTCGGCGATGCAATCCATCCGCCAGGGCTATCCGGTGACGATGGTGATTCCGGAAGGACGCAAGGGTTACGAACTGGAAGCGTCCGCGCTAATGAAGGGCGCAGCGCATGCAGACGATGCCCGACGCTTTCTCGATTGGACGGCATCGCCCGAGGCCGCTGCGTTGTACCGCGGCTTCAAGGAGATCGTTGCCGCACCCGGCAGCACGCCGAGCGCAGAACAACAACGGCAGGGCCTGCCTGCCGATCTCGTCGCGACGCTGCCCGCGCGCGATTTCGCCACCGCGGCGCGCGAACGTGCGGCGCTCATTGCCAGATACAAACGGCTGACGCGCTAGCGCGCGGCCTTGGGGGAGTTTGGGGACATGCACCTGCGGATCGACGACATCGCCAAGGCGTGGAGCGGACATACCGTGCTCGACGGCGTGTCATTCCATGCCCGCGAGAACGAATTCGTCTGTCTGCTCGGCCCCAGCGGCTGCGGCAAGACCACCTTGCTGCGCATCGTCGCCGGGCTGACCGCGGCGGACGCGGGGCGCGTGATCCTCGGCGATCGCGACATCACCGCGCTGCCCGCTCGCGAGCGCCGCATGGGCCTGGTCTTTCAGGCGTATTCGTTGTTTCCCGACATGACCGCCGCCGCCAACGTCGGCTACCCGATGCGTCTGCGCCGCGATCCACCCGCGCGGATCGCGGCACGTTGCAGCGAACTGCTCGAACGGGTTGGGCTCGGCGGTCTCGGCGCACGCTTCCCGGACGAACTCTCCGGCGGCCAGCAGCAGCGTGTAGCGCTGGCCCGCGCACTCGCCACCGAACCGGCGATGCTGCTCCTCGACGAGCCGCTCTCCGCACTCGACCCCGCTATTCGCGGACAGTTGCGCACCGAGATACGCCAGCTCCAGCGCGCGCTCGGCATTCCGACGATCATGGTGACGCACGACCAGGAGGAAGCGCTGGCGATGGCGGACACCATCGTCTGCATGAATCACGGCAGGATCGAACAGGCGGGTAGCCCGCGCGATCTGTACGAACGTCCACGGTCCCGCTTCGTGGCCGAGTTCGTGGGGCGCGCCAACCTCCTGCCGACGGCCTTCGTGCGCGACGCGTTGCCCGGCTTTCTGGAACGTCGCCCACCCGGCAGCGAGAGTACGTACGAACTCTGCCTGCGCCCCGAGGATGTCGCGATCGAGAGCAATCCGCGCGGCGAGGCCGTGGTGGAGGACAGCGTGTTTCTCGGCAATCTCGCGCGCATCACGATCGCCTGGCGCGGCCGCAAGCTGCTGGTGGAACAATCCGGCCGCAGCGTCTTGAACCGCGGCGAATCCGTCGCGGTCGATGCCCTGCGCGGCGTATGGGTGTGCGCGTGAAACGCGTCAACGCCGTAGGCATTCTCCTGCTGGCGGTGCCGCTGCTGTGCCTGCTCGTGTTCTTTCTGCACCCGCTGGCGACCGTGCTTCTGCGCAGCATCACCGACGCGCATGGCGCGTTCACGCCGACGAATTACCTTCGCCTGTTCGACGATCCTGGCTTGCCACGGGCGGCATGGCACAGTCTCGTTATCGGACTCGCGACCACGCTCTGCACGGTGTCGTTGGGGCTTTGTCTGGCCATGGCCCTGCATCGCTCCCGTCTCCCCGGCAAAGCGCTCATCCGTGGCGCCCTCCTCCTGCCGATGCTGGCACCCTCGCTTGTGTTGGCACTCGGCCTCGTCTGCCTGCTCGGACGCAATGGGCTGGTGCATCGGTTGACCGGCCTGCCGACCGACATCTATGGCTTCTGGGGTCTGCTCATCGCGAACACGCTGTATGGACTACCGCAGGTCGTCATCATCGTATCCGCCGCGCTCGTGCGCACGCCGGCGCGCCATTACGACGCCGCCGCCTCCATGGGCGCCTCGCCGTGGCGGCAGTTCATTGATGTGACCATCCCCCGCGTGCGTTTCGCCCTGCTTGCGGCGGCTTTCCTCGTCTTCACAGAAACGCTCACCGACTTCGGCAGCGCGGTCGTCATCGGCGGCAACTACCGCGTGCTGGCCGTGGAGATCTACGGCGAAGTGGTCGGCCAGCAGGATTTCGCCATGGGAGCGACGCTCGGTGTGGTACTGCTGGCACCCGCGCTGCTCTCGGTGTGGCTGGCACGGCTGGCAAAACGGCGACAGGACACCGGCGATGCGAACCCAGGGCGAAGCTTCGTGCCCGCGGCGCATCCCTGGCGCGACATGACGCTGGGTGGCATCGCATTGGCGACGCTCCTGCCCATGGTGGGCGTCGTCGCCACGGTGGCGTATGTCAGTGTCGTCAAGCTGTGGCCATACGACCGCACACTGACCCTTGCCAATTACATGGGCGGCATGCCCGATGGCTATGGCCCGGTAGCCACGTCGATCGGCATGGCGACGATGGCCGCCTGTGCTGGCGTGTTGCTGGTGTTTGCCCTGTCTGCAGGGCTGCGTCGCACACCATCGTTCGTCGCAAAACCCGTGCAGTTCATCGCGTCGCTGCCTTCCGCCGTGCCGGGCCTCGTGCTCGGCCTGGGCTACGTGCTGGCCTTCAATCATGGGCCGCTATCCGGGTGGCTCTACGGCAGCGTTGCGATCGTAGCGGCATGCAGCCTGTACCACTATCACGCGCAGGCCTTCCTCACGATGCAGACCGGCATGCGCCAGGTACCGCAGGCACTGGACGACGCGGTGGCGACATCCGGCGGCACGGCCTTGCATGTGCTGCGTGATGCGGTCTGGCCGTTCGCCGCACCGGCCGCGATCTCTACCTTCTTCTATCTGTTCATGCGCGCCATGGTGACGCTGTCGGGGGTGATCTTTCTCGTCACCCCGGAACTCGGCCTCGCCTCGGTCACGGTGATGCGCCTGGACGAGAACGGCTTTCTCGCGCAAGCGGCCGCATATGCGATGTGCGTCGTGCTTGCCAGCGCACTCGCGCTCGGCGCCATGCGCCTCCTCCTCCACGTACTCAAGGACCGACGCCATGTGGCATGAAGAAAGGCATTCCCGTATCCGCGACCTGCTGCGCACCAGCGGCCAGGTGTCCGTGGAACGCATTGTCACGGAGCTGGGCGTATCGCGCGAAACGATTCGCCGCGACCTCGTCGAACTGGCCGAACGCGGTGAAATCCGTCGCGTGCATGGCGGAGCGGTGCTTACGGGCGACGAGCCGCCGATCGACGTGCGCCATGCCACGCGGGTGCGCGAGAAGCGCGCGATCGCGAAGAAGGTCGCCAGCCTCGTCGAAAGCGGGCAGACCGTTTTCATGGACGCCGGCAGCACCATGAACCTTGTCGCCGAAGCGCTCGCCACGCGCAATGGCCTCACCATCGTTACCAATGCCGTGGACGTAGCCACCCGCTTCGCCGCGCGAAGCGGCAACGACGTGCATCTGCTCGGCGGTCGCTTCAATGCGCAGACGGGCTGCACGCAGGGCGCCGCCACGGTCGCCGAGATTGCGCGTTACCAACCGCACCTCGCGATCCTTTCGCCGGTCGGCATCGACGCCAAGGCTGGCGCGAGCAGCTTCGAGATGGAGGAAGCCGAAGTCGCAAGAGCGATGTGTGCCAATGCGCGCCGCATCGTGATCGCGGCCGACCATTCGAAGATCGGCGTTCGCAGTCGCGTCGCCTGGTGCCCTGCCGACCGTATCGACGTGCTCGTCACCGACCGCCGCGCGGAGAAATCCCGCGCCATCGCCGCCATTCGTAAGGCCGTCGGCGACATCGCCTACGCCTGAAACAACACCGCGCCAGGAAGGCCGTTCTACGCATTTGATTTGGATCGATTCAAAACCTTCTGTCACGCAAGCGCCTTTCCCCGGAGCATCCCATGAAACCCCGCCCCACCCTCCGACATACCGTCTTATGCGCCGCGGTCGCGGCGTCATTGTCCGGCGTTGCCTTCGGCCAGGCCACCACCGGCCGTATCGCCGGCCAGGCGCCGATTGCCGCCAATGAAACCGTGCTCATCGAAGGCAGCAACGGCATCGTTCGCGAAGTACCTGTGGACGCACGCGGCCACTACGTCGCCGATTCGCTGCCGCTGGCAACGTACAAGGTTTCGCTGAAGTCCAGCGGCAACGTCGTCGATACACGCGACAACATCACCCTGCGCGTGGGTGCCGCCACCGACGTGTCGTTCGACACGGGGGCCGGCAATGCCCAGCAGCTCGAAGGCGTGACCGTGTCGGCCACCCAGGTGCCGAAGATCGACGTCGCTACCGTGGCGTCCAGCACGGTCATCACGGCGGCCGACATGGCGCGTCTGCCGTTGCAGCGCTCGGCCGAGGCCGTGGCCCTGCTCGCACCGGGCGCCTCGCCGGGCTATACCGGATTCAAGAATGCCTTCGGCGGCAGCCTGGTGAGCTTTGCCGGTTCGGCCGTCTCGGAGAACGCGTACTACATCAACGGCATGAACACGACCGATCCGCTCAGCGGCTTCGGTGGCGTAACCCTGCCCTACGGCGCCGTAGATCAGCAGGAAGTGCTGAGCGGCGGTTACTCCGCGATGTACGGCCGCTCGGACGGCGGCGTCATCAGCCAGGTCGGCAAGCGCGGCACCAACGAGTGGCATTTCGGTGCGCAGGTACTGTGGGAGCCGGACTTCGCGCGCGCCAGCGCCCGCAACATCACTTATGGGCACGACAATCCGGCACCGCCGGGCTCGATCAACCAGCGCAACGACCGCAACCACGAATGGAGCACGACGGTCAGCGCCTATGCTGGCGGTCCGTTGATCAAGGACAAGCTCTATGCATTCGCCGCCGTGGAAATGGAGCGCAGCAAGGGCAACAGCATCGGCGACGTGAACCACGCGTACGACACCAAGTACACGTACAAGGATCCGAAGTGGTACGGCAAGCTCGACTGGAACATCAACGACAGCAACATCCTTGAGCTGACGGGCGTCAACCAGACCCACCGGTCCAATGGCAACAAGTACACCTACGACTACGACACGAACACGGTCGGCGATTTCGCCAGCACCGATTCGACGTACAAGACCAAGGCCATGGTCTATGTCGCCAAGTTCACCAGCTACATCACCGACGATCTGACCCTGACCGCGCTCTACGGCAAGTCGAAGCTCACCTACTACAACGAGCCGCCGGCCACGGGCGTCACCGGGCCGTTCATCGGCAACGTCAGCCAGCAGAACCCCGCGCTCAACGGCGGCACGCCGATCACCAACGGGCAGACGCTGGACACGATCGACAACCCCGATCACGAGTCCACCAACCGCAACCTTCGCGTCGACCTCAACTACAAGATCGGCAGCCACTCGATCACCGCGGGCATCGATAACCAGGACTCGCACGACATCGACGATGGCACGACGATCGGCGGCGACGGCTACGAGCTGTGGTATGCCAAGGGCGACAAGAACCTCAACATCAGCGACAGCCCGTTCGTGGACAAGCCGGCCAACTATCCCGGCGGTGAAACCGGCTACTACGGCTATTACCGTCACTACAACACGCTCGCCTCCGTGCGCGTGAAGCAGCGTGCGCAATACATCATGGACGACTGGCAGGTCACCGATCGACTGCTGCTTTCCCTTGGTCTGCGCAACGACCAGTTCACCAACTACAACCCGGCAGGCCAGCCGTATCTGAAGCTGACCAAACCACAGTGGGCGCCGCGCCTCGGTTTCAGCTGGGACGTGAACGGCGATTCCAGCATGAAGGTCTACGGCAACGCGGGACGCTACTTCCTCGCCATGCCGGCTTCCGTTGCCCTGCGCACGTCAGCCGGCTCGCTCGCGACCAACCAGTACTTCACCTATACCGGCATCGATGCTTCCGGCCTGCCGACCGGCGTGACCTTTATTAAGTCGGCCACCGGTGGCGCCGTGTCTCCCAACGGCGAATACGGCCAGCCGCCCGATCCCAAGACGGTCAGCGCCAAGAACATCAAGTCGGAATACCAGGACGAGTTCATCCTGGGCCTGGACAAGCAGATCGATGCCGACTGGGTAGCCGGTGCGAAGGCCACGGTGCGCAAACT
>Ga0209674_100712_pt1 | contig 11422 bp, 3 predicted proteins | sample AraplaCvi_mMS_r2_FD_184279 | JGI IMG/M metagenome (GOLD analysis project Ga0209674, IMG submission 184279) | Arabidopsis root microbial communities from North Carolina, USA - plate scrape CL_Cvi_mMS_r2 (SPAdes) (version 2) | ecosystem: Host-associated > Plants > Roots > Endosphere | place: USA... | reverse complement strand
CAACCGGCTGCCTTCGAACTCCACCGCCACCGCTTCCGGACGCAAGGCAACCTGGGCCTCGAATCCTGCATGCACCGTCGGCATGCTTTCGTATGCGCGATGCGTCGCGTTGAACGTTTCCAGTACTTGCGTGCGCTCGAAATCCGGAAGCATAGGCAAAGCATCGACCATGCAGGACGGATCACGCACCATCTCGCCGATCAAGCGCTCGATATGCGCCGTCCAACGTTCCGCTGTAGCCGGACGAAAAAGATCTGTGTCGTAGATCAGCCGTCCGGTAATGCCCTGCGCTGTCTGGCCTAGGCTGAGCGTCAGGTCCTGGCTGGCCGTCTCCTGCTGCAGCGGGAATTCCTCGATACGCAGTTCGCCAAGTTCGATATTCGAAGAGGGCGTGTTGTTAAAGGTAACCATTGTCTGGAACAACGGCCCGTGGCCAAGTGAACGCTCCGGGCGCACCGCGTCAACGACGCGATCAAAAGGAACTTCCTGACGCTCGAAACAAGCCAACAGCTCGCCGTGCACTGCACGTATCAGCGACAGCACGTTCATGCCATCCGCCAGGCGGATACGTACCGGCAGCGTGTCAATGAATAGGCCGATAAGGCCCTCCAACTCAACACGGGGCCGGTTCGCGACCGGCGTGCCGATGATCACATCGCGCTGCCCGCCCAGACGCGCAAGCAGAACCACCCACGCCGTCAGGATCACCGAATATGGGGTTGTACCGCACCGTACTGCCAATGCTTGCAGTGAACGGCTCAGCTCGGGCGACCAATGAACAAGAACGCGCCCCCCACGATGCCTTGGCACTGCAGGGCGCGGCAAATCAGAAGGCAGGGTCGACAGCATCGGGGCATCGGTCAACGCCGCAACCCACGCGGCTAGCTTCGTCTGGAAGGCATCACCGCCCAGGCGGCTGCGCTGCCAGGCAGCATAGTCAGCGTACTGCACGGGCAAAGCGGGAAGCGCGTGAGCAATGCCCGACAACCTTGCGGCATACAAAGCGGCGACTTCGCGCACCAGCAGGCCGAGAGACCATCCGTCGGACACTATGTGGTGTTGAATCAGCACCAGTACATGCTCGTTTTCCGCAAGCCTGACCAGACGTGCCCGCATCGGAGCGTCCTGCTCCAGGTCGAAGGGCATCCGCGCCTCTTCTGCACATACCGCCTGCAAGCGGGACTCTCGCTCGACAGCCGCGAGGCTGGACAGGTCCGAATGGGCAAGCACGAACTGCGATGCCGACGAGTCGATGCGCAACTCGGGCTCTCCGGCGCAGTCGACAATTCGGCTACGGAGAATCTCGTGTCTGTCCACCACTGCTGCCATGGCCCAATCGAGGGCATCGGACTCGAGCGCGCCGCGCAGTCGCAATGCAGCACCGATGCGATAGGCTGAGCCTGCCGCAGGGTCCAGGCGGTCAAGAAACCATAACCTTCGTTGCGCCCAGGACAGCGGCAAGGTGCCGCTTCGATCTATCCGCGGAATAGAGGTTGCTTCGGCGGAAGCGCTTGTCTCGCGCAACCGCTTCAGAGCCACTGCTTTCCGAAGCGCGTCAAGCCTGTCGTGCGCATGAGGATCGCCTTTCATATGGTCGGTGCCCTTGCCATCGCGATCTTGCATTTATGCTCCGTGTCTTATTCGAGTCCGGCCGCACCCAGTGGCGTGCCCTCTTCCAGCATCGCCAATAGTTCTTCTTCACTCAAATCTTCCAGGCCTGCTTGAGCGCTGGCCACGGCTTCCGTGTCGAAGCCGGATAGTTCCTTCGACGTCGCTAATTCGGCCATGGCGTACAGGCTGGAATGTCGGAAAATGTCGCGAATGGCCAGTGCAATGCCGAATCGTTCGCGCATGCGCAACGACAATTGAACGGCAGACAACGAATGCCCACCTAGACCGAAGAAATCATCATCACGACTGACTTGCTCGACCTGGAGTAACTCGCACCAAAGCTCTGCCAGGTTTCGCTCGACTGGTCCGACTGGCGCGGCATATCGTCGACCGCGCAATCCCGCGTGTCCGGGCTGCGGAAGCGCAGCCGCATCGAGCTTACCGTTCACCGTAAGCGGAATGGATGCAAGGGTGACGTAATGCGAGGGCCGCATGTATACAGGAAGCGCCTCCGCATGTCCCTGCAATGCCTGCTCCAGAGATGAACGGCCACGCCATGACGCCTGCTCGTGGAAAGCCATCAATCGCGCAGGTTCTCGCTCATGCTGTGTCGTCCGTGTCGCATAGAGGTTATGCAAAGCGGCTCCCCGAAGCGCTTCCGCCTGCTCAGCTACGACGAAAAAGCCATGCGCCTCCAGCAGTGCGCTCACCCGCTGGAGACGCCCGTCAATGTCGTGGACTTCCACAACCACCTGTTGCAGCCGAGGCCAATGCGCATCCTCAATGCCCATTAATACCTGCCACTCAGCCCCCTCTACGTCCACTTTCAGCAGATCGATGCGCTGCACGTCATGTTCCCGGATGATCTGCGAGACCGTACGTAACGGCCTATGCATTCGCTCGCCATGCATGCGATCGTCCAGCAGCTCACTCAGCCCTTCACTGCCGTGCGACACCTCCGCCGACGCTGCCAGATAGGCCTCCACGACAGCGCGCGAATCCGATACGTCGAGCACGCTGCTCGAAACCACGGTGTTTTGCGGATAGAAGACGAACTCGGCTTCGCCCGCCTGATCCGAAAGGCCACAGTCGTAGATGTGTGCATCCAGTCCGTGCAGCGCAGCGTTAAGGCGAAGGATCCGACTAACCTGTGGAATTGGTTCAAACGCAAAGATACGCGCGCGCTTCCATTGCGTTCCCACGTACAAGGCGAACATGCCGATGTTTGCACCTACATCAAAAACGCAGCAGTCGTCGGCCAGACGAACTCCATGCCTGAGATAGCCGGCGTCGCCAAAGATTTCTTCATGCAGAAAGCGCGTTTCGCTCGAATTGAGATGAAATATTTCGCCCAGGTCTGGCAATTCAAACGTATGAGCATCTCTGCCATCGCCGCCCTCCAGCGACAATAGTCGATGCAGTACAGGAGCGGTGTGTTGCGATGGCACCACATAAGCCACAAGGCGGCGGTCGTCGTTGCCGAAGTCGTGCGCGATCACGCGGATCTCCCCGACCGCCGGATGCGTGGCCAGCTTTCCCTCGACCTCGGCGGGCTCGATTCGATGACCGCGGATCTTCACTTGCTGATCGTTGCGTCCCAGATAGTCCAGATCACCGTCGTCACGCCAGCGCCCAATATCACCCGTGCGGTACATACGGGCGCCGGAAACAAAAGGATCGTCGATGAACCGCTGGGCCGTCAAAGCCTCTCTGCCCAGGTAACCACGCGCCACGCCTTGGCCGGCGACATAGATCTCGCCAGCCACTCCTGCCGGTGCCGGGCGCATCTTGTCGTCCAGTACGTACAGCCGCTGATGCGGCAGTGCACGCCCTACCGGAGAATCACCGCTAGCGATATCCGCCTCGGTGACGTCGCGCAACGTTGCATGCACGGTTATCTCGGTAATGCCATACATGTTGACCAAGCGCGTACGGGAAAGCGGCGTGCGACGTATCCACGGCGCAAGCACACGATAATCCAGCGCCTCACCTCCAAACACGACAACGCGCAGCCGGTGTTCTTCCTCGGCCTGGCACATCACTTGTGCCAGCGCCCGGAATGCACTGGGCGTTTGATTCAGCACAGTCACGCCTTCGCGGCACAGCAACGAGTGAAATTCTCCAGGTGCACGGGCAACGTCGGCCGAAACAACGACCAACCGCCCGCCATGACATAGAGCGCCCCACAGTTCCCACACGGAGAAGTCGAATGCAAAAGAGTGAAACAGGGTCCACACATCGTCCGGCCCGAAACCGAAAGACGGTGCCGTGGCATCGAACAGACTTGCCAGTTGTGCATGCTCGACAACGACCCCTTTGGGCAAACCAGTAGAGCCCGACGTATAGATCACGTAAGCCGGGTCGCTCGCTCCTGGCCCCGGAGGCAATTCTGCTGTGAGCGCTCCAAAAGACGCACCGTACGCATCGATCGATAGCAGCCCTGCTGGCGCAATTCCCGCCACCCGCAAGGCGGCTGCGCCGGCTTCGTCCGCCAGCGTGCGAGACGGTGTTGCATCGTCAAGCATGAAAGCCAGTCGTTCAGCGGGATAAACCGGATCCAATGGAAGATATGCGGCGCCCGCCAAGCAGATGCCAAGCATGCCCACCACCAGGGCTACACCGCGTGCGGCGCACAGGCCAACCAGCTCTCCGGGCTGAACGCCGTCGGCGACCAGTGCTTTCGCCACATTCTCTGCGCGCCGGGCCAGTTCAGCGTAGGTCAGGCGAATGGTTACTTTGTCAGGTCCACCATGGCGTCCATCCGATACAACAAGCGCGATGGCCTCGGGCGTGCGCACCGCCCAGTCCATGAAACGTTGATGCGGCGCAGAGGCAGGTGAAAACGCATGACCTTCGGCGATGGAGATGGACGATAGGAGACGCTCACGTGCATCGGCGGACAAGACCTCGAGCGTGGACAGCGGCTCCTGCGAGCCGGCCTCCATCCGCTCAATTAAGTCAGTCATCGCAGCCTCGATCAGCTCGATCGGGCGCAATGGATGGATGGCTCGCGCGCAATGCACCACTAGGGAAAAGCCTTCGCCCTCGTCGTTGACCGACATCGACAAGGGATAGTGGGTACGTTCCTCCATAAAAAGTACCCGGATATGGTCCCAATCGTCGTCAGTGGTGCCGGCCACGGTGACGGCGACTGCATGCCGATAATTGAGAAGGCTGGTAAACAACGGCCTGGGAGCGGGCACTGCACTGCATCGCTGTGCCAGCGCCAGCGGCGCGTGCTCGTGCTGGAGTAGTTCCGCCAACTGCATCGAAGCGGCTTCGACCGCCATGTCTACGTTACGCGCATCCATCTGCATGCGGAACGGAAGCGTGTTGATGAACACGCCCATCATGCCGCTTGTTTCATCGCCCCCCATGCGTCCGGATAGCACCGTACCGAACACGACGTCGTCCCGCCCGCTACACCTGGCCACCACCTGTGCCCAAGCCACATGGAACAACGCGGCGGGCGTTGTTCCGCTCGCACGTGCTCGGCCGCGGATAGCTGCTGCGAGTTCTGCGGATAGCGTGTGGCGCGCTTCGTGTACATCGGTTGCGCCGCGTAGTGCTTCCACGCCAAATGGAACCGTGGACTCGACGACGTCACCCAGTAATCGGGCGAAATACTGTTCATGCGCTACAGACGGTAGAGAGGCAACCGCCGCGACATGGCTGCGAAATGACGGAGGGCGTGGCAATGAGGCACCGCGCCCATCCAAAAACGCTTCGACCTCACGAAGAATCAGCTCCAGCGTAACGTGGTCGCTGATCATATGGTGGTTGACTAACGCTAGACGCCATTCTGCGCTCACCGGATCGGCGGCCGCGTGAAGTGCAATCAGAGGGGCGTGATCCAGCGCAATGCGAGCGGCAGCCGAATCCGTGATACGAGAAAGCCATGCCACCGGGTTCATTCCATCCGGTATCGCGACTTCGTGCAGCGGCAGTTCGACACGGCGCTGCACGACCTGCATGGGTCGCGACAATCGCTCCCATTGAATGCCGGTGCGCAAGATGTCGTGACGCGCCACCACGGCGCGCAATGCTTCCACAAAGCGCTCCACTGCCCCCCGGTCCGGAAAGCCAAGCACAAAAGTGGACAGGTAAGGATCCCCAGCCTGCTCTGCCAGATGATGAAACAGGATACCTTCCTGCAGCGGCGCCAGAGGATAGACATCTTGCAGATTGGCAATGCCGCCGGGAACGCGCTCAACTATGGCATCCAGGTCCGGTTGCTGAAGGCCGGCCAAGGGCACCATCTCCGGGCGCAACTCCGTAGCATCTTCAGGCACGAAACCATCTATCACCAAGCCACGCGGATGCGCCGACATGGCATCCAGACGCGCGCAGAAGGCGTGTAACACCGGCGTGGAAAACAGCGTGTGCACGTCCAGCACATCGCCCTGCTCCCGCAACCTCGCAACGACGCGAATGGCGAGCATCGAGTGCCCACCCAGCTGGAAAAAACCATCGTCCCGGCCAACCTGCTCCAACCGAAGAAACTCGCGCCATACGGCCGCCACGCGATGCTCCGTCGGTGTTGCCGGCGGCGTAAACGTTCGCACCGCCAGTGAATCACGATCCGGCAAGGGAAGCGCCTTGCGGTCCGTTTTGCCATTAGGTGTGGTGGGTATCGCCGTCATGGGCACGATGGCAGCGGGAACCATGTAGTCGGGCAGCACCGCGGCCAGGCGTTTCCGCAGTGATGACAACTCAAGCTCTTTTGAGTCGCGGGCAACAACGTAGGCCACCAGCCGCGGCACACCAGGCTCGTCCTCGCGCGCAATCACCGCGGCATCGCGCACCTCGGGAGCAGACAGAAACTGCGCCTCGATCTCACCAAGCTCAATGCGAAATCCACGGATCTTCACTTGAAAGTCATTGCGCCCCAAATACTCGATGCTGCCATCCGCAAGCCAGCGGCACAGGTCGCCGGTTCGGTAGACTCGACCGAGGGACGCGTCTATGGGATCGGGAACGAAACGCTCCTCCGTCAAATCAGGCCGATTGAGGTAGCCACGAGCCACCTGCACGCCGCCGATGAGCATTTCCCCGGGAGCACCGACCGGCACGGGGCGCATCTCCTCATCGACGATGTAGATGCGGGTATTGGCAATGGGCCAACCAATCGGTGCACGTCCCGACGGGTCTTCGGGAAAACATCTTCCATAAGTGACGTTGACTGATGTTTCGGTCGGCCCGTAGTGGTTGTACAGCGTAGTCCCCGGCAGCACGCTGAAGAAACGCTGCGCCAGCTCATGCGAAAGCGCTTCACCGCCGGAAAAGACCGCGCGCAATGACGTGCATTCGGCGAATCGTGGATGCTCAAGCAACGCCCGCAAGAGCGTTGGCACCAACTTGAGCCTGGTAACCCCGCCGCTGATGATCAAATTTGTCAGGTAGTCCACATCGAAGTGACGACCTGGCGCAGCCATTAGCAGGCGCGCTCCACAGATCAGTGCACTGAAGAAATCCCAGATTGAGGCATCAAAACTAAAAGGAGTTTTCTGTATCAGTACATCACTGACATCCATCGGGTACTGCTCGCGCAACCAGCACATGTGGTTCGCGATTCCGCGATGGTGGACCATGACACCTTTCGGGCGACCACTGGAACCGGACGTGTAGATCACATAAGCGAGATGATCAGGGCAAAGATCCTCCGCACCGTTGTCTAGGGAATCCAGCGGTGCGCCCGAAAAGCCGTCCATGTCTTCGTTGTCGCCATCCAACAACAAAGTCCTGCGCTCTGGCTGAACTGGCCACATCGCTGCTAACCGCTCCTGTGTCAGCAAGACCGGAGGGTTCGCGTCCTTGAGCATATAAACCAAGCGGTCCAGGGGATACGAGGGGTCCAGTGGCAGGAATGCCGCGCCCGCCTTGAGTACACCGAGCTGAGCGACAACCATTTCCAGCGATCGCTCCATGCCGATGCCAACCAGCACATCAGGTCTGCACCCACTGGCGCGCAGATATCGGGCGAGGCGGTTGGCCCGGGCGTCGAGTTCAGCGTAACTTAGCTGCGTGCCTTCAAATTCGACCGCAATCGCGTCGGGGGTTCTTCTTGCCTGTGCTTCAAACAAGCGGTGAAGCAGTTGCGGCTCGGGGTAATGCACCACTTGATTATTGAAAGCGTGGATCACCTTTTCGCTCTCGCGCGACCCCAGCGCGTCCAAGGCGGACAGTGGTGTTGCAGCATCGGCGGCCAGAAGAGAATCCAATACAGTAGTAAAATGATCCGCCCACCGTTCTGCCGTCGTTGCATTAAATAAATCCGCCGCATACTCCAGGCGACCCGAGATTCTTTCCCCGTCGTCGTTCAACGCCAGCGTCAAATCGAAGTGGGTTGTCCCCTGGGGAAGCGGCATCGCCTCGACGCATAGCCCTGGTAGTTCAACCGCCTTGGAGGGCGTGTTGTCGTAGTTGAGCATGACCTGAAACAGAGGCGAGTACCCAAGGTTTCGCGTGGGACTGACAGCATCCACAACCTGCTCAAAAGGCACATCCAACACTGCGTAGGCAGCTCTCACGACCTCGCGCGTGCATTTCATCAACGCCGCGACATCTACAGCCTCGCGCGTGTCAATGCGCAAAGCGAAAGTGTTCACGAAAAATCCGATCAAACCCTCCACTTCGCGCCGGTCGCGATTAGCCGCCGACGATCCGATCACCACATCTCGCTGACCGCTCAAGCGCGACAACAGAATCGCCCAGGCCGCCAAAAGAACATTGAAAGGCGTCACCGACCAATGAAGCGCGAACGCGCGCAAACGCGAAGACGTGTCGCGCGGAAAATTCAAGGGAACAATCGCGCCTCTGAAACCCCGCTTCGAAGGCCTAGGGTAATCGCATGGCAACGTGAGCAGGTCAGGAGCACCACTGAGGCGCTCGCGCCAGGCATCGAGGCGCAAACTTGCGATGCTCCCCTCCCCTTCGCGGCGTTGCCAGGCAGCGTAATCGCCATACTGCACCGGAAGCGCTGGTAATGGATTGCCTTGGCCGCGGCTGAACGCGGCGTACAACGCGGCCAATTCGCCGATCAACACGCCAAGCGACCACCCGTCGGACACGATATGGTGCTGCACTAGCAGAACCACGTGCGCATCGTCCCCGATGCGCCATAGCCGGCAGCGCACCAAAGGCGCAACCGTCAGGTCGAAAGGTGTCGCACATTCTTCGGTGATAGCCGTCTGAAGCCACTCCTCTCGTTGTTGCGGTGGCAACGAGCGCAGGTCGTATTCGCATAACGGCATGCGAATTTCCGAGCCAGCCACTTCCTGGTACGGCATTCCATCTCGCTCGACGAAGGCCGTCCTCAATACCTCATGGCGGTCGACGATGCAGTCGAGCGCCGCGCGCAATGCTGCGGTATCGAGAACGCCACGCAAACGCAGCGCCGCCGGAATCAGATAAGCCGCACCAGCGGCAGGATCCAGGCGATCCAGAAACCACAGACGTCGCTGGGGATATGAAAGCGGCATCCCGTGGCTGCGGTCGGCGACCGGTATGGGCGTGACCAGGGAGCCCGCCTTTTTCATGCGCTTTTCGAGCTGCCGCTGCAGAACCTTATGCTTGAGTTCGTCCAAGCTTGTGTTTTCGTCGGCCATTGAAGCTTCTTTTCGAGATGGAGAAAGGTGCACCAGGGTGCAATCAGGCGTCGGCGAACAATGTTGTCGACAAGTAACGTTCGCCGGTGTCGGGAAGAATGGTCAGCACCGTGGTGCCTTTTGGAGCATGTTCAGCGATTTGCTGTGCGGCCGCGAACGCCGCCCCCGATGACATGCCGCAACATAGGCCCTCCATGCGGGCCAGGTCTCTCGCTGCCAGCCGCGCATGCGCTTCATCTACGGCAACGGTGTGATCGACCACGTCGGGAGCCATCACCGACGGCATGAAGTTCGGCACCCAACCAGCAATGTCATGCGCGGCCCAAGGGCGACCGCCCAGCACCTGCGCAACCGTGGGCTCTGCAGCCGCGATTCGCACATCTCCACGCACCGCCTTCAATGCAGACCCGACGCCGCTGAGCGTACCGCCGCTGCCCCAGCCCGATACGAACCAATCCAGGCGGCGGCTGGCGAAGGCGTCCAGGATTTCCTTCGCGGTACCGTCTCGATGACAAGCAGGATTGGCAGGGTTTCCATACTGATCGGCAAAGAAAGCGCCGGTCTGCTTTGCATACTCACGGGCCGCGCGACTGCGGCCAATAGCGCCCTCGGCCCCTGGGGTCAGCACCACTTGCGCGCCGTACGCTTGCACCAGGCGACGCCTCTCGACCGAGAAGTTGTCGCTGATGAATGCAACAAACGGGTGGCCGCGTACCGCGCAGGCCATCGCTAGAGCGATACCCGCGTTGCCCGAGGTGGCCTCGACCACTGTTTGTCCTGACTGCAAAACGCCCCGGCGCGATGCGTCGTCCAGAATCGATGCCGCCATGCGGTCCTTGATTGAACCACTGGGGTTTCGCGCTTCGAGCTTGACGAAGATATCCACCCCAGGTGGCGCCAGGCGGTTGATCCTGACAATGGGCGTGCGACCTATCGTGTCGAGAATGCTGTCAAACAACATGCCAAATTCTCCGGATGGCAAGTACTGGAACGCGCTCGGCTTCCGTGTCGGACGCCAGTGGCGCTGTCAATGCCCGCTACGTTTGTTGCGCTCCATGTCGATCAGGTAGTCGACCGTCGCCAGCACTTTATCGCCGGACTCGTCGCGCCCCATCGCTACTCTGTACTTACCCGCGACGATCAGGGTTGGTGTGCTGCTGACTTCGGCGTCCTTTGCGTAGGAGTGTGCCCACTGCACACGTTCGGCTACCGAGTCCCCTTGGTACGCACGGCGAAAGCTTTCAGAGTCCACGCCAAGACGTGCGTAGGCGGCGGCGATAGCGTCGAGGCTGTCGCTAGTGAGGGTTCCGTCGACGTGCACGGCGCGATAGATGCCCTCATGGGTCTTCGCTACCACACCCAATTCCGATGCCGCGTAATAGGCCTTGGCGGCGGAGTCGAAAGCACCGCCAAACACTGCCGGAACGTATACGAAGCGGACGTCTTGCGGCCGTTTGCGCAGCCACGCCATCATTTGCGGTTCAAATTTTGCGCAAGCGTGACAGGCGTAACTAAATACCTGCACGACCTCAATGCCAGGCTCCTGCGAAACATGCACTGGCTTGCTGAGGATAACGTAGTCCTTGTCCGGCGTCGGCACAAATGGTGTATCCGCCGAGGCAACCACGGGGGCAGCCATGCAGAGGAAGAGCACCAGCAGGCGGCATATCACCGATGCGAAAGCGGAAGATGAGAAAGATGTGCGCTTGCAAACGGCTGCCGCGATGGAAATCTGCGTTTCGACCAGTGCTGCTGAAAGTATGCTGACCATTGTTTCGTCCTCGTGTTGAGTCATCCAGTAGTCCTCCTCTATGGAAATGCGCAGTACCGTATAGGACGCTAGAGATCACACATCATCTTTTTCCTCTCGTGCCAGCAGCGCAAGCAGCTCCTCACGAGAAAGCGCGTCCAGGCTATGCAACAAAGTTTGTGTATCGGCTCCCAGGTACGTCTCGAATCGTGCCTCTGCAATCCTGCTAGCCATGGCATCCAAGGTGGTGGTACGCATGAGCACGTCAATGGGCACCTCAACGGCGAAGGCATCGCGAACACGAAGCGATAGCTGAACCAGCAACAGCGAGTGCCCGCCCAAGGCAAAGAAGTGATCGTGCCGACCCACTCGCTCCACGCCCAACAACTCACTCCATAGCTGCGACAGCGCTTCTTCCACCTCGCCCATCGGCGCTGCATAGGCTTCGCGTATC
>Ga0209674_100711_pt1 | contig 11455 bp, 9 predicted proteins | sample AraplaCvi_mMS_r2_FD_184279 | JGI IMG/M metagenome (GOLD analysis project Ga0209674, IMG submission 184279) | Arabidopsis root microbial communities from North Carolina, USA - plate scrape CL_Cvi_mMS_r2 (SPAdes) (version 2) | ecosystem: Host-associated > Plants > Roots > Endosphere | place: USA... | reverse complement strand
CCGTCTGCGCGGACCAGTAGTCGTCGCCGGAGGCCTTGAGTTCGGCTTCGATCTGATCGAGGCGCTTTGCTTGTGCACGTGCTTCGTCAGGATGACCACTGCGCGCGAGGCCGAGACCCTTGGCCCATACCGCGATGGCGACCACCGAGGGTGGCGCGCCGGTTGGCGGCGCGATCGAGGCGGCATCGGTCCAATGCCCTTGTTCGACGATTTCGCGTATTGGCATCGCGGTGGCGGCGTATGCCACGGCGAAATCATCCATGTCCAGGTTGCGCATGCGCTTCAGGTCGGCGATGACGGCCTTGGCGTCGGCGTCGCGGCCGGTCTGCATGTACGCATAGACGAGATAGTCCATGGCGTGCAGTTGCCCCATGGTGTCGCCGTGATCGCGGGCGGCTTTTTCGGAGGCGAGGTTGGAGCGGATCGAATCGTCCCAGAGTCCCAGTCGCGTGAAAATGTGCGAGGGCATGTGCAGGGCATGCGGTGCTGACGGTGCGATGTCCGCATATTTGCGCGCGGCGGGAAGGCCCAGCTGAGCCAGCTCGGCGCTGTCGCAGGCGTGAATGAGGTAATGGGCGATACCCGGATGGTCGGGGTGGGCGCGGAACAGAGGATCGAGAATCGCGATCGCCTGTTTCTGCTTCGCGTGCGTCTTGTCGGCCATCGAGGCGTTCGACAGCAGCGCGACCGCGTAGAACACCTGTGCCTCGACATCGTTCGGATTGTCGCGAGCCACGGCCGCCAGGGCCGTTTCGTAGGCGAGCGTGCGCTGGCCGGGCTTCACATTACCGTCCTGGTAGAGCTGGCCCAGGGCATGGATGTATGCCTGCTCCCGAGGAGACGACGTCGGCAGTCGGGCGGCCGTGCGGGCCTCCGCCTGGCCGCGGGCGAAGGTGTCGGGCGGCAGCGAAGGCGCCCACACCGGATGGAAGAAGACCATCGCCAGGCCCCAATGGGCCATGGCGCACGACGGATCCTTCGCCACGATGTCCTCGAACGCCTTCTGGGCGGGGCCATAAGCAAAGGAGTGGATGAGGGCGACGCCGCGGTCGAACGGCTTCTGCACGGAGGGGCTGCACGAGATCGGGAAGGAGACGTCGCCCAGCTTTTCGGGGATGCCGTGGTCGTGCATCTCCTGGGCATGGGCGGCGGATGCCATCAGCAGCGAGATGGCGAGAGCGCGCAGGAAACCTGTCATGCCTGACTCCGTGGTGTGGGCGACGCAGGCCCGCGGAAAGGTCGGAATGTACGCCTGACAGGCGCGGGTGCCCATCGGCAGGACGGCCGATGCCCCTTGCCCGATCCGCGAGCGGTACATCGGACGACAGCGCCCCGCGGCGCGGGCCATGCCGAAGGTGGGTGCCCGGACGGCTATACTCAGGGGCCAGCCTCATCGACATACCTCTCCGTGACCAGCGAACTGTCCTCCATCATCGATTTCATCCGCTACGGCGCCAGCCGCTTCTCGGCCGCCGGCCTGACCTTCGGGCACAGCCACGACAATCCGATCGACGAGGCCACGCACCTGGTCCTGGCGGCCCTGCATCTGCCGCCGGACCTGCCGCCTGCCTACGGCGCTGGCAAGCTCGTGGCCGAAGAGCGCGAGGCCATCCTTGCCCTGATCGAAAAGCGGATCGAGGAGCGCGTGCCGGTGGCGTACCTGGTCGGCGAGACCTGGTTCGCGGGCCTGAAGTTCAAGAGCGATCGCCGCGCCCTGGTGCCGCGCTCGCCCATCGCGGAACTGATCGAGAGCGGCTTTACGCCCTGGCTGGACGACCGCCACGTGGAACGCGCGCTGGACCTTTGCACGGGCTCGGGTTGCATCGGTATCGCCATGGCCGAGTACAACCCGGACTGGCAGGTCGATCTGGTCGACGTCAGTGACGACGCGCTGTCGCTCGCTAACGAGAACATCGTCTTCCAACATGTGGAAGATCGCGTGCGGGCGGTCAAGTCCGATCTCTTTGCCGGCGTGCAGGGCGAGGTCTACGACCTCATCGTCTCGAACCCGCCTTATGTGACGCATGCCGAATATGCCGCCATGCCGGCCGAATACAGCCATGAACCGGTCCTCGGTCTGACCTCCGGAGATGATGGACTGGACATCACCTTGCGCATCCTCGACGAGGCCGCCGATCACCTCAGTGAGGATGGCCTGCTGATCGTGGAAGTGGGCGACAGCGAGCGTGCGCTGGTGGAACTGCTGCCCCGCGTGCCCTTCGTGTGGCTCGAGTTCAAGGTGGGCCCGATGGGCATTTTCGCGCTGGAGCGGCGCGACCTCGTCGAACACGCCGCGGACATCGCCGCCCTTCGCGCCGCACGAAACTGACCCATCGGAAGCACCGTGTCCTCCAATACGTTCGGCAAGCTCCTCTCCGTCACTACCTTCGGCGAAAGCCACGGCCCGGCGATCGGGTGCGTGGTGGACGGTTGCCCGCCCGGGCTGGCGCTCGACGCGGCAGAATTCCGCGCCGACCTGGAACGCCGTGCTACCGGTCGCTCGCGGCACACCTCCCAGCGCAGGGAGGCCGACGAGATCGAGATCCTCTCCGGCGTGTACGAGGGCGTGACCACGGGTACGCCCATTGCCTTGCTGATCCGTAACACGGACGCGCGCTCCAAGGACTACGGCAACATCCTCGATACCTTCCGCCCCGGCCACGCCGATTACACGTACGCGCAGAAGTACGGTATTCGCGATCCACGGGGCGGCGGACGTTCCTCGGCGCGCGAAACCACAATGCGCGTGGCGGCCGGTGTCATCGCCAAGAAATGGCTTGCGCAGCGCCATGGCGTGTCCGTGCGCGGCCACGTGGCCCAGATCGGCGAACTCGTGCCGCGCGGCTTCGACGCCGATGCCATCGAGGACAATCCGTTCTTCTGGCCGGACGCGGCGCAGGTGCCGGAGCTGGAGTCGTACATGGACGCCTTGCGCAAGTCGGGCGATTCGGTCGGTGCGAAGGTCACCGTGATCGCCGACGGCGTGCCGGCCGGGTGGGGCGAGCCGATCTACGGCAAGCTCGACGGCGAACTCGCCGCGGCCATGATGTCCATCAACGCGGTGAAGGGCGTCGAGATCGGTGACGGATTTGCCGCGGTGGCGCAGCGTGGTACGCAGCACCGCGACGAGATGACCGCCGACGGATTTCTCTCCAACCACGCAGGCGGCATTCTCGGTGGCATCGCCTCCGGCCAGCCCATCGTGGTGTCGATGGCGTTCAAGCCCACATCCAGCATCCTCGTGCCCGGACGCAGCGTCGATCGGGCCGGCCAGCCCACCGAGGTGGTGACCAAGGGGCGCCACGATCCCTGCGTCGGTATTCGTGCGGTGCCGATCGCCGAGGCCATGCTCGCGCTCGTGCTGATGGACCAGGCCCTGCGCCACCGCGCGCAGTGCGGCGACGTCGGCGTCGTGCCCCCGCATATTCCCGGCGCGGTCCGGAGCGAGTCATGAGCAAGCCCCGCGTCTGGGTATCCCGACCTTTCTTTCCGGACATCGTCGATCGCTTGCGGCCCTTCTTCGAGGTGGACGCAGAGAGCGAAGAACAGCGCTTCTCGTCGGCCGACCTCGCGACACGGCTGGCCGATGCCGACGCCGCCATCGTGGGGCTCGCCGAGCGCATCGACGTCGCGGCGATCCGCCAGGCCAAGCGGCTGCGCTTCGTGGCGAACCTCGGCGTGGGCTACAACAACCTGGACATCGAGGCGCTCTCCGCGGCCGGGATCGGCGCGTCGAATACGCCCGATGTCCTCAACGAAACCGTGGCCGACTACGCCTGGGCGTTGATGCTCGCGGCAGCGCGCCGCGTGGGCGAGGCTGAGCGCTGGCTACGGGCGGGGCAGTGGCATGGCTCCCGTTTCGAAGGCTGGCTGGGTACCGACGTGCACGGCAAGACCATCGGCATCCTGGGCATGGGCCGTATCGGCCAGGCCATCGCGCGGCGCGCGGCGGGGTTTCGCGCCAGGGTGATCTATCACAATCGCTCGCGCCTTCCCGCGGCGGTCGAGCAGGCCTGCGCCGCCACCTATGTGGACAAGGCGCAGCTCCTGGCGGAGGCGGATCACCTCATCCTGGTCGTTCCGTATACGCCGGAGAGCCACCACGCGATCGGCGAGGCCGAACTGCAGGCGATGAAGCGCTCCGCGACGCTGGTGAACGTGGCCCGTGGCGGCGTCGTCGACGATGTTGCCTTGGCCCGGGCGCTGGCGCGAGGGACGATTGCCGCGGCGGCGCTCGACGTGTTCGAAGGCGAGCCCGCGCTGCATCCCAGCCTGCTCGCTTTGGACAATATCGTGCTCAGTCCGCACATCGCGAGCGCGAGCCGCGACACACGTCGCGATATGGCGGCGCTGGCTGTGGACAATGTGCTGGCGGCGTTCGGGCATGGTCCCCACGCCGGCCGGCCGCCCACGATCCTCAATCCGGGTGTGCTGGCCGACGCCAGCTGACCTGTTTTCCCACGCCTGACAAAAGCGAAGCATGAGCAAGAAGACGAGTTACAAGGTAGCCATGGTGGGTGCGACCGGCGCGGTCGGTGAAACCCTCCTGTCGATCCTCGCCGAGCGGGACTTCCCCGTGAGCGAGCTGGTGCCCCTGGCGAGCGAGCGCTCGGCGGGCGGTACGATCGATTTCAACGGAAAACCGGTCGTCGTCCAGGATCTTGCCAAATACGACTTCGACGGCGTGGACATCGCCTTCTTTTCCGCAGGCGGCTCGGTCAGCCGGGAGCACGCGCCGCGTGCGGCCGCTGCGGGTGCCGTGGTGATCGACAACACCTCGGAGTTTCGCTACCAGGACGACATTCCGCTGGTGGTGTCCGAGGTCAACCCGCACGCCATTGCCGACTACACCGTGCGCGGCATCATCGCCAATCCGAACTGCTCCACGATGCAGATGCTGGTCGCGCTGGCGCCGATCCATCGTGAAGCGGGTATCGAGCGCATCAACGTTGCCACCTATCAGTCCGTGTCCGGCGCGGGGCGCAGCGGCATGGAGGAACTGGGCAAGCAGACCGCCCAGATGCTCAATTTCCAGGAAGTGGAAACGGTCAAGTTCCCGAAGCAGATCGCGTTCAACGTGATCCCGCACATCGACGAATTCCAGGCCAACGGCTACACCAAGGAAGAAATGAAGATGGTCTGGGAGACCCGGAAGATCCTCGAAGACCCATCCATCCAGGTGAACCCGACGGCCGTTCGCGTCCCCGTGTTCTACGGGCATGCCGAAGCCGTGCACATCGAGACGCGCGACAAGATCAGTGCCGAGCGCGCGCGCGAACTGCTCGAGCAGGCGCCGGGCATCGTCGTGCAGGACGAGCGCAAGGCGGGCGGGTATCCCACGCCGGTCGGCGACGCGGCAGGCAAGGACCCGGTCTTCGTCGGTCGCATCCGTGACGACATCTCGCACGAACGTGGCCTCGATCTGTGGATCGTTGCGGACAACATCCGCAAGGGGGCGGCGCTGAATGCCGTGCAGATCGCCGAGATCCTGATCGAGGACTACCTGTAATGACAGCACGCGTCGTGCTTGCCGGTCTGCTCGCGTTGTCGGCGCCCCTGGCGTCGGCGGCGACACCGCCGCCGCAAGCCGCCGGGGCACCCGCGGACCCGGCCGCCACGCAGGCCCAGTTGCAGGCGTTGCGCGGCCAAGTGAAGCGGCAGGACACCGAGGTCACCCAACTTAAGTCGAAGGTTGAGACGCTGGAGACCGCGTCGCAGGCCGCCCAGCGCGAGCTGGAAGAACGCGATCGGAAGATCGCCGAGCTGCGTCGACAGTTGGAGGCAGGGCAGGGCCACTAGGGGTGGACCGACATGTAAGGGGGGCGTGTACGGGCCTCGCGAACGACTTAACGTTGTCGCGTAACTATCCGTAGTCACTATTGTTAGTTGTTGCTGGGGTACACTACAGTGGCGCCTTCGCGGCCGACCGCCCGATAGAGGCGCGCCGCCGGCATGGATTTAGTTCGGGGGAAAGCAGTAATGAACCGTACGTTGAAGCTTTCGATCATGCTGGCGCTGGCGACATGGGGCAGCCAGGCCCTGGCCCAGAATCTGGGTCCGGTCCAGATGCGCTCGACCATGGACCAACCGCTGATGGCGGACATTCCGCTGACCGGCGTGTCGGGCAATCTCGACAACGTCCATGTGGCGCTGGCCTCGGAAGAAGCCTTCGCCCGCGCGGGCCTGAACCGTTCCGCCCTTCCGGTGCCGCTGAGCTTTGCGGTAGCCAAGAATGCGGCAGGCCAGCCGGTGGTCCGCGTGACCTCCGCCGCGCCGGTGCGCGACACCTATCTCGATTTCCTGGTGGAAGTCTCCTCCGGCAGCAACAAGGTCGTGCGCGAAGTGACCATGCTGCTCGACCCGCCGGGCACCCCGGTGGGCGCCGCGGCGGCATCTACACCGGCAGCGCCCGCCGCACGTCCATCGCGCACCTCCGAGGTGCCTGCGCGCGTGCCGACCGCTGAAGCGTCGAAGCCGGCACGTGCCGAGCCTGCATCGCGTGCCGAAGCGGTCCCGCACGCGGAGCCGGCACCGCATGCCACGGCAACACAGGGTGGTACCTATGGCCCCGTGCAGCGCGGCCAGACCCTGTCCACCATCGCCCGCCAGCACGCCGGCGGCGCGGACATGAACCAGATGCTCGTCGCGCTGCAGAAGGCGAACCCCGATGCCTTCTACCGCGACAACATGAATGCCTTGAAGACGGGTGCCATCCTGCGCATCCCGTCGTCCGACGAGATCCAGGCGCAAAGCGGCGCCGCCGCACTGGCCGAAGTGCGCCGGCAGAACGAGAGCTGGCGTGCGGGCACGGCGCGTGCGCCTGCGGTTGTCGCCGACGGCGCATCCACGGGGGCCGCGCAGAACGATGCGAAGGCCCCCGCGCCCAAGAACGACCGCCTCGCCATCGTGCCGGCCAAGGAGGGCGGTGACGCTGCGTCCACGCGCGCCGGCACCAAGGGCGGCACGGGCGACACGCAGATCGCCGGTCTGCGCCAGGAACTGGCCACGTCGAAGGAAAGCGTCGCGTCCCTCAAGCAGGAAGGTGCAGAGCTGAAGTCGCGTATCGGCGAGCTTGAAGACCTGAATGCGAAGAACCAGCGTCTGCTGAGCCTCAAGGATTCCGAAATCGCCGAGCTTCAGCGCAAGCTGGCCGACGCGCAGAAGCAGGGCAGCAAACCCGCTGCCGCACCAGCCGCTGCCGCTACGGTGGCTTCCGCGACGCAGCCAGCCGCGGCGGCACCCGCACCGGTCGCGACGCCTGCACCCGCTGCCGCCGGCACGGCCGGACAGACTTCTGCTGCAACGACCGCTCCCGCACCGGTCGCTACGGTTGCCATCTCGCCACTCAAGGAACCGGCCGCAACGCCGCCGTCCGCCGCGCCCCCGCCGGCTCCCGCTGCCGCGGCTCCAAAGCCCGTGGCGCCGACCCCGTCGCCCGCGCCGGTCGAGGAAGACCCGTGGTACATGCAGCCGTGGGCCTGGGGTGGCGGTGCGATTGTCATCCTGCTGTTGCTTGTCGCCGCCGTGTTCGGTCGGCGGAAGCCGAAGGCCGCGCCGGCTGTCGCGAGCAGCTCGCTGGCGGACCGCTTCGGTCAGGAACCGACGTTCGGCGAATTTGGCCACGCCGAGACGATGGATCAGGACCAGCGCGAGATCCTCGACGCGCTGGCCGAACATCCGGACGACGTGGGCCTGCACCTGGAACTGGTGAGCCTTTACTACGGCCGTCGCGACGTCGAGCATTTCGAAGCCGCGGCGGAAGCGATGTTCGCTCACATCGCCGATCCCGAGCAGCCGGAATGGCGCGAGGTGGTGATGATGGGCGAGGATCTCGCGCCCAGCCACCCGCTGTTCGGTGGCGTACCGGTGGACGAGATCGACGAGCCGTACGAGGAAGATGGCTATACCGCGGCCCGCTCGCACGATCCGGACGAGGTGGCAGCGCTTGAGGAGTTCGACCTCGGCAACTACGTCACCGAGCCCGAAGACGCGCGTCCTGCCGCACCGGTGCCGCAGAAGCACAGCGAATATCACTTCAACTTCGACCTGACGCCGGTTCAGCGCACCGAGGCGGAACACCGCCCGAATGCCCCGGACGTGTTCGACGTGGACGCTCCCGAGTCGCCGTATGCCGAGCCGCACGCCACGCCGGCCTTCGGCGAGATCCTGGCGGAAGAGAAGGCGGAAGAACGCCCCACCTGGTCGTTCGACGAAGAGCACGAAAGCGCGCCGCCGCAGCCGCCGCTGGACGCCGTGGCGTCGGTGCCGCGCTTCGACGAACCGACCTTCCCCGACGAGGAGCCGCTAACGGATCACGGTCCGGAGAGTTTCAGCGACGATCCCGTGGATACGAAGCTCGACCTTGCACGCGCCTATCTCGACATGGGCGACGAGGAAGGCGCGCGCCTGATGCTGGACGAAGTGCTGGCCGAAGGCTCGCAGATGCAGAAGGACACGGCGAAGCGCATTCTCGACGGCATCGCCTGATCCAACGCAGCTCCTAAGGTAGCGGCTCGCAAAACAGACCCGGCGTGGGACCGATGTCCTCGCCGGGTTTTTCGTTTCTGCAGCGTGTTCAATGCGGCGACGCAAAGCGCAGCGTTACTTGGCGGGCTCCCGCCAGCTGTTGGAGGCTGTTGTTATCCCCAATCGCCAACAGGCTGGCTCCCACCGCACCCCCGCGGGAGCCAGCCTGCTGGCGATAAGGGACGGATGAGCCCCGGCATGGTGGGAGCCAGCCTGCTGGCGATAAGGGACAGGCGAGCCCCAGCTTGGTGGGAGCCAGCCTGCTGGCGATAAGGGACAGACGAGCCCCAACTTGGTGAGAGCCAGCCTGCTGGCGATAAGGGACGGATGAGCCCCAACGTGGTGGGAGCCAGCCTGCTGGCGATAAGGGACGGATGAGCCCCAACTTGGTGGGAGCCAGCCTGCTGGCGATAAGGGACAGGCGAGCCCCAACTTGGTGGGAGCCAGCCTGCTGGCGATAAGGGACGGATGAGCCCCAACTTGGTGGGAGCCAGCCTGCTGGCGATAAGGGACGGATGAGCCCCAACGTGGTGAGAGCCAGCCTGCTGGCGATAAGGGACGGATGAGCCCCCGCTTGGTGGGAGCCAGCCTGCTGGCGATTAAGCATAGGTAGTCCTTCGCCTTACATATAACGCGGCAGCGCCGCGCTGGGTCGCAACGCCGTCACGCACCTAACCCGACCTGCCAGCACGACGCTACCGGTCCGGGTGCATCCAAAAGGCCCGTGCTGACGTACGGGTGGTACCCTTTCCGGTTTCCGCACCATCCTGAACCTTCATGCGCATCGCCCTAGGCGTCGAATACGACGGCACCGATTTCCTCGGCTGGCAGCGGCTGAGCCACGCGACCACCGTGCAGGGCGCGCTCGAAAAAGCGCTCAGCTTTGTCGCGCACGGCCCGGTGGAAGTCACGGCCTCCGGGCGTACGGATGCCGGGGTTCACGGACGCTGCCAAGTGGTGCATTTCGACACCGACGTGGTGCGCGACATGCGCGGTTGGATTCTCGGCGCGTGCTCCAATCTGCCGCACAGTGTGGCGGTGACCTGGGCGCAACCGGTGGCCGACGACTTTCACGCACGCTTTTCCGCGCGTGCGAGGCGGTATCGCTATCGCATCCTCCCGCGTTTCGTGCGCCCCGCGCTCGATGCCCGCTTCGTCGCATGGGAACGTCGCGCGCTCGACGTCGATGCCATGCACGAGGCAGCGCAGGCGATCGTCGGCGAACACGATTTCTCGGCCTTCCGTGCCATTTCCTGCCAGGCCGCACACGCGCGACGCAACGTGCGTTCGATTCGCGTGTTCCGTGACGACATCCATGTCGTCGTCGAGATCGAAGCCAACGCCTTCCTCCACCATATGGTGCGCAACATCGTCGGATCGCTGCTGCCCATCGGCCGCGGCGAACAGCCGGTCGGCTGGATGGCCGAATTGCTGGCGGGGCGCGACCGCGAGGTCGCTGGCGCCACTGCGCCGGCCGAAGGGTTGACCTTCATCGGCCCGCTTTACGAAGCGCACTGGGGTCTGCCGAAGGAAGTGACGCTATGACCCGGATCAAGTGCTGTGGGCTCACGCGCGTGGACGACGTGCGGCTTGCTGCGCGACTCGGTGCCGACGCAGTGGGCTTTGTCCTGACCCGCAAGAGCAAGCGCTTCGTCGATCCCGAAGCCGCCGCCCGCCTGCGCGATGCCGTGCCGCCCTTCGTGAGCGTGGTGGCGCTGGTGATGGACGATGAGCCCGCCTACGTGGCGGAAGTTGTTCGTGTGCTGCGCCCGGACATGCTGCAGTTCCATGGCATGGAAACCGCGGCCCAATGCGCGGCATACGGCGTGCGCTGGTTGAAGGCGATTGCCATGGGCGAGGGTGAGCGCGCCCTTGCCAGGCTTCGCGACTACCCCGGTGCGGCCGGGCTCCTGCTCGACGGGCACGGGCTGGGCGAGCAGGGCGGCAGCGGCCAGCGCTTCGACTGGTCGCTGATGCCGCAGGATCTTGCGCAACCGCTGGTGCTCGCAGGCGGGCTTACGCCTGCCAACGTCGCCGAGGCCATCCGGGTCGCCCGGCCCTGGGCGGTGGACGTCTCCAGCGGTATCGAGTCGTCGCCGGGCATCAAGGATCGGGATAAGATGGAACGCTTCATTTCCGCCGTACGCGCCGTCCCCAGCGTGTAACGCAGCTTTCAGCAGGTACGAGACACACATGACCGAGATCGCGGATTTTCACGCCTGGCCCGACGCCCATGGGCGCTTCGGTGACTTCGGCGGCATCTATGTGGCCGAAACGCTCATGGAGCCCCTCGCGGAACTGACCGCGGCCTATGAGTCGCTGCGCAAGGATCCGGCGTTCATCGCCGAGCTCGATCGCGACCTCAAGTACTACGTCGGTCGGCCCAGCCCGGTCTACCACGCCGAGCGCCTGTCGAAGCACGTCGGCGGCGCGCGTATCGTGCTGAAGCGCGAAGACCTGAACCATACCGGCGCGCACAAGATCAACAACACCGTGGGGCAGGCGCTCGTCGCGCGGCACATGGGCAAGACCCGGATCATCGCCGAGACCGGTGCGGGCCAGCACGGCGTGGCCAGTGCCACCGTCGCGGCACGGCTCGGGCTGAAATGCGTGGTCTACATGGGCGCGGTAGACATCGAGCGGCAGAAGATCAACGTCTATCGCATGCGCCTGCTGGGCGCCGAGGTCGTGCCAGTCACCTCCGGGTCGAAGACCTTGAAGGATGCGCTCAACGAGGCCATGCGCGACTGGGTCACCAACGTCGCCGACACGTTCTACATCATCGGCACCGTGGCCGGCCCGCATCCGTATCCGCAGATGGTGCGCGACTTCAACGCCATCGTCGGTCGCGAGGCGCGTGCGCAGACGCTCGAGCAGTTCGGCCGCCTTCCCGACGTCATCACGGCGTGCGTCGGCGGCGGTTCGAACG
>Ga0209674_100710_pt1 | contig 11460 bp, 7 predicted proteins | sample AraplaCvi_mMS_r2_FD_184279 | JGI IMG/M metagenome (GOLD analysis project Ga0209674, IMG submission 184279) | Arabidopsis root microbial communities from North Carolina, USA - plate scrape CL_Cvi_mMS_r2 (SPAdes) (version 2) | ecosystem: Host-associated > Plants > Roots > Endosphere | place: USA... | reverse complement strand
TAGCAGTCCGCCAGAAGCTCAGCTTCACCACGGGCGCAGCCATGCCAGACCGGGCCCACCGTATGGATGACGAATCGGGCGGGCAGGGCAAAACCGGGCGTGATGCGGGCTTCACCCGTGGGGCAGCGAATGCCGCGACGTACCTCGGGCAGGGCCCGGCATGCCGCCAGCAGCGCCGGTCCGGCGGCTCTGTGAATGGCGCCGTCCACGCCGCCACCACCCAGCAAGGATTCGTTCGCTGCGTTGACGATCGCATCCACGGCGAGCGTGGTGATGTCTGTCTCGATCACCTCGAAGGGCATGGCGCAAGCTCCTTGTGACGGCTCGTCGGCATTTGGCTACGATGGCCGCCAGACAGTCCGGATATTCCACCCAAGGTTATGGCCGACCAACTCAAAGTTGAAGACATCTCGTTCGCCTATCTCATCAACGATGTGACCTTGCTCTTTCGCAAGCACTTCGACCGGAGGGCGACGCGTTTTGGTCTGACCCGCGCGCAGTGGCGTGCCTTGAAGGCGCTGCATCGCCGCCCGGGCATGCGCCAGAACGAGCTGGCCGAGCAACTGGACATGGAACCGATCGCGGTAGGTCGCGTCATCGACCGCCTGCAAGCTGCAGGGTTCGTGGAGCGCCGCGCCGATCCGAAGGACCGTCGCGCCTGGCGCCTGCACGACACCGATCAGGCTCGCGGGGTGATCGACGACATGGAAGACATCGCCCGCGGCCTGCGCCGTGATGCTACCCAAGGGATTTCCACGGGCGATCTGCAAACCATGCTGGCAGTCCTCGACCGCATGAAAGAGAACCTGCAAGGTCTGGACGGGCCCTCCGACGAAGCCTGAAGACGGGTCAACGGATGGTTTAGGATATGCGTTAGCTTTTACGGATAACCGTCCCAGCAACCAGCCCGTGCTTCCCCAGCGCGGCGACCGAATCGCAGGGATTCGGCCGGAGCCCACATGCAGCGATCCCCAGGGAAGAAGCTTCTCCTCCTCGTCGGCCTCGTGGCCATCGCCGCGCTCGGTATCGGCGTGTGGCGGCATCAGGCCGGCGGCAAGACCCCCGCCGAGGTTCCAGGTCGGGCAGCGAATGCTGGCGTGCCGGTCACGACTGCCGTGGCGAGCCAAGGGGAGATCGATCTTTCCCTCAAGGTCATCGGCCGGGCAGAGGCGTACTCCACCGTCAATGTCCGGTCCCGGGTGAACGGGCAACTTCAATCGCTGGCGTTCACGCCTGGGTCTCACGTGAAGAAAGGCGACCTGCTCGCGCAGGTGGATCAGCGGCCGCTGAAGGCGGCCTACGACGAGGCCATGGGTAACGTGGCTCGCGACCAGGCGCAGCTCGTGAAGGCCGAGGCCGACCTTGCCCGCTACGAGAACATGCTCGGCAAGGGCTTCGTCAGCCGCGCGGACTACGACCTCTACAAGGCCAACCTCGGCGTGGCGCGCGCTGCGCTGGAAAGCGATCGCGCCGCGGCGCGTGCCGCGCAAACGCAACTGGACTTCACGACCATCGTCGCGCCGTTCGACGGAGTGACCGGTGCGCCGCTCGCTTATCCGGGGGCCACCCTCTCCGCCGACACCACCGACATCGTGGTGCTGAATCAGGTAGACCCCATTCGCGTGGCATTCGCCATTCCCGAGGACAGCCTCGCCGCCGTGCGCCAGAGCGTCCGCCGCGGGACGCTCGCCGTCATGGCGAAGATTCCTGGCGACGAGGGCGAACCGTTGCAGGGCGAGCTGGAATTCATCGACAACGCCGTCGATGCGACGACCGGCACGATCGTCCTGAAGGGGCGGTTCACCAACCGCGACGGTCGGCTCACGCCCGGCCAGTTCGCCGAAGTCACCTTGCCCGCGACTCGCCTGTTCGATGCCATCAGCATTCCGGTCGTGGCGTTGCAGAGTTCGTCGACGGGTACGTTCGTGTTCGTCGTGAAGCCCGACAGCACGGTCGAACAGCGCTCGATTACCACCGGCGCTACCACGGCCGATCGCGTCGTCGTGGACAAGGGCCTGCAGGCGGGCGAGCGCGTCGTTACCGAAGGTCAGATGCTGCTCGTCGACGGCGCCCGCGTGCGCATCGACAAGGGGTGAGGGCGATGAACCTGCCGGAACTCTGCATCCGCCGGCCCGTGATGACCACGCTGTTGATGGCGGCGCTGGTCATTTTCGGTATCGCCGCCTATCCCAGGCTGCCGGTCAACGAGCTGCCCAACGTCGACTTCCCCACGATCAACATCAGTGCGAGTCTGCCGGGTGCTTCGCCCGAGACGATGGCGTCATCGGTGGCGACGCCACTCGAAGCACAGTTGTCGACGATCGCCGGGATCGATTCGATGACCTCGTCGAGTTCGCTGGGATCGACGACCATCACGGTGACCTTTGCGCTCGATCGCAGCATCGATGGCGCGGCGCAGGATGTGCAGGCGGCCATTTCGGCAGCCCAGCGCCAGCTACCGCAGGACATGCCCACGCCGCCGACCTACCGCAAGGTCAACCCGGCGGACGCCCCGATTCTGTTCCTCACCATGCAGTCGCCGACGCTGCCGTTGTCGACCGTGGACGACTACGCGGAAACCGAGCTGGCGCAGCGCCTGTCCATGGTGGACGGCGTGGCGCAGGTGAACGTCTACGGGTCGCAGAAGTACGCCGTGCGCATCGCCGTGGATCCCGATCGTCTGGCCGCCACGGGCATCGGCGTGGACCAGGTGCGCGATGCCATCGCAGCTGCCAACGTCAACAAGGCGACCGGCTCGCTCAACGGCAAGCGCCAGCTTCTTTCGATTCGTTCGGACGGCCAATTGATGCGCGCGGCCGACTATGGGCAGGTCGTCGTGGCCTATCGCAACGGTGCGCCCGTGCGCCTGAGCGACGTGGCGGCGCCACATGACAGCGTGCAGGACGATCAGCGGGCGAGCTGGTTCAACGGACATCGCTCGATCACGCTCGCCATCCAGCGGCAGCCCGGTGCCAACACGGTGGCGACCGTGGACAAGATCCTCAGCCTGCTGCCGGGCTTTACTGCCACGCTGCCACCCTCCGTGACCCTCAGCGTGATGTACGACCGCTCGGTATCCATTCGCGACTCCGTGCACGACGTGCAGTTCACGCTGGTGCTCGCGGGTGTGCTCGTGGTGCTGGTGATCTATCTGTTCCTTGGCAACGCCTCGGCCACGCTGATTCCCGCGGTGGCCTTGCCGATCTCGGTGCTGGGCACGTTCGGCGCCATGTTTGCGCTCGGCTACAGCCTCGACAATCTCTCCCTGCTGGCGCTCACGCTCGCCGTGGGCTTCGTCGTGGACGACGCGATCGTCATGCTGGAAAACATCATGCGCCACATCGAACTGGGCGAGGCGCCCTTCGATGCGGCCGTGAAAGGTGCCAACGAAATCGGCTTCACCATCTTCTCGATGACGCTGTCGCTCGTGGCGGTGTTCATCCCAGTGATGTTCATGGGTGGCATCGTCGGTCGCCTCTTCCACGAGTTCGCGGTGGTGATCAGTGTCTCGATCCTGATCTCTGGCTTCGTCTCGATCACGCTCACACCGATGCTGTGCAGTCGCTTCGTCAAGGCGCACGATCATGGCAAGCGAAGCGTCGTCGTGGTCTGGTTCGACCGCGGCTTTGCGGCCGTGACGTCCGGCTATACGCGCACGCTCGCGTGGTGCATGAACCATCCTCGGCTTGTCATCGCTTCGTTCGTTCTGAGCCTCGTGGCCACCGGGCTGCTGTTCGCCGTGGTGCCGAAGGATTTCATTCCAGCGGGCGACAGCGGGCAGTTGCGTGTCACGACCGAAGGGCCCACCGACATTTCCTTCGCCGCGATGTCGGCACGCCAGCAGGCGCTGGCGGACATCGCGCGGAACGACCCGAACATCGAGGCGGTCATGTCCAGCGTCGGCGCGGGCGGACCGCGCGCCACCGTGAATTCCGGCTCGCTGCTGCTGCGACTGAGGGCACCCGCCGATCGTGGCCACACGACACCCGACGAGATCATCCAGCAGCTGCGGCGCAAGTTCGCCGAGGTGCCCGGCGTTCGTACGTACATCCAGAATCCTCCGGCGATCCAGGTCGGCGGGAGGCAATCGAAGGCCCAGTACCAGTACACGGTGCAATCGACCGATCTGCAGGCGCTGTACGACTGGTCGGGCAAGCTCGTCGCCGCCTTCCAGAAATTGCCGGGCTTCCAGGACGTGACCACCGATCTCGATCTCAACAGCCCGTCGATGGTGGTTACCGTCAATCGCGACAAGCTGGCGCCGCTGGGTCTCACCATGAATCAGGTGCAGACGGCATTGGGCACCGCGTTCGGCGAGAACCAGATCTCGACCATCTATGGTTCGGCCACACAGTACTGGGTGATCCTGCAGGTCGAGCGGCGCATGCAGGACGACCCGGCCGTCCTCTCGCGGCTTTACGTCACCTCGGACAGCGGCAAGCTCGTGCCGCTCAATACCGTGGCGCGTTTCGAACGCAAACCGCAGGTGCTGACAGTGAATCACCAGGGCCAGCTACCCGCGGTGACCGTGTCGTTCAATCTCGCGCCCGGTGTTTCGCTCAGCGACGCGGTAGCCAGCATCGATCGTGCGACGGCGGATATGAAACTGCCGCCGACCCTGAGCGGCAGCGTGCAGGGCACGGCGCAGGCCTTTCAGGATTCCGTGAAGGGCATGGGTCTCTTGCTGCTGCTGGCAGTGTTCGTGATCTACCTGGTGCTGGGCATTCTCTACGAGAGCTTCATCCATCCGTTGACGATTCTCTCGGGCCTTCCCGCCGCTGCGGTTGGCGCACTGCTCACGTTGGTGATCTTCAATGCGTCGCTCGACCTGTTTGCCTTCGTCGGCATCATCATGCTGGTCGGCATCGTAAAGAAGAACGCGATCATGATGATCGACTTCGCCCTGGAGCGGCAGCGCGACGCGGGTATGGCGGCGTTCGATGCGATCTATGAAGCGTGTCGCGTGCGCTTCCGGCCGATCATGATGACCACCATGGCGGCGTTCGCCGGCACGCTACCGATTGCCCTGGGCGTCGGTGCTGGCGCGGAGACGCGTCGTCCACTCGGTCTCGCGGTAGTTGGCGGACTCGTCGTCTCGCAGATCCTGACGCTGTACCTCACACCGGTGATCTACCTTTACATGAATCGCCTGCAGGATCGGCTGTCGCCTGCACGGAAGCTGCAGAGCGATCCGGCGCACTGAGTGAGCCCATGCTGCGATCGAGCGGGGAGATCAAACACTCTGCGCCGCTCTCGTAGGAGTCGCCATGGCGGCGAGGGGCGAACGGAGCAGCGGTGGGAGCCACCCTGGTGGCGATAAGCCAACGAAGCGGTGTAGCCGTGAGTCATGTTCCCATCGCCAGCAGGCTGGCTCCCACCGGCAAGATTCCCTCGTCGCCATGGCGGCTCCCACATGTGCTTTGGTCCTCGCCGCGATGGCGGCTCCCACACAGGTGCCCGAAAAAAAAGCCCCGATCGTGTCGGGGCTTTTTTCTTACTGCTGCTTCTCGCCGTTCTTCCGTTCCCAGTTGTGTTGCTCGTCGAGCAGTTCGTCCGGGTCGAAGTCCTTGTTGTCGTTCAGGCCCTGCATCTGCTCGATGGCTTCCGCGGGCGGGTTGCCGTAGTAGATGTTGTACAGGCGCTGCTGGCGGTAGGCGTCACGCATGAATACGTAGGGATCGTAGGCCGAGGCGAGGAAGCTCTCCGCATCGATGCCGCGCGAGCGCAGCGTCACGAGATAGAGTACCTGCGGCACGTATTCCTGGCCGTACTTGTAGTCGTGATTGCGCGAGTAGTAGCTGATCGGGTCGAAGAAATAGCTGTCGACCGGGAGACGCCACACGTCGCGAACCGTGGTCGGCCCCACGAGGGGCAGAACCAGGTAGTCACCCTCGGGCACACCCCAGCGGGCCAGGGTCACGCCGAAGTCGTTCTCTTCCAGCGGCAGGCCCAGCAGGCTCGCCGGATCCTTGAAGCCCAGGAAGCCGATGGTCAGGTTCACCACGAACCGGCTGGTCGACAGGAATGCCTGTTTCGGGCGGGCCTGGAGCAGGTCGTTCGCCACCGTGATCGGCAGACGGATGTTCGTGTAGAAATCGCTGATGGCCGTGCGCACCGGCGGGTTGGTCACCTTCCGATAGCCGACCGCGACCGGACGGATGACCGCCTTGTCGAGCTTATCGTTGAAGGCGTAGACCTTCCGATTGAAGTTCTCGTTCGGGTCGTCCGTACGAGGCGGCGCGATATGGCAGGCAGCCAGCAGGGCGACGGCGACGAGGCCCAGCATGTTGCGGACGATCCGGGGCAGGTTTAGGGGGCGCATCGATGGGGCTTTGGGGCTGGGGCGGTTCTTTAGTGTACCGCGCGGTATTATTATTTGCACCACTGCCGTCCGTCCTGGTCAGAACCGCGCATGATACCCCTACACCGATTGCCAGCCAACGGCCGGGGCCGGTAAACTGCGTCGTCAGAAGTGTCTTTATTGTCAAGGATTTGAAATGGCCCGTATTACCGTGGAAGACTGCCTCGAGGTAGTCGACAACCGTTTCGAGCTCGTGCTCATGGCGACCAAGCGCGCCCGTCAGCTCTCCAAGGGCGCTGAGCCGACCCTCGATCCCAGCAACGACAAGCCGACCGTGCTCGCTCTCCGCGAGATCGCGGATCGCCGCGTCAACGATGAAATGATCGATGAAATCGATCGCGCTGCCCGCGAGCGCGCCGAGCGCGAAGCCCTCGAGTGGGCCGCCACGGAAGTGGACGACGACCTCTCGAAGGGCGGAGATGACTGATGACGCCGGGTCGCTGTCGGCCCTGCATTCATCCGCAATCTGCGCACATTGAGGCGCGGCCGCTGAGGCGGCGCGCGGGAGGCTCCGCCTGAGGGCGGGAGGTTCTCCCCATGGAAGTCATCCCTGCGAAAAAACTGACCGACGTGGCCGATGACGGCCCAGTGCCGCCGTATGTGCAGGCGCTTGAAGACCGCGTGGGCACTTACCTGCCGCATGACCAGGTCATGCGCATCCGCCGAGCCTTCCTGGTCGGCGCCGCGGCCCACGAAGGCCAGACGCGCAAGTCCGGCGAGCCCTACATCACGCATCCGGTCGCCGTCGCCCAGGTGCTGGCCGATCTCGGCCTGGACGCGGAAACGATCATCGCGGCGATCCTGCACGACACACTGGAAGACACCCGGCTGGAGCGCGAAGAGCTCGCCGGTGCCTTCGGTGAAACCGTGGCCGAACTGGTCGACGGCGTCACCAAACTCGACAAGATGCGCTTTTCCAGCCGCGCCGAGGCCGATGCGGAGAGCTTCCGCAAGATGCTCCTGGCGATGGCGCGCGATCTGCGCGTGATCCTGATCAAGCTTTCCGACCGCCTGCACAACATGCGCACGCTGGGTGCGAAGGATGCGCCGTCCCGGCGACGCATCGCGCGGGAGACGCTTGAGATCTACGCGCCGATTGCCCAGCGGTTGGGCATGAACAAGTTCAAGGCCGAACTGCAGGATCTCGGCTTCAAGGCGCTTTATCCGGATCGCCACCGCATCATCGGTGAGCGCATCCGTGCCGCGCTCGGCAACCGTCGCGAAGCGATGGCGAAGATCGAGATGGCGCTGGAAGGGCGTCTTGCCGCGGAGAAGATTCCGGGGCGCGCCGTCAGCCGGATCAAGTCGGCATGGAGCATCTATTCGAAGATGCGCAACGAACACAAGTCGTTCGCGCAGCTCATGGATGTGTACGGCTTCCGCGTCATCACCGATTCGGCCATGCACTGCTACATGGCGCTCGGTGCGGTGCACGGTCTCTACAAACCCGTGGACGGCCGGTTCAAGGACTTCATCGCGATTCCGAAGGGCAATGGCTACCAGTCGCTGCATACGGTGCTGCTCGGTCCGTTCGGTGCGCCGATCGAGATCCAGATCCGTACCGCGGAAATGGAGTCGGTGGCCGAGCGTGGTGTGGCGGCGCATTGGGCGTACAAGAGCGATTCCGGCCCCGCGAACAGCGCACAGGCGCGTGCGCGCGAATGGCTTTCCGCTCTTGCCGACAGCCAGGCCCATACGCCGTCGGCCTCGGAGTTCCTCGAAAACGTCAAGATCGACCTGTTCCCCGACGAGGTCTATCTGTTCACGCCGCGTGGCGACATCTTCTCGTTGCCGCGCAATGCGACCGCACTCGATTTCGCCTACGCGGTGCATACCGACGTCGGCGATCACGCGGTCGCCGCGCGCGTGGACAAGAAGCTGGTGCCGCTGCGCACGCGCCTGGTATCCGGTCAGCAAGTGGAGATCATCACCGCGCCGTCGGCCGTACCGAACCCGGGGTGGCTGGAAGCGGTGGTCACCGGCAAGGCGCGCACGGCCATCCGCCAATACCTCAAGCACCTGCAGCACGAGGACGCCGTCGATTTCGGTCATCGCATGCTGGACCGCGCGCTCGATGCGCGCGGGCTGAGCCTCGATGCCGTGCCGGCCGCCGCGCTCGACCGCTTCCTCGACGAGGCCAAGCTGAAACGCCTCGAGGAACTGCTCTCGGAGATCGCCCTCGGCAATCGCTTCGCCGACCAGGTCGCCGCACAACTCGTGGCGCTGCTCGGGCCGCGTGACGACACGCCGCCCGTGCCACAGGAGCACTCGACGGAAAAAATCCGCATCAGCGGCGCCGAGCGTGGCGTGCTCAGCTTCGGCAATTGTTGCCACCCGCTGCCCGGTGACGAAATCGTCGGTTTCCTATCGTCGGGCAAGGGCATCGTCGTGCACCGTGTGGAATGCCCGAACGTGGCAGAGTTCCGCAAGACGCCCGAGCGCATCGTCGCCATCGAATGGGATCGCGACGTCAGTGGCGATTACCGCGCCGAACTTCGCATCGAGGTGCTCAACCGTCCGGGCGTGCTCGCCACGGTCGCGGCCGCGATCGCGGATGCGGGATCGAACATCGAGAACGTCGAATACATCGAGCGCGACAGCACGGCCGCCACGCTGCTCTTCGCCATCGAGGTGAAGGATCGCAAGCATCTGGCCGACGTGATGCGCCGCGTGCGCCGCACCGGCGTGGTCAGTGGCGTGTACCGGCATCCGCTATGAGTTCCCGGCCGCGTCGGCGATAGGCCACGCGGCAAGGGCGCATCGAGCGGTGGGCCTCGATCGGCAACCTCGATAGACTGTCCCGATTCCCCATCGAGGACGACCCATGACCCGCAGCACCATCGCCACCGACAAGGCCCCCTCGGCCATCGGCCCGTACTCGCAGGCCGTGCGCGCCGGCAACACGGTGTATTTCTCGGGACAGATCCCGCTCGATCCGGCGACCGGCAACCTTGTCGAGGGCGACATCACCGTGCAGACGCGTCGCGTGTTCGACAACCTCGTGGCCGTGGCCGAGGCGGCGGGTGGCAAGCTGTCCGACATCGTTCGCGTGGGCATCTACGTGACCGATCTCGGCAACTTCGCTGCGGTGAATGCCGTCATGGCCGAGTATTTCCAGCAGCCGTACCCGGCGCGTTCCACCATCGAGGTCTCCGGTCTGCCGAAGGGCGCCCAGGTCGAGGTGGACGCGATTCTCGTCCTGCCTTAAGTCCTTTCGTCATTCCCGTGGTCCGCCATCCGACGACGCCCGCCGCCACGACACCGGCGGACCCCGGGCGTACGCCCCTGACGTCGCTGGGCGGCGTGGGGCCGGCGCTGGCGGATACGCTGGGTAAGCTCGGCCTGCGTACGGTGCAGGACCTCTGGTTTCACCTGCCGCTGCGCTATGAAGACCGCACCCGCGTGGTGCCTATCGCCGACCTGCGCCCCGGCGACCGCGCGCAGGTCGAAGGCACGGTCGACTTCATCGAGCGCGGATTCCGTTTCCGACCCCAGTTGAAGGTCATTCTCGGCGACGCCTCCGGCGGCGCGTTGCTGCTGCGTTTCTTCCATTTCCGCAAGGCGCAGATGGAGCAGCTCGCGAAGGGTACGCGGCTGCTCTGCTTTGGCGAGGTGCGCCAAGGGCCGCAAGGGCTGGAGATCGTCCATCCGCAATACCAGCGCATCGAGCCGGACGAGCCCGTCGTCGTGGACGAGCGATTGACTCCGGTCTATCCCACCACGGAAGGGCTTGGACCTCGTCGTCTGGCTGGTGTGGTCGCGCGTGCGCTCGCGCACCTGCCCACCGATGACCGGCTCGAACTGATTCCCGAGAGCGCTGGCTTGCCGACCGGGCTCAGTTCCCTGCGCGACGCTTTGTTGTACGTGCACAGGCCACCGCCGGAAGTGGATCTTCGCGAACTGGGCGAGGGGCGTCATCCGGCCCAGCAGCGCCTGGCCTTCGAAGAATTGCTGACCCAGCACCTCACGCTGCGGCGCATGCGTGCGGCAGTAAAGAAGCGCAAGGCGCCTGCGTTGAAGAGCGCCGGCGCGTTGCACGATCGTCTGCTTGCCGCGTTGCCGTTCGCTCTTACCGGCGCGCAGGCGCGTGTGTCGCAGGAAGTGGCGCGCGATCTGGCCCGCGCGCACCCGATGCTGCGGCTGGTCCAGGGCGATGTCGGCAGCGGCAAGACCGTCGTCGCGGCGCTGGCCGCGGTGGCGGCTGTCGAAAGCGGGTACCAGGTGGCGCTCATGGCCCCGACCGAACTGCTGGCCGAGCAACACCTGCGCAACTTCCGTGCGTGGCTGGAGCCCTTGGGGCTCAAGGTCGAATGGCTTGCCGGCAAGGTGCAGGGCAAGGCGCGCAAGAGCGCACTTGGACACGCGGCCGACGGTACGGCGCACATCGTCGTCGGTACCCATGCGCTGATGCAGGAAGGCGTGGCTTTCGCCCGGCTCGGTCTCGTCATCGTCGACGAGCAACACCGTTTCGGCGTGCACCAACGGCTCGCGCTGCGCGACAAGGGCGCGGAGGGTGAGCTGATTCCGCACCAGCTCGTGCTCACGGCCACGCCGATTCCCCGCACGCTAGCGATGAGCGCCTATGCCGACCTGGATGTCTCGTCGATCGACGAACTGCCGCCTGGCCGCACGCCGGTGCAGACGGTGGCGATTTCCAACGAGCGTCGTTACGACGTGATGGAACGCATCCACGCCGCCTGCATGCAGGGGCGTCAGGTCTATTGGGTCTGCACGCTTATCGAGGAGTCCGAGCAGCTGAATGCTCAGGCTGCCGAGGTAGCCCATGCGGAACTGACGACGGGGTTGCCGGACCTTGCGGTCGGCTTGATTCACGGCCGCATGAAGCCGAAGGAAAAGCAGGCGGTCATGGACGCCTTCAAGGCCGGCGAACTCGCGGTGCTGGTGGCGACCACCGTGATCGAAGTGGGCGTGGACGTGCCTAACGCGAGCCTGATGGTGATCGAGAACAGCGAGCGCCTCGGGCTCGCGCAGCTTCATCAGTTGCGTGGTCGCGTGGGTCGTGGCGCCATCGCCTCCAATTGCGTGCTGCTCTACCAGACCCCTTTGTCACGCCTTGCGCGCGAGCGCTTGCAGGTGAT
>Ga0209674_100709_pt1 | contig 11472 bp, 11 predicted proteins | sample AraplaCvi_mMS_r2_FD_184279 | JGI IMG/M metagenome (GOLD analysis project Ga0209674, IMG submission 184279) | Arabidopsis root microbial communities from North Carolina, USA - plate scrape CL_Cvi_mMS_r2 (SPAdes) (version 2) | ecosystem: Host-associated > Plants > Roots > Endosphere | place: USA... | reverse complement strand
AAGCCACCAAGGCTCCCGCCGAACCGGCCAAGAAGTAATACGCAACACGCAGTAAAAGTTATGCCCAGGTGGCGGAATTGGTAGACGCACTACCTTGAGGTGGTAGCGGCTTAGGTCGTGGGGGTTCGAGTCCCCCCTTGGGCACCAAACGAAAGATCCGGAGTCCTCAACCGGATTGCAAAGAAACCCGCGAAAGCGGGTTTTTTTGTGCGTGCTGTATGCGTTATGACAGCCTGGGCGAGCTTACGCCCATCGAGTTCAGGCAACAACGCGATCCGGAGACCTTGGTTTATGGGGGCACTAACTAAAGGGGCGGCTACACTGTTAGGAGAGTTCATTTGGAACACTCTTGCCAAACTTTTTGTTATGTAATTCAGTTGGTTATAGCCAATCGAAACACCGGAGCACCCGGAACCCGTAAGCGGTCGATATAAGATGGACGCGGGGATAAGCCAGGGGATGGAGCAATGCTCACTGATATTTTTGCCGACCGGTATGCCGGTGTTGTCCTATTCGCGAGTTATGGACTCGCCGAGCAAAAGTTGCTCGTGCAAGCCTTTCGCATGATCGAAGAACAGCTTTTTCCCTACTACGATCACCAGGGAAAGGAGCGAGCCGACGCTAAAGCGATCTACGAATCGCTAAATCAGCGTCTAAGCATGGAGTTGGGCCTTACCGAAATATCGCCTAAGCATTACTCGTATCCGGTGTCGCTCAACGGGCAGACAACGACGCAGTGGGCCACCTATACGCCGTTAATGATGGCAAAAAATTTCGTGCTTCAGCCGCTGTCGCATGAGTTGCTGGCAGACCAGTACGTAAAGGCACGGCTGAGTTTCGTCGAACTCGCTTTCCGGCAGCGAGAGGAGAACGTCGCTCAGTGGGTGGCGAAATTGCCCGATCGTTTAATGTGGGCTGGATTCCCAGCCGCTAAGAAGAACATGCTCATTCCTGGCGATCCACAGGCCGCCGAGCGGGCGCGCACTCAGCAAGTCGTTGACTCATTCGCAGAAAGCGTAAAAGAGCTAAACGAGAGGCTACTCCGCGCTGGAGCGAAGCTTCAATACCACAACGGGTTTATTCAGCCATTCGGCGACGAACTTCTCGCGACTCAGGTTGAGCAGCCGTTTTGGAAGCTACTTGTCGATCCCATTTGGTCCAACATAGACATCGATATGAAAGAGGCTGTGGAGCGACGGGACAACCTCGGCCGCGACCCAGCGTTCTATGCTCTGCGAGCTTTGGAGAGCACCATCAAGATCATTTCGGATGAGAAGGGCTGGACGACGGGGAAGGAGCGTGGAGCGGCAAACTACATCGACAACCTTGTCGCCATACCTCGACGCTTCATTGACGTATGGGAAAAGGAATCACTGATTAAGCTGTTCGCAGTTCGCAACGACCTCGGCCACGGGCCGGGTAGTCAACCTATGCCGACCTACACGCCAGAACAGACGAACTGGCTAATCGATGCATCGATGGCATGGATTCGCAGCCTCATAGGTCGCAGATAGAAGCGCCGACACGTGCGGGTATGAATGGGGGTATGTTCTCTTAGAGCGGGCATGAAAGTCAGTAGATGCGTGGTTTATTAGTCCGCCCTTGGGCACCAAACGAAAGATCCTGAGTCCTCAGCCGGATCGCAATGAAACGCACGAAAGCGGTTTCTTTGGGTCTGCTGTATGCGTTGCTTAATCAGCTCCGCGTTCCCGCTTAGTTGGCACGAAGGTAGGCGATTACAAAACATAGAGCCGTTGAAGCGCCGGAATTTTATCGCGTGCGGCTCGGCACCTGGGTTAGCAACTGACACTGTCGATCCTGCGCAGGAAACTTCCCTTCTTCTGCTTGCCTGTTAATCTGCGCGTAAATCTAAGCCCATGGAGCAAAAGGCCCTCCTGGGGAAAGTTCGAATTAGGATATGAAGCTCATGGGGCAGGCTAAGTGGCGCCAAGAGAAATATGCTGATCGCGCGCACACGGTCGGCGGTCACTATGTCCTCATAATCGAGTGGCTTGACCCGAGCGAGCGACAAACGGGAACGGAGCTCGCTTCACGAATTGAGCGCTACGGTTCTGAAGTTGTACTCGCGACTTGCAAGTCCAGCGACGACGTTTTTGGTGCGCTCGACTTAGCTCGGGATCGATTGCTGAAAAATGAACAGTTCCCATTCGTCCACTTTGAGGCCCACGGCGCGGAGCCGCCGCCCGGTGGGAGCAGCGAGGGGATGGTTGGGCCTGCGGGCGAACTCCTCACCTGGAAGTCCCTCGCTCCTCGGCTTGGGGCGATCAACCGTCTTGTGGGATTTCGCCTCGTCGTTATTGGTGCAGCATGCTACGGGCTAGCAACGCTCAATATGTTCGAAATCGATCAAGTGGCACCTTTTGCCCTTGTCGTTGGCTTCAACTCGACTGTTCGAGTCGGCCGTCTGTTCGATTCGATGCGTGAATTTTACCTCCAGATGTTGACTGGCGGACATCTGAGCGTGCACCTAGCCGTTGAGAGCGCAAACCGTGAACTGTCTCTGACCGAAGGGGAGTTGCTGGTTCCCTCGCTCTTCTACGATTTCGCGCAGCAGCTAGTCAGAGAGTTCCTCATCCATGAACTGGAACCAGGACGTTTCGCGAGCGAGGCTGAGCGCTTGTACCTACGGAGTATTACGCAGGGCGCGCAGGCGGTTGGCATAGACCGTTTCAGGGATCACTACAGACAGGGCTTGGTTCGCCACCTAAAAAAAGCTGTACGAACGTGGTTCGCCATGGATGAGATGCCCGACACTGCGGTGCGCTTCCCAATTCCAGTAAGCACTCTCGCCCTGGAGATTGATAGGCGCTACCGCGTGGAGAACCTTGGTCATGTGTCGCGTATAAGCTTGGCCGATGGTCCAGCGTAGCCTTATCCTCAAAACCCCTTTGCATCATTGGACATGAAATTTTGGCAGGAAAGGCGGGATTTGAAGGAAAAACTTCTTGGGCCGGACTTCTTCGATCCAGCTGAGATATTGCGAAGTACGCGCGTAATGGGATCGGGAAGCGTGTTCATCGCATCAACATCACCTCATCTGTCGCCTTGCCACGCTTCCTAGCTTACGATGCACCACCGACCACCCAGCTTCCGCACGGGTGGTCTCGCCATGGCATTGGGGATAAACGCATGGAACAGACGCAGGATCCGGTGAATCGCTTGTTTGCCTTCGTGACCGAGTTCGCGCAGGCGATGTTGGCGAAGAGTGGCGAGTTCTATCCGTTTGGGGGTTCGATCTCGGAGAGCGGCGAAATTGCCGGAGCGTCCGGGGCGACGGAGGATGGTTCGGAGCATCCGAGCGCGCAGGAGGTGTATCGGTTGTTGACCGCCGGGCTTGCTTCGACCGCGTCCGGTAACGACGTGGCTGCGGTGGCGCTGGTTGCGAACGTGACCATTCCCGCCGAACTCGAGGCTGTGTCGGACAACGGCATCCGTGTGCATGTGGAGGCTCCCGGGTTTGCCCGTATGGTCTACGTGCCGTACGAGGTGTTGCCAGGCGAGGAGCCGTCGATCCGTCTGCACGACCCCATCGCGGTGGAAGTGGATCCCGAGTTCTTCGTCTCGGCGCGGTCCTAACCGGCACCGCGCACGACGCGCCGGGCTCAGCCGCCCCGGCCGGCCCTGATCAGCACGCGCTGCCAGTTCGGCGGCACGCGGCCTTCAGGCCCCGGGGTGGGTTGGCTGGTGGGATGACTATGCGGCGGTGCCAGCTCGGGGCCGTCCAGCATGGCCTCGGTGCGGTAGTCGTAGAACCAATCCTCGCCGGGCTCGAAGCTCTGGATGATCGGGTGGCCGGTCTCCTCGGCATGTTTCGACGCATGCTGGTTGAGCGAGTCGTCGCAGCATCCGATGTGGCCGCACTGCGCGCAGCGACGCAGGTGGAACCACCAACTGCCGGTCTGTTCGCACTCGACGCAGCCGGTTCCGCTGGGCGGCACGCTGGGATCGATGCCGTTGCTTAGCTTGCTCATGGGCGCTCCTGGTGGGTGTCAGGCCAGGCGACCGGCGCGGCGCAGCGCCGCGGCGCGCATCCGGTCGACCGACGTTGCCAGCGAGCGTAAGGCAATACGGAGTTCCATGGAATTCGGTGGGCCGCCAGCGAGCAGGGACTCGATCTTCTCGGCGGCATCGGCCACGTGGAGATGCTCGTGCTGGAGCGCATGGCGGGCCACGTGGTTCGCCCGGAACTGCGCCTCGCCGTAATCGTGGTGCAGCAGCGCCTGCAGAAGCCCGAGGGCTTCCACGGAGATGTCATGGGCGGCAAGGACTTCGCGCATCCATGAATTAGGTACGATGACGCGCGGACTCTCAATCGTCCATCCGTGCTATCCCTAGGAATAGCACGTGCCGCCGATGTGTCACGGCTGGAACGATTAGCGGCTATCCTGCGCCCCAGCCTTGCCCCGGGAGTTCGAATGACCATCGTCGCCACCGTGCTCACCCTCGTGGTGATCCTGATTCACCTGTACATCGTGCTGCTGGAAATGGTGCTGTGGCGCTCGCGCGGTCCTAAGGTGTTCGGTATCACGCCCGAGTTCGCGCGCGAGACGACCACGCTTGCGTCGAATCAGGGCCTTTACAATGGCTTCCTGGTCGCGGCCCTGGTGCTCGGGCTTCTGCTGTCGGAGCCGTTTGCCTCGGCTTTCGTGTTCTACGGGTTGGGTTGCGTCGTGGTGGCGGGGCTGTGGGGCGGATTCACCGCGAGCCGGCGCATCCTCTACGTGCAGGCCTTGCCGGCGGCGCTGGCCCTGGCTGCGCAGTGGCTCGCACGCTGATCGGTCCCGTTCGCGAAAACGTGGACGGGCTTCAAGTCTCGGGGATGTCTGCGCGGCCATAATGCGCTCATCTGTCGATGGGAGCGGGCATGCCTGATACCGACCTGCCGCTGGCGCATCCTGAAATTACGCCGCCGCCGCGCGCGTACACGTTCGAGCTGGGCCTTGCGCTGGCGGGTGCCGTCAGCGGCGGTGCCTATGCGGCAGGGGTGCTCGATTTTTTCTACGAAGCCCTGGAACATTGGTACGCGGCGAAAGAGCGCGGGCTGCCGGTGCCGACGCACGACGTGCTTCTGCGCGACATCTCCGGCGCATCGGCTGGCAGCATCAATGGCGTGATATCGGCCGTGGTGCTGCCTTATGCGTTTCCGCATGTGCATGCCGCGCAGACGGAAGAGGAAGCGGCAGCCAATCCGTTCTACGACGTGTGGGTCAAGCGCGTCGACATCGAGGGGTTTCTCGATACGGACGATCTGGCGGACAAGAACGTGCCGATCGCGTCTCTGCTCAATACGCGCCGCCTCGACGAGATTGGCGATCGCGTGCTGCATTACGAAGCGGCGCCTCGCGCCCGTCCTTATATCGCCAATCCGCTCAAGCTCGTGTTCACCGTCACGAATCTGCGTGGCGTGCCGTACGCGGTGCCGTTTGCGGGCGACGAGGTGGAAGCGGGTCACAGCATGATCGCGCACGAGGATTACCTGCGCTTTGCGGTGGACATGGGGCAGGGGGCTTACGATCGCGTCTGGCAATATCCCGACGATCTCTACGTAGCGCACCCCAAGCGGCTCCCCGACGGTGGATGGACTGCGATCATGAATGCCGCGCTGGCGTCTTCGGCATTTCCTGGCGGCCTGCGCTATCGCGAGGTGGAGCGGCGCTGGAGCGATTACATGCAGCGCAGCGTGGTTGTGCCGGACGAACTCGGCGTGTCGCGCGTCGTACCGATCGCGCCGCAGCGCGATGCATCGGACGGCCACGGTGCTACGTATCGTTTCGTGGGCGTCGACGGTGGCGCCATGGACAACGAGCCGTTCGAACTCGCCCGCACGGAGCTGGCAGGCACCCTGGGCCGCAATCCGCGTCGCGGCGACCAGGTGAACCGCATCGTGCTCATGGTCGATCCGTTCCCGGAACCGGACGATCTGGGGCCCGAGTTCGCCGCATCGATCAACGTCGTGGAAGCGCTCTCGGCCTTGTTTGCTTCGTGGAAGCAACAAGCTCGGTTCAAGCCCCGGGAAATTGCGCTGGCGATGGACGATGCGGTCTACAGCCGCTTCCTCATTGCACCGACGCGGCCTTGCGTCGATGGCAGCGAACGCTGGCTCGGCGGGCGCGCCCTGGCGGCGGGTGCGTTGGGTGGGTTTTCCGGATTCTTCGCGGAAGCCTACCGACGCCACGATTTTCTCCTCGGTCGGCGCAACGCGCAGCGCTTTCTTGCCGAGCATTTTCTGGTGCCTGCCAACAATCCCATCGTCGCGGAGTGGGCGGCCGATCCGGCCATGGCCCATTACCTTCGCGTGCGTGACGGGGTGCTGCATGCGCCCGTCATTCCGCTGGTGGCGGATTGCCATCCCGCGCAGCGGGAAGACACGCTGCCGTTGTGGCCGAAGGGTGCCTTCGATCCAGCCAGCCTTTTGCCGCCGGTCAAGAAGCGGCTGGATGCGCTTTACCGCGTTGCGACGGACAAGTGGAACGACAAACTGCTCACCTGGCTGGCCTGGCATACCTATGCGCGCCGCAAGCTTCTGGCCTTTGCGTCGCGCCGGCTCGTGGAGGCCTTGCGCAAGCACGATCTGTGGTGAATTCGCCGGAAACGAACCTGGCAGGAGCCGTCATGGCGGCGATATGCTTTATGACGGGAATATTCGCCCTATATAACGTGGAGTTATCGACTTCACTATGGCCGCGGCATGCAAAGGGTAGTAGGTTGTCCACTCTGTCACGTTGATCGCGGGGCTCCTTCATGGGTATGACAGCCTCACCCAGAGCAATCGTGTTCGAGGACCATTCGGGTCTTGCGTCGGCCCTCGCCGATTTGCTGGTCGAACGACTCGGTTACCGCGTCACCGCATGCGTCGATTCCGTGGAGGACGCGATTCGTGCCGCGCATGCGGAGCCCTGCGACGTGGCGGTCGTCGATCTCGAGTTGCAAGGCGTCATGGCGTATCCGGCGCTCGACGAGCTTAAGCGCCGGGGCATTCCCTATGTACTGGCGACGGGTTCCATGCTCGTCGATATTCCTCCGCACTATCGCGCGCCGCTGGTCCTGAAACCGTATAGCGCCACACAACTGGAAACGGCGATTCGCGAAGCGCGCCAGTCCACGCACAGCGCTTGAACGCGCTTTCGTAGGAGCCACGGCGGCCATAGGTGCCGCCGAACTCGTCGCCCGGGTAACGCGTGTCGTCGATGCGCATGGCGGACGCAGCCCGGCAGGGGATGGGCGATCAGTGTTGACCTGCGGGCATGCAATCGCTGTTGTCCAAACGTCAAAAGGATGTCGAAACGTTTGCGTTCCGGCCGGCCACAGGCGACGCTTCGCAGCATGCCTTCCTATCCCTTTCCTTCGCCCCTGGGCGTTCACGTATGAAGCGGCGTCGCATGTGGGTGCGCGGCGCTGCCGGCATGCTCGCTGCGATCCTGCTTTTCGTCTCGGGCGCTTGGGGCACCCTCGCGCTGGCGTTCCGCTTTCCCGGCCCTCGGCCGGTCCGTTTCGGGGTCGCCGGGGCGTGGTCGTCGGGGTGCCTCGTCGCATGGATCGTGTGGCTGGGCTGGCGGTCCTCGTGGGCGCCGCTCGCGTTCGTCGCGGCCCACGTCGTTTTGCTTGGCTGGTGGGCGTCGCTCAGGCCGCGCAACGACCGTGCATGGGCCGATGACGTAGCGCGCTTGCCCTTCGCCGAGGTGACCGGCTCCCGCGTGTTGATGCACGACGTGCGCCATTTCCAGTGGCGCACCGACGACGATTACGACGCGCATTGGGAAACCCGCGAATACGATCTCGATCGACTCGTCGGCGCGGACGCGATTCTTTCCTACTGGTCGGGCGAAGCCATCGCCCATGCCATGCTTTCGTTCGGTTTCGACGATGGGGAACATCTCGTCTTCTCGGTGGAGATTCGGCGCAAACGCGGCGAGGCCTTCTCGGAAATCGGTGGCTTCTTCCGCCAGTTCGAACTGGTGCTGGTGGCGGCGGACGAGCGCGACATCGTCCGCGTGCGGACCAACGTGCGTGGCGAGGATGCTTACATCTTCCCGTTGCGGATCACTCCAGAGGCGACGCGTTCGTTGTTTCTGTCCTATGTTGATGCCGCGAACGGCCTCGCTCGCTCGCCGCGGTTCTACAACACGGTCACGTCGAACTGCACCACCATCGTCTATCGGATGGCGAAGCGTATCGATGGCGGCCTGCCTTTCGATCTTCGCCTGCTACTGACGGGGTACCTGCCGGAGTATCTTGCCGACAACGGCGCGCTGGACCCGCGCCACAGCGTGGACGAGTGGCGTCGCGTGGGGCGGATCAGCGATCGAGCGAAGGCGACCGGGCCAGCGGACGACTTTTCCGCAGAGATACGCCGTGGCATGGCGTGACGTCTTTGTGAAGACAATGCCTGTACCGCTTCGCATTGGCAGCGCAGCGCCGAGCAGATAATCTCACCGTCCCACGATGTGGCGAGAGACCCTTCCCGGGTCGGCGGCCCCTATGCCTGCGAGGTTATCCACCGTCTTCCATGGCCATGGTGATCTACGACATCTCCTTTCATCCGGACGTAGCCGGCCTTTGGCATGTGCAGGTGAACGGCGTCCCCACGGAAAATTTCGAGACGCGCATCGCTGCGATCGCTTATGCGGTGCAGCAATCGAAGCTGTTAGGCACGCAGCCAGGCGTGCAGGTACTGGTGTCGGTCGAGGGCGCCGACGGCATCTGGCGCGAATTCGAATCCAACGCCAAGCGGCCGGTCAGCGGGTTGCTGTAGAACATCCCTGGCGCTGCACATGGTCTTGATGCGCGATGCATACCATGGGGAGGAACACGGAGGACCATCCCACCTATGACGCATCGAAAGATCGGTTACTTCGACGTAGAAGGTTCCTGCTACGTCGCCAAGCCAGGACGCTGGCGCGGTAAATACGTGATCAGCGAAGACGGCGAAGAAGTGCAGGAAAAGCTCTGCACCACGTTGCACGAGAACGAAGAGGACGCCTGCGCGGAAGGCATGCAGCTTGGCGTCGAAGCCGCGCGCCGGCTGATGAAGGAGCGTGAGGGCTTCGACCCCGGGGAAGTGTAGGGCGAGCTCACGGAGCGCGCCGCGCTAGGTCCGGCGCGTCACGGTACGAAGCATAGCTCGTGCCACCTACCGTGCATTTTCCTGCCCCGTAAGATATTCCGAATGGCCGATGGTGCGCCTGCTTAAGCCGGCGTACGTTTTCATTGCGGCCCTGTGAACGAAACGTTTTCGTTTGCGGACGACCGCGAAGTCCCAGCCCCACTCCCCTAAGGCTTCGGAGACTCACAATGAAGACGTCACCCCTCATGGCGCTGAGGCGCCACGGCCTCGCTTTGCCCATCGCCGCTGCCCTGGCCAGCGGTGTGTCCGCGCAGGATGCGCCCGTTGCCCCAGCGCCCCAGGAAAAGACCACCGACCTGCAGACCATCACGGTGACGGGCTCGGCCCTTCCACGCATCGATGTGGAGACGCCATCACCCGTCACGACGATATCGGCCGAACAGATCCAGAAGAGCGGCCTCACCACCGTCTCCGACGTGGTGCGTGCGGTATCGGCAGACAACAGCGGTTCGATCCCTTCGTCGTTCACCGCCGGCTTCGCCACAGGCTCGTCCGGCGTGGCCCTGCGCGGCCTGACCGTGAACTCGACCCTGGTGCTGATCGACGGACGGCGCGCGGCCAACTATCCACTGGCTGACGACGGGCAACGCTCCTTCGTCGATCTCAACACGATCCCGTCAAACGCTATCGAGCGTATCGAGGTGCTGAAGGATGGCGCTTCGTCGCTGTACGGTGCCGATGCCATTGCCGGTGTGGTCAACATCATTCTGCGGCCCGATTTTCGCGGCACCGAGTTCACGGCGGATGTCGGTACGTCGCAGCACGGCGGTGGCACCACCCGGCGCGCGACCGTGCTGTTCGGTGGCGGCGACCTCAAGAAGGATGGGTGGAACGCGTACTTCAGTGCGGAGTACCAGCGTGACGACGACATCCTCAATCGCCAGCGCGGCTATCCGTACAACACGGCGGACACGCGACGTAGCGGAGGCAACAACCTCATCGGCGGGCAGCCGTCGCAGAACTCGGGATCGATCTACGGCACGGTGACGCCGGGTACGTTGTCGCGGCCGGGTGATGTGACCTCGGGCGTCGCCGATCCCGGTGCGCTATCTCAGCCGCTGGTGCCCTGCGGCGCCCAGGGCACGTTGGTGAGCGACGATCCCGCGAACCCCGGCAGTTATTGCGCGCAGAACTTCGCGCGCTATACAGCGATCCAGCCGACTACCGATCGGCGCGGACTGTACGGGCGCTTCACTCTCCAGCTCTCCGATCGCAGCAAGGCGTATCTCGCGGCGAGCTACTACGAGGTGAAGACGACCTTCCCAGGCCCTCCGGCACAGATCCAGGCAGGCACGCCGCGCAATACCAACTCGATCGCTTTGCCGGCAACGCTGCCTGATGGCTCTCTCAATCCCAACAACCCGTTTGCCGCCGAGGGCAAGGCGGCGCTCATCAACTACGCGTTTCCCAGCGCGCTTGCCAACGGCGAGAACGACAACCACAACCTGCGCATCGTCGGTGGGATGACCGGGTATTGGGGCGAGTGGGGTTACGACACGGCCCTGGTGTTCAATCACTCGTCGCTCGACACGCGTCTGTCGGGCTTCCTCAACTACGATCGTCTCATCGATGCGGTGACGAACGGCACGTACAACTTCCTCGACCCGCGAGCGAACTCTCGCGCCCTGCTTGCGGCGCTCTCACCGCCCCTGAAGAAGACGTCCACGAGCGACCTGCAATCGTTCGACTTCCGCGTGACGCGGCCGCTGCTCGACCTGGCAGGCGGCTCGCTTGGCCTGGCCGCCGGCGTCGACGTGCGCCACGAGGAGCAGGACGACCCGGACCTCAACCCGAACCTCGCGGCACAAGGCCTCGGCATTGCCCACGTGAAAGGAGACCGCACGGTGTCCGGCGTCTACGCGGAACTGGACGCGCCGTTCCTGGAGTCGCTGGAAGTGGACGTGTCCGGCCGCTTCGATCACTACTCCGACTTCGGCAACAACTTCTCACCGAAGCTCGGCATCAAATGGAAGCCCATCGACACACTGGCCTTCCGCGGTACGTTCTCAAAGGGTTTTCGTGCGCCGAGTTTCGCGGAGAACGGATCGAGCGAGGCCGAGGGCTTTGCGACGTATACGCCGCCCGCAGATTTTCAGGCGGCGCATGGCAACAGCGGTTACGTGCAGCCTTATGGGCTGGGTTTCCTCACCCGGGCGAATCCGAATATAAAACCTGAGCGCTCCAAGAGTTGGACCTTTGGCGTGCTTTATCAGCCGACGCCCTATCTGAGCGCGTCGCTCGACTATTACCGGATCAAGAAGACCGGTGTGATCGCGCAGCAGAGTGCCAGCGCCGTGCTGGACGCCTATTACGCCGGGCAGCCGCTG
>Ga0209674_100708_pt1 | contig 11506 bp, 10 predicted proteins | sample AraplaCvi_mMS_r2_FD_184279 | JGI IMG/M metagenome (GOLD analysis project Ga0209674, IMG submission 184279) | Arabidopsis root microbial communities from North Carolina, USA - plate scrape CL_Cvi_mMS_r2 (SPAdes) (version 2) | ecosystem: Host-associated > Plants > Roots > Endosphere | place: USA... | reverse complement strand
TTCGATTGCAAATGCTGCCGGAAATACCGCTACGGTCGCGTTTTGGCTACTGGCTGTTCTGCATTGCGGATCGTCGCAAAGAGCTGCTCACATGAAGTCCGCCTGGCGCGGTTGGGCAGTGATGATACTGCTGTTAATCGCAGCGGCTGTCCTATTACAACGCGTGATAGCGTCCGGCTCACAGCTTTCCTGGGCAACCTTCCGTTGGTCACCCCTGCTGGTCGCACTCGCTGCCACGGTGGTACAGGAGCTTCTCAATCCCTGGCTGGCGAAGTTTTCCCTACGTGCGATTGGCCAGGACGGCGGCTATTGGCGCCTGCTCGGCATTGTCACCACCACATCGGCGTCCAACGCCGTCATTCCTTTGCCCGCAGGGATTCCTCTACGCGTGTGGCTGCAAAAACGGTGGCTGGGTATTCCGTACGCGGATTCCACCTTGGCCGCTGTTCTTGAATCGTTTATTGGCTATGGCGTACTTGGACTGGCCGCGATTTTGTCCATGGTTGCGTGGGCTCCGGATCTGCTGCGCAGAACCGCCTCGCTCCATTCGCGGATCCTGTTTTGCGGCACATTGGTCATGCTGGCCGTGGCGGCGCTATGCATCCGTTTGCTGATAAACCGCTATGCACCGACGGTGGTCGCCTTATTCAGGCTCAAACGCGCATCAAGACTGAGCTGGCAATCGTTATTGGCGATTGCCGCCATTACCATTCTTGGCGTGACGTTGGCCTATGTTCGAGTTGTCCTGCTGGGATGGGCACTGTCACTCAGTGCACTCAACTGGGGGCTGGTATTTACAGGGTTGGTTGTATCCCGCCTAGCTGGCGTCGCCTCCATGATCCCGATGGGTCTTGGTGCTCGCGATGTGAGCCTCGGCTACTTTCTGGTTCTTGCCGGAACTTCCGCAAGTTCCGCTACCGCATGGGTGATACTTGATCGACTTGTCATGACCATTCCCTACCTGATGATTGGTCTGTTGAGCATGCCCATGCTGCGAAAGGCTCAACAAACAATGGGTAGCGGATCAAAAGACTCGAGCAGGGTCGTGTGATCAGCTCAGACTCTCGCCTAACTCGTCATTGCCGCCCTTCGCATTCCTGTGCTTTACGCCAAACAACCAGCGGTGCAGAGCCAATTTGGTATAGCCAGCTTCCCGATTATCGAGCCAAGCGACCCGACCGAGCAAAGCTTGCATCCACCGAGTCTTGGCCTTGGCAAGGCCGGGCACCATCAGTGCCGACGACAGAAATGGATTTCCGCCCCCTGCCTCTAAGGTGAATCCCGCACGGCTGAGAAATTGCTGATATTCCATCACTCCAAAACCTGAGCCTCCGGTTGGAGATTTTGCCTTTCTACCGCGCACCGATGCGGCCAATTGCTGCATTTCGAGGCCCGGATCCAACATCAGAATCACTCCTCGCGGACGAAGCAGCATGTTCAACGAAGCGAGTGTGTCTGGCACCGACGAGCGTGGCACGTACATCAAACAGGTGACTCCCAGGATGCCATCGAAACATGCATCTCGAAAAGGTGGTTGCATCGCACTCGCGAGAACGCACTGATCGTGCGAGTTCGCAAACATCCGACAATAGCCTGAGGCAATGTCCTGGCCGACGATTTCTATGTCTGGTCTGGCGCGCGCAACAACATCACTCAGGCGACCATAGCCACAGCCTAGATCGAGCAAACGAGATCGTTGCGATAATCGCGGAAGCAACACGTTGAGGACGATCCAGGCGTGCCACTCGTGCAGGAGCAAATTGGACTGCACGGACAGCCCACGAAAGAGGACACCTTTGATGTCCCGATTGCTTTCGTCAGCACGTTGCTCCCAACTTCGCCGTGTGTCATCCATTACGCGTCCTAATGAAGGCCATCCTGCAGCAACCGGTCGACAACACCTTGAATGGAGAACATCGATGCCGCAGCTCTTATGTGGTCGGCGTAGTGCAAGACGTTTTTCCCCAAAGCGAGTCTCAGCGCCGCCGCAAAGCTTTTTGCATCCACTGCCTCACTTAACACACCGCACGGGTGCTCCGCCAGCAGCCGTGGCAGATCGCCCACTGGCGTGGCAACAACCGGACGACCGAGCTTTATCGCGTCCGAAAACACAACCGGGATGCTTTCGATACGCGACGGTATCAGCACCCAGTCGCTGCGGGCTATGGCGGCTTCGGCCTCTGGTTTGGCAAGAAAGCCACCCATCTTGACTGGTCGATTACGCGCATGTAGCGCAGCAACGCCCGCCTCTACCGTGGACCGCAACGGACCACCACCCTGGATTTCCAGTATCTCGATGTACGACCAGTCTTCATCGCTCAATTCAGCTAGCGCGTCCAGCAACAGATCAACACCCTTGTTCGGATGCCATCGTCCCAAAAAAAGCAGACGAAATGGCCCAGTCGGACGTATCAGTGGCGGATCCGCGAGATCTATCTCGCGTGTACTTGGAAGAAAGGCAACTGGCGCCCCACCGATGCTATGAGCATCCGTCACGAGCTGGTAACCGTCGGCGTACGCATGTGCCGCGTCACGAATGACCCGAGCAAGCATCTGGCGAAATACAGGAATACGACCAAGCGTCCAAACATCGCTGCCAAGCATCCATACCGAATAGTTCATACCGTACTTCTTTGCTACACGACGCGCCCATTGGCCACATGGAAGACCCCACAGCGCTAGGAGGCTTCCTTGCATACCGACGTCGGCGACCGCTGCGCGCGTTGCGGCCTGACCGCCACGCAATACACGTACAAGCCACCGCACATCATCGAAATGCCACGGCTTCAACGTGGACAGCGGACGCGACGGGGCAGCGAAGCGAAATACCTCCACACCGTTTGACCAGTGCTCACGAGAGGCGTCGGATCCGGGTGCAACCACCCGCACCCGGATATGCCGCGCCAGAACGGCTACCAAGTCGGCTACAAATGACCCTGCGGCTTCACTGCCGTCCCCCCGAATAGGAAATGACGTAGTAACGAGGATTAGACAACGCTCCATCATGACCTGTGATTATAGACAGTTGTCATAGATGTTCTTTCCCGTGCGTTGCATTGTATGTCAACGCTGTAATCTGCTCCGAAACAAGGCCGATGAGGAAGATGATGACCGCCGCGCTCCATAGCAGTGTGCTCATGTTGGTAAGACGACCTTCATGCATGAAAGTCCATGCATAGTTGGCGCAACCCAGCAGAAAAAACACGGCACTCGCGGGCACAAACAACTTCAACGGCGAATACAGCGTGGCAATCTTGAAGATAATCAGCAGGAAGCGCACGCCGTCGCGCAGAGGCTTGATGTGGCTCTTGCCGATGCGCTGAGCGGCCTTGATCGGCACGTAGGCGACCGGGTAGGCGCTGCGGAAGAACGCCATGGTGCTGGTGGTGGGGTAGCTGAACCCATTCGGCAGCAGGTGCAGAAACTCGCGGAACTTGTCCGCGCGCACGGCACGGAAGCCGGAGGTGAGGTCCAATACCGGATGGCCGGTCATGCGGGTGGCCAGCCAGTTGTACAAAGTGTTGGCGAGGCCGCGGCCGACGCCGGCCTGGCTGCCCCAATCGCGGGCACCGACGACCATGTCGTAGCCCCGGCTCAGTTGATCGAGCAGGCGCGCGATATCGGCAGGATCATGCTGGCCGTCGCCATCCATGAACACCAGGATGTCGCCGGTGGCGGCGCGAGCGCCGCGCTTGATCGCCGCGCCATTGCCCATCGAATACGGTGACGACAGGCATTCGACACCACAGCTTTTGCAGATGCTGCGGGTGTCGTCGGTGGAACCGTCGTCGACCACGATGATCTCGGCATTGGGGTGGGTAGCGCGCAGGCGCGGCAGGAGTGCGGCCAGCGCGGGTGCCTCGTTTTTGGCTGGCAGGATGATACTCAGGCGGTTCAACAGATGGCTCCCCGTGTAAAGGGGGATCATAGCGTGAAGGCCAGGTGGAGGTTGAGGACGGGTTGCAATTTTCGGGAGATTGCCCTGCTGCGCCTTTCCTCTTCGTGTAAATGGACGGACTGGGCGACCGCAAGCACATATGCAAACCGGGTGGATACAGCTTGTGCACCGCATCACCCTGCCACCTCCAGCCCGCAGGGAATGGATGACCTGGGGATCAGACTGCGGTAGATTCAACCACATACAGGGGCTAGGTCGAGTAGGTTATGTCATCTCAGCTGCAACCATCGCTCGTAGGTCTGTCCGGCATGGCGCGCCGATTGGTATCCGAAGGGGTGCTGCCGGAGGCTGATGTACGCAAGGCGATGGCCGACAGCGGCCAGCAGAAAGCCTCGCTGGGTGCCTGGTTGCTCGATCACAACTTGGTCGACAGCGGCCGGTTGACGCAGATCGCCTCGGCCGAATTCGGCATGCCGATGATGGATGTGGCCGCGCTGAATCCGGCGACCATGCCGCTGGATCTGATCAGCGAAGCGCTGATCACCAAACATATGGCGCTGCCGCTGTTCCGTCGCGGCAAACGCCTGTTTGTCGGCATTGCCGATCCCATGCAGTCGCATGCGCTGGACGAAATCAAGTTCCACTCCAACTGCATGGTCGAGCCCATTCTGGTCGAACGCAGCTCGCTGCAGCGGGTGATCGAGAGCCTGCTCAACAGCATGCGCGACACCATGCCCGACATGGGTGGTGGCGATCTCGACGGCCTCGAGCTTGAGGTCGGCGACGAGGAGGCCGAGTCGACCGGTATCGACGCGAACGCCAACGACGATGCGCCGGTGGTGAAGTTCGTCAACAAGATCCTGGTCGACGCGATCCGTCGGGGCGCCTCGGACATCCATTTCGAGCCGTTCGAAACCCAATACCGGGTGCGCCTGCGCATGGACGGCATGCTGAAGGCTGTGGCCAGCCCACCGATGAAGATGGCAAATCGCATTGCCTCGCGCATCAAGGTGATGGCGCAGTTGGACATCGCCGAAAAGCGCGTGCCCCAGGACGGCCGCATCAAGCTCAATCTGTCCAAGACCCGTGCGATCGACTTTCGTGTGAGCTCTCTGCCGACCTTGTTCGGCGAGAAGATCGTGCTGCGTATTCTGGACGGATCCTCGGCCAGGATCGGCATCGAAAAACTCGGCTATGAACCGGAGCAACAGAAGCTCTACATCGATGCGATCCACAAGCCGTACGGTATGGTACTGGTCACCGGCCCGACCGGCTCGGGCAAGACGGTGTCGCTGTATACCGGCCTGAACATGCTCAATACCGCCGAGCGAAATATCTCGACGGTGGAAGACCCCGTGGAAATCCGCGTCGAGGGTATCAACCAGGTGCAGCAGAACGTGAAGCGCGGCATGACGTTTGCCAGCGCCTTGCGCTCGTTCCTGCGCCAGGACCCGGACGTGATCATGGTCGGTGAGATCCGCGACCTGGAAACCGCCGAGATTGCGATCAAAGCGGCGCAGACCGGTCACATGGTGCTGTCCACCCTGCATACCAACGATGCCGCGCAGACCATCGCGCGCCTGATGAACATGGGTATCGCCCCATACAACATCACCTCGTCAGTCACCTTGATCATCGCCCAGCGTTTGGCCCGCCGCCTGCACGATTGCAAGAAGCCCCAGAATCTGCCGCCGCAGGTGCTATTGGCAGCGGGCTTCAGCCAAGCCGACATCGATGCCGGACTGACCATCTACGAAGCCGGCGGCTGCGACGGCTGCAATGAAGGCTACAAGGGCCGTGTCGGCATTTATCAGGTCATGCCGATGCTGGAGGATATTCAGAAAATCATCCTGCAAGGGGGCAATGCGCTGCAGATCAGCGAAGTGGCCAAGGCCGCCGGAATCAACGATCTGCGCGCGTCGGCCCTGCTCAAGGTGAAACAAGGCCTGACCAGCCTGACCGAGATCGATCGCGTGACCAAGGAATGAGCCGCGATATGGGACATCCGTAGCATCGAACTTGCGTCCGGCGCCACGGTTTCCAGCCGCAGAAATGACATAAGCTGTATAAATACCTTGTCAGCCGCCCGCTTGAGCGGCTCGGGGACCGAACAACTGGGGGAAGATGCGCATGGCCACGGCTACCGCAAAGCTAAACGCAGACAAGACGCGTGCGCTCGGCGCGCAACGCGCCGAAGTCAGCCGGCTGACCACCTACGAGTGGGTCGCGCTGGACAAGCGCGGCAAACGCATGAAGGGCGACATGCCGGCGAAGAACGCTTCGCTGGTCAAGGCCGAGTTGCGCCGTCAGGGCATGAACCCTCAGACCGTGCGGGAACGTTCCAAGCCGCTGTTCGGCTCCGCCGGCAGCACGGTCAAACCGGGCGATGTCGCGATCTTCAGTCGCCAGATCGCCACCATGATGACCTCCGGCGTGCCGATGGTTCAGTCGTTCGACATCATTGCCGACGGTCAGAAAAACGTCCGTTTCAAGAACATCTTGCTCGATGTGAAGCAGAACATCGAGGGCGGCGCGGCACTGCATGAGGCGCTGGGCCGCTATCCGGTGCAGTTCGACGAGCTCTACTGCAACCTGGTGCATGCCGGCGAAACGTCGGGTGTGCTGGATACCGTGCTGGACACCGTCGCCACCTACAAGGAGCGTACGGAAGCGATCAAGAAGAAGATCAAGAAGGCGCTGTTCTACCCGATGATGGTGCTGGCAGTGGTATTCATGGTCTGCCTGATCATGCTGCTGTTCGTGGTGCCGGTATTTGCAAAAACCTTCGCTGATGCTGGAGCGCAGTTGCCCGCCCCGACCCAGCTGCTGGTCACCGCCTCGCAGTTCATGCAGAGCTACTGGTGGGTGGTAATCGGCCTGATCGTGGGCAGTATTACTGCACTGGTCATCGCCAAGAAGCGCTCGGTGAAGTTTGCGCACTTCCTCGATCGGATGGCTTTGAAGATGCCCGTAATGGGCAATATCGTGCGCAATTCGGCGATCGCCCGCTTCGCCCGCACGCTGGGCGTGACGTTCCGCGCCGGCGTGCCGCTGGTCGAGGCGCTGGACGCGGTGGCCGGGGCCACTGGCAGCGTGGTCTACGGCGATGCCGTCAAGCAGATGCGCGACGACATCTCGGTGGGCCACCAGTTGCAGCTGGCGATGAAGCAGACCGGCCTGTTCCCCAACATGGTGGTGCAGATGACCGCGATCGGCGAGGAATCCGGCTCCCTCGACAACATGCTGTTCAAGGTCGCCGAATTCTACGAGGAAGAAGTCAGCAATGCAGTCGACACCCTGTCCACCTTGCTCGAACCTATCATCATGGTCGTACTCGGCACCTTGGTCGGCGGCATGGTGGTCGCGTTGTATCTGCCGATCTTCAAGCTCGCCGGTACGTTCTAGGCCTCAAAAAAAGCACGATACGAAAACGGCGGGCATTGCTCGCCGTTTTGTTGTTGTAGGGGCGCACTTGTGCGCGATGCTCCGATGTTGATTACTGCGAAGAGCATCGCGCACAAGTGCACCCCTACAATAAGCGCCGTACCCTACGCCGTACCCGCTCGATCGCGGGAACCTTAAATCACAAGGCTGATCCATGCCCGATCTCCCCTTTGCCCTATGGATTGCCCTGGCCGGCGTGCTCGGCCTGCTGGTGGGCAGCTTTCTCAACGTGGTGATCCTGCGCCTTCCCGACCGCATGGCGGCGGACTGGCGGAGGGAGGCGCGTGATGTGCTGGAGCTTGAGGCCGATGTGACACCGCTGCCGCCGGGCATCGTGCGCGAGCCTTCGCATTGCCCGCAGTGCAAGCATCCGTTGTCCGCGATGGACAATATTCCGTTGCTCGGCTGGCTACTGCTGCGCGGGCGTTGCCGCTACTGCAAGGCGAAAATCTCGATCCAGTATCCCTTGGTGGAGCTGCTCAGCGGCCTGTTGAGTGCCGTGATCGTATGGAAATTCGGGCCGTCGTGGCCGGCGTTGGCGGGGCTGGTGCTGACCTGGACCCTGATCGCGCTGTCTGGCATCGACTTCCGCACTCAGCTGCTGCCTGACCAGCTGACCTTTCCGCTGTTGTGGCTGGGCTTGCTGCTGGCGCTATTGCCCATGTTCGTCGACGCACCCTCGGCGATTATCGGGGCTGCTGTCGGCTACCTGAGCCTGTGGAGCGTGTACTGGGTCTTCAAATTGCTCACCGGCAAGGAAGGCATGGGCTACGGCGATTTCAAATTGCTTGCCGCGCTCGGCGCATGGATGGGGCCGGTGTCCCTATTGCCGATGATCCTGCTGTCGTCGCTGATCGGCGCGCTGGTCGGCGGCACGTTAATCGCATTGCGCAAGCATGAGCGCGAGATTCCGATGCCGTTCGGCCCGTTCATCGCCGCCGCCGGTTGGGTCTGGTTCGTGGCCGGCCATGGCTTGTTGCAAGGCTATATGCAACTGACCGGCCTGCGATGAGCGAGCGGCCACATGCACTGGTGATTGCGTTGACCGGCGGCATCGCCGCCGGCAAGACGGCCGTAGCGCGGCGTTTCGAGGGGCTAGGCGTAGCTGTGCATGATGCCGACGTGGCCGCCCGTGAAGTGGTCGAGCCAGGCACGAGCGGTCTGGCTGCGGTGGTCGAGACGTTTGGTGTCGGCGTGCTGGATGAGGCAGGGCGGCTGGATCGCCCTGCCATGCGCCAACGCGTGTTTGCCGACCCCGCCGCGCGCAAGGTGCTGGAGGCGATCATCCACCCGCGCGTGCGCCAGTGGCTGCGCGAGCGCGCACTGGCCGAACGTGGGCCGTATTGCCTGCTGGCAATTCCGTTGCTGGCCGAAAACATCGCGCATTATCGTTGGGTCGATCGCGTACTGGTGGTTGATGTGCCCGAGTCGGTGCAGATCACACGCTTGATCGCCCGCGACGGCATCGATGAAACCCTGGCACGGCGGATGCTGGCCCAGCAGGCCAGCCGCGCCGAGCGGCTGGCACTGGCCGATGACGTGATCGAGAACAGTGGCGATGAATCCGCGCTGGACCATGCCGTCGCCGAACTGCACCAGCGCTACCTGGTACTGGCCGGCACGCACTGAATTGGGGGAAACGCAACCGCGCCGATTGGAGCGAAGAGCATCGCCCGCGAGCGGGCTCCTATATGACGCGGAGTTGGTTGCTTCTAGAGCCAGAATTCCCGGATGCCCGCCACGCCCTGCCCGCTGCACTGACGGGCCTGCGCGACATGCGAAAGTGCCATGCCGCCAAGCGCATAGACCGGCAGCGCGGCGGCTTCCGCCAGTTCATGGAATCGGGGCCAGCCCAGCGGCGATGTCTGCGGGTGACTGAAGGTGGCAGCCACCGGTGACAGCGTGGCGAAGTCCGCACCGATACCCGCTGCCTGAGCCAGATCTCCCGCGCCGTGGCAGCTGGCGCCAACCAGCTGCAGCAGCGGCAGTGGGCGCTCGGACATCGTTATCAGTTGTGTGCTCTTGAGTTGCACCCCGGTACCTAGTGCCAGCGCACCGTCGATGTCGCCATTAAGCAACAACTGGGCGCCATGCCGGCGGGCCAGCGGCAGCAGTGTTGCTGCCAGTTCGCGCACGAGCTCACGCGGCCACAATGGCAGGCGCAATTGCACCAGTTGCACGCCGTGTTCGATTGCCTGGACGATACGCTCGAACCAGATGCCGCGTTGATCCGGGCGCACTTCCGCTGGCGTGATCCGATAACGATGGGGCAGCCGTAAAGCCTGCAGGATGGCCCGATCGGCCGGAGCCAGCATCGCCGGATCGATCTGTGCCGGCGGCAGCCATTGCAGTGCCTGCCCTTCCAGCGATTGCGGCAAACCTTCCCATTGCTCGGTTTGCCAGGTATCCAGCAACAGTTCGCGCTCGACGTAGCGGCACGGCACGCGGATCAACGGCTCGGCATGTTGCAAGGTGATGCCGAGCTCTTCGTGGAGTTCGCGTGCCAGCGCCGCCAGCGGTGCTTCGCCGGGTTCGAGTTTGCCGCCGGGAAATTCCCACATGCCGGCCAGATACTTGCCAGCCGGTCGCTGCGCCAGCAGCACACGTCCGTCGGCGTCGCGCATGACCGCAGCCATCACGTGCATGACTGGCTTCGGCGCGGCGGGAGCAGGCATCAACCGTTGCGCAGATATTCGACCATGTCGAAGTCGTAGGCGTGCTCGGCATCGGCCTTGTGATGCACGCGCGAGACTTCGGTCCAGTCGCTGAAATGCACGCCGGGGAAGAACGTGTCGGCGCCGTCGATCGCAGCGCTGACCCAGGTCAGATACATGCGGCGGGCGCGTGGCAACGCTTCGGCAAACACCATGCCGCCGCCGATCACCATCAGGCCGGTGTCGCCGATGCGGGCCTGCGCTTCTTCGATCGAGCGCACGGTGATCTGATCGGGGAACGGCGCCTCATGGCGACGCGACAGCACCAGGTTGACTCGACCCGGCAACGCGCGGCCAATCGATACGGCGGTGTTGTAGCCCATCAATACGTTCTTGCCGGTGGTCAGTTGCTTGAACCAGCGCAAGTCATCGGGCAAATGCCAGGGCAGCTGACCCTTGCGGCCAATGGCAAAATTTTCGTCGAGGGCGGCAATCAGCGAAATGGCCATAACGAGTCCTTGAAAAGCTTGATCATGGAAGTGGCCTGCGCCTGCGAATGGCGCCGCCGATTGCGTCGAATCTTAACAGGCTGCGGCTGCGACGGCGCTCCGCAGGTAGTTGCGAAAGAGGCCCACGGATGGCCGTTCCACGCACCTCGGCGCGCTCCTATACGGCCACCTCGGCCTTGATTGCCGGATGCGGCTGGTAGCCCTCGATGGCAATATCTTCGTAGCGGAAATCGAAGATCGAACGCACTTCCGGATTGAGCTTCAGCTGCGGCAACGGCCGCACTTCGCGGCTCAGTTGCAGCCGCGCCTGCTCCACGTGGTTGTTGTACAGGTGCGCATCGCCCAAGGTGTGCACGAAATCGCCCACACCCAGCCCGCAGACCTGCGCGACCATGTGGGTGAGCAATGCGTAGCTGGCGATGTTGAACGGCACGCCGAGGAAGATGTCGCCGGAGCGCTGGTACAGCTGGCAACTCAATTTGCCAGCCTGTCCTGAGCCTGTCGAAGGGGCAACGTAGAACTGGAACAGGCTGTGGCATGGCAACAATGCCATCTTCGACAATTCGCCCACGTTCCACGCGCTGACGATCAACCGGCGCGAATCCGGGTTGCGTTTGATCTCGTCGATCACCCACGCGAGCTGATCGACCGTGCCGCCATCGGCGGTTCGCCACGCACGCCATTGCTCTCCATAGACCGGGCCGAGATTGCCGTTCGCATCGGCCCACTCGTCCCATATGCGTACGCCGTGCTCTTTCAGATAGGCGATGTTGGTGTCGCCGCGCAGAAACCAGATCAGCTCGTGCACGATCGATTTCAGATGCAACTTCTTGGTGGTGACCAGCGGGAAACCCTGGTTGAGGTCGAAGCGCAGCTGCCAGCCGAATACGCTGCGGGTGCCGGTGCCGGTGCGATCGGTCTTTTCGGTGCCGTGATCGAGAACGTGGCGAAGCAGATCGAGATAGGCGCGCATGCTTCAGTCCTTCGCGGCAACGGGTGCG
>Ga0209674_100706_pt1 | contig 11514 bp, 6 predicted proteins | sample AraplaCvi_mMS_r2_FD_184279 | JGI IMG/M metagenome (GOLD analysis project Ga0209674, IMG submission 184279) | Arabidopsis root microbial communities from North Carolina, USA - plate scrape CL_Cvi_mMS_r2 (SPAdes) (version 2) | ecosystem: Host-associated > Plants > Roots > Endosphere | place: USA... | reverse complement strand
ATGGCAGGGTGTTGTTCCCAGTTGAGCAATCCAGCATAGATCAATCGCAACGGATTTTTTGGCACAGTGGTGGGGAGGGTGAGACTCGCCTCTAGATCGGGGTAGCCGTTAAAGTAGACCATGTCACGGCGCTTGTTGCTATGACGACCGTAGTGCGCTTGCATATCTTCGAGCGAATGTTGGGTGGATGCAGCGATCATTGCGGCATCAGCTACGCATGACCTTGGAAGGCGGAATTCATTGTCACGAAAATCCAGAATCAGAGGCAGATTTCTTTGCTTGGCGACTTGCCATGCCACCAATGCATTGCTCACTGGCGGAACGACGGCATAGACCACGCCGGGGGCGTCAATTTGACGCAAAGCTTCCGCCGTAGCGGCGGGAATCCAATGGCTGAAGGGATCCGGTTTCAAATGGGCGAGACAGGCCAGTTCATTGCGGATGCCGGCGTGGTAGGGCACGCCGAAACGTTGCACTTTTGGACCAAGCACATCCAGCAAGCTTGGATCGATCTGGTAATTCCGCAGCAGGCCGTGTGGGTTGTCAGCGCAGATGACCTTTATGTTCCAGCCGAGGTCCGCCAGATAACGAGTGAGGAAAGCGCGATTGACACCATCCGCTCGGCCCAGTGGTGCAAAATAGAACGAAATAAGGTAAAGAGTTTTACTCACAGTGTGTGCCTGGGATACTTATCCAAAGTGCTGCGAAACAAGGTTGGCTTGGATCGCGGCAACGACGCGCTCCACATCAGCGTCTGTAATCTTTGGTGAAATCGGCAGGCTCACCGTTTGACGCCCAATCTGTGTGGCATTCGGCCATTGTTCCGGATTCCACCCAAAACGCTGCTGATAGTAGGGATGCTCTGGAATGGAAAGGTAATGCACTCCGGTGCCGATACCTTGCCCGGTCATACCGTCGAGGAACGCATCACGATTTATTCCACAGCGCGTTTCGTCGATCATCACGGTATACAGATGATAGGCATGGCGGGTATCGACAGCAGGTGAGGCAGGTAGGCCAAGCGGGAAATCACGCAATACGCTGCTGTAGTGATTCCAGATGGCTTGGCGTCGTTGCCATGCCTGTTCAACTCGTGCCAGTTGATGGATGCCGATAGCGGCCTGCATGTCCATCATGTTGTATTTGAAACCACATTCGACCACTTGATAATGCTTGTAACCGGCGTCGCTGAAACGGTGCCATGCATCCTTGCTCATGCCGTGCAAAGCCAGCGTTCGGGTACGGGCGACTAGCGCCTCATCGCGACCAATCACCATACCTCCCTCACCAGTGACTACGTTCTTGGTGACGTAGAAACTGAAGCAACCGAAGTCACCAAACGTGCCAGCCTTTTGACCGTGATACTCGGTTTCAATGGCATGCGCGCAATCTTCGATGACTATAAGGTCGTGTTTCCGCGCGATGGCCATGATCCGATTCATCTCGCATGGACGCCCTGCAAAGTGCACTGGAAGGATGGCGCGAGTGCGTGGAGTGATGGCTGCCTCGATTGCATCTGGGTCTATGTTTTGTGTCAATGGATCGACATCAGCAAGTACGGGCGTCAGACCTGCATGCAAGATGGAGTTGATCGTCGCACAGAATGTCAAAGGGGTAGTGATGACCTCCGAGCCTGGCTCCAGTCCAGCTGCGACCAGACTTACATGCAACGCGGCAGTGCAGGAATTAAGCCCGGCGACCTGCGCGGGTTGCAGGCCCTGATAGTGGGCAAAGTCAGCTTCAAAGCGTGCCACGCGCGGCCCTGTTCCTAACCACCCCGAACGCATGCATGCCTCAACCTCACTGATCTCATCTTCGTGGATATCGGGTGCGGCGAAAACCAGAAAGGGTGGTTTGCTCATTTTTGTGGCCAATTGGTGAGATGTGATTAGAGCTCGGATCGCGGTCGCGGCGGACTACTTGACGATGGAAATAACTGGCTCGTGATTCTTTCCGCATCGCCACGATGACCATAGGGCACTTTAGGACGTCCTCAGTGCAATCCCGGTAATGCTTGCAGTCTCTCGATATCATCGTCGAGGCGACCGCCCAAATTTAGCTTGATCAATTCTTGCAACATCAGATTGGCATCATGCTGGCGCCCTTGCACAACCAGCATGCGCACCAGTGTGATGCGGTAGGCAGCCTCATTGGGCTCGGTATGTACTGCTTCGGCGGTCATGCGTTCACCCAAAGATTTGTCATCCAGAGCGTTCCAAGCGTAATCGCCATACATCGCCAGCAAACGTGCGCTGGGATGGGGATGAGATAACGCTGCAAGGAATGCCGTAGTCATGCGATCTTTTGGTAGATTGCAAGCATGCTCTTGCATACATTGGGTCAGCGCGCCAAGTGAACTTTCGTCCTGTACCGTGGGAGTGTGTGATTTCAATTTGGTGATCAGACTATCCCACCATGCATCTTTCGGCGGCAGATGCATGCGTGCATTCATGAAGATCAGTGCTTGCTCAGGGAGGATGGATGCGCCCGGCAGTGAGGCACCTCTTTCGAGCGGCACGTAGGCCAGCCGGGTGAACGGTGAAGCGGGATCATAGTGCGAATAGATGATGTAGGTTCGGCCCAATTCATATTGGGCGCGTGGTGACTGCGGCGCGCGGGTTGCCAGATCCTCGGCGAGCCGTAGCGGATTACCCCAAGCGAAGGCGGTAAGAGCGGTCAATGCTGCCCAACACAGCGTTAGCCCGGCTAGTAGAACATGGCGTGGCAGCGCAAATGGCAGTGAATCAACGCAAACCCTAGTCTCGGATGAGCTTCCTTCAATGGTCGGGGTAGTGGGAGTCGGTGCGGCGAGCAATGGCACGATAGCCAGTAATAACCCGAAACTGGCGAAATAGTTTCGATGCTCAAAGATCAGTTCCAGCGGCACAACGGTTCCGGTGAGCAACTGGCAACCGAGAAATAGCGCAATGCCAAGCGCGACCAACGGCCGACGCGAGCGCAACCAAAACATCAATGCGATTAGCGCGGCAATGCATACGATGCTTGCTAGCGTGGTCCATGGTGTCAGCAAACCGCTCGAGATCACGAAATCATCGTGATAAAACGACAAGGCTCTTGGCGTAGGTACTAGTGTCCAGCCGATGTAGTCAACGACGATGCGAGCTTCGCTAAGCAGCCGAGTGCCAAACGTGTAGTCACGCAAGGCCCACGTGTCCGATTTGAATAGGCGCGGCACCAACCAGGTGAGGCCGACGATCATCGGCATCACCAATACGAGGAGGAACATCGTGATGATGCGAAGGTCGCTTCTACTGACTTTCTGCAAGCAGCCAACTGATAGGGCTGCCGATGCAGACGGAGCCAGTTGTCTGTCCGACGAACTGACGAGGATGGATGAATGAAAATGGAACAGCGCCCATTCGATCAGCAGCGCATACAGCGGTAGCATGATCGCAGTTTCCTTGGCTAGGAGGCCCAGCGTGGTGGGGACAAGGATGCTGGCAAGACAGATAAGTAAGCCACGGGTTCTGGCGGGAGAAGGGTTATGCCGTTCCTCATCGCCAGCAGGAGCGGTCGCGGCGGGTAGACCAAGCATACGGCGACGGCCGGTGACATAGCCGATCAGCCCAGTCAGCACAAACAGGTTGGCCATGCTCTCCATACGCTGGATTACGTATAGAACTGCGGTGAGGTTGATCGGCAGCAGCATCCAGCCAGTGGCGATCAATGATGCGATCATGCCGGCACGTTTTTCCTCCATCTCTGCAACGTTCCCTGCATGAAGGGGAACGGACAGAAGCAGGGCGCGTGCCAGCAAAAAGACCAGCAGTCCATTCAGTAGATGAATGAGCAGATTGGTCAGTTTCATCCAGTACGGATCGAGACCGGTGACAAGGTAGTTTGCAGCGAGGCTCAACGATGCTAGCGGGCGTTTGAATTCACTGGAGGGCGATGAAAGCGCAGCTTGCACCAACGAAGACAAACTGGCGTTGTGCGGTTGTACCCCATGGTTGTCGACGATATTGGGGTAGTCGTCAAACAGGAACGAGCCTTGCAGTCCCGGCCAGTACACGGCGACCGTGAGGATGAAAGCCATGGCCAGAACAAGCTGGTAGAGCGACGAACGCCTGAATGTGCGCATCAGTGGGTAGTACTCAGGTCAGGGTTCAATGGTACGGCATTGTCACTATCGGCTTTCACGTCGAGACTGAGTTGATGCCGTAGATGGGCCAGTTCGTGCGGCCAGTAGTCTTCGCGCGAAAGAACCCATGCATGAAGCATGGGCATGCCGAGTGGTGGTAATTCAACCCTTCCTTGTACCTGTTGGTAATGATCAAGTAGGCGTAGGCCAAATGCCGGATAGCCGGCGGCGCCTAGCATGGCAGCGGCTTTCAGTGCCATGCTGGGCCGCACCTGCAGATCGAGTGCACGCGTGAAATCGGCCAGAGCCGCGTCAGGTCGGTGTTGTGCGAGAGCGATGCGTCCACGCAGATAAGTGAAATCCTGTTGAGGCCCTGCTGCGGTCAATTTTGGATTTTGCAAGCCGGCATCGATCAATCCGAGCAGATCCGTTGGCGTCAGGCCCGTGCAGCTGCCGGTCATGCTGACAGGAAGCATGCGCTCGAACCAGCTGGTAAACAGGCCTGCGGTATTGGGTGTGCCGAGCATTGCCGTGCGTGCCATGGCGAGGTCGTTGGCACTGATCCCACCAATCATGCAGCGCGCGCCGATCAGATTGAAGGCGAGCTGCACCTCGTCCGGCCGGCTGTGGAGCAGCTTCTGCAACCGTTGCACTGCCTCGCGTGGATGTCCCGTCTGCATCTCGATCTGTGCCGCATATGCCTGGGCACGTGGTGAATTAGGATTGATCTGTGCCCAGATCAGTGCCTGCGTTTGCATATCTCCCCAAACTTCAGCGCGGGCGCGTGTCATTAGTGCCAAGCCGATCGGCAGAGCGATCATCAGTACGCGCTTGAGCACCGACAACGTGTTTGTGTCCGCCAGCCAGAGACCCAACGGCCAGAACATCAACAGCGCCGGCACGTAGTTGCGATGCTCGAAATACAGCTCCAATGGTACCGAGGTGGATTCAAGCAGTTGCCCGGCAAAATAAAACAGTACCGCAAGTGCCAGCGCAGGATGACGTCGACGCAGCCACCAGGTGGCGCCGATCAACAGCATTACCAGCAGGATCGCGGGCAACGTGCTCAGCGGATGTATCAGAGATACCGATGCAACGTACTGGTCGTTGAATAATCCGCTCGAGAACGGTCGGGGCAGCCACAAGAGCGTGAGGTAGTCCACAAGCACACGAGGCTCGGTCAACAGCCGTTGTGCATATGTCCACGAACGTCCTTCGGCATTGCTGCCCAGGAGGATTCCGTGTATGCCGATCCATATCAGATAAATGCCGATGGCGGCGGCAGGCAGCACCACAAAGACCCGCAAAAGTGCGCGATGAGCATGGAGGGCCTTGTCGGTGGCAAACCGCTGCCGCGGAGCCAGCACGATGATTTCGATCAGCAAGGCATATAGCGGCAACAGCGCGCCATTAGCCTTGGCCAGAACAGCAAGCAAGGTGAATCCACCAAGGCCGACTACGCTCCACAGCAGTCCGGTAGAAATTTTTCCAGCCAGCAATTGCGAACGTCCGTGCAACCAGATCAACAATCCAGTCAGCACACAAGTGGCCGGCAACATCGCCTCGCGCTGCACGATGTACAGAGTGGTTGACACCAGCAGCGGGTGCAGCAGCCAGAGTGCGGTACCGAAGAGCGCCGCTGTTCGATAACGAGGCGCTTTGATGTCGAGTGCTTGTCCGAGCCGGGCCAGCAAGACATACAGCAGCATGCCGTTGAGCAGGTGCAGTATCAGGCTGGTGCGTTTGAAGGGATATGGTTCGGCCGGCCAGTTGTGCGCATCGAGCAGAAACGACAATAGCGTCAGCGGTCGCCCGAACATATCCGCGTTCCCGGAGGTGATATAGCGCCAGAATGTGGGCCAGTGATCAATCGGGCCGGTGTCACCCAGAGCGGGTAGATTGATGAAATCGTCAAATAAAAAGCCCCCATGTAGGCCGGGCCAGTAAGCAGCCAGTGCCAGCAGAACAAGCACCAGTTGCATTAGCAGAGGCATCACGGCAATGCGATAGCGCATTTAGTAAGCATCCAGAAAAGAGAAGGGCCGCACGTAGCGGCCCTTCAATGGGTCGATGGAGCCTATTGGTTACTTACGGCAAGAAGTCGGCAAATACTTCTGCTGGATGGTCGTTGCCGCATTGGTGCATGACCAAGCGATGCTGCCCGAGTGAGTAATCGCCGAGAATGTCAGGACTTGAGCCTGAATCGCTGCATTGGCTGCCGGATTGGCATAAGCGGCAACGATAATGCCAGGAGTGGCGCTGATGTCTACCGTGGAGACGTACTTACCCTTGATACTGATAGGAGTCGCCAGGCCGGCCGACGCATTATTAGGTGGCATGCGACCCGTATTGCTGTAGAACTCGCCAATGGCCGTCTTGGCGCCATCGGCGAGCACGGCGCCTTCGGACACCTGTGAGCGGATCAGATAATCCTGATAGGCCGGGATGGCGATGGCGGCGAGGATAGCGATGATCGCGACTACGATCATCAGTTCGATCAGGGTAAAGCCTTTCTGCATGTTCTTCATGGTGGTTCCTCTGTTTGGTTAGCTAACCGTGTGATGCCCCCTGAGCCCCAGTCCCGTATCCCCCTAGGCGGGAACGGACCCCATAACTTTCGGTCGGAACGACCAGGAAGCTCGCGGCAAAAGTCAAGCAGCTTGCGTGCCACGTCTGCCGCAGGTGTATTCCCTCACAACCATGGGTTCCTGGATTGTGCCCGTCGTCACGAAAGCCTGCAAGCGACGTCATGACGGCACTGTAAATGCACAAACTGTGATCGGCGTGGGTGCGCTGATACCTGTCGAGATCGGTCAGATAGTGACCCTATTTGTCAATTTGTGTGTCTGACGCCATTTGTAAAAGTCGCAATCTAGTCACTTGCGGCAGGACGTTGGCAGGTATTTACCATCCAGCGTGCTGGGAGCGCAGGTCCAGGTAATACTTCCCGTATGGCTTGTTGGTGACAGCATGAGATAGACCCCCGCCACGCTGATGTGGCTGTTGGCTTTCGGCCCTTGAAACAACACCGTGATCTTGCCGTTGGTGACGTCCACGCTTGAAACGTAGCTGCCGACGATTGAAGTATTCGTGGACAGGCCTGCGGACTGGTTGTTGGACGGGAAGTGTCCAGTATTGGATATGAAATCCCATACTGATGCTTTGGCACCACTGGCCAGACTCATGCCCTCGGTAACCTGCGCGCGGATCAGGTAGTCCTGATAAGCCGGAATGGCGATGGCGGCAAGAATCGCGATGATAGCCACTACGATCATCAGTTCGATCAAGGTAAACCCGGCGGAAATACGCTGGCGGAACATGGTGGACTCCCCTTTGAGTGGGTCGAGGACAGCATGTTTCGTACCAATTACCGCCAAGAAGCCGGTGTTACCAATGCCAGCGGGCAATGCTGGCCATTGATAGCCAGAAATGCGAGGGACATCACGAAATCGCGCAACCTGCTTTTTGTGTGATACGTACGACCAAGCACTCCTTACTTGGTGTGAGCAGGTTCGCTTACTGGATCGAGACTAAGTTGTTGGCCCAGATCTCCGCTGAGCGACTCCACAAAGCTGGCCGTCATATGCTGTGAATCTCGGAAGACGATCTTGCCATCTCGCTCCGCGTCGCACTCACCACGGGGGCAGACGGCACTGTTCAAATCAAGCACAGTGACATTGTCGAAACGACGACCGGCTTGTTGTAGCGACAGGTAAACATCGCTGTTTTGTTTGTTAAAGGCTGGTGCATGGCACATGTTCTGCCGTACCGGTAGCCACGACAGCCAGCTCTTGGAGGAAAGACAGTTGGGCCCGTCAAAAGGCAGCTCAGGCGTTCCTCGCAGAATGTAGATATGACCGACCGCGCTGTTGATAGCCGTCAGCACCCGCGCTGTGCCGTTGACCCACTGGGCGTGATCGAAACTGGGTGACGGTGTAGATCCGAGGATCACAATATCTGGCCGCATCAAAGCAATTTGTTGTAGCGCCGCTTTGCGCCACGCAGAGCACTCGGTGTACTCGCGTCCAATCCGTGCGTCAAAAAGCGGCTCATCCACCATAGGGCATGACGACTTAGTCAACACCAGCAATCGCCAGTCGGATCGATCGAATACCTTGGCTACTGCAGGAAACCACTGCGCGCCAATGCTGTCCCCCATCAATACGGCCGTGTGGGCTGCATTCGTTGATCCAAAATCACAAAAGCGCACCTTGTCGCTTCGGTACCAATCGTCGCAGCCCATGGCATAAATGACAGGTGCATCGCCATGTGCTTTTGCATAGCGTTGCTGGGCTGGGCTGTTGAGCCACGTCGACGCGGCATTGGCCCAAACGATGCAGAGCGCGTTGGCCATCACCATCAACGCGACCGCTGACAACACCGTGATACTAGGCCGTACTATCCATCGCACCTGGTGGCGAATGGGTGACTCGACCCAGCGATACGACGTCACGGCGAGCAACAGAGACAAAGTAACCAACGCGGCGCGGTACGCAGCACTGTCCGTGGTGATGAGCGCGCCACCCAGCAGAAGCACCGGCCAGTGCCACAGATACCAGGAGTACGAAACACGACCCACGGCCTGCAGAGGACGCCATGACAGGACTCGCGAAAGGTTCGTATTGGCACCCGCCGCGATGATCGCGGCGGTTCCCATAGTAGGCAGTAACGAACGCCATCCGGGGTAGGCCATGTTCGTGTCGAACCACAACGCGGACGACATGATCAATCCCAGTCCAATCCATCCGAACCCGCTGCCAACTATGACTGTTTTATGCGGAATCTGGCCGCTCGCGACGCGATCTGTCGGCGAACTGAAGTGCAGCCACACCAGCGCACCCAATGCGAACTGCCATGCGCGCAACGGCATCATGTAGAAGGCCATCTGTGGCGCTGTGCGGGTCAACGCGAAACAAGCCACAAAACTGATGGCGGCAATCGCGGACATCGCCACTTTCAATCTCTGCGCGTGATTGCCCTTGCCACGCCATGTGCCGAAGGCCAGGAGTATCAGTGCAGGCCAGACCAGATAGAACTGCTCCTCGACGCCCAGTGACCAGGTGTGTAGGAAGAGGTTGCTGGCAGCGCCGGGGCTGAAGTAGTCGAGTTTGGCGAAAGCGAAGTGGATATTGCTGAACCATATCGACGCTGTGGCTGCTGCCACGGCTTGGCCGCCTTGTTCGCCCGGAGCGAGCGCTACGGCAGCGAACAGGCAGGTGCATACCAGCATGACCAGTAGCGCCGGCAGCAATCTGCGAAGTCGACGTGCGTAAAAATTCGCAAACTGCAGATGGCCGGTCTTTTCGATTTCCTGCAACAGCAGGCCCGTGATCAAATAGCCGGACAGGACGAAAAACACATCTACGCCAACGAAGCCTCCGGCAAGCCAAGAAACCTTGGCATGAGCGGCCAAGACCAAAAGAATGGCAATGGCCCGCAGGCCCTCGATATCGCCTCGGTAGCCGAGCCGATACTCACCGTTGTCCATGAACTTATTCCACTAGTTTGTATATGACGAGCAGCGAAGGCGTCGATGATACACAACCGATCACGGAAGTCTGGAGCTTTTCATCGAGCGTGTAATTGGGGCTTAGCTGCGCTCCATTGTGTGGTCGGCAGAGTTAAGAGGCGATCTTGGCAAGAACATGAAAACTTGCTTGAGACAGACTTGGCGCTTACCGTCTCTATTCAACTCAACCGGGGAAACCGACCATGAAACCTCTGATAGCCGCCCTGCTGCTGGCATTGGTAGCTGCACCCGCGATGGCGGGCGACGTCGTGGACACCACCTTCGTCAAGCCCGAGGGGGTGCATGCGTTCAATGTGCGCGATCTGGTGATGATGGATCGGGTCAGTGATCCGCAGCTGTCGCGGGATGGGCGCTATGCGGCGTTTGGCGTGCGCAGCACGGATTACGCGGCGAACAAGGGTGTCAATGCGGTCTATGTGCTGGATCTGAGCCAGGATGGTCAGCCGATGAAGGTGGTGGACAAGGGGAGTTCAGCGCGCTGGTCGGCGGATGGGCGCAGCCTGTATTTCGTGGCGCCGGCCAAGGGCGTGGCGCAATTGTGGCGGGTCGATCTGGGCGGCAAGGATGGCTTGAATCTGGCCAAACATGCTCCTGCCGTGCAAGTGAGCCATTCCGTGCTGGATCTCGGTGGCTACAAGCTGTCGCCGGATGGCAAGCAGGTATTGCTGTCGTATGAGGTGTTCACGGACTGCGCCACTTTGGCGTGCACCCAGCAGCGCGTCGCGGCGCGCGACAAGGACAAGGCCAGCGGCACGATGTACAGCAAGCTGTTCGTGCGGCACTGGGATACTTGGGCCAATGGCCGGCGCAACCAGCTGTTCGTGGCAAGCTTCGATGGCAAGGGGCAGCTGGCGGCCGAGCCGAAGCTGTTGAGTCGCGGCATCGACGGCGACGTGCCGAGCAAGCCGTTTGGCGACGAGAGCGAGTTCAGCTTTGCGCCGGACGGCAAGCGCGTGTATTTCGACGTGCGCATTGCCGGCACCACCGAGCCGTGGTCGACCAACTTCGACGTGTACAGCGTGCCGGTGGACGGTTCGGCAGCGCCGAAGAATCTCACCGCCGACAACAAGGCGTGGGATGCGTTTCCGGTGGCGTCGCCGGATGGCAAGACGCTGTACTACCTGGCGATGGAGACCCCGGGTTTCGAGGCCGACCGTTTCGCGATCATGGCGCTGGACCTGGCTAGTGGCACGAAGCACGAGGTGGCTCCGAAGTGGGATCGCTCGCCGGGCGGTCTGTCGATTTCCGCCGACGGCAAGACTTTGTATGCCACCGCCGATGACGAGGGCCAGCACCCGCTGTTCGCGATCGATGTGGCCAACGGCGAGGTCAGCCGATTAAGCGGCGAAGGTGCGGTGGGCGGTTATTCGATGGCCGCCGGCAAACTGCTGCTGACGCGCGATGATCTGAAGCACCCGGCCGACGTTTACACGCTTGACATGAGCCACGCCACTACCGATGGCAGCGCGCTGAAGCAGGTCACGCATTACAACGCGGAGACTCTGAAGAACGCGAAGGTCGGTGATTTCGAGTTCTTCAACTTCAAAGGCGCGAACAATGAGACCGTGCAGGGCTATGTGGTCAAGCCGGTCGACTACCAGTCGGGCAAGACCTATCCGGTCGCGTTCATCATCCACGGCGGCCCGCAGGGTGCGATGGACAATGGCTGGAGCTACCGCTGGAATCCGCAGACTTATGCCGGCCAGGGCTTCGCGGTGGTGACGGTGAATTTCCATGGCTCCACCGGTTACGGCCAGGCGTTCACCGATGCGATTTCCGGCGACTGGGGCGGCAAGCCGCTGGAGGATCTGAAGCTGGGCTGGAAGGCCGCGCTGGGCAAGTACCGCTTCCTCGACGGCGACCGCGCCTGCGCGCTGGGTGC
>Ga0209674_100698_pt1 | contig 11661 bp, 7 predicted proteins | sample AraplaCvi_mMS_r2_FD_184279 | JGI IMG/M metagenome (GOLD analysis project Ga0209674, IMG submission 184279) | Arabidopsis root microbial communities from North Carolina, USA - plate scrape CL_Cvi_mMS_r2 (SPAdes) (version 2) | ecosystem: Host-associated > Plants > Roots > Endosphere | place: USA... | reverse complement strand
CAAGCTCACACCGTTCCGCATCCGCGTGCTGCGTGGTGAGGCCAAGCGCGCCTTTGGGCGTGCGCTCGCGCAGCGTGCCGAAGAAAACGACCCCGGACTGTCCGATGCCAAACGCGAGAAGGAACGCCAGCGCTACGAACACGCGCCGCTCGTTCTCGTGGTCTCGGCGAAGATCGATGGCGACAGCAAGGTGCCGGCACTGGAACAGGATCTCACTGCCGGCTGCGTGGCCTACAACCTGCTGCTCGGCGCGCAGGCGCTCGGTTTCGGCGCGCAGTGGCTGACCGGCTGGGCCGCGTACGACCGCGAGGTCGCCAAGCTGCTCGGCATGAAGAAGAGCGAGCACGTCATCGGCTTCATCCACATCGGCACGCCGTCGATGGAGGCCCCCGAACGCGACCGCCCGTCCTACGACGAGATCGTGAGCGTGTGGACGCCGTGAGCGACGACTCGCTCGTTCACCTGGTCGACGGCAGCCTCTACGTCTTTCGCGCCTGGCACTCGATGCCGGACGAATTCCACGACCACGAAGGCGAATCGGTCAACGCCGTCCACGGTTTCACACGATTTCTCTGCGAACTGCTGGAACGCAGCCGCGCGGAGCACATGGCCGTGGCGTTCGACGCGTCGCTCACTACGTCGTTTCGCAATGCGATCTATCCCGCTTACAAGGCCAACCGCGAGCTGCCGCCACCGCAACTCGTGCGCCAGTTCGCGCTGTGCCGTGAGATCGCCGCGGCCCTTGGTCTGACCGTGCTCAACGACCACCATTACGAAGCCGACGATCTCATCGGCAGCGCCTTGTGGGGTCTGCGTTCGCATGGGTTCCGCGGCGTGATCGTTTCGGCGGACAAGGACTTCGGCCAGTTGCTCGGCGAGCGCGACGAACAATGGGATTTCGCCAAGAACGTGCGCTGGGGCGCGGCAGGCGTGTTCGAGCGGATGGGCGTGCATCCGCACCAGGTCGCCGACTATCTCGCGCTGTGCGGCGACGCCGTGGACAACATTCCGGGCGTACCCGGCATCGGTGCGAAAACCGCCGCCGCGTTGCTCGCCCACTTTGGCAGCCTCGACGCCATCCTCGATCGCGTGGACGAGGTGCCGTACCTGCGCTTCCGCGGAGCAGCGGCCTGTGCCGTGCGCCTGCGCGAGCATGCCGAGCAAGCCCTGCTGTGCCGCCGACTGACCCGCATCGCGCTCGACATCGCCGTGGCCGAGACGGCCGACGCCCTCACACGGCGAGCCGGCGACGCAAGCGCCGTGGACGACCTGTGCGAGCGCATCCGCTTCGGGCCACTCACCCGCACGCGGCTACGCGCGCTGCTCTGACCGCAAACGGTGGGAGCCCTGTGGGAGCAGCTATAGCGGCGACAGGTACCTGCCGGTAGGGGCTCGCCGGTGGGAGCCAGCCTGCTGGCGATGGGAGCATGCCTTGCCGCTACACCGCTTCGTTGGCTTTTCGCCACCAGGGTGGCTCCCACCGGTGCTTTTGGCTTTTTCGCCAATAGAGTGGCTCCCGCGTCACACAGGCGCGATACCCTTGGCCGGATACTCTGCCGTCCCGTCCAGGAGCCGCCCATGCTGAACAGCCCGCTGCCGCACGCCTCGCCCATTCCCGATGACGCCTCGGCGCCGGAAGAAACGATGTTCACCGGCAAGTGGCTGGCCCTCAAGAAACGGGGGCGCTGGGAGTACGCCGTGCGCACCAACCCGCGCGGCGCGGTCATCATTCTGGCGGTGACGCCTGAAGACAAGATCGTCTTCGTCGAGCAGTACCGCGTGTCGATTCTCGCCAACACCATCGAGATGCCTGCCGGCCTCGTCGGCGACATCAGCGGTGCCGAGGACGAAGACGTGCTGCTGGCGGCGAAACGCGAACTCGAAGAAGAAACCGGCTATACCTGCGGGCGCATGGAATTCGTGCATGAGGGCCCGTCCTCGGCCGGCATGAGCACCGAGATGATCGCCTTCGCCCGCGCCTGGGATCTCACAAAAATCGGCGAAGGCGGCGGCGACGACACGGAGAACATCATCGTGCACGAGGTCCCCCGCGCCGAGGCCGGACAGTGGCTGTTCGAGCGGGCGAAGGAGGGTTTCTCGATCGACGCGAAACTGTTCGCCGGGCTCTGGTTCATCGAACACCCGACCGCACACATGCGCTGAGCGCCCGCCGCGCCGCACGCCCGGTGCGACGCCAATCCGCATGTCAATTCTTGTTCTGCGCGCCGTCGGCGGGTAGCCTTCCCCCTGCCTTACCCGGCGTCGCCCATGTCCGTCCGTTTCGCCCACCTCCACCTGCACAGCGAGTATTCGCTGGTCGACTCGACCATCCGCATCAAGCAGCTGGTCGGCGCCTGCGTGCGGGCGGGCATACCCGCGGTCGCCTTGACCGACGAGAGCAACCTGTTCGGGCTGGTGAAGTTCTACAAGCAGTGCACGGCGGCGGGCATCAAGCCCATCGCCGGCTGCGACATCTGGGTATCCAGCCCCGACGATCCACGCCCCTGGCGGCTCACCCTGCTCTGCCAGGACCGCGACGGCTACCTCAACCTGTCGCGTCTGGTGTCCCGCGCGTGGCGCGAGGGCCAGGGCACCGGCCGGGCGCTGGTGGATGCCGCCTGGATGAACGCCGAAAGCGTGCGCGGGCTCATCGCCATCGCCGGCCGCGAAAGCGAAGTGGCGCGAGCGGCGCTCGGCGCCGGCCTGCCCGCGGCCCGTCTGCGCCTCGAACCGCTGCGCCGACTGTTCCCTGATCGCCTGTACCTGGAACTCACCCGCACGGGCCGGGAGAACGAAGAACATTGGGTGCGCGCCGCCATGGCGCTCGCTGGCGAACACGCGTTGCCGGTCATTGCCAGCAACGACGTTCGCTTCCTCGAACGCGAGGGTTTCGAGGCACACGAAGCGCGCACGTGCATCAACCAGGGCCGTGTGCTGGCCGACCCGAAGCGGCCGCGCGATTACAGCGAAGAGCAGTATTTCAAGTCGCCCGAGGACATGGAGGCGCTGTTCGCCGACATTCCGGAGGCACTGGAAAACACGGTCGAACTCGCCAAGCGTTGCAACCTGGAACTCACCTTCGGCACTTATTACCTGCCGAACTTTCCGGTGCCCGAAGGCCACACGCTCGACACGTTCATTCGGGAGCAGGCGCAGAAGGGTCTCGAGGAACGCCTGCGCGAGCATCCGCTCGCCCCGGGCAAGACACTGGCCGACTATCAGGCACGCCTCGATCGCGAGGTGGACGTCATCATCCGGATGGGCTTTCCCGGCTACTTCCTGATCGTGGCGGACTTCATCAACTGGGGTAAGCAGAACGGCATTCCGGTAGGCCCCGGTCGCGGTTCGGGCGCCGGCTCGCTGGTGGCCTGGGTGCTGAAGATCACCGACCTCGATCCGCTCCAGTTCGAGCTGCTGTTCGAGCGATTCCTGAATCCCGAACGCGTGTCGATGCCCGACTTCGACATCGACTTCTGCATGGACCGGCGCGACGAGGTCATCGACTACGTGGCGCGCAAGTACGGCCGCGATCACGTCAGCCAGATCATCACCTACGGTTCGATGGCGGCGAAGGCCGTATTGCGCGACTCAGGCCGCGTGCTCGGCATGGGCTACGGCCAGGTGGATCGGCTCGCCAAGCTGATTCCGAACCGGCCGCTCGACCTCACGCTGTCCGATGCGCTCGGTCGCTCGGAAAAAGCGAAGAAAGAGCCGGACCGCGTCGTCAAGGAATTCTGCGACGTCTACGAGACCGAGGAAGAACCGCGCACGCTCATCGATCTTGCGCTCAGCCTCGAAGGCCTCACGCGCAACGCTGGCAAGCACGCGGGTGGCGTGGTCATTGCGCCCACGCCCCTGACCGACTTCGCGCCGCTGTATTGTGAAGCCGGCGGCGAAGGCGTCGTCACGCAGTACGACAAGGACGACGTCGAGGCCGTGGGTCTCGTGAAGTTCGACTTTCTCGGCCTGCGCACGCTCACGATCATCGATTGGGCGGTGAAGGCGATCAACAAGCGACGCGCGCAGGAAGGCGTTGAACCGCTGGTGATCGAAGCGTTGCCGCTGGACGACCCGAAGGTCTACGACCTTTTGAAAAAGGCGCAGACCGTCGCCGTCTTCCAGCTCGAATCGCGCGGCATGCAAGGCATGCTCAAGGAAGCGCAGGCCGACCGCTTCGAAGACATCATCGCGCTCGTGGCGCTGTACCGCCCCGGTCCGATGGATCTGATCCCCAGTTTCTGCGCGCGCAAGCACGGCAAGGAGGCGGTGGAATATCCCGATCCCCGCGTCGAGCCCATCCTGAAAGAGACCTACGGCATCATGGTCTATCAGGAGCAGGTGATGCAGATGGCGCAGATCGTCGGCGGCTATACGCTCGGCGGCGCCGACCTGCTGCGCCGCGCGATGGGCAAGAAGAAGCCCGAGGAAATGATCAAGCATCGCGCCACCTTCCGCGAAGGTGCCGCGAAGGATGGCATCGACGGCGAGAAGGCCGACGCGATCTTCGACCTCATGGAGAAGTTCGCAGGCTACGGCTTCAACAAATCGCACGCCGCCGCGTACGCGCTGGTCTCATACCAGACCGCATGGCTGAAAGCGCACTACCCGGCCGAGTTCATGGCCGCGACGATCTCGTCGGACATGGACAACACCGAGAAGGTGGTCACCTTCCTCGACGAAACGCGGGCCATCGGCATCAAGGTGCTACCGCCGGACGTCAACGCCTCCGAGTGGATGTTCGAGGCGGTGGAGCCGAAGGTCGTGCGCTACGGCCTCGGCGCCATCAAGGGCGTGGGCCAGGGCATCTGCGAAGAGATCGTCGCCGAGCGCAAGGCGCGCGGACCGTTCCGCGGCCTGGTCGATTTCTGCCAGCGTGTCGGCTCGAACAAGCTCAACAAGCGGACCATGGAAGCGCTGGTGCAATCGGGCGCGCTGGACGCGCTTGGCGTCAACCGCGCCACGCTGCTCATGCACATCCCCGAAGCCATGCGCGCGGCCGACCAGGAAGCGAAGAACCGCGCGTCGGGCCAGGTCGACATCTTCGGCAATGCGTTCGGTGCGGCCGAGGCCCCCAGCATTATCGAACTGTCGGGTTCCGTGCCCGAATGGCCGCTGGAACAACTGCTGCAGGGCGAGCACGACACACTCGGCCACTATCTGTCGGGTCATCCGACCGATCCCTGGAAGGCGGAGCTTGCGCAGTTGTCGAGCTGTCCGATCGGTGAGATTCCGCAACGCTATCAGCCGCCCAAGCCGCGGCGCAGCGACGATGACGACAACGCAAGCCGTTTCCGGCGTGGCCCCGAAACGCCGTGGACCGTGGCCGGCATGGTCGTGGGCATGCGCAAGCGCGGAGACAGCGACGCCTTCGTGCAGATCGAGGACGCCACAGGCCTGCTGGAAACCAGCTTCTTCCGCGAAGTGTTCACGGAAGCGGCGCCGTTGCTCACGCGCGGCAACCTCATCGTCGTGGAGGGCGGCCTGCGGATCGACGATTTCGCCGGTGGTTATCAACTGCGTGCGCGCAAGGCGTACTCGTTGTCCGATGCGATGGAACACTTCGGCCGGTTACTGACGGTGAAGCTCAACGGCGTGGGTGCGGATTTTCCGCAGCACTTACGTCAGGCGCTGATGGGCTATCGCGGTGGACGCACACCATTGCTACTCGCGGGATACCGCAATGGCGTCGGCCAGGCCAGCTTCGAACTGGGCGACGCGTGGCGGGTTCGCGCCCTGCCTGATCTCGTGCGTACGCTACGCACGCTGCCCGGCGTACTCGGTACCGAACTGCGGATCGTGCGGCCGTCCGATTGAGTGTCGCCGCCCGCACCGCGGGCAGCGACGCTCCGTCAACGCAGGTCGACGGCGCCTTCTTGCAACATGTCGACGAGCATAACGTCGGTTACTTGGATCGACGATCCGTTCCCGCCATTCGAGATCTTGATGAGCACGTGCGCAGGCGCCGGGAATGGCTTCCCGTTCGCGACCAGTTCGACAACGCGCCATTTACCCACCGAGGCAGTGGCCATCACGCTTCCGATGTGCTGGGTATACCGTCCAGTGTCGTCGCTCATGTACAGCGCCGCGTCGACTTCGGTGTCGGCGGATTCGGCGCGGACACGGAAGCGAAGCGCATAAGCTGCTCTACTCCACTTGTAGAACATGGCGTACACGGGCTGCTCGATCGAGCTTCCGTGACCCATGGAAAGATAGGAGGCCCCGCCTTCGCTACCGAGCGTGACGTCACCGAGGGCCTCCCAGCCGGTAAGAGCGGTGAAACTGCCGTTCTTCACAGGCAGGCGGCAGGTAACGTCTGGTTCGATGGTCGAATGGCACGCGGGCAGACTGGGGGCAGGCATCGTGCCGGCCGTGGCCTGGTCGGCGAAGAGGCAAGCGCAGACCACGGCCGCACTCATCGCGAGGCGGGATGGATAGAAGGTATTCATGATGCTCCTTGAGGATTGGGGAGGGGCGGCGCCAGCGGACGGATTACACCGTAGTCGGGCTGCCTTCAGGGCACGCCCGACATGGGGCGAGCCCTCCTCCTACACATCTTCGAGGTATCGGCCGATCAGCCCACGCAGGCGAGACCAACACCAGGAGAGGCGCTTACGTCGAGCAAGGATCTTTCCTACGAAGCTAGGCGATCAATTGGCGCTCGCGAAGTACGGCGACGATCTGCGCTGCGAGATGCGCCGGTGTCTGCTCCGCACCGTCCAGGCGAAGGTCGGGCGCGGCGGGCACTTCATAGGGATCGCTGATGCCCGTGAATTGCTTGAGCGCACCCGACCGCGCCTGCGCGTAGAGACCTTTGGTATCGCGCGCCTCGCACACGTCGAGCGCGGTACTGACATGCACTTCGAGGAAATCCCCATGCGCTTCGACCAGCGCGCGCGCGGCCGCCCGGTCCTCGGCGTAGGGAGCGATCGGCGCGCAGATAGCGATGCCACCGTGGCGGACGATCTCCGATGCGACGTAGGCGATCCTGAGAATGTTCGCCGAGCGATCCTCGCGCGAAAACCCCAGGCCCGCCGATAAGGTCTGTCGCACCTCGTCGCCATCGAGCACGCTGACCTGCCGTCCGGTGTTTTCAAGGATGGCCGCCTTGAGCGCCTGGGCAATGGTCGACTTCCCTGCGCCGGAAAGTCCGGTGAAAAAGATGGCGCACCCTCGGTTCTCGGGGCGTGGGAAGCGCTGCCTGAGGATGGCTTCCACTTCCGGATACGTGAACCATGCAGGGATGGCGCTGCCCTCGCGGAGGTGTTTGCGCAGCTCGGTGCCCGAGACGTCGCTCACGGCTTCGCCCGGATGAAGTTCATCGCAGGAGACATACGCCTGCCGCCCTGGCGCGTAAACCATCGGCGCGAACGGAAGCACTGCGATACCCAACTCGTCGGCATGGGCCTGGACCAAAACCTGCGCCGCCAATGGCTCGTAGTACGCCTGTCCCGAGGCATCCTTGCCCGGCCCGGCATGATCGCGCCCGACGATGAAGAAGTTCGCACCGTAGTTCTTTCGGATGATGGCGTGCCAGAGCGCTTCGCGCGGCCCGGCCATGCGCATGGCCAGCGGCAGTACCGACAGCTTCACCGCATCTTCCGGATAACGCTCCAGCAGGGCGCGGTAGCAGCGGACGCGGGTATACCTATCGACGTCGCCGTCCCGCGTGCGCCCGACGACGGGGTGCAACAGCAGCCTGCCACCGACCGCATCCATCGCTCGGCGCGTGAGTTCCACGTGGGCTCGATGCAATGGGTTCCGTGTCTGGAAGGCCACGACGCGATCCCAACCCCGATCGGCGAGCCACGCACGCATCTCGCGCGGGGACGCACGCAGGTCGGTGAAATCGTGGTGGGCGGGCCTCTGTAAACCGCAAACCCGACCGCCAAGGCAGACCTCGCCCCTGCGCAACAGATCGGCCACACCGGGATGCCCGGGATCTTGCGTACCGTAAACCTGGAATGCTTCCCGCATCTTGTCCGGGCGGAAGATGTCGGACAGCGTGAGCAGCGCCAGCGCCGTGCCCTGGACGTCGCGCAGCACGACGTCTTGCCCTATCGACAACGATGCCGCGGTGTCTGCAGAGACATCGAGCACGATCGGCATGGGCCAGAGGGTGCCGTCCGTCAGCCGGAGGCTCGTGACGACCGCGTCGTAATCCGCCTCGCCCATGAACCCTGCGAGCGGTGAGAACGCGCCGTCGAGGAGCAGTTCCAGATCGCAGAGCTGCCCATGTTCCAGCCGCACGCTCGGCAGTGTGCCGGAAGCACGCCGCGCGACCTGCGTCTCCGCTTCCGGCAGGTACAGATGCTTGAGCACACCCCCATGCGGCTCGATCATGGTCAGACGATGGGCACCTGATGGACGTTGTTCTTCGGATCGGCCCAGAACGCCTCGTTGGCGAAGCGCGCGAAGACCTCACGCGGCAGCACCGGCGGGCGTTCGACGGCCTCCACCTTGGCACGGACGACGTGCAACCCCGGCATGCCCACCCGCGCGTCGAATTCGTCGGCGCTGTACGCGATGTCGTCGAAGTCATGCGCGAACCAAGGCTCGCCCAGGAACCGGTACACCGCGCGCAAGGCGGCTTCCGGATCGCGCACCAGGCTCTCATAGGTCAGCAGCAACAGGTGATCGCGCGCCCATGCGCCGTAGAAGGCTTCCTTCGTTGCCTGGTACGCGAAACCGACCATGCCGCGTGGATCGGTCAGCGCCTCGACGCGCGAATAGACCGTCGTGTTGGTATCGAAGCGAAACACCTTGCTGACGCTCACCGGCTGCTTCTGAACCAGACGCTCCATGCTGTCGAGCACCCAGGCAAGCTGACGCACGCAGGCGACGACCTTTACCCCCGGAAACAGCGTGGCGAGCAGACCCATGCGGCTGCACCAGAGGCGGCTCATGTCGAACACCGCTTCCGCGCGGGTATCGACGGAATAGAAGTTCTCCACCAGGCCCCGAAGCATGGCCGTCCGTTGCGCGTCCGTGACGTCGAAGGCGAAGTCGTTCTTGCTGCTGGCCTCGGCCACTACCACACCCATGATGTCGGCCACCGGGCTGGTCATGCCGGCGCGGAAGCGCGGATTCTGGTTCAGGATGGCCGCGAGTAACGTGGTGCCCGCGCGCGGCAGGCCCGAGATGAAATGGTATCGGCGCTCGGACATACGGTGTTTCCTCTAGGGCGGCGCGGGCGCTGTGGATGCACGCAGACGCATTTGGTAGTCGACCTCGACCATGCGGGGTTCGCCTTTGCCGAGGAGACCAAGCAGCAGTTCCTCCGTGGCGCGCTTACCCATGTCGCGTACTGGCTGGTGAACGGTGGTGAGCAGCGGCCAGACCTGCGTCGCGATCGTCGTGTCGTCGAAACCGCAGATGGAAACCTCGGCGGGCACCATCACGCCCGCTTCGGCGGCGGCCCATATGGCACCGACGGCCATATCGTCGTCGGCTGCGAAGATCGCCGTGGGTCGCTGCTTCAGCCGCAGCAACTGGCGAGCAGCCTTTACCCCGGATTCGAACGAGAACTGGCCCTGCACCATGTAATCGGCACGTTCCTCCAGGCCGGCGCGCTTCATGCCGTCGCGGTAGCCCGCGAGGCGCCACACACCTGCGCCATGCTTCGGATCGCCAATGATGTGCGCGATACGGCGATGTCCCAGCGCGACCAGATGATCGACCATCGCAGCCGCAGCCTCGCGCTCATGAAGGATGACCCCTGCGACGCCCTTCGCCTTGCGCGGCGCGATGGAAGCGAACGGCAGGCCCGCGCTGCGCAGGTGCGCGAGCAGCGCCGGGTGGTCCGTAATGGGCGGCGTGAGGATCAAACCATCAGGGCGATGCCGCCACAGGATGCCTTCGACGCGCTCCATGAAATCCGGCGCCGTGGAGTCCAGCGGTTGCACCATCATGCTGTACTGCTGCGCCTCGCAGGCCTCCTGCACGCCGGCCTGCACCTCCATGATGTAGCTGGGCGAGAGGTTGTCGTACAACAGCCCGATCATGAAGGAACGATTGGTAGCCAGGCTTCGCGCCGACGTGAGCGGGCGGTAGTTCAATGCCGCAACGGCCGCCATCACCCGTTCGCGCACTTCCTTGCGCACGCCCGGTTCCTGGTTGAGCACGCGGGAGACGGTCTTCTTGGATGTATCGGACGCACGAGCCACATCGTTGATGGTCACGCGCGACATGAAGGCCTCTTCAATGCTTCGTTCCCTGGGTGGCTCCCGCAACCAACTGCGCCGCGGGAGTATTCCAACCGGACACCTCGACCACCGTATCGGCCGTGCCCTGCGCCGGATAGCGCGCCGTGAGCACGACGGACTCGCCGGGCCAGAGCGTCACGTCATTGTCAGACCAGGTCACGGGCAGCGCAAGCTCGCCCTTTGCCCCACGGCGGATCGCCAGATGTTCCTGCACGGCAGCCGAAGGCGACGACGAAGGAATGGAGAGCGTGACCGTGGTCACCGCGTAGTCGCCGTCGCGCACGGTCGAAGCGCGGACCTCGCGAGTGGCCTTCGGCAACGAAGCCAGGGCGCTGAAATCACCGTACTGAACGACCGGTGTCAGGTACCAGTTCGACTTCGGCCAGTCGAGCGTGTCCTTGCGCGTGGACAGCCAGTAGACATTACGGCTCACGGGCTTTCCGTCGGCTTCGGTCAGTGCGAGTTCGACGAAATACACCGTGGACAAACCGGCGACCGACGGCAGATCGAGCACCGTCTGTGCATGATTGCCCAGCAGGTCGATGCGCTGCACCTGCTTGTCGTAGCGCACGCTGCCGTCGAGGTTGCGCACCTTGACCGAGGCCTGCAAGCCACGTCGTTGCTCCAGCGTATGGTTCACGACCACGATGGAGCGCGAATCGTACGAGTACTGGATGTGCAGCGGTTCGTTCGCTTTCTTCGCACCGTAGTACGCGCCAGCCGGATTAAGGTAGTAGTCGTACAGGTGCCAGTGAAGCGACGGCCAAGCGTTGTTGAGCATCCAGTAGATGACGCCCGTGGCAGGATTCGCCGCACCCATGCGTGCATTGAAGGCTTCGAACTGCGCGCGCACATTGTCGTAGTTGTCCAGTTGGGCCTTCGCCACATAGTCGGCGAGGTCGGTCGGTGCGCCGTAGCGTTTCGCGAGCGCAGTGTCGAATGGCGTGAGCACGGCGAACGTCGACCAGTCGGCCGAGGCATGGTACTGCCGGGTCTCCGGGTACCTCCACAACGCTTCCTGCTCCTGCGGTGACAGCATGCGCTGCACATCCTCCAGACGCGGGATGACGGCTCCCGCACTGACTTCCGAATCGAACCCGAATGCCGCGCCGAGTTTGTCCGCGTACCAGTACGAGGGCGGGATCCAGTCGTAGGGGCCCGCCATTTTCATGCCCGAGGGGCCGGCTTCGGCCGTCGTCACGTCGATGGCTGCGGAAATGACGGGCAACGACCATCGTTCGGCACGAAGCGTATCCATGTACATCTTCGCAAGCGCAGGCGGCGGCGCGTGGTCGCTGCCGATGTAGAAGCCGATTACGGACGGATGATTGCGCAACAGGCGCGCCTCGCTCGCCATCGATGCCTGCGCGACGCGCATGTCGGCGTCGGTCCAGGGCTCGCCACCCGTCTGCGCGGCAGCTTCCCACTTGTCGCAGCATTCCCAGCCGGGCAGCACGAG
>Ga0209674_100696_pt1 | contig 11676 bp, 12 predicted proteins | sample AraplaCvi_mMS_r2_FD_184279 | JGI IMG/M metagenome (GOLD analysis project Ga0209674, IMG submission 184279) | Arabidopsis root microbial communities from North Carolina, USA - plate scrape CL_Cvi_mMS_r2 (SPAdes) (version 2) | ecosystem: Host-associated > Plants > Roots > Endosphere | place: USA... | reverse complement strand
TCTGCGCCAGGACATTCGCGCGCGCACCGTCACGCCGGAGAAGATCGCCCTCATCAAGGCTCAGCTCACCGAATTGCTGACCCAGTACGGACCGCTGACGGCGCTGATCCTTGATGGCTGGAATGCCTCGTGGTCGCGCATTTCGTATGCGGAACTTGCGTATCGCGAGATCTACGATCTGGTGAAGTCGTTGCAGCCCGACTGCCTGCTCACCGATCACAACGCGGGCAGCTACCCCGGCACAGCGCTGTACTACACGGACATCAAGCAGTACGAGCAACACGCCGGCCAGAAGATCCCTCCGAACAGCCCCGTGCCGTCGCAGTCGGGAACCACCTTGCAGAGCGACTGGTTCTGGAAGAAGGCGTATCCCACGTCGGAACTGGCATCGGCGAAGACGATCGTCGAAGAGTGGCTGAAGCCGTTCAACGAAAACCACTGCAATCTCATCCTCAACGTCGCGCCCAACCGCGATGGACGCTTCGACGACAACGCCGTGGCCCGGCTGGCCGAGATCGGCCAGCTCTGGAAGAACCCCGGTCCCGCGCCGAAGATCGGCCGCTCGGTCACCATCACCACGCCGGACCTCGGAGCTGGCCGGCCTGCCTGGGCCAGCGCAAGCGACGAAGCGGTCGGGCCCGACCAGGCCTTCGACGATAACTTCCGTACCTACTGGCTTGCCGATCGCGGCAAGGAAGCCGCATGGATCGAGGTGCGCTTCGATGCGCCCGTGTCGTTCAACACCGTGTCGATCGTGGAGCCGCTGCATGTCGAAGACTACGGCGACACGAGCCGCATCGCGTCTTACGCGGTCGAGGTGGAGCGCGATGGCCGCTGGATCGCCCTCGCCTCCGGCACAACGCCTGCGCCCTATCAGTTCCATGAGCTGCCGCGCAGCGTTGCCCAACGGGTCCGCCTGAGGCTGAGCGGCCGTCAGCCGGGCATCACGGAATTCGGGCTGTACGACGAACCTCGCGCCTGAAACACGCCCCCATCACGACTTGGGAACCCGGGACTTGCCACCATTTTTAGGTATCGGGGCAACGCCCGGGAGGTGAATCATGGCGACCGGATGGGCGGGCGACACCGCCGTACAGGATCAGATCGACGCCACCATCGAGGACGCGGTCAAGCGCGCGCGCAGCCAGCTCGCCAAAGGGCCGAGCCTGGAGCGCTGTGAGGAATGCGACAAGCCAATACCGGAAGCACGGCGCAAGGCCGTGCCCGGGGTCAGGCTTTGCGTGGCCTGCCAGGAAGCGGCGGACCGCGATGCCGCCGCTTTCAGTGGCTACAACCGCCGCGGCAGCAAGGACAGTCAGCTCCGCTGATGTGTCGCGGGGGTGCGTCGGGTCGTCCGCGAGCGCGATGTCGATAGCGTGCCGCATAGCCGCCAGGGCGGCTTCAGCCGTCGAAGCCGTTCTCCCCGATGGCCTCGACCAGATAGGACACGAACGACGCGATCCGGGCCGAGATGGCTGTATTGCGGTAGTACACCGCATTGATCGGTTGGCGGAACGCTACCGTCTGCTCCGGTAGCACCTGGACAAGCCGCTCCGCCTCACGATCGACGCGCGTCATGAAGTCGGACAGGCAGACGATGCCATTCCCCTCCAGCGCGAGCTGGCGCAGGGTCTCGCCGCTGGACGACCCGATCGTCGGCTTGATGTGGACCGGTTGGCCCTGCCCATCCAGCAGAGGCCATTCGTTGAGCGAGTCGGGTTCGGTGAAGCCCAACAGGCTGTGCTTGGCGAGGTCCGCCACATGCTTCGGCGTGCCATGGCGACGCAGGTAATCTGGACTGGCGAGGCAACGGATCTGGCTCGTCGCGATCGGACGCGCGTGCAGGGTGGAGTCCTTTAACCGCCCGATCCTTAGGGCCACATCGGTACGGCGCTCCAGCAGGTCGATGTAACCCTCGCTGCTTTGCAACTCCAGCGCCACATCGGGGTATCGCTCCCGATATCCGGCAATCAACGGCACCACCACGTGCAGCATGAACGGCGATGCGGCATCGACACGAAGCCGCCCGGCAGGCCGGGCGCGGCGCGAGGCCATCTGCTCCTCGGCACTTTCCACCGCGGCCACGATGTCACGGGCGCGCTCGAGGAACACCTCGCCCTCGTCGGTGAGTTCGAGGCGCCGCGTGGTTCGCCGCAGCAGCGTGGTGTTGAGCTTCTGTTCCAGCCTGCCCAATGTGCGGCTCGCCGCCGATACGGTCTGGTCGAGTTGCTGGGCCGCGCTGGTGATCGACCCCGTATCGACCACGGCAATGAAGTTCTGGATTTCGTCGAGCGTGATGTTCATCGTTGCGCACAGGCCAAGTATGTGTCGCTTATATCCCGCTTCGAGCGCAAGGATAAAGGCGAGACCACCCCATCCCAGAGCATTACGCAATTTTTACATGCGCTCGGTCCGTCCGTGAGAGGCTGGTCTTAGAGAACGATGCGGGCCAGTCGAGTGCCAGCATCCACGGGGAATTCGCCCTGGCCTCTGGTCAGATGGAGAATTCCCTATGAATACCCTGCCCCATGCACGCAGGTTCCGCGTGCCTTGCACCGACCGTACCGGTCTTGCCTTGATTGCCGAGGTCACCGCCACGCGCGAGCACACCAGTTGGTTCTGGCATGCCGTTTTCCCAGGCACCGGGGTGCCTCCGGCGGAGATCCTCGGCGCATCGCGTTCGTTCGACGAGATTGCCACCGATATCTGCAAACGCGTAAGCACGCTGCAGGCGGTGGGCGCGGTGATCGAAGAGAGCGGGGAAGCGGACCTCGATGGCCTGAGCGCGAACGGCTGAAGCAAGCGGAATCGCCGCAACCATCCGAGCGCTAGTCAGCCCCGCCGGCCCGCCAACCAGAACGCGAGATTCCTGACGTAACGGTGGGTCGAACGCAGTGCTTCCGGATGGCGACGCATGCCGTCGCCCGGCGCCTCGGAGACGAAGGAGGGGCATCCGGCCGCCGTGTCCCAGTTGTAATCGACGAAATGATGAAAGGTCGATTCCGCGATGGCAGGGCCGCCTGCGTCGGAAGGCTCGAACGCGACGACAAGATTGAAATCCCGCCCGCTGATCTTGCTACGCCCTTTCAGAATCACGCGGCTACTCGCATCCCCGGCCGGTGCATCGACCGCGCCCTCGTGCGGATGGGATGGCAGGAACGCAATGACGCCGGACGGCGACTCGGGATCGCGCAGCATCGGATGCACGTTGCCGACCGCGTCCACCTGCTGGAAGTCGCCGTTGGCACCGGAGTGATAATTCGGCCAGGAAATATCGGCGGTCGCCATGTCGTCACGACACTGCCGACTCGCATCGGGATCCAGGTTGTGTGTGTGGAAGTGATGGGCCGCGCCGATGCCGGCCAGCCCGCAGATGGAACTCCCAAGGTCCATATGGTCGCGCGTCACCATCAGTCCGCCGCCACGACGGCGGAACTCGCTCAAACCGGCGCAGTCCTCGGCGGTCAGGCCGTTGCCGGTGTCGACCGCGAACAGCCATACCTGTCGAACATCGCTGTCGGGAAGCGTAGAGAGCACCGGGTCGGGCGCGCCGAGTGCTGCGCGGTTTCGCGCTGTGACCCGGAAGGCCGTTGCGCCGTCCTCATCGACAAGGCTCTCCAGGAACGCTTTCAGAAGACTGAAACGACCGATGTGCCAGTCGTCGCTGTCGCCTTCGATGGTGGTTTGCAGGAGGATGTGTTGCATGGGCATGGCCTTGAGGGACGTGATCCAGTCCAATCTAAGCAGGCCATCGTTTCGCTGGCTTGTACATAGGACGCGGCGTCGATCGCCTCTTGCGGCCCAGCGACGCGCCCATCTCTCTGTCAGCCACCCATCGGCGAACAGATCTCGACGACGATGCCGTTCAGGTCACGCACGTGACCGACGCGCTGGCCCCAGGGCTTTTCCTCCATGGGACGGATGACCGATGCGCCATGTTTCACAGCATGCGCGTATGCCGCGTCGGGCGCGTCGGTGACAAACGCGATTTCCATCGGTGGGGCGAGCTTGGTCGGCGTCGCGTTATCGATCGTCAGCCCATTGGCTGTCGCCATGGACTCGTGCGCGAAGGCCAGTGCGGTCATGCCGGTTTCGAGTTCGGCGTACATGCCGGACTCGTGCAGAAAACGGCAATGCAGGCCAAACGCCGCTTCGTAGAAGGCGACGGCTGCCGGAACGTCAGGAACGTAAAGAATGGTGTAGCCGAAGCGCATGGCGGGCTCCCCGTGAAGGTCAGCCCGCATGGTAAACGCCGCTCGACGGCGACGCTTGAATCAATCGGCCAACGATCCGAGCGGCATCGTCACGAGGGTGACGGGTAGTCGCTGCCCCGGGGTGAAGCCACCGAAGCGTTGGCATTCGCGCGTCAGGTGGGCCTGGTCGCTGTAGCCGCAGGCGGCGGCAACGTCGGCCAGCATGGGGGCGGGTTTCGCGCTCATGAGTCGCATGGCCTTATGGAAACGCAGTATGCCGGCGAATGTCTTCGGCGGCAGGCCGATCGCTTGTCGCACGTGACGGCGCAAGGTGCGCTCAGGCGTGCCCGTTATCGATGCCAGTTCGCTGATCGCGACCGTGCCTGCACTGTGATGCAGTCGTTCGATAGCGATGCGCGCTGCGTCCGGCAAGGCGGCCGCCATCGCGGCACGTCGCAGCGCAAGGGCACGAAATGCGTCGCGTATCTGCGGCAAGCCGCGCGCCTGCATGAGATCACCCAAGTCATCGCCGAGCGCAGTGAGCACGTCATCGCCGCGCAGCGCGGCATCGGCCACACGCGAGGGGACGACGCCCAGGCAGGCACCGAATCCAGGCGAGTAGCGCGCGCCGATAAACCATTGATCCTTTTCCACGGGAAGGCGGCTCGGTCGACTCGATGCACCAATAATCGCGACCGAGACCACGCGCTCCTCGCCAGTCACCGCAACGTCGCAGCGCGCAACGAGGTCCATGCGCCCGTCCGGCAACACCACGTAGGTTCCGGGCGAAAGGATCGATGTCTCCCACAACGCTTCGATGACCGCGTCTGGAGCATCGCCGCAGGCAGGTTGTTCAATGTAGCGATAGCGCATGCGCGGCCTGGATGGCTGAATGCACGAAGCTTAGCTTTGGACGATTCATCTGTCCCGCATCAATCGTCGCCGATAGCTCCTTTGCTAACTGCCCAGGCCGCGCATGGCATGGTTTAAACCATCGCGTGGAAGACTCAATGCTTCTGGCGATGAATATCCGAGCTGTTCCGGTTGAGCGACTTGTTGAGATTGTGCTGCTCGCGCTTGGTCAGGTGACCATTGTGCGCTGCCTCGTCACGACTCTCGCGCTGCGCGATATTGGCGTCGCGGGTCTCGTCGCGCGCTGCCTGCCGGGCATTCATCGTGCCATTGGCTTCGCCGTTCGCAACCCGATCCTGCTGGTTATCCAATCGCTGATTGACCTCGTTCACTCGCGGGTGCCCCGGCACCGGCGTGGCGTCCTGCGCGAAAGCCGGGCTCGCAGAGACAAGGGCAGTGCCAAGAATCATGCCAAATACGGCGAATGCAGATCGGGTCGTCATCGGTCGGTGCCTCGTGTGGCGTGGATGGTAGGCGCGTAACGAGGTATATCCCTGCCGGTTGACGAGAGGACCAACTATCCAGCGGCGCGGTTAAGGTGCCGGTTATGACGCGCGGCAGCATCGTAGGCGCCCATGGTCGAGTGGGGTCGGCCCGAAAGCGGGGCAGCTTTTTGGACGATAGCGACGTTGCAATCTATTGTCCGAAATCGAAGTGACGCGGATGCTCGACGTTAAGTACGACGGCCGGTCATTTGTCCCGTATCAACGGCAGTACGCGCTCGCGAAGCACCTTGTACTCGGCATCCACCACTGCCTGGTTCGGGTCGTGGCCGGACTGTTCCAGCAGCACCCAACCTTTCTGCGGTGCAGTGATCGACTCGTAATAACGGCGGGCCAGTTCCGGGGGCGCCAGCAGATCATGTGCGCCTTCGACGAAGAACACGGGGATGGCGAAGTCCGTGCCCAACTTGGGCAGGTTCACTTGTGACAGCATGCCGTCGCCATGCATGCCGACGAAGTTGAGGAACGAGTAGTCCTCACCGGCTTCGTAGTCGGCTTCCGCTTTATTCGTCGTATAGGCGGGAGCGCGGCGCCAGCTATCGGGCGGCGGCACGGTGACCTTTGCATCGTACTTGCGAATGATCCGGCGGACCTTGCCGAAGCTGCGTGGGTCGGTCCACGGCGGTGACCCGACCTGTGTGAGTACCGAGAGGGAATCCTTGTCGTTTGCGGCGGTCGCCAGAGCAACGAGCTTCTTGTAGCTCTCCGCCTGGGCTTCCTCGGAATTGACGATCTGGGACGTGCCCACGTAAGCGTAGAAAAGCTCCGGGTGTGACTTCGCCATGTAGACGGCGAGAATCGAACCCCACGAGCTACCCCACAGGATGACCTTCCGCTTTCCGTAGCGCTTGGCGAGGTAAGCGGCCAGTTCGTTGCCGTCCTGGGTCATCCGCTCGATGGTCAGCTTCTCGTCGGGAGCCGGCGGGCTGCGCCCGTAGGTCATGCCGGCGCCGCGTTGATCCCACTGGACAACGATGAAGTCGCGGTATCCATCACCGTAGATGCTGTCGGAAAGGCCACTGAGCGGATTACCGGGGCCGCCACTGATGAAGAGCAGAACGGGATTGGCGCAACTATCTCCCTTGGCGGTCACCCATTGCTCGATGCCTCCGATGACGACGTAGCCCGACTCGTCCACCTTCGAGGGTTTGCCCTTGCACGATGGCGAGAGGCTAACGGCGTTCCCCTTGGGCGCTTCGGCGCACGCTGCAATAGAAGATCCCACCGCCATCGCCAGCCCGAAGACCAGCGCGATCCACTTCGTCATCCGATGCCCCCTGTGTCGCGGCCGACCGCGCGTTCCGTCGGACAGTGCCTGATTGCCGCGGCGCTGTCATGCGCCTTGTGGCGATCGCATCCCGCTTCTACCTCCCGTGCATCGGCCGGGGTACTACCGAGGAAACAGATGCAGGGCGGCATATTGAAGAAGCATGATGGTCTTGCCGTCGCGAATCGTTCCCGAAGCGATCATGCCGAGCGCCTCATCGATATCGACTTCCATCACGGCGATGTCCTCACCCTCGTCCTCGTTGCCGCCGCCAGCGGTGGCGCGGTCGCCGGGTTCGTATTCGCACACGAAGAAGTGCAGGCGTTCGGTGACCGACCCCGGGCTCATGAAGGCATCGAAGACGGGGCGAACGTCGCGCAGCTTGAAACCGGTTTCTTCCATGGCTTCGGCGCGGATGCGGGCTTCCGGTTCCGCGTTGTCGAGCAGGCCGGCGGGTACTTCGATCAGCAGATCGTCATGGCCGTTGACGAAGGCGGGGTATCGAAATTGCCGCGTGAGGATCACGGTGCGCCGCTGGGAATCGTAGAGAAGGATGGCTGCGCCGTTGCCGCGATCGTAGGTTTCCCGAGACTGCCGCTGCCACGCGCCATCGCTGCGCTGAAACGACAGGGTCGTCTTTTTCAGGACATACCAATCGTTGGACAGAACGGTGACGTCTTCGACCCGGATACGGTGCGCAATGCTCATGAAGCGGTCCCTGGCGGTGGCTGAGGCTGGCCAATCCGCCTCTGGATGACGGCGGAGTTTTCGTGCAATATCGTGCAAGGTCAAGAAAATTCGTGCAGGCGGGTACCGAGCATGCTGACGAGCGAACGCAAGGCTTTGATCCAAAAGGTGCTTAGGAGAGACGGTCGGGTGGTCGCCAAGGCGCTCAGCCAGGAACTCGGCCTTTCCGAGGACACCATCCGCCGGGATCTCCGTGAGCTGGCGAGCGAAGGCGTCCTGCAACGGGTGCATGGTGGTGCATTGCCGGCGTCGCCGGCCGTCGCCGACTTTGCCCAGCGCGAACAATCCGGATCGCCGGCCAAGGCGAACCTCGGACGCATCGGTGCCGGACTGATCCGGCCAGGGCAGATCGTCTTTCTCGATGGCGGCACCACCAACGTGCACCTGGCCCGTCAGCTTCCACCCGATCTGAAAGCCACCGTGGTCACCCACAGCCCAAGCATCGCCGTGGAACTCGCACGCCATGCATCGGTAGACGTCGAGCTGATCGGCGGGCGACTCTTCAAGCACTCGATCGTCGCCATGGGCTCAGCGAGCGTCGAAGCAATATCGCGCATCCGCGTCGATACGTACTTCATGGGCGTCACCGGACTGCACCCAGAGACCGGCGCCACCACGGGCGATAACGAAGAAGCCGCCATGAAGCGCGCCATCGCGAGGCAGGCCGCCGAAACGATTGTGCTGGCCACGCGCGAGAAGCTGGGCGCCGCATCGGCGTTCGGCATCATGCCGTTGTCTGGGATGTCGACGCTGGTGGTCGAAGTAGATGAAACGGACGACGTGCTGGCGCCGTACTATGCGGCGGGGCTTTCGATCGTTACTTTGTGAGGTGCGCATTCTTAGTGCGCAAATAAAGACGGAGACGGCGCTGTAGTCGTCGGTGCACCGTCGCCGCGGACGCTACTTAGCCGCGCGCCGCTCGAGCCGCTGTGCATAAAGCACCTCATCTGCGCGAGCAACGACAACGGCCACGGGCTCTCTGGGCTCAGCCTTTGCCCACCCGGTACTCACGCCAATGCCTCGCTGCGCCGCTTTGGTCTGAATGTCGGCGCTCAATGCCGGCAGGCGAAGCGGGTCACTGACCACCAGCAGAAACTCGTCGCCGCCTAAACGCACCACCGCGTCCTCGTTACGGCAACAGTCGCTGAGAAGCGTCGCTGTGGCGATGAGGATTTCGTCGCCACGTGCATGCCCGAAGGAGTCGTTGATGGCCTTGAAGTGGTCCAGATCCAAAACCACGCATCCCCATCGGCGACCGTTCGCGACCCACTGCTCCAACTGTTCCAGATAGCGGCGATTGAACGCCTTGGTAAGCGGATCGCGGGTAGACCACTCGACCAACAGGCGTTGATAGCGATGTTCTTCGGTGATGTCCTGCGCACTCCCTAGGACATAGGGGCCCTCGGTGCTGTCTTCTCTCAGGTTTTGGTATCGCCAATAGCGCTGGCCGCCGTCTGCCGATTCCAACTCCATCACACCTGCGTCCATACCTTGTGTGGCGATCCGTTGCAGATAGTCGGCGAACGCGGCCCGCCGTCGCGCGGGCATAAACTCCGTCAGCGAGCGACCCAGCATCTGGTGGACGGCATAACCCAGCGAGTTCGCAGCGGCCGGGTTGACGGACAGGAGGACGCCCTCCAGGTCATGCGTGCAGATCAGGCTCAAGGAATACTCGAAGAGTTGCCGAAAACGTCGCTCGCTGGCCTGCAGCGCCTCGAGCGCGCGCCGCCGATCGGTGACGTCCTGTATGGCACCGGCCAGGCGCACCGGCCGGCCGTCTTTCGTTTCCCGCGCACCGACGGTACGCACCCAGATGCGCCGACCTCGTGCGGTCACGAGCGGGAGCTCGAGATCCCACGGTTCGCCTTCGGCCAGACATCGTTCGACGGCCTTCTGAATGACAAGACGTGCCCCCGGCGGGTAGAACGACAAGGCCTCGTCAAGCGGCGGAACGTAGTCGGCGGGTACCTCATGGATCGCACACGTCTGCTCCGACCAGCGCAACGCATGCGTGACCAGGTCGAGTTCCCACCCGCCGACACGCGACAGCTTCCCGGTGCGCTGCAGGAACTGCTGGCGCTCGCGCAATTCGGTTTCGAGCGCCTGCGAGGTCGTCGCCAGTCGACGAGCCTCCGCGGCTTCGTGCTCCGCCCGGTCACGCTGCTCCATCAATTCCAGGCGGCTCTCCAGGGCCAACGACGCAGCCTGGGCCAAGCGAGCCAGCGCCTCCCGTTGCCCATCCGTCAGCGTGCCTGGTACTGGGCCAAGCACGCACAGTGATCCGACGGTCGCGCCGTTACTGGTTCGGATGGGGAAGCCCGCGTACGCGCGGATGCCCGGTTCGCCCGTCACCATCGGGTTGTTGGCGAAACGTGGGTCCGTCCGGGCGTCATGTACCTCCACGGGCCGGCTATCGGTCACCACGTGGTGGCAGAACGCCACGTCGCGCGGGGTCGAGGACACGCCCGGCAAACCGTGGTTGGCCTTGAACCACTGCCGATGCTGGTCCATCAGGCTCAGTAGGGACATCGGCATGCCGGTGATCGCTGCAGCCGCCTGGACCAGGGCGTCGAATAGCGCTTCCGGCGCCGTGTCCAGCACGCGCAGTTCGTGGAGTCGCCGCAGTCGTTCGTTCTCGTTCAAAGGCCGCGCGCGCTCAGACGATAGGAGTGATGAACGTCGCAGCAGACAGCCCGTCGGTCAAGCGCCGAGTTAAGCATACGTGCGCGCACCAAATGACACCTCAGTTCGCAGTTCCATCCGACAAGGCCTTTCGCCTGTTTCACGGTGTTGCGGGTGGTACCGGGTTCTATAAGCTTGGCGGTATGAATACCGAATCCACAGACGATTTGCACGGCACGCTTCAGCTTGAGCCCAGGCAGATACCGCTTCCAGCCTCGATCAGTCCAGCCGCCAGAGCTTGGATGGGCAAACAGATCACCAGTGAAGGTGTCGCTCGTCATGCATTGATGAGCTTGCCCGAAGTGACGGACCACTCAGGATGGAAGCGTCTGCAAGCCATGTCGGCTGCGCTATATGCAGAAATGCTCGCGGGCAAACACGGCGCAGCAGGTGCCCCGTTGCAAACCATCCGCGAGGGAGCGACGACGATGCACGTTGCGCGGCCTTCCCATCCGAAGAGCAAAGCCGTGTATCTCGATGTGCATGGTGGCGCTTTGGTATTCGGAGAAGGCGAGCCCTGCCGCGTAGGTGCTCAGCAGCAAGCGGAACTGCATCGCCTGGTCTGCTATGCGGTCGATTATCGTGTACCGCCTGACCATCCTTATCCAGCGGGTCTGGAGGACTGCCTCACGGCTTACCGATTTCTCCTGGCGCGGTACCCCGCAGAGGCCATCGTCGTAGGTGGTCGATCCGCAGGTGGCAACCTTGCAGTAGCCATGTTGCATAAGGCGCGCGATGAAGGCTTGCCGATGCCATCCGGACTGGTGTTGCTGTCGCCGGAAGTCGACTTGACCGAATCGGGCGACAGTTTCCAAACGAACCGCGACCTGGACGTCGTACTGCCCCGTTCACTGATGAAGCAGAATCTCCTTTACGCGGCGGGTCACGATCTTGCGCACCCTTCTCTGTCGCCCCTGTTTGGCACATTCGAAGACTTCCCCCCGACGTTCATTCAGTCGGGGACAAGAGACTTGCTGTTGTCCAACGCAGTGCGCCTTCATCGTGCACTACGGCAAGCCAAGGTTGCTGCGGAGTTGCACCTATTCGAGGGGATGCCGCATGGAGGATTCGGAGGAAACACGCCTGAAGACGACGACTTGGCGGGCGAGCTTGCGGGCTTTGTTGAAGCTTGCCTTGCGACGAAGAGGCGTAAAGGCGGTGCGGGAGAATAGCTTGGCGATGCACCTAGCCTAGTCATCGCATTACTTTGCAACGGCAGGGTCAGACGGCGCGGGCAAGCGCACCTTCGACGCTCGAGAAGAGATGCACGAAGCACTTCGAATCGACCGCGTCCTGCAGATGCTTCCTTGCTGCCGCGGTATCGCCGAGTGCCAGGGCGGCATAGCCGGCGCTGTAGGAGCGCACCGGCGAA
>Ga0209674_100695_pt1 | contig 11703 bp, 10 predicted proteins | sample AraplaCvi_mMS_r2_FD_184279 | JGI IMG/M metagenome (GOLD analysis project Ga0209674, IMG submission 184279) | Arabidopsis root microbial communities from North Carolina, USA - plate scrape CL_Cvi_mMS_r2 (SPAdes) (version 2) | ecosystem: Host-associated > Plants > Roots > Endosphere | place: USA... | reverse complement strand
GCGGCACCTGGCCCGCGCGGTGCATCAGCTCGGCCGCAGCGATGATCAGGTCGAAGTGGAGATTACCGATCAGACCGAGATCGGCGAATTGCAACGAGGTTTCAACAGTGCCGCCGCCGCGCTGTTCGACATGCATCGGAGCATGGAGAGCGAAATCGAACACGCCACGCTCGAGCTGGCCCACAAGAACGCCGCGCTGGAAGCCGCCAGCGTGGCCAAGGCGCGCTTTCTCGCCGCCGCATCGCATGACTTGCGGCAACCGCTGTACGCATTGACCCTGTTCTCCTCCGCCCTGGCAGTGGAGGAACACGATCCGGTGCGGCTGGATCGCATCGCGCACATCCAGGAATGCGTGCAGGCACTGGATCACCTGTTCAGTGAACTGCTCGACCTGTCGCGGCTGGAAACCGGCGCGATGCAGGTCGAGATCAGCGAGTTCCCGCTCGATCAGGTCTTCGATGAAGTCAGCCGGAACTTCCGCATGATCGCCGAACAGCACAACCTTCGACTGATCGTGCGAACCACCCGCCAATGGGTGCGCTGCGATCACAGCATGCTCGCACGCATACTCAACAACCTGGTTAGCAATGCCTTGCGCTACACCAAGGAAGGTGGCGTGCTGGTCGGCGCGCGCCGTGGGCCTGCCGGTACCTTGAGAGTCGACGTATGGGATACCGGCATAGGCATCGACACCGAACATCAGGTGCGCATCTTCGACGAATTCTATCGAGTCGAACAACACGCCGGGCATGATTACGATGACGGCCAGCGCCGCGGACTCGGCCTGGGCCTGGCCACCGTACAACGACTGACCGATCTGCTCGATATCAGGATGCAGCTCAAATCACGTCCGCGCCGCGGCAGCGTGTTCAGCTTCCTGCTGCCCATGGTGCCGCCGCAACAGGTCCTCGACCAGAGAACCGAAGATCCGCCACTGGATGTTTCGGGCATGCGTGTGCTGGTGATCGATGACGAACCCGCGATCCTGTCCGGCATCCGTTACCTGCTGAAGAGCTGGGGCTGCGAAGTGGCCGTGGCCGAGGATCGTGCGCAGGCCCTCGAAGCCGCCAATGAATGGGTGCTGCCGCCGGACATCGTGATCTCCGACCTGCGCCTGCGTGATGGCGAGAGCGGACTGGATGTGTTGGCTGCGCTCGATCATTACTATTATCGGGACAAGGAAGCGAACATGGACGAACGGCCTTTCGCGCGTCTTCTGATCACCGGGGAAACCCGCAGCGACCGCCTGCGCGAAATCATGGCCGCGAAGATCACCGTGCTGTACAAGCCGGTATCACCGGAGCAGCTGCGTGAAGCCATGATGGCCGTCTGGACGTCCGCGCGCAGCCTGGCCTGAGGCGGTTCACGGCGACGTCGCGCCCGTCCGTCCCATACTGTTCTTGAAACTCGGCGTGGCGAGCGGCTGGTCGGCCGGCAGGAAACGAGTGAACAGGTCGGCGACGAAGGCGCCGGCCGGGGTGTTCGCTCCTGGGCCGCCGGCGAAGTACAGACCGCGCCAGCGCGGCGTGCGCTGGAACGGATTGTCTTCCAGCAGCAGGCCGATGAAACGGCGCAGGCCACCTTGCAACCGGCTGATCGACTGCACGAACTCGAACACGCCGCGACGCCCCTTCACTTCGTGCTGCGCCGCGAGCGCGGTGAGCCGCAAGGCATGCAGACGTTCGGCCACCGGCGCGAACAAGCCATCGAACTTGGCGCTGGTATCCGCGCTGACCGTTTCGTTCTCCGGCAGCCGCCAGCCCATCGCCTGGGCGAACACTTCGACCGGTAGAGCGGCGCGGAACGCGGCATAGCCTGGCAAGGTCTGCAGCCCGGTCACCATCACGTACACCGGCAGCTGCACCTGCAAATGTTCCATGGCTTCGTCGATCAGCCGGCGCAGCCGCATGCCGGCATTCTTCAACGCGTCCGCGTTGCCGAGCAAGCTGCGCGCGCCGATGCATGCGACGATGCCATTGAGCGGCAGCTGGTCGCGCTCGCTGGCCAGTTGCATCAATGCCTGATACCACAGGCCGCGCTCGGTGCGAGCTGACGCATCGCAGACGATGCGTGGGCTAGTCTCGATCGCGATCAGCGACTTGAAAAACCACCAGCGCCAGATGGCCTCTCCGTCTGCACCGGCCGGCGCGGGAAACGGCGAACTGGTGCTCGCCGCCCGCAACAAGCCGTGCACGTCGGCTTCGGCCTCGCCGAGGAACAGCATCCACGGTACGCGATACAGCGAATTGCGGCCCCCCCTCCCGCGGATATCGACAAGCTCGGGCGAACGCTGGATCGTGCGTTTGGCCTTCTGAATGGCCGCGCTCATCTTCGCCAGCGGCTCGCGCTCATCGCCCGGATTGCCGGGGCCGAGATCGCCGATGCGCTGCCGCGCGCGACTCGCCCGCGGATACTTGCGCGCGCCCTTGATGAACCGCCACAACACCGCCAGCACGGCAAGGCGCACCGCGCCGACCTTCGTCAGCAAGGCGTCCCACCACTTGGGATAGTCCGGCCCGGGCGGATCCTTCATCTGGTAGGGCTGCGGCGTGATCTGTTCCTCGCGCAGGGTCTGCAGCGGCACTGGCGCCACCGGCAGCTGGCGGCTATTGAGCTCCTTGATCTTGCCCAGTTCGCCGTGATCGTCGGTTTCGAAGTAGTACTGCCCCACGAAGCCGAGCAGCAACGCGTGGTAGTACACCTCGCGCACCTCCTCGTCGCCGCCCTTGAGATTGGACAGGTGCTCGAAAAACTCGTTGCCTGCGTTGTTGGTGTTGAACAGCGACACCTGCAGCGGGCTGGCCTGACTCCACCAAGACGGGTTGCGCGTGATGATTTCGTCGAACCAGGCAACTACCGCGAACGCCGCCGACTCCACCGCCGCGGCCGGCTTGCCGGCGGCCAGCGCGCTGCTGCGTGCCTGTTCTATCAGCGCTCGTGCACGCACGTAGACCTCGTCCACACTGCCCTGCGACGGGCCATAGGCGATCTGCTCGTCGATCGCCAAGCCGTAGGAAAACAGCGAGGTGAAGAATTCCAGGAGTCTGCTCATGGCTTCCTCGCCGGGCGCGTTGCTACCGGACGGCTGCCAGGCGGCGCGTGTCGCAGCCCCTGACTGGCCTTCACGTCAAGCTGCGCGGTGTTGATTGGCTGCCATCCAGCAGCAACCCGCAGGGCCGGATCGGTTTGCACAGCACAGGTTGTGAAGAAGCCATGAGCAGACTCTAAGCGCGCCATCGCCATCACTCCTCCGCGTCCACGGGGTACAGCCTGATCAGTGTCTGCTCCGGTGGCAGGTCACCGAACACCGCCTTGTTTCGCGCGTTGCGAACGCACCGCCCGAACGGGTGTCTGGTATCCACGAAGAAGTAGGTGGTATTCGGCGTCTTCTGCGGCAACTCTTCCGGCGGCACCGGCAGCACTGCAACAGCGGCAGGAATGCCGCCGGCACCTCGCAAGCAAGCCGCAGCAAAGCAGGAGCAGGCAGTGCCAGTCCTGCCACTTCTCGCTATGAGTGCCGTCGCCATGGCCGTTTTCTTTCCCGTGATCATCAGCGATTCTCATGACGCATCACAGCAACAGCCATATCACGGAGAGCCTAGGCCGTTCGGGCTGGCACGGACATGTTGCTGCCGGTGCCTACTGCGGCTATGTTGCCGAGGGGTAGACAGGCTCCGGCGGGAAGCCGCGATGCTACGGGGAACGGATATGCGGATATTGATCGCGGATGACCATCGGCTGATCGTCGAGGGCATCAAACTCAAGCTCGCCGAACTCGACCCGGCCATCGAGTTCACGGTGGCGATGGATGTGGGCGAACTGCACTGTGCGATCCAGCACGGACCTGCTCCCACGCTGGCGCTGATCGACCTGACCATGCCGGGTAGCCAGGGTTACGAGCACCTGATCGAAACGGTCAACAGCCTGCCCGGGGTACCGGTCATCGCGATTTCCGGTTCGGAAGACCCGGCCCTGATGAGAACACTGCTCATGCTGGGAGTGCAGGGTTTCATCCCCAAGGCTTATTCGCCCGACGTGATGCTGTCCGCCGTTCGGCTGGTGCTGTCCGGCGGCGTGTATGTGCCGCCGATGCTGTTGCTGGAAGGCGGTGTACCGGCCGCGGCTATTCGTGTGGACCCGGCCACGGCTATTCGTGTGGAACCGGCGGCCAGCCTTGAGGAGCGTCTGCACAAGCTGCTGACCGAGCGCCAGATTGATGTGTTGCGATCGCTCTCGCAAGGCAAGCCCAACAAGGTGATCGCCCGCGATCTGGGCATCAGTGAGGGCACCGTGAAAATCCACCTGGCAGCGATCTTCCGCGCGCTCAACGTCCGCAACCGGGTCGAGGCGGTGGTCGCCTCACGGCGCATCAGCGGGCTATGAGCCTGCGCGAAGGTTCCAGCGGTCAGGTCGTCATGCACGTCTCACGGACCCGCCTATCACCGGCCTGTAACACACTACACTCGTACGGGCGGTAGACTGGCCCACCGCTACGAGTGACCTTGCGCACAGGATGCGTGCCATGCAGGCCATAGGGGGTTGGGCAACGTGCATCGGACATGCAGCTCCCGCAGAACATCTCGCCATACGTGGGATGCGCTTCGCCGCATCGCGGTCGTGCTGTCGTTCGTGCTGGCAGCGCCGGCGCCACTGGCCGCGCAATCCAGCACCGGCATGTCAGAGGCACCGCTGACGTTCGGGATACTGCCGATCGGCGGGGCCTCCGAATCGCTGGACGCGTGGCGGCCGACCCTGGAAGACATGGGTCGTGCGCTGCAGCGACCGGTCCGCAGTATCTCCGTGAGCACTTATGAGGGGCTGGCCGAGGCGATCGCGGAAGAGCGCGTGGACATCGCCTTCGTCTCCGGACGACTGGCATTGCAGGCGGTCGGCGACCATCGCATGCAGGTGATTGCCCAGCTCACCCGCGGCGACGGTTCACGTGGTTACTACTCAGTGCTGTTGGTCCAGAAGAACTCGCCCATCCACACGATGGACGATATTTATCGCAAGCCCAACCACTGGCGTTATGCGCGTGGCGAATCACTATCGATGTCCGGCTACCTGGTGCCGGAGACCGAGCTTTTCGCCAGCCGCAAGCTCGACTCGGATACGTTCTTCGCTACTGTCGTGGTAGGCAACCACCAGAACAATGCGCTGGCCGTCGCCAACAACGAAGTCGACGTGGCCAGCAATAACACTGCCGACCTCGAACGCTTCGCCCAACATTTTCCCGAACAGTACGCACGGCTGCGCGTGTTGTGGAAATCGAGTCTGATTCCGCATGCGGTGATCATCGTGCGCGACGACTTGTCGCCTCAGCTGCGCGTGTCGATTACCGACTTCATCACGCACTACGCAAAGAGCGGTCGCAACGCTGCGGCGGAACTCGCCAATCTCAAACTGATCCACGATATCAGCGGTTTTTCCCCAGCCAGCAACGCCGCCCTGATACCGTTCGCCGACATCGACTACACACTGGATCGCCGGCGCGCGCTCAGCGCGCAATGGGTGAGCGATGCGGCAATGCAGGCCCGCCTGCAGAAAATCGAGAGCAGCCATCGCGCGCTGGTGAAACGGCTCAACACCAATCCAACGATGGATCCGCCCAGCCCTTGAAACCAGCTGTTCGCGCTCCACAGGCCTTTCCCCTCCACCGCCATGGCGCAACGGCACGGATACGCTGGCGAATCATGCCCGGCTTTCTCACGCGTGGGCCAGAGCCCGCGACACGCCCCGGACCGATTTAATCCGTCATTCCAGCGAACCGGATCTGCATCGAGTGTGAAGCCGGTCCGTCCTAATGCACCACGTTTTTCCGATATGCAATTCGCTCTATATCGCATGTTGGCATGGCGAATGTTGCTATATCGAAGTGCTTATCGAAGCGATCACCGGAGTTATCTAGAGTGTGATCGCGGCAGCCAGGGAAGGTCGCTCACCTCACCGAACCGACTCGCCCCAACAGCCTGCCATGATGCCGACAATCATCGCCGTTCCCTCGCAGCAATCGCTACAGCGTGCACGACGCATGCACTTGCTGCGCAGGGCAGCGGATCGAGGCTGACCATGCCGCGCCATCCTACCCCCCTGTTGCACCGCCTGCTCGCCGACAGCGTATTGCCCTGCGCGTTCGCCGCGCTGGTGTTGACCTGCCTGCTTACCATGCAACGGATACGCACTGTGGACGACACCGCCCACCTGCAGATTGCCATGCAGCTTGAACAACTTGCCGGTGCACTGGAGCATGCCGCTGACGCGAACACGCAGGCCTTGCTCGACGGGGCTTTGCATGGCAACCGTGACGAGCCATTGCAGCGCATCGACCTTGAGGAAGCCAATGGCCGCCGGCTGTCCAGCGGCGCGCCGGCGGATGCCTCGTTCGAGCGCTACCGCCGGAGTCTATCCAGCGGCACGGGGCAGCACCGCATCCTTACCGTTCATGTCGATCCAGCGCCACATCGGCACGCGCAGCGCGTGATCCTGCTGTACGGCGTGCTCAGCGGAGTTGGCGTCGGGGTGCTTGTGGTGCTGGCGACGCTGACCCTGCGGCATCGCGTGTCGATGCCATTGCGGGATCTGCAGCGTTCGCTCGATGCATTGCTTGATGGCGGCGATGAAGAGATAGGCATGGATGCGCATCAACCACATAGCGAATTCGCGCGACTGCGTGCAAGTACGGTCGCGCTGGCCGGACAGCTGGCAACGCATCGTGCCGACCGGGCATCTATCCAGCGGGCAGCAGCGGTTGATGCGCTGGACCAGTTGCGCCAGAGCCAGGCCGCGGAACGCGGAAAATCGCAGTTCATGGCGCTCGTCGGCCACCACTTCCGCCAACCGCTGCAGGCATTGCAGCTGATCGGGGCCAGCCTGCATCCGGGTGTCGATGACGAACAAAACGGCTTGCTGGCACAGATGCGATCGAGCGTGACAACGATGACCCGGCTGCTGGACGCCCTGCTCAAGATCTCGCGGCTGGACGCCGGCGTGGTCGCCGCGACACCGGCTCCATTCAGTGTGGCGGGCCTGTTCCTGCGTAGCCGCGCAGCGCTGGCGGAGGATGCGCGCCAGCATGATGTCCGCCTGGCGTGGCACCCAGGCCATTGGCTTGTGCATGGCGATGCCCAGCTCGCCGATGATTTGCTGCAGCAGCTGATCACCAATGCCATTGCGCACACCGGGTCGCCCGGGCGCGTGCTGATCGCAGCACGACGTCGAGCCGCGGGAGTGCGCATCGAAGTACGCGACAGCGGACCGGGCATACCGCAGATCCATCAGCAACGCATTTTCGAGGAGTTCGTGCAGCTGTATGGCGAAGGCGAGCGCCATGAAGGCTATGGACTGGGACTGGCCATCGCGGCGCGACTGGCCAAGTTGTTGGGCACGCAGGTCGGGCTCTGCTCCGAACCGGGACGTGGCAGCACATTCTCGTTCGAGCTGCCGCGGGTGCCCATAGACGACCGTGATGGCCAGACGGATATCCGACGCGCGTCGTCCGCGATGCACACCGTTAGCTGATCTGCCCGCCATTGCAAAACCACCACGCTACAGCCCATCGACACATCCACTGTGCTCAACACACAAGCACGCATGGACAATGCCGACATGGCGCTGGCACCGAATACCGATAGCGTATGAAGATCGTCAGCTATGAGCACTGCTGTCAGGCCGTCCCACATCGAAAAAGTGAGTTCTAGCAAAGCGTGCACGCCAACAGCCAGGCTCTCCATCTCGTGCGGCAGAGCAAGGATGATGAGCTGCCGGCATATGCCTAATTACGAAAAAGGCCGCAGCTTTCACCAAAGTCGACTCACATCCAGCGAAGGATCCAACCAAAGTCGTCCCCACATGCAACGAACCCGGCGACGCCACCGCGCGACGGGCAACTACAGCGCCACCAAGGGCAAGGCATGCATCTCGTAAAACGCGCAGTGACTTATTCACGTCATGCGCCGACCGGAAAGAGCGTCTCAGCTGTCGAAGAAAAAAAGAGCGCCCCATGGGCGCTCTGAAAAACTGGTGGGTCGTCCGGGATTCGAACCCGGGACCAATAGATTAAAAGTCTACTGCTCTACCAACTGAGCTAACGACCCATCATTGAAAAACTCAAGCAGACAATTTTACGGGCTGGGCGGCAACGGCACAAGCAATCCTGCGCTCAGGCATACCGTGTGGGATCCGGCAGACCCGCTTCGCGGAACCCTTGCGCGCGCAAGCGACACGCGTCGCAATGACCGCAGGCGCGGCCTTCGTCGTCCGCCTTGTAGCAGCTCACCGTAGCGGAGAAGTCCACGCCGAGGCGCTGACCCTCGCGCGCAATATCCGCCTTGCTCATGCGCATCAGCGGTGCGTGGACGCGGATGCCGGCGCCTTCGACACCGGCTTTTGTGGCCACATTCGCCAGTGATTCGAATGCCTCGATGAAGGCGGGGCGGCAGTCCGGATAACCCGAGTAGTCGACCGCATTGACGCCGCACCAGATGTCGCTGGAACCTAGCACCTCGGCCCAGCCCAGCGCGATCGAAAGCATGATCGTGTTGCGCGCCGGCACGTAGGTTACCGGGATGTCGCCGCTGTCCACGGTATCCAACGGCACGTCGATGTCGGCGGTGAGCGCGGAGCCGCCGATGCTGCGCAGGTCGATGCTCACCGTCTTGTGCTCGACCGCTCCCAGCATTTTCGAAACGCGGTTGGAGGCGGCCAGCTCCGAGTTATGACGTTGACCATAGGCCACACTCAACGCATGTACCTGATAGCCCTGCTCGCGAGCCAGCGCGATGGCGACAGCCGAGTCCATGCCGCCGGAAACCAGCACGACGGCTTTGCGCAATGTGTCTTGAGACATGATGTATTCCACTTCAGAGTGACCGGTCACCGGCCGCAAACGCCACCGGCAACACAGGCCGAAGCGCATGAAACAGGAGTGAGTGGAGAGGAGTGAGAAACGAGTCGGCCTTGCCGCACTCACTCATCGCCCACTCCTCTCCACTCGTTTCTCGCCATCAATGCCCGGCTGCGTCATTCCACAGCAGCTTGTGCAGCTGCATCTGAAAGCGCACCGGCAGCTTGTCGGCGATGATCCATTCGGCCAGCTCGCGCGGCTCCACGGCGCCGTGCACCGGCGAGAACAGAACCATGCAGCGATCCGCCAGCGCGTGTTCGGCCAGCATCGCGCGCGCCCATTCGTAGTCGGCGCGGCTGGCGATCACGATCTTGATCTGGTCGTGCGGCAGCAGGTGCTCGAGATTCGACCACAGGTTGCGCTTGCTTTCGCCCGAATCGGGCGCCTTCAAGTCCATCACCTTGCGCACCCGCGGATCGACCGCGGAGACATCCAGCGCACCGGAGGTCTCCAGCGACACCTCGTAGCCGGCGTCGCACAGCTTCTGCAGCAGGATCAGACAGCGCTTCTGCGCCAGCGGCTCGCCGCCAGTCACGCAGACGTATTTCACGCCATGCGAAGCCACCTCGGCCAGAATGTCGTCGATCGCATGCCAGCCGCCGCCGTAGAACGAATACTCGGTATCGCACCACACGCAACGCAACGGGCAACCGGTGAGCCGCACGAACACCGTGCGCCAGCCGATCGCATCGGCCTCGCCCTGGATCGAGTGGAAGATCTCGGTGATCCGCAAGCGCTCGGCGACAACCGCAGCCGGCGTGGTGGACGCCATGGGAGCGTCGTTGCCGCTCATCGCCGTACTACTGCTGCAGGCGCTGCAGGCGTTCCTGGGCCAGGCTGGCTGCCTTGGAACCCGGATACTGGGTGGTCACTTTCTTCAGCGTGGCCTTGGCCGCGTCCACCTGCTTGAGCTCGAGCTGGCTGTAGCCCACCTTGAGCAGCGCATCGGAAGCCTTGTCGCTCTGCGGAAACTGGCTAAGCAGCCGCTGGAACGACTCCTGCGCAACCTGATAGTTGGTGGTGGCGTAGTAGGACTCGCCCAGCCAGTACCAGGCATTGGGCGCCAGCGCATGATTCGGGTATTGCTGGAGGAAACTGCGGAATTCGCGCGATGCCTCCACGTAATTGCCCGCGCGAATCGCCTTGAAGGCTACGTCGTAGGCAGCCTGGGCACCGGCCGGATCGGCGGTGCCGCCGGCCGCCGCTGGGGCCTGACCATTACCGGCAGCGGCCGCGCTGCCCGCTGCGGGAGCGGCCGGGGCGGCGGCCGTCGGATTAGCAGGAGCCCGATTGTTTGCCTGGGCACCGGCCTGGCCCTGCTGCGGACCGTTGCCTGCGGCTGCCCCCGTGCCAGCAGCGCCGCCCTCGAGACGTCCCATACGGGCATCGAGGTCGCCGTACTGGGCTTTGTTCTTGTCCTCGACCGTCTGCAGCTGATGCTGCAATTCCTCGAGTTGACCCTGCAGCTGCTGCACTTGTGCCTGCAATTGCTGCATCTGATTGACCGCGCCGATACCGGACTGGTCCTTGTTCTGTGCCTGCTGTTCCAGCCGCGCGACGCGATCGGCGAGGCTCAGCCGCGAGTCCTGCGCGAATGCCGGGAACGCGAACAGCATGGCGGACGCGACAGCGCCCGCCATGCTGATCCTGGCTGCAAAGCTGTTAGCCAGTCGCTTCATCATTACTGCGCCGTGTAGACGATCTCGACGCGACGGTTCTTGCCCCAGCAATCCTCGTTGTGCTCACGGCACACCGGCTTCTCTTTGCCGTAGCTGATCACTTCGAGCTGGCTGGCCGAACCACCGGCTGCCTGCAGCGCGCTGGAGACGGCATTGGCACGACGCTCGCCGAGGCCCAGGTTGTACTCGCGCGTGCCGCGCTCGTCGGTGTTGCCTTCGAGACGGATGTGCGACATCGGACGATCCTGCAGGTACTTGGCGTGGCACGCCATGATCTGCTGGAATTCCGGCTTGATTTCGGTCTTGTCGAAATCGAAGTACACGACGCGCTGACGCAGGCAGGCATCGGTATCGAGATCGGCAGGGGTGTACTTGCCATCCGAGGCCGGAGCCTGGGTCTGGGTGTTCTGCTCCATCGGGGGCTGCGGCTTGACTTCAGCCTTCTTGGAGCAAGCGGCCGCGCCTACGCAGAGCAGGGCAACCAGGGCGACGCGAACGGTCTTATTCATGGTGACGTTCCTTAACGAGTTGAGTTCCGACGAACAATGACGATTGAGGTTACGGGGCAGCTCACGCCGGTTAACCGGCTGTTATTTTGACACTTGAAAGACCGACTGTGCGAGATATTGCACAATCGGCCTGACTGGCGATGGCGCAGCAAAGCGTCACCGCCGGAAACCGAAACGCGCCGGAAAGGCGCTGTTCGGGCCCAGTCCCTGGGCATCGCGCTGCCGCACCTGCGTGCAGCAGCGTGGAAAATCAACGTTGCCGGTACGGACCCCAAGCCGGCTCGCGCACATCGCCATCGGTAAGTACCAGGCGCTGGCGAACCAGACCATCGGCCGAGACGGCATACAGTACGCCGCGACGTCCTTCGGTAGCGGCGTACAGCAGCATGCTGGCATTTGGTGCAAAACTCGGGGATTCGTCAATCGGACCCGGCGAGAGGGGTCGCACCTGGTCACCCAGACTGCGATCCATGACGACTATACGATACACGTTCCCGTTGGCCTGCACCATCGCGATCTGCTTGCCGTCGTAGCTCACCGAGGCATTGTAGTTGCTCTGGCCCTGGAAGGTGATCCGCTGGGCGCTGCCGCCGCTGGCTCCAATCTGGTAGAT
>Ga0209674_100694_pt1 | contig 11709 bp, 7 predicted proteins | sample AraplaCvi_mMS_r2_FD_184279 | JGI IMG/M metagenome (GOLD analysis project Ga0209674, IMG submission 184279) | Arabidopsis root microbial communities from North Carolina, USA - plate scrape CL_Cvi_mMS_r2 (SPAdes) (version 2) | ecosystem: Host-associated > Plants > Roots > Endosphere | place: USA... | reverse complement strand
CGATGTTCTCGCCGAGGGTCTGCTGTCCATTGACGTGCAGGCCCGGCAGCGCCTCGTACTGGTTGAACTGTTCGACGAGACGCTGGCCGGCTTCCTTGAAGTGCTTTTCGTCGGCCGGGGTCCACCAGTTGGCGAGGCGGCCCTGCGCGTCGAATTCCGCGCCGGTGTTGTCGAAGCTGTGGCTGATCTCGTGACCGATCACGGCGCCGATCGAACCATAGTTCGACGCGGCGTCCGCCTTCGGATCGAAGAACGGCGCTTCGAGAATGGCCGCGGGGAAGTTCAACGCGTTCTGCAGGGGCAGGTTCACTGCGTTGACCGTCTGCGGCGTCATCCACCATTCGTCGCGGTCCACCGGCTTGCCGAGCTTGGCGACCTGATGCCGATATTCGGCAAGTTCCGCACGCTGGTGATTGCCCAGCGCGTCGTCGGGACGGATCGTCAGCGCCGAGTAGTCGCGCCAGGTATCGGGGTATCCCACGCCGACCTTGATGGTGGCGATCTTTGCCTTGGCCTTCTGCTTGGTGGCGGCCGACATCCAGTCGAGCGTGTCGACGCGCTGGTCGAAGGCTTTCAGGATGTTCTTCACCATGTCCTGCACTTCGGCGCGGGACGAGGCAGGGAAATACGTCTTGACGTAGATCTGGCCGACGGCGTCGCCGAGGTCGACGTTGACCCGGCTGATGCCGCGCTTCCAGCGGTCGCGCTGCTTCGGCGTGCCGGTGAGCACCTTGCCGTAGAAGCCGAAGGCGAGGTCGTCGTAGGCCTTGGGCAGCAAGCCCGAGGCGTTCTCGTTGATGGTGTGGAAGCGCAGCCACGCCTTCCAGGTGTCCAGCGGCTCGCTGGCGACGAGGGCGGCGAACTTGGTCACCGTGGCCGGCTGCCACACAATGAAGGTGGGCTGGTCGTCGAGGCCGGCGGCCTTGAAGTAAGCGTTCCAGTCGATACCGGGCGCCTTGCTCGCGAAGCTCGTGCGCGGCCAGGGATTGTTCGCCTTGTGGATATCCTCGCTTTCGACGATGGACGCCTGCGCCTGCGCCAGCTTGGTTTCCAGCGCCACGATGGCCTTGGCCTTCGCGGCCGCATCGGGCGTGCCGGCCTGCGTGAGGATCGCCTGCACGTAGGCCGCGTACTTGGCCCGCGTCTCGACCATGTCCTTGTCGGTCTTCAGGTAATAGTCGCGGTTGGGCATGCCGAGCCCGCCCTGCAGGAGGTAGGGCACGTTCTTGCTCGGATCTTCGAGACCCTGGGCGACGAACAGGCCCAGCAGGTGCTCGGTGTCGAGGTTGGTGGCGTTGATCGGGTCCACGTCCGTGCGGAGCTGGGCACCGAGCGCGGTGGAGAGGGCCTGCTTGTCGGTGATGGCGTCGATGCTCGCGAGGGCCGGCTCGAGCGGCTTTAGCCCGGCTTTCTCGATCGCGGCTTCATCCATGTACGCCTTGTAGTAATCGGCGATCAGACGCTGGTTGCTACCGGCCGCGGCCTGGCTGTCGCCCGCCGCCTTGATCAGCTCGGCGTTGCGCTTTTCGGCTTTCTGAAACACCTCGAGAAAGACACCGGTGCTGGCGCGGTCCGCGGGGATTTCCGCGGTCTTTCTCCAACCGCCGTTGGCGTAGTTGTCGAAATCGTCGCCGGGCTGCACGGCGTGGTCGATGCCTTTGAGATCGACACCGACCGGACCGTCGGCGGCGAGGGCGCCCGCGGAGGCGAGACCGCAGGCGATGGAGGCGGCGAGAAGCCGGTGAATGGCGGCCATGGAGAAACCCTTGTGGTCTGGGGGTGCCCACGATAGCCCCGCTCGCGGTCGTTGTGGTGCATGACCTCCGGGCTAGACGGGCGGGCCCGCCGGGCAGATCGGTCGCCGTGGGAGCGCAGAAGGGATGTGCCCTAATGGTCGTCCGGTGCCGCAACGGCGCCGGTATCCGGGGCACGCCGCGGGTCGCCCGGGCTCGCCCCGATCCTCTTGGCAGAAGATCTTTAGGGAGATCTATATGAACGCACGTTTCGAACTGACTGGCCCGCAGACCGAGATCACCAGCTACCCGCAATGGACGCAGGACATGGTGGCCTCATGCGACGACGCACGGAAAGGCATCGTCCGCCACGAGATGTGGGCCGCCATGTGCAGCGCCACGCTGGACCCGCAGACCACACGCAACTTCATGGTCGGGGTGTGGCCCGTCATCGAGCGCTTTCCGGGCTACATGTCGCACAGCCTGTTGAAGACCCGTTACGGTCGCAGCCCTGGCGACGATCTCGCCCGGCGTTGGCTGGTCCGCAACATCCGGGTCGAGCAGAACCACGCGGAGTACTGGCTCAACTGGGCCGAGAGCGCCGGAGTGCGTCGGGATGAGGTACTGAGCGCGGAGCCGCCCAAGGGCACCCAGGCCCTGGCGGACTGGTGCGAAGAAGTGAGCCGCAACGACTCGCTGGCCGCGGGTATCGCGGCGACCAACTACGCCGTGGAAGGCGCGACCGGGGATTGGTCGCAGATCGTGTACGAAAGCACGACCTATGCCGAAAGCCTGCCGGTTTCCGGCCGAAAAGCCGGGCTTCGCTGGCTGCAGCTGCACGCGGCGTACGACGACACCCACCCCTGGGAGGCGCTGGAAATCGTGTGCACGCTGATGGGGAGGAATCCGCCTGCGGATCAGGTAGAACACATCAGGGAGTGCGTCCGGCGCAGCTACGTCGCCATGAGCATCACGCTGGATCGCTGCATGGATGCGATGGGAACGGTTCGCACGCGGAACGAGGTAGCTGCGTAACTCGCAAGTTGTGTGGCATGTAGCGCACTATCGCGTCCGGTTGATCAAAGGGGGTTCGATGCGCCTCGAAGCCAGTCAGCAACAGCTCCTGTCCAGGCGGCTCCGGCCCCTGGGCTACGCGTTGGTGGCGGTCGTGGGCCTGATCCTCGCCCTGACGTGGGTTGCGGTGCAGACCCAGGTGACTCTCGCCGGCTTCCTGAACGGCGAGAGTCTCTGGTCCAAGGCTCAGAAGCAGGCGGTGATCGACCTGGACGAATACGCCACGCATGGCCGTCCGTCCGATCTGGCGAGCTTTCGCCGCAACTATGCCGTGCTCGTCGCGGACCGCTCGGCGCGTGACGCGATCGCAAGCGGCACGTTCGTCCACGCCGAGGTTGAAGCCGCCTTCGCGCGCGGCGGCGTGATTCCCGAGGCGATCCCCGGGATGGTCTTCATCTTTCAATACTTCACCGGCATGCCGTACGTGCGCGAGGCCGTGGCGGAGTGGCGTTCGGTGGATGCCAGCCTCCGTGAGCTGGAGGTGATCGCCGATCGCCTCGAGCAGGATTACCGGCCCGACGCGTCTCGTCCCCCGGAGGTCTCCGACGAGCGAGCGCGGATCGCGACACTCAATAATTACATCGAACCGCGGGCCAAAGCGTTCTCGCTGAACATCGCCAACGGCGCTTCATGGCTGGGTCGGGTGCTGTTCTTCACGGTGCTGGGCGTGGCGGCGCTGGCGTCCCTGCTCTGGCTGCGCATGGCCCAGCGCATCCTTGCCGGCATTCGCGGCACGGAAGAGCGCTACAGCCTGCTGTTCGACAGCGCGGCGGATGCCATCTTCATGGTCGACCAGGAAAGCGGTCGCATCCTCGATGCGAACGACCGCGCCGCCATCTGGGTCGGTTGCCCCCGTTCCGATCTCATTGGACTGCAGCTTTCCAGCCTGTTCGCGGAGGGCTCGCCCGAGACAGGCGAGGGGTTGCTGCGCACCGCAGGTGGTGGCACGCGGCCGGTGGAGACGCAGAGCAGTCTGGTGGAGTGGGGTAAGCGGCAGGTCTCGCAGGCGATCGTGCGCGACATTTCCGATCGGGTGGCGATGGAGCAGGAGCGCAAGATCGCCGCGGAGGCCCTGGCGAGCATCGCCGAGGGCGTGATCATCGCGGACGCGGATCGCCGCGTGACGACGGTCAACGACGCCCACACGAAACTTACCGGCTTCCCGGCGCAGGTCATGCGGCGCACGCGCTTCGACGCGACGCGCACGCTGCCCGATGGAAGGCCATTGCCGCAGAGTCTGTGGGACAACATCGCGGCCGGAGACAACTGGGTCGGCGAGGTCGAAAGCCGACGTGCCGACGGCACCGTGTATCCGGAACTGATGAGCATCAGCACCATCCGCGATCGCGAAGGCCGCCCCCAGCACTACGTGGCCGTGGTGTCGGACATCACCGTGCGCAAGGCCGATCGGCAGCGCCTGCAGCATCTCGCGACACATGATCCCTTGACCGGCCTCGTCACGCGTTCGGAGTTCGAACGGCGCTGTGCCGAGGCCATTACCCACGCCGCCCACGAACGCGGCGCGGTGGCGGTACTCTTCGTCGATCTCGATGCGTTCAAGGTCGTCAACGACAGCTACAGCCACGCAATCGGCGACGCCCTGTTGATGCGCGTGGCCGAGCGCATCCGTGCGCAGATTGCGCCGCACGATGTGGCGGGACGCATTGGCGGCGACGAATTCACCGTGCTGCTGTCGGACCTGCGTTCGCGCGAGGAGGCGCTGGTGGTCGCCGAGGCGATGCTCGCGGCCCTCGCGCGCCCGGTCGACCTGGGCGATTACGAGCTGTACGTCACCGCGAGCATCGGCATTGCGGGGTATCCGCTCGATGGCAACGATGCGGTGACGCTCATCGCCAACGCCGACGCCGCGATGTACGTGGCCAAGACCGAAGAGCGCAACGCGCTGCGTTTCTATACGCCCAAGATGCACGCCGACGCGCGGCGACGTCTCAAACTCGCTTCCGAATTGCGCCAGGCGCTGCTCCGCAATGAATTCCAGCTCGCCTACCAGCCGAGCATCGAGATGAAGAGCGGGCGCATCGTGGCGGTGGAAGCACTGATTCGCTGGCGCCATCCGGAGCGCGGCAACGTGGGCCCCGACGAGTTCATCCCGATCGCCGAGAGCCTCGGTCTTATCCGGCAGATCGACCAGTGGGTGCTGGCGACCGCATGTCGGCAGCTTATGCAATGGGATGAGGCGCGCTTGCCTCCGTTGCGGCTTGCGGTGAATGTGTCCGCCGGCTCCTTCGGTCACCCGGATTTCCTGCAGGGCATCAGCCAGGCGCTGGAGTCGACCGGCATCCCGCCAAAGCGCCTTCTGGTCGAGCTGACCGAGAGCGCCATCCTGCGCCTGGGCGAGGATACCCAGCGCGCCATGCAGTCGCTGCACAAGCTCGGTGTGGCCGTGGCAATCGACGATTTCGGTACGGGATATTCCTCGCTCGCGTACCTGAAACTGCCGGCCGTGGAGTATCTGAAAATCGACCGCTCGTTCGTGACCGGCCTGCCGGGCAACCCCAACGATGTGGCGATCACCGAAGCGATGGTCGCGATCGCCCGTAGCCTGGGCCTGCACACGATCGCCGAAGGCATCGAGACCGAGGCGCAGCACGAGTTCCTGCTTCGCGCCGGTTGCCAGGAGGGTCAGGGATTCCTCTACTCGCGCCCGCTGCCGCCGGACGAGGTCGCGCGCCTGCTGGCGCCGAAGACGACGGGCGGCAAGCGCCTCTCGCTGGTGCCGCCGAAGCGCGCCTGACGCCTCGCGCCGAAAGGCAAGCGCACTCCTACAATACGCGGGCCCGACTTCTCTCGACGATGGTCGCCCCTATATAGGGCCCATCACCCGCGCAAGGATCCCCCGTGCCTACCCACGACGACATCGTCTTCCTCTTCGACGTCGACAACACCCTGATCGACAACGACCGTTTCAGCGCCGACCTCGCCGCACGACTGGAGCGCGACTTCGGCGCCGAGGGGCGCGAACGCTATGCGGCCATCGACAAGGACATTCGCAGTCAGGTCGGTTACGCGGATTATCTCGGCGCGCTGCAGCGCATGCGCGGCAAGGAGAGCCATCCGGCGTACATGGAGCTGTCGTTCTTCCTGCTCGATTATCCGTTCGACGAACGCCGTTTCCCCGGCGTGCTCGAAGCGGTGGCGCACCTGTGCACGCTAGGGCGGCCCGTGATCATGTCCGATGGCGACACCGTGTTCCAGCCGCGCAAGATCCGTCGCGCCGGTCTATGGGATGCCTTCCGCGGGGACGTACTGATCTACGTGCACAAGGAAGACATGCTCGACGACATGCGCCGTCGTTATCCGGCGGATCACTACGTGATGGTGGACGACAAGCCGCGCATCCTCGTCGCGCTCAAGAAGCTGCTTGGCGACAAGGTCACCACGGTCTTCGTGAAGCAGGGCCATTACGCGGCGGCCGCGGGCAAGGAGCTGGACGACACGCCGCCGGACATCACGATCGACAGCGTGGCGGCCTTGGCGACGATGCGCCGCGAGGATTTCCTGTGTGGGAGCCGCTATAGCGGCGAGAAGCCGGCGGAGCGGTAAGGCGGGAGGGTGTATTTCCCTCAAGCCTCGAAGGCGCCGCGTACCCAGGTCACGTCGTCGGCGTCGAAGGCCAGCACGTCGAATCGGCAGGCGCGGCTCGCATCGCGCGGGTAAGCGGCAAGCCACAGGTGCGCGGCGCTGACGAGCTTGCGTTGCTTGGCGGCCGTCACCGAGGCGAGTGCGCCACCGAACGACGAGCCGCGGCGGTAGCGCACCTCGACGAACACGAGCGTGTCGCCGTCGCGCATCACCAGGTCGATCTCGCCATGGCGGCAGAGGAAGTTGGCGCGCACGAGGCGCATGCCGCGGGCTTCGAGAAAGACGCGCGCCGCCTCTTCGAAGCGGTTGCCGGTGGCGCGGCGCGCGGTGGTCTTTCGGGGTGGCTTGGGCAAGGCGAACCTCCGTGTTCGCGCAGACCCTGGGAATCAGCCCCCGCCGCTTTCGACGTTGGGGGTTGCAGCCGGCGCTTCGAGTTCGAGGCTACCGGCGACCGGGCGGGCCACACCGTCGGCGAAGCGCGCCCAGATGAGTACGCGGCGGACGCGGCCGAACTCGTCGGCGACCAATTGGCCGGTGGCGCCCGGGAGATAGCTGCCCGGATGCCCGCGCATCCAATCGATGTACGGCACCAGGCCCCAGGCATCCATGCCGAAGGCGAACAGGCGCGCGGTCACGCCCTTGGTGGCAGGCAACGCGTCGTTGAGCGAGGCGCGCCGGGGAAGGCCCGGCTGCGCATCGAACAGCCACGGCGCGTCGCAGAACTCCACGCCTTCCAGATCGCGATCCGCCGTCGGGTCGTCGCCGCCGGAGTAGACGTGCGAGGTGGCGAAGACCGGCAGCGCGTTCTTCGCCAGACGCAACTGCGGCAGGAGCAGCCGCGCCTGCTGCGGCTTCATGCTGATGAACACGCCGCTGGTAGCGGGGTCCTGATCCGTGGGCTCGGACAACTGCGAGGCGAAGTCGATGCTGTTGGCATCCAGCGTCACCTGGCCTGCGAGCGTGCCGCCACGGGCCTGCCACTCAGCCTTGAAGGCGTTGCCGGCGCGGCGCGCAAAGTCGTCGGTGGAGACGATCACGGTGGCGATGTGCATGCCGCGATCGGCCATGTGGTCGGCGACCTGTGCGCCTTCGGTCTCCGGCAGCAGGCCGAACTCGTTCGCGCCGGCAGGCGGCAGGTTGCGGTTGTCGTTCGGGTAGTTCAGCGTGAGCATCGGGGCGGGCAGCGCGCCCTTGGCGAAAATCGCCGACACTCCGTCGCGGTTGAGCGGGCCGACCACGAAGCGCGCGCCCTCGGCCACTGCCTTGTCGTAGGCAGCAACGGCGTGCTGGGCGTCGTTGCCCGAATCGTAGACGGCCACCTCGGGACGCGGTGCGTCGGTATGTGCCGCGTCGATATAGTTGGTGAAGAAGCCGTCGCGGATCGCAGCGCCCGCGCCGGCGAGCGGGCCGGACAGCGGCAGCAGCAGCGCGACCTTGGTCGGCACCTTGTAGCCTTCGCGCACCTTGTCGCCGGTGATGGTGCCGACTGCCTGATCGAGCACGGCCGGCGAGCGGTTCACCGTGCCGAGCTGCGCCTGCGCTTCGGTAACCCACGGCTTGAGCGGATCGTTCGCGGCCAGCGCGCCGCCGCGGTCGGCGAGTTGCTGCGCGCCGAGTCCGTTCAGCAGGGCAAGGACTTCCTTGCGGTTTTCCTCGCGATCGATGCCGCGCAACTGGCTATCCAGTTCGACGCGGGTGTATGCCGCGCTCCAGGCGTCGCCCGAGGCGGCCTGCGCGCGGGCGCGCAATTCAGCGAGGCGCTGATCGATCTGCGGCGAGACGCGCGTTGCCGGCTTGCCGGTGAGCGAAAGGGCTGTCTTCGCATCGTTGTTCTTCAGCGCGATCTCGGCGCGCAAGGCGTCGAGGCGCAGGGCATCCTCGCCCTCCAGCCGCGAGCGGCGTACCTCTTCGGCGATGGGCGCAGCCCGGTCGAGGGCGCCTTCCTGCCGGTACGCCTCGGCGGCCAGCAGCTTGTAGTAGTCGCGATGGTTGGCATCCTGCGCAGCGAGCGCCAGGTACGCCTGCGCGGCCTGATCGAACTGGCCCTTGGTATAGAGCGCCTGCGCCGCCTGTGTGGCTTCGCCCGAGGGGGCCGCGCTTTGCTGGACGCCACCCTGGGTAACGCAGCCGGCGAGGGAGGCGGCAAGCAACAGGCCTAGGGTAGTGGCACGGATCGATCGCATCGGTAGTCCTTGGCTGCACGGCGGCGCGCTGACCGCGCCAAAACGACCGGATCATAGCCCATCGCTTCGCGAGGCCGACGTGAGCCCGGCGTCGCAGCGACCGCGTGTCAGGCGCCGTAAAGCGACTTTCGCGCTGCGCCGGTGATGGCCGCGGCGAGCTTCGCGGCCTTGGCCGGGGGCAGTTCGTCCTTGAGGATCGCGAAGACCCGCAGGCCCTCGGCCAGGCGCTCGTCCTCGCTGGCTTCGCGTCCTGCGACCATGACCACGAACTCCCCACGCTGCTGATTGGGGTCGGCCGCCACCTGGCGGACCAGATCTTCCAGCGGTCCGTCGAGCACGGTCTCGAACATCTTGGTCAGCTCGCGCGCCACCACGGCTTCGCGAGCGGGGCCGAAGGCGTCGCGCATGTCCTCGAGCGATTCGAGGATGCGATGCGAGGACTCATAGAAGATCAGTGTGCGTGGCTCGCCCGCCAGTTCGCCAAGCCGCGAGCGGCGTGCACCGGTCTTGGCCGGCAGGAAACCTTCGAAGACGAACCGGTCGCTGGGCAATCCCGCGACCGACAAGGCGGCCACCACCGCGCTCGGCCCCGGCACCGGGCTCACCCGCAGTCCGGCGGCGCGTGCCGCGCGAACCAGGCGGAAGCCGGGGTCGCTGATCAAGGGGGTGCCGGCATCGGAAACCAGGGCGACGTCGTCGCCCGCGCGGAGGCGCTCGACAAGACCGTCGACGGCGGTGCGCTCGTTGTGGTCGTGCAGCGCGAGCAGGGGCGTGTCGATGCCGAGGTGCTGCAGGAGCGGGCGCGTGTGTCGCGTGTCTTCGGCAGCGATGACCTTGACCCGGCGCAGCGTGTCGATGGCACGCGCGCCGATGTCGTCGCGGTGGCCGATGGGCGTGGCGACGACGTGGAGCGTGCCGAGGCGGGTCTGGGACATGGGCGGTCCGATAAAGCGAGCCATCCATTCTAGCTAGGTGGGGGCGGCTCATGTGGGCTAGCTAATGTGGGGCCACTTATGTGGGAGCCGCCATGGCGGCGAGGGGAATCCTCTGGTGGGGGCCACCCTGTTGGCGATGGGAACTTGCCGGTGGGAGCCAGCCTGCTGGCGATGGGAGCTTGCCTCACCGCTACACCGCTTCGTTGGCTTTTCGCCACCAGGGTGGCTCCTACCCTCGCTTTGTTGGCTGCTCGCCAGCAGCCCGCACGGGTTATACTTCGCGACGGAGTCGGCCAGACAGTCGCGATACGCCTTGTGCGCATCGAGGAAAGTCCGGGCTCCATAGGGCAGGGTGCCAGGTAACGCCTGGGCAGCGTGAGCTGACGGCCAGTGCAACAGAGAGCAGACCGCCGATGGCCCCGCAAGGGGATCAGGTAAGGGTGAAAGGGTGCGGTAAGAGCGCACCGCGTGCGGGGCTAACGTCGCACGGCACGGTAAACCCCACCCGGAGCAAGACCAAATAAGGGAACCATGACGCGGCCCGCGTCGTTCCCGGGTAGGTTGCTAGAGCCTGGTGGCGACGCCAGGCCGAGAAGAATGACTGTCACGTCGCAAGACGCACAGAACCCGGCTTACCGGCCGACTCCTTTTCTTCGCAAGGTGCCGCGGCGTCCCCTTCGGGGCGCCGCGGTTTTTCTGTGGGAGCCATCTGTGGGAGCCGCCACGGCGGCGATGGGGACTTGCGGGTGAGACGGGCGGGCTTTGCCGGTGGGAGCCAGCCTGCTGGCGATGGGGACTTGGCTCGCCGCCTCATCGCTTCGTTGGCTTACGCCACCAGGGGGGAGTGTGTCGCGCGGCTACACGGCGTCGTTGGCTTTTCGCCACCAGGGTGGCTCCTGCCTTCGCTTCGTAGGCTCCTCACATAGTTCTCGCTGGATGAACGGCGGTTCATTCCTGGCTTTCTCAGGCCTCTGAAAATCCGAGATCTCTCGCAAAAAATCCCCGCGAAACAACCACCTCCCGCGAGTTCCTCAGAAATGGCTGGAAATGGTGGCCAAGGCGCTCTTTCTCTTTGATTCACAAGAAAAAATTCCTTGACAGTCTCAGGGGGCGAGACTATCGTGGGCCCCAGTGTGAAATCGTGGGATTTGGTGGGGCGACCGACGAAGATGTTTCAAGGCGAGACAGCCATCACAGTCGACGACAAAGGTCGTCTGACGATTCCGACGTCGTATCGGGATCTGGTGGTGGACGCCTGTGCGAACCGTCTGGTCGTCACTTACAACCCCTTCGAGACCGGGTGCCTCTGGATCTTTCCGTACGCGGAGTGGGAACAGGTGCGCGACCAGGTCAACGCGCTGCCCAGCGTCAAGGCCGTCCACCGAGCGTTGCAGATGAAGCTGGTGGGTGCCGCGGCCATCGTCGAACCCGACGGAGCCTCGCGCATCCTCCTCCCTTCGAGCCAGCGTGCAGCGGCCGGGATAGAGAAGAAAGCGATCCTGCTGGGCATGGGCAACAAGTTCGAGCTTTGGAGCGAACAGGCCCACCTCGCGAAGATCCGCCAGACGATCGGCGAGGACGAGATCAGCGACGACATGGCGGATCTGCGGTTGTGATGACGAACTAATTCGAGGTTTTTGGTGGAACGGGAGCGGGATGTGGCGACGGCGGGGCGCGATGTACACATCCCTGTGATGCTCGACGAAGTGTTGGAGGGCCTCGCCTTGCGCGAGAACGGGCGTTACCTGGATGGCACTTTCGGTCGCGGCGGTCACGCCCGGGCCATTCTTGCGCGTCTGTCCAGTGAAGGTCGTCTGTTCCTCATGGACCGCGATCCCACGGCCATCGCCGTGGCCGAAGCAGGCCTCGCCACCGACCCGCGCGTGTCCCTGCGTCACGACAACTTCGCCACCATGGGCGAGTGGTCGGCGCTCGAGGGTGGGCTCGACGGCATCCTTCTCGATCTTGGCGTGTCGTCCCCGCAGCTCGACGACGCCAGCCGCGGTTTCAGCTTCATGGCCGATGCACCGCTCGACATGCGCATGGACACCACGCGCGGCATCAGCGCTGCCGATTTCCTCGCGGAAGCCGACGAGGCCGAGATTGCCGACGTGCTCTGGACCTTTGGCGAAGAGCGTTTCAGCCGCCGCATTGCGAAGGCGATCGTGGAGCGTCGCGCCA
>Ga0209674_100692_pt1 | contig 11763 bp, 11 predicted proteins | sample AraplaCvi_mMS_r2_FD_184279 | JGI IMG/M metagenome (GOLD analysis project Ga0209674, IMG submission 184279) | Arabidopsis root microbial communities from North Carolina, USA - plate scrape CL_Cvi_mMS_r2 (SPAdes) (version 2) | ecosystem: Host-associated > Plants > Roots > Endosphere | place: USA... | reverse complement strand
CGGGCACCATCGACACGCCCGCCCCGGGACCGGTTGACGACGTCGACGTACCCATTACTTCAGTGCTCCTTCGATGGCGTTCTTCAGCGGCCCCTTGGTCTTGATCTGGTCAAGCCAGTGCTCAAGCACGCCCCGGGCCCAGGCCTCGTCCTTGATGGCCGGAACAACGGCGGGCTTGAGCGTCTGCACCGGGCGGTCCTGCAGGAAGGCGGCAAAGCGCGCAGCCTGCTGCCCATCGACGTGCGAAACGGCGAGCGCTGCCTTGAGGATGGGCGGTGCGCCCCATGCTTCCTCACTCCGGCACCGCTCAAGGACGCGGTCCATGACCACCGAGAGCTCGGCCCGTGGCAAGGCGGTGAGGCGACCTTCCAGCTGACCGGCCATCGCCGGTGTCCCCAGGATGGCGTCAATGAGGTCGGCCGCTTCCGCCGACAAACGGTCATCCCGTGACACCAGTGGCGCGTGTTCGCGGCTGACATACAGCGCGCCCCGGAGATCCTCGTCCCCGAGCGGAGGCTCAAGGGCGAGCCACTGCGCCATGAAGTCTCCGTCCCAGGGCGCGGACCGTTCGACCTCCTTGCCCTCGGCGAGGCGCGCTTCCCAGTCCTTGAGCAGCGTCGGCTTGCCGCCGCCGTTGTCGGCCACCGACGCGGTCAGTTCCGCATAGGCCCTGCTGTTGTCGGCGCGCTCAAAAATAAGCAGCTTGGCCAACACCTCTTCCTTGACGTCGACGCCCTGCGCCTTGCCGAGTGCCATGCGAATCGACAGCGCATTGAGGAAACGCTTGATGAGGCGGGGATTGCCTGCCGTCATCACCGGGTCGCTCATGATGGGCGAAATGCGCTCGGCAAGCTCGAGGCGGCGGACGAGCTCCGGCGGCATCGTGTCGAGCAGTCCGCTGACGAAATGCCGGTCGACGCGCTTGCCCTGCCAACTCTCGCCGAGCTGCCGTGCAATGGCCTGACGGATGGATTCCTTGACGGTCGGGTCGAGCGTGCTCCCGTCGACAAAGAGCATCATCAGGTAGGCGCGCACCTCCTGCAGACCGAGGGCAGGCACCCGGATGGGCACCTGGATGAGCTTGTCGAAATAACTGGTGACAAGCGCAGGGTCGTCGACGTCCTGGAAATGGCGCTTGACGGCGTATTTGATCATCGCCTGGTCAGCGGCGATGACAAAGGCGGAGTGCTCCATGAACAAAAAGAGCCGGATGGCCTCAAGGGTCGAAATCGTCGTCTCGGGCAGGCACCGGTCGAGGTCATCAATCAAGACCACCAGCGTGACGTTGAGCTCCCGCAGCAGTTCGACAAACGCATCCCGCAGCGCCTGGATTTCCTGCGGTGGGGTTTCATCGGGCTTGTCGCGCAGCCACTTCTCTTTGGCGTTCTCCTTGCCTTCCCCATCCTTGCCCAGTTGCGCTTTGACGAGACTGAGCGTCCCGCCAATGAGGCCTGCCGGGTGGAGTCCTGTGGCCACCGAGAAGGCCGCCGACGCTGCCGCGCGACCGACGCGGTACCAGTTGACCCGAGCAAGGAGCTCGCCGGCCTTGTCCCGGAGGGTTTTTTTGTCCTCCGCGACGGCCTGGAGCTTCGTGGCAATGACATCCATCAGCGCCGCTCGGGCGTCGTCGTAGCCTTGGTAGAGCCACGCATTGAAGTCGACGAAGACAAACGTCGGCCCACCCGGCGCCTCCCGTCCCCGAAGGGCGGTCTGGGTCAGTTTCATCATCGATGACTTGCCGATGCCCCATGCGCCGGAGACACCTATCGAGATGGGTTTCCCCCCAGCCTGCACCACGAGTTCCGCGATGCTTTGCGCAACACCGGTGAAGTTCAGCAGGTCACGGTCGGTTTCATTGTCGGTCCACATGGGACGCGCTCCTTGACGGGGGAAGGGGAGGCTGCGAGTCAAAGCCATGCATCGGCATATCAAACGCAGAGTGCCAGACGTTGAGCGCTGGCGGGACTGGACTGGGGATCACACCACTTGGCTGTTTGCCCATATTTCATCGCAGGATTTGAGACAGGCCCGGCCCAGGCTCTTTCAGAACAAGGGAGGTGGGGACGACATATCAGACCAGAATGTTCCTGCGGCTTGTGGCGCCGGCTATGCTCATATCCGGCATGAGCATCGTGTTCGCGTTTGCAGTCGAGACCTTCCGCCAGGCACCTGTCGCCTTGGGCGGGAAGCCGCTATTCCCGTGAGCCGGGGACACCATTGCCCTAGGCGGCAGCGCTGTTGCTCTGCTCATCTGGGCATTCCAGCTGTTGCGCTATTGGCGCTGGACTCGCAGCGAGGGAGACCTTTGCTACGTCTGCAGCTGCCTCTTGGGGCGCGAACGGGAAGGGCGCTTTGGACCGTACCGGAAGTGCCTCGGGTGCGGGAGGAACCACGCGTTGGGGAGGATCTGACGACGGCGTTGTGGCGTGTGTGTGCCCCCGCCCGGTGAATGAATGGTTCGCCCAGCCTCCGATGGAGACACTGATGAAAGACGCTGTCCTCTACCTTCTGGTCAACAAGCCGCGTACCACCTTCAATATAGGCATCAGCAACAGTCCGCACAGTCGTATTCAGACCATTGGGGCGGACATTGATGTTGCCGCGAGTTTCGAGGTCGATATTCCTGACGGGACGAGCAGGAAGGTGGAGCAGCTTCTCCACTATCTTTTCAGAGCAGACAACGTGCCCATGCCGAAGGGGGACGGCTATACCGAATGGTTTGCCATGGATGCACTGGGGGAGGTTCTCGATTTCCTTTCGGCTCACCGGCACCGGCTGAGTGCGGGCAAGGCGCGCCCGCTTCGGGAACGGCCGGTCCGTTCGGTCAGAAGCTCTGAAGCGAGGTCGCTTGAGAAGGCGGCTAAGGCACAGCGGGCGGATGAACGTGCGCGACGCGCTGCTCAACGACTTGCAGCCGCCGGGGAAGAAAATGCCCGCCGCATCACGGAACTAAAGGCCTGGCTCGCGGAGCTTGAGGACTCGGGCGCGCTTGTCGGTCTCGTGCGTCCCCGTCCATGGGCTGCCCACGCAGACGGTTGCCTTATCCTGGATGGTCCCATGGCCGAAGAACTGGTCGAGCGCGCCACAGGTATAAGCAGTTCATGGGGAACGCTCGCCAGTCCGGGCGGATGGATGAGTATTTTTTCTTCGGCCACCCACGCGACGAATGAACCCGTCCACATCTCGGTGACCAGGATCTTTCTCTCGGAATTGCCCGTCGATGCCGACCATCAAGACTGGTTTCCCGGCAGCGATGAGGTCAGGCAGTTTCTCAATGGAAAAGCTGTTGTCCTTGGTAGCCCGGAGGATCATCGCCTGCACCGGCTTCATCTTCGCCGCGTGGCGAAAACAAAGCGGAACTGGGAACGCATGCATGAGCAGTTTTTTGAGGAGCCTGACAACACTTAACTGTTTTCGATGCGTGCCGGCAGACACGATGGTTGTCATGGTCCGCGCAAATGCCCTTTGCCGGGGCTTGCACATCTGCGCGTAAGCATCGAGATCGAGCATCCCGCCGAAACGCCGGTAGGCCCTGAAGTCGGCCTTGCGACATGCGTGCCCAACCAGAAGGCCTGGGCGCAGATCGTACCCGCGCCATCCGTCCCGGCAATGTCTAACCAAACCAGATGACATCGAGTTCGCTTGCCACCCGCAGGATAGCCTCGCCATAACCTGTCTGAGGCGGAGCGCCAATCGGACCAAGGCGGTCCAATACCCTCTGGGATGCCTTCGCCACCCGCTCCAGCCCCATCGTACGTGCCTTATCTGTCACCAGCTTCGCTCTGAATCTCACTTCATCGAAATCGCGCGCGAGCGCCGCCTCACTCATCGCTGCGGAGTCATGCACGAGCTCTGCGGCGGTGAGGATTTCTTCTTCCCGTGTGATCTTCATTGTGAAGTCCTCGCGTGGCGCCGGAACGTGGCAGGCTGCGTCGCAGTACCAGAATTGTCCATGTTCCGGAATCCTGTGGCATGGACACTGCCGGTTCCGCACAGTGTTGTTTCAAGCGCTATGGATAGTATGAATGACGCAGGCGCCTCGGCGGGCAGAAGCAGGGGAAAGCCCGATTACTCACTGGAGACGTTCAGCGCCGCCAGTTGTTCGGGGCGGTTCCGGGAGAGCCATCGAACGAGCTGCGGATGGGAGAGGAGGGCGGAGACGGCCCCACCCGTGACGACACTCTCGAGTACCGCCAGTCCCTCTGCCCGTCCATTTGTCGGCAAGCGCCCCGAGCGTGCCAGGAACAGTGGGCCGAACCCAGCTTCAGCGAGCGCCTTGCGTCCATCGGCGCTGGATTGAAGCGTTCGGAGCGCATTGGAGATCCGCCCCAACCGGGCCTCTGCGTCTCGCGCTGCACGGACCAACTCAAGGTCCTCCTCCCTCCGCCGCCACTCGCGTTCGGACCGTGTCACCCACACAGCTGCGAGTCCATGCGTGAGAGCCTTGCGAGGTCGCCGAGGATGGCGAGTGAGGGATATGTACAGGAATCGACCTTGGGCCCGTTGCGCCCGTAGAACCCGCTTGGCCAGATCGGAAAGAGCGACCGGGGCAGCACGAGGTAATCGCGCAGGCCCTCTTCGTCATACATGCCCTTCGCAAACACCACAATGTCCGTATCTTCCGAACGCCGGTGGTTGAACCATCCGCGAACCGGATTCCTCCCGTGTCCGTTGATCACGGTAAAAGAAACGGTCCACGCATCATCAACTGTGAGCTTCCACCCGTCGCGGCCAACCGTTGACCCTGCCTCAGCAAGAAATTCAGCAGTGAATGCCGTGAGGGACTCGCGCCATGCCGTGATCCAGGCTCGCACTTGGCCATACCGGGGATTGCGCCTCGGGACGTAGCCGACCTTCGCGTAAAGGGCAGGGAGGGTGCCGAACCGGCGGGCGCACACATGGCTGGACAGCAACCCTGGCTCCGCATCGAGCAGCGGGCCTGTGATTCGACCCTCGCGCTCATACAGCCGCCGTACCCGTTCGACGATTTCCGCATTGCTCATGTGCTGCCCCTGCGCCAACCGAATCTTCTGGACCCTTGCGAAGGTGTCCGGTAGGACAATCGGGGCGAAAGGGGTATCAGCCCGTACCCAGGTGCTCGGAGGATTGTGGACCGTACCGCCAGCAAGCTTCTTGCTCTGCTTGCCAAACACAGCTACTCCAGCGAGTTTCTCGTTACCGAGAACCTTCTTAACGGTTTGATAGGTCCATGCCTTCCCGACCGAGTTCGGGATGCCTTTCTGGTTCAGGACTCTCGCGATCTGAAGGCACGTCGCGCCATTGAGGCATTGGTCGAACATCCATCGCACTGTGCGGAGTTCTTCCATCGGCCCGGGCACGAGCAACACCCGGTCCGTGGCAATGCTCTTTCGCTCCCCCACGGCAAGGAGGCCCTTCCGCATCCCGCCAGCACTCACGAGGAGACGACGGAAGCCGTAGCCCGAAGGTGCGCCGAGGTGATATCCAAGCTTCGCAACGGTTCGCTGCCCGGCGCTGACCTTCGCGGATAGCTCCCGGCTGTACTCTGCCGCCATGGCTCGCTTGATGCCCTTGACCACCATGGCAAACGGCGTGCCGTCGTTTTCGAACAGCTCGGCGACGTAACAAATCCGGACACCCGCTTTCCAACATAAGAATTCGTAATAGGCGGATTCGTCGACGTTCTGGAAGCGGCCCCACCGCGAAACATCCAGCACCAGCACTGCTGTGTAGCCAGGTGGGCCGTTTGCGATATCCCGCAAGAGCGCAAGAAGCCCTGGCCTGTGCTCGATGGTCAGCCCCGAGCGTCCGTCATCCCTATATGTCCGGGTGACAACCATGCCATGGGCATTGGCGTAACCGGTGATGGCCCGGGTCTGGTTGAGGATTGAGTATTGCTGCATCTCCGTGGACATCCGCATGTAGGCGGCGACGGGGACGGGGCCATTCGGGGGACTCAGAGCCGTTGAATCAAGCATGGGCCGCATCCTCGGGGGCAGCGACTGCCACCATGGACCGACGTGTTCCTGGCTGTCGTGCAGGAATTGTTTGGCTTTTCCAACCCTGCGATGGTCGTGCCGGGAGCGGCGTTTTGCCGAATTCGCCTGCAAGATGTACTTGTCATCCAATCTTCTCGAAATCGCGCGGCCCTACGATGTAGTTGGGGAGGTAGGGTCCCCTTGGATGTGGAAGACGAGCAGGCTGGTGCCACCAACGGCACCGGCCCGGCAGATACCGCACTGGGGAAACTAATGGACGACACAACGAGCGATGAAAAGGACACGTTCCAGATAAGCCTTGCGATGGCGGGCGCCATCTCGGCGGGTGCCTACTCGGCGGGCGTCATCGACTTCCTGTTCGAAGCCCTCGACGCGTGGGAAAAGGCAAAACGGGACGACCCTGACAGCGTCCCGAACCACAAGGTGGTCATCACCGCAATTGCTGGCGCATCGGCAGGTTCGATTACTGGCGTGCTCGCCGCGCTCGCGCCTCGGTTTGGTATTCCCGCTCGCCAGCCTGCAACGGCGAAGACGGCGGGTTACACCTTGAAAGCGATGTATGACGCCTGGGTCGTCAACATCGACATGCTTGATGTCGGCGAAGCATTCCCCGGCTTGCTTTCCACCGGCGACCTGGACGGGAAGGGAGAAATCACTTCCCTGCTCAACAGCAAGGTGCTCGAGCACATCGGCGAGGTCGCCTTCGGCTATGTGCCACCCAATGCGACACCGAGGACGCTCCCGTTTATTTCGTCAAAGCTGCACATCTACCTAACCATCACCAATCTCCGGGGTGTGCCCTACGAAGTGGTGTTCAGCGGGGACCCGGACGTATCTGGTTATGGCATGGTCAATCATGGGGATCGTGCGCATTTCACCGTGTCCGGCCTCGGATCGTCGCCATTGCACAGTGCGTGGGGCGAGCAGGACGCAACGAAAAAGCTCGTTGTGACGACCCTGCCTGTCGCCGGTCAGGCACTGGGAGAGCTATCTGGAGGCTGGAAAATGTGCCTGACCGCCGCACTGGCGTCGTCGGCGTTTCCGGTAGGCCTTGCGCCCCAGGTCATGTCGGTCGATTACCGGGATTTCCCGGGACGTGCGTGGCCATTCGACGAGGCCGATGGGTTGTACTTCGCGCCAACCTTTCCCACGGGCTACGTGGGGGATACAGGAACATCAGGCCTGTACGGCTACAGTTGCGTTGACGGGGGTGTCATCAACAACGAGCCGTTCGATTTTGCGCACAAGGCGCTCCTTCCGCTGGGCAAAAGCCACAACGACACGACCTCGCAAGGAGCCACTAGGGCGGTCATCATGATCGACCCGTTCCCGGAGCTTCCGGAGTTCGATGTCAGCGGGGATTCGAAAAGGCTGGATGTCATTTCCATCCTGGTGCGGATGTTTCTTGGTTTGAAGGAACAGGCACGCTTCAAGCCATCGGAACTCGTGGCCGCCCTTGACGAGAATCGCTACAGCCGATTTCTCATAGGACCAAGGCGCGATGCCACCGAAATCGGTGCGCCGGGCGCAGCACCTGAAAACAAGTCGGTTTCAAATGCGATCGCTTGCGGACTGCTCGGCGGCTTTGGTGGATTTCTTTCCCGCGAGTTCCGGGACTTCGATTACCAGTTGGGGCGACGCAATTGCCAGTGGTTCCTGCGCGAGTCCCTGGCGGTCGACGAGGAGAATCCGGTGGTCGTGGGCTGGTCACCGACCGCTGCCAGCAATCCGGCGTTCCAGCCGCAGACCGGAAAAAAGGGCCAGCGCTGTCTCATCCCGCTCGTCGGCATCTGCGCGGAAGAAATCCCGATGCTTCCCACGTGGCCGCGTCTGAAAGACAGTGACCTCGCCAAGATGCTCGACGCGATGGACAAGCGAGTCGACAAGCTCTTTCCACGGTTCCAGGACAACGTCCCGGGACGTTTCGCCAGGATGGCAGCAGGAGTCGTCTGGAAATTGGGGTTGAAGAGCTACGTGCTGAAGTATGCCGAGTGGGCGGTCAAGGCCGACCTCATCCGGCGTGACCAGTCCGCCACGTTCGTCCTGCCAACCGTGGCGCACCGTGTGGTGCTCTCCGCCCTCGCCAATCCCAAATACGACTACTGCACGGCGGATTACCTGGCGCGACTCGCGGGCATGACGGAAGCCAACGTGGTGCAGCTCATCCTCAAGCCGTCCGAAAGGGACGGCCTTGTGACCTACAGTCCGAAGAATGGGGCCTGGACCCTTGCAGCGCGGGAGAAGTCATTCTGGGCAAGGCTGCGCGACAGCGTGACGGTGGGGGAGGCGGCTGTAGCGGCGGGATAGAGCACTTCCGTTCATGCGCATAAGATTGCGAGTTGAGATGTCATCTCAGCCCATCTCCCGCCCATTCATTGGGGATGGGTGTCAGAAAATCAGGTCCACGACCGTGTTCCAGCGTCGTTTCAGACTGAGCTTTGGCCGTTATCCTCAAGAATGCGGCATCCTTGCCGATGTCGTTGATTAAGCATGTCGCTCAGGGAGAGAGAAGATGGATCTGGTCATGGTAAGCGCGGTGGGATTCGTATTGGGCGGGATAACGATATGGGCAATCCTGCGTGTCGCAGCCGCCCGCGCGTCAGACGAAGCAAACCGCCTACGGCGAGACCTGCGCGAAATGGAGCGGCGCCTGCACGAAGCAGAACGCGACCATATCTTGCGCTCCAACGAGTTAGAGCGTGAGCACGCCGGGGCGATGCGTGGCGTCAGGGAGGCTGCATTCGCCGAAGGGAAGGCGCTCGGCCAGGTCGAAGGGGACACCGCGCACCGGATTGAGGTGAGCGAACTGAAAGCGGCACATCGTGACGCCCTCCGGGCTGAGCACGATGCCGGCGTTGTTCAAGGCCGGGCTGCTGCCGAGGCAGAACTCGCCAAGCGCGCCGAACTCTACAGCGTTCGGGTTAGCCCGTTCGTCGAGTCGTCGTCAATCGAATCGATGTTCTCTAAGAAAACGCTTCTCCGTGCCGGGTATCAGTACCAGTTGCTGATCAATGGCGTGCCCGCCTTCACGCCCCACCAGATTTGTGACTCCAGCTATGAAGTAAAGGAGCTCGACAGGGAGGCCATTGCGGAGGCGAAGCGCTTTGCGCTCGAGGCGGCCGATAAGGCGCTTGCGCTCTACGCGCCCCATGCGGGTCTGGCGTCCCGAGGTGAGGCGGTGTTGCGCGGAGGTGTGGAACGGGCGGATGCGGCGATTCGCCACCGCCAGGGGACCTCGGCATCGACGGCCTGATAGCGGAGGCGGGGAGTCGCCTTTGGTGTCTGCCGAGCCGACAGGCTTGCTTGCGTCGTGGTCGGCGACAGGAAGGAAAACATGCATCGGGAAGAGCTCAGAGCAATTGAGTTGCATCCATCATTTTTACCAGATCTCGATCGCGTCGCTGTGGTTTTAAGAGATCGACAGCAACGGGGCGTTGCCGGGCGGCCGGCAATGCCGTCGGACCTCGCAGGCTTGGGTAAGCTGCTGGAAGGCGCGACAGCCCGTGCACGGGGAAGGGCGCAGCGCCTCGTCGCTGCTGAGCATGAAAGTCATCCGGAAAGCCCGCTGTTCGGGGCAGTCTCCCTCTTTGAAGCCACGGGACATGTGCGGTATGAAACGGCACATACCCAGTCGCTCGCCTGGTTGTTGAATCCCCGTCGTACACACGGATTCGATACTACGATTTTTGATGCATTCCTCTCCGCCATCGATTGCTCGATGCACCCGCAGCTCGATGCTATCCGTTGCCGTATCAGGGACGAACGGCGCACGAAGCCTGTGGTGCACACCGAGTACCTGATAAACGACGCCCGCGCTGATATTTATGCAGAAGGCCGTCTCGCGAATGGGGAGCAATGGTCGCTCGTCGTCGAGCTCAAGGTTGACGCCATCGAGGGCGAAGGTCAGCTCGACAAGTACCATCGGAACGGAGGAAATGCGCTCCATGTCTTTCTGACGCCCAGCGGCCGGGACGGCACGACCTATGGGCGCTCGCGGCCGTGGGCCAAGATGGCGTTTATTGACCTTGTGCGCGCTTTTGTTCGTCCCCGCTTCGCAGATGAGACGAAACACCCCGGCGCCCCCTTCCTTCGTTTGTATCTCACCGGACTGCTGACCAGTGTCTGCGACATCGTTTGCGTCCCCAACGGTGACCAGGTTGAAACAAGAAACAGCCCCTACCGACTCGAACAGCTCCTCGGGCCCCTGCATGACCACATTGGCTGACCGTTTTGGACGCTCGATAGCCCTGGGGTTCTGGGCAAAGCATGCCCAGGCCATGGGTGCGCTCTACGAGTTGCGAAACAGAAAGGCCCCCAGCAAGCCCAAGGATCGCGAGGTCGATGCGACGTTGTTGAATTTGTGGAACGGGCCCCGTCGTGCCGACATCGAGGCCGTGATCCTGAACGCGGAAGCGGATGGGAGGACCTTCCTCATGCAAGCCATGGCGTTGTGCGTCACTGAGCTGGGCCGTAAGGGATCGCCCTTCACCGTTGCCGACGTAAAGGCGCCGCCCAAGGACCCTTGGTCCATATCCGCGCAGATGCATCGGCTGCCGAGGGATCTCCAGCAATCGCCCCTGACGCTCTCGCTCTGGCTTTATGAGGATCCTGATTCGCGGATTATGCTCTATGCCGACATCTACGTGGAAGACAACGCGACAGCCGCTGGCGAGATGGCCACGGCCCTCCGGGGTGCTTACGATGCGGCTTCGAGACCGTATGAGGAATGGGATGATGGGTCAGTCGTCTTCGTCGAGTTGCCGCTTCTGGGGCATGTCGACGACGTGGATGGCGCTGTGGATTTCGATCGGCTCGCCGGCGCTCTGCTGGACAGGCTCGAAGCCCAGGACAACACTGTTTTGCAAGAGCTTGCCACCGTCACTCGACGACATCGCTCTTGATGGGGCGGCGGCAGTCGCGGGCAAGCCCATCATTTGTCGACCTTGAGCGGAGAACACGGTGAACAGGCCGAACGACGACGAACCCATACTCGATGAAGCGGCGATACAAGCTGCAATGGACGCGCATCTGGAAATGTACAAGGGTCTCGGCACATTTGAGCGGTTCGCCATGTTCATGGGTGTCGCGCAATTGCTCGAACTCGGTCTCAAGAACCTGCTCATTCGGCGATTCGGCGTTGACCCGGATAGTCTGGAGATCGCGACACTCGGTCAGGTCAGGGGCCGGTTGCAAGACAACGGAGTACGGCCAGACTTCATTGCCTTGCTAAAAAATGTGGTCGCCCGACGCAATCACATGGCCCATCGCTTTATGGCCGATGCGGCGCTGACCCAGGCGATGTTCGGAAAAGAGGCAAGGTTCGAGACAGCCGAACTGGACAAAGGCATCCTGGAGCTTGCCAATCTCGCAGTCATTTTTGAGTGGACCGAGGCCAACGATGCGTGGGGCGTGGAATAGGGCGCCTTGCCGGCTTCTTAGCGGCCGAGACGGTTGCAACCGTCATATCCAGGTCAAGAAGGGTGCTCGTCAGTCGTTACCGTACTCAGGCTCATAGCAGATTTCGCGCTCTCCCCTGACCGTGATTTCGTCGTCCATGTCAGCCGCTGAAAGCTCGTCGGTTCCTTCAAGCTTGAGTTTGCACGTTGGACAGATGAATAAAACCGGCGTGTAGGTCGTCTCGATTTCCTCAAACCCCGGCTCGACTCCATCCTGGTCGTCGGTCAGCTCTTCAAAGTCTTTCTCGCCGCAGAGGAAGCCTTTGCACCCGCAAGCTGGGCACGAACGGTCCCACGCTTGCGAGTAGTATGTCTCTGTGTGATCCATG